>Ga0315535_1000693_pt1 | contig 23479 bp, 14 predicted proteins | sample SalMarSW160220MG_2_FD_203092 | JGI IMG/M metagenome (GOLD analysis project Ga0315535, IMG submission 203092) | Salt marsh sediment microbial communities from the Plum Island Ecosystem LTER, Massachusetts, United States - Salt Marsh Sediment SW1602-20 ... | reverse complement strand
TGCATGGAAGAGCATACAGTTCATCACCTTTTCTCAGCATATTGCCGGCTTTGAAAGAGGTCCATCTTTCTGTCGTTTCAATATCCTTCTTGCCCGGCCTGAATTCAGATCTGAGCCTGGCAAATCTGTCTGTACTCTTTTCTTTGTCTGTTTTGCGCATGACAGAAATAAAAAATCCCTCACCCTTTATTTTACCAGGGTGAAATCCGTAACCATAAATACCGTTGTAGTCAATCTCTTTTATACCTTCATAACCTTCCGTATCCAGCTTTATGCATTCTGTACTGTGGTTATCTGCAAGCCATCTAATATTTTCTTCATTCTCACCCGGATTAAAGGTACAGGTACTGTATATTAATATTCCATTTTCCCGTAATGCCGGCCATACATCCATTATGATCCTCTTCTGCCGTTCGGAACACAGAAGGGTATTCTCATACGACCATTCCTTAACAGCAACTGGATTCCTGAACATTCCTTCTCCGGAACACGGAGCATCAGCAACAATCACATCGAAGTATCCCGGCAGCCTGGCAAAGACAGAAGGATCATTCTGCGTCACAAGGGTATTTACGGCTCCCCACCTTGTAATTGTTTCCGACAGTATGGCAGCCCGTGCCCTTATGACCTCATTGGCAATAAGAAGGCTATGGTCTCCTGCCAGTTCTGAAAGAAGGGTACTCTTGCCCCCGGGTGCACCGCAAAGATCCAGTATACGCAGTCCCTTCCTGTCTTCAGTAGCCTGCCGGAATGCCTGTTGCAGAAACATACCTGAAGCTTCCTGGGGATAATAACAACCTGAATGGAAAAGCGGATCGAGTGTATAGACCGGCCGATAAGGCAGGTAATAACCGGTATCACACCAGGGGACCGGTGTTGAAGCAGCCGGTCTAAGTAACCATTTCGAAGGATTGATCCTGATGCTTACCGGAGAAGGTTGCTCAAGCGAATGCAACAACTCTTCACTGTCTATATATTTCTGGGACACCAGTCTCATTTTAAACAACTCCGGAAACATAAAAGCTCTTTTGATAAGGATTAACCTGGGTTTGGCCTGTACTCTTTAATGCGATTTATTATTTCTATCCGTAATCCGTCAATTGCTTTAATCATCCTTCAAAATCTTCATCACCAACTATATTTTGCTTATTCCTTCTCCACAGGAAAAACACAGGGATGCCAAGGATAACGATCCCCAGCCCCGGGAATGTATAATCTGGTTTGTAAATAAGAAGTATGACCATTATTACTACAATGAGCAATATATATATTGCCGGGATAACAGGGTAACCAAAGGCCTTATAGGGCCTGGGCATATCCGGTTTCTTGACCCGCAGCACAAATATTGCCAGGATGGTAAGGGTAAAGAAGATCAGTACGGCAAATATAACATAATCGAGAAGGTTCCCGTATGTTCCGGACAAACAAAGTATTGTGGCCCAGACACCCTGTATCACAATGGCAAAACCCGGAACTCCCTTACTGTTCAGTTCGCCAATTTTTTTAAAGAAAAGTCCGTCCCTGGCCATTGCATAATATACCCGGGGAGCAGCCATTATAAGACCATGATTGCAGCCGAAGGTACTTATCATAATAAATACTGCCATTATAATTGCAGCATAATCACCAAAAACGACACTCATTGCAGATGTGGCCACCCTGTCGTCTGTTGCATATTGAATACCTCTGCTGAGAACATCTGTACCTCCAGGTGATCCTGCCAGTGGCAGTATTTTGATATAAACATAATTGGTAAGAAGGTAGATCACAGAAACTATGAGGGTTCCGAAGAAGAGGCTCAGTGGTACATTGCGCCTGGGATTTACAACTTCACCCGACAGGTAAGTGACACTGTACCATGCATCCGATGAGAACAGAGATCCGACAAGTGCAGTCCCTATTGCTGCTACCAGGGCAAAACCGGAGAGAGGAATAACAGTATTTCCGGGACCAACCTTGCTGGCATTCCAGAATACTTCCTTATTGATCTCCCATGAATGCAAGCTCTTCGTTGCAAGGATGCCTATTAGAACAAAGCCAAGAAGCGCGATCACCTTTGTTGAAGAAAAAAAGTTTTGTACAGTTTTTCCTGTTACAATACCCCTGGTATTAAGCCAGGTAAGGAATGAAATCATGGCAATAGCAATCACCATGGTACTTTTTACTTTCAGCGGACCAACTTCAAAAAGAATATTGCTTTCTGACACCCAAGGAAAGATAACACCTGAAAATTTGGCGAATGCCACTGCTACGGCAGCAATGGTTCCACATTCAATAACAAGGAAAGTAGTCCATCCGAAAAGGAATCCTATTAAAGGATGATAGGCTTCCTTCAGGTAAACATACTGTCCTCCCACATGAGGCATCATTGCAGCCAGTTCACCATAACTCAAAGCACCTATGATCGTAAGTATACCTGTTATGAGCCAGACAACCATCAACCACCCGGGAGCTCCAACATTTCTTGCTATATCAGCACTGACAATGAAAATACCCGATCCTATCATAGCCCCGGAGACTATGGATATACCATCGAAAAGAGTGACGCGCTTCTGCAGGTTATGACTTTCAGTATGCATCGTGTATCAGTGTTTTTTGAGTTCAGTACTTTGGGGATCAGATTATCATCACTTTTCCTTCATCTTTATGCCAACAGGAGATCAGGTACCTGTATTTTCAATTTAAATATATTAACAAAATCAACAGGAACGATAATAAACAACATTAAATAGCTTCCTTATGCCTTTTGCCCGTTCATCGCCCTGTCTCATTCTTCAAACAATAGCTAAAGAGTTATTGAGGGTAAAACAGGACAAATTAAAATATCATTCCCTTTTTCCTATGATGAGTATACAGAAAAAGTTAAATTTGTTATATGTACGGTAAGATTATTAAAAGACTATAACATATTCAAATTTTCTAACCTTAAAACAAATGAAAAAATTATTTCTATTAGTTGCCGGGATATTCCTTTTTGCCGGAATATCAGCTCAAAAGTTTGAGCACGTAGCCCCGACACCTCCTATGGGATGGAACAGCTGGAACAAGTATGCCTGTAATGTAAGTGAGACTCTTATTATGGGGATGGCCGATGCCATGGTGAGTTCCGGGATGAAGGATGCAGGTTACCAGTATATAGTTATTGACGATTGCTGGCAGGTGGCCCGCGACGAGAACGGTGAGATTGTGGTAGATAAGGACAGGTTTCCTCATGGAATGAAGTTTCTAGCTGACTATATCCATTCCAAAGGCCTTAAATTCGGTATTTATTCATGTGCTGGTAAATTTACCTGTCAGGGCAGGCCCGGCGGATTGGGTCATGAGTACCAGGATGCGCGCACTTACGCCAGGTGGGGTGTTGATTATCTCAAGTATGACTGGTGCAATACAAGCACACAGGATGCAAAATCGTCGTATACCAACATGCGCGATGCACTTTACACTGCAGGCAGACCTATTGTCTTCAGTATTTGTGAATGGGGTTCGCATAAACCATGGGAATGGGCAGGCGATGTGGGTAACCTGTGGCGAACAACAGGTGACATAAGCGATTCATGGAACAGTATGATACATATTTTCTCATTGCAGAAGGACCTTGCAAGGTATGCCGGACCGGAGAGATGGAATGACCCGGATATGCTTGAAGTAGGAAATGGAGGTATGACGAACGAGGAATATAAAACTCATTTTTCTCTCTGGTGTATGCTTGCAGCTCCCCTGATGGCCGGAAACGATCTTGGCAACATGGCTCCCGAGATAAATAGCATCCTTACAAATAAGGAAATAATAGCCATCGACCAGGATACACTCGGCAGGCAGGGAGTATGTTTCAGGGACAATGGTGATTACCAGATTTGGATAAAGCCACTGGCGGGAGATGACAAGGCCATATGTCTGCTCAATCAGGGTGATGAAAAAAAGACTGTGCTTGTTGATTTTGATCTTCTGGCGAAATCAAAGAACAGCAGATGGGGTTTTTACCCTGATAAAAAATTAAGTCTTAATGACTTTAAGATAAGAGACCTATGGGAACATAAAGATGTAACCCTGAAGGACCCGTCAACATATATTGAACTTGATCCTCATACTGTAAAGGTTTACAGGTTAATTAAGAAATAGACTGTAATGGAACCGCTCCGCGGTTCAGTACCTTTTTCAATCCCGGCTAGTAATGATGAAACAGCTACGCGGTTTTGTACTCAGTTTTTATTCCCTGCAATTAACCGTGGAACGGTTACATGATGTATACCGGAGAGAATATTTACATTAATGACATTTGTTAAGTGATCGGGGGATCCCTCGGCTTTGCCTTCGGGATGACACGGCAATTTGGGGTTCACAGGAGGGAATGAGGCCCGGCGTTTTGTGCTGGCATCGTTATCCGGATGGCAATGTTCTTCAAAACGCCGGGCCTCATTCCCCATATGACACTAACCTGCATTGTCATCCCGAAGCTAAACGAAGTGAAGCGAGGGATCCCCCAGATGGTGGCAGTAAGTCAATTGATTAATAGTCAGAGTTGTAGCATTGTTGGTCCGTTGTTGTCCACCTCCCAATAGCTGGGTCATAGAACCGAGCACCATATACATACCAGTCTACATAATCTTTATTGATATTTAATATGTTATGCTGTTCCTGGGACAATTTTATGGGATCTTTGGTTGATTTTTGGTGTCAAAACATGCTATTGGAATCACTTTCTGGTATGAAAATAGGGAAATTCAGTCGAATTCTTGACACCTTTGCCAGGAAATTAAACAGTAACCTGCTATGATTGATGAAATGGAATTATTCTTCCTAGGTTGACTTATTCGTAAACAGGAACATTTGTGGTTCATCTGTTCCGGTTACTGCTATAGTAGCGCAGATACAGAAATATCTTCATCTATGCTTTCCCAATGAATACCTATGCCATTTCCAATAAGCCTCCAGTCTTTGAGTTGTTCTTCACTAGCTTTTCTCAGTCGTGGAAACCATAGCAACGGAACACCAATTTCTCTTCCGTCCTGTAAAAGCACATAGAGCATGTCTTTAGTGAACCATACATTTGAAGCAAGGACATTTTCGGATTTATTTGCTAAAGTGCTCATTCCATTTTTCTTTTATAATTGCTTCATTTCCGTCAATAATCTCACTGATCTCTCTTAATTCTTTGCTTGTGAATCCATAGTTTGTAGCTACAAAAAGAGGATCAAGCCAGAACTTGGCATATTTTTCGGCCTTTTCAATATGAATATGCATCGGCTCATTTCTTTCATTGCTGAAAAAGAAAAATCTGTAGCCATTTATATTTAATATTGTTGGCATTTATTAGCAAAGATAACAAATTCCATACATATGTGAGTTTGATTTTCAATATCCAAAATAATGGACCAGAAAGAAGAATTTTACCCGGAAGCCTTCATATTCAAATCCTTATACCTTCTCTGGATACATTGTGAAACAGGGGAGTCATCCAATGCTGTGATTTCCAATTATCGCTGTTGTAAACAGTAATTGAAAAAGACTCACCAGACTCCAGCTCCAGATCATACAGTTTATGCCGGAAAAGCCTTTCGTAATCAAGATCCACAGCTGAGTTGACAAGAATAAGAATATCCCAGTCGGACTCCGGGTTATTATCTCCCCCGGCCCTTGAACCATATAGTATGACATCCGCCGAAGAATCAATTTCTTTGACCATGGTTCTTATCCTGGACAATATCTCTGATGTATCTGATGTCATAAAACAAAGATAGTGAATAATGTAAATAACTTCTTAGTAATCACTAATAGTAAAATTAATCCTTGAGATGGATTAGTGTTTTTCACGTTTACCAAGGGAGTTAAAATGGCAAATTATTTCTATCGAATTCTTAAATATTACTTTTTTAAATATACATACCAATTTGAATAATCAGTATTATATTTAATATGTTATATTGATCCAGGGGCAATTTTGGAAGGTTTTTTGATGAATTTTTGGTGTTTAAATGTACATACAGGACAACTTTTAGATATGAAAATACGGAAATTTTAGTGTTTTCGTATGGAAAGCGACAATTCCCTGATAAATCGCGGAGCGATTTCACCATTGTTAGCCAATGCAAGGTCATAACGATATGAACCACGGAGTGGTTCCATGATGTTAATTAACCGCCTACACGGATTCGGGGGATCCCCGCAATGGTGGCAGCCGGCTAATTGTGTTACTATTCTGCACTCATTCAGGCAATTCCGCCTGTTTCCCTGTAAGTTTTATTCTTCCCGTAAGGACCTGGGTAAACTGTGGATCCCGGTAACCCGAGAAGCCAGGTTGTTTACCTCCTACGGTGATCGTGAAGTAACCCGGTTCTATAACCCTTTTGCCCGTTTTATTTATCATCGAAAACTGTCGCGGATCAAGTTTTAACTCGACCACCTTACTCTCACCGGGTTTGAGTGATATGCGTGAAAATCCCTCAAGTTGTCTTACCGGTCGTGGTGTGGACGCCTTCTCATCTGTAAGGTACAATTCAACCACCTCATCTCCTGTACGCTTCCCTGTATTGGTCACAGTCACGTTAACAGTTATATTTTCTCCTGCCTTTGCTGTGGATGGCATATTAAGATCACTGTATCCGAATGTGGTATAGCTTAAACCGTATCCAAAAGGATACAGTGGTTCACCAGTGAAGTACCTGTAAGTTCTGCCTTTCATGTCGTAATCGACAAACGGAGGCAGCTGATCAACGGACTTGTAATATGTAACCGGCAGGCGTCCGGCAGGATCATAATCACCAAACAGCACATCTGCTACAGCATTTCCGCCCTGCTGTCCGCCATAACCTGCGAGCAGTATTGCCGATGCCTTCTCCTGTGCGTTATTGACCGACAGGGCGCCCCCGTTGGCAAGGACAACTATGACTGGTTTTCCGGTGGCCGTAACAGCATCGAGAAGTTTCTCCTGCACAACCGGAAGATCAAGACTTGTCCTGTCGCCTCCGCTGAATCCGTCAATCTTGATAGACATCTCCTCTCCCTCAAGCCTTTGTGACAGGCCAAGTACCAGTACTACGGCATCTGCCTGTTTTGCATCTTCCACAGCCTTTTCAAGCATCTTTGGCCGCGGAGGTGCCCACAGCAGTTTAATATCTGCGTCGCCTGAATAGTTCCTGTACAGGACTTCGATTTTATATTTCTTCCCTGCCACAAGGTCCTGGGGCACTTCAACATGGCTGGCAGAATGTTCACTTCTGTATGATATTATCTTTTTACCATCAAGCAATATATCATAACCCGATGAACCCCAGCTTCCTATTGCATATGTTCCGGTGACAGGAGGAACAAGGTAGGTTGTCCAGTGTATGCCAAAATCATCATCGGGCATATCTGCCCTCGGCGAGAGTTGCTCCCAGTAAAAATCAATATTATCATCAACTCTGGAAAAGAGAGGATTACCTTTCATCTCCCTGTTGTTATAATATTCTCCAAGTGCTCCTTCCCTTCCGTCAGGTGTCTGAAGATACCTCGCTGGTATTGGAGTAAGGTTATGTATTCCTTCCGCCAGATCACTGCCTTCAGCATAAATAATCCTGGTTCCCGGGGTTAGCTTGTTTGTAATGCCCTTCAACACGGTAACAGGGTTCCTGGGAATACCATTATAGTTTCCTATCAGTGATTCAAAATTATCAGCGTTAGGTCCAATTACGGCAATTGTCTTAATATCCTTTGACAACGGTAAAGTATTGTTTTCATTTTTGAGAAGTACTATTGATTTTTGTGCTGCCCACCGTGACAGGGTATTATTATAGTCGGAGCAGTTTACAAAATAAGGTATCTGTGCATATTCCACCATACTGTCCGGATCGAACATACCGAGTTTAAACCTGGCAGTAAAATCCCTCTTTACAGCCACATCAATATCATCTACCGTCACAAGACCTCTTTTCACAGCATCTGTAAGATGCAGATAGTCGCTGCCACATTCCAGGTCAGTACCTGCTTTAAGAGCCATGGCAGCTGCTTCTGTTGCATCTTTAGCTACATGGGTGAACCTGTAAAAATCGGAAATTGCCCAGCAGTCGGATACAACATATCCTTTGAAACCCCATTCGTTACGCAGTATCCCGAAGAGAATAGGGTTGGCACAACAGGGATAATCCCTGAACATATTATAGGCCCCCATAACCGAATATACCCCGGCATCCACCACCAGTGTCCGGAATGCGGGAAGATATGTCTCCCTGAGATCCACATCACTTACCTGTGCATTAAATGAATGCCTGAGGGGTTCAGGACCAGAATGCACAGCATAATGTTTAGCTGTTGCCACTGTCTTAAGGTACCTGGGATTGTCTCCCTGCATCCCCTTTACGAACTCGTACCCCATCCGGCCTGTCAGGTAGGGATCCTCACCATAGGTCTCATGACCCCTTCCCCATCGGGGATCGCGAAATATATTAATGTTAGGCGACCAGAAAGTAAGGCCCTGATATATTCCTGTCTTGCCTCTTCTCTGGAATTCATTGTATTTGGCCCTGGCTTCATCTGATATAGCATTTGCCTCATTGTACATCAGGTTCTCATCCCATGAATTGGCTATTGTTATAGACTGGGGGAAAACGGTGGCATATCCTGCCCTTGCAACCCCGTGTAAAGCTTCATTCCACCATGTATATGCCGGTATACCAAGCCTGGGGATAGCCGGAGCTGTGTAAACAAGCTGATCAACTTTTTCCTGCAGTGTCATTCTTGACACCAGGTCGCTAACCCTTTCCTGCAATGGAAGAGAAGGATCTCTGAACGGGAAAGCCCCGGTATTCTGCTGTGCCCTGAGGCTGTTGCCTGTTACACACAGTAATAATAATAAAATTAATGATATGGTTTTTTTCATGGTACAGGTATTATTTTGAAAAGTCACACAAAATGATCAGGCATCTGATTTTGTATAACTGTGAAATTAAACATAATTAAGACAATTATAAATTAAAAATGAGTTAAAACCATGGTAATATGTAACAGATCAGGTCAGTCAGATTTTGCTATCCTGACGGCAATATCTTCAGAATAAACCGGTGAAGGGATTGTTGCAAAACCTCCCTGGTGATATTCTATCTCTCCGTTAGTCTCTTTTCCTGTTTTTGTATCAGTCCACACAAATGTGTATGAACCAGGAGTGAGATCAACCTGTAATTCCGTTATGGCAGGTATGGTATCATGCCTTTGAACATATACAGCAATGAGAAGATTCCTTTTATCGGCAAGAGCTCTCAAAGTAGTCCCCTGTTCCGTTGTGGTCATTCTGAGGCTGTCAGCAGGTCTCATATTGATAAAGTCTATACTGTTCATGAATCCGGCCAGTATCTTAAACTGGTCCCGCAGTGATCTGCCCCCACCGCCGGGTTCACCTTCCTGAACAACAAAGCTGCCATCTTCATTCCCTACCGTAAAAGAATAATCAAGATTATTAAAAAGACCTCCTCCAGCCAGCATAAAATTCCAGGCCTCCGTACGGTAATTAGCATCTCCAATACCATTAAAGCCGGTCTCATTGTCACCTATCACTTTATCCAGATGATAATTCATCCCTACCGTTACAGGAGGATGGGCATAATGAAAGTTATAGATTGAGACACCTGGCCTAACTTCGGGCACCAGTTTGCTGCCGTTGGCTACATTATTCGAAATAAGATGCCTGAAGGTAAAATCCTTCTCAGCATCAACAACAACGGCTGTCATATGCTTTTCCCATTTTCGAAGTGCTACAGTATCGCCGAAATATGGTTCATTACAAACCTCGTAATAAACATTATCGCAGTCTTTAAGTTCGTTAACAATCTTTCTCACCATCTTCTCTTCTACCTCCATAAGGTCGGTATGATCGACTGATAATACAGCATTATGATCCCTGTAATCACCAATATTATTGATATTATTGCGGATATTCATCGGGCAAAGGTTCCACTTTAAGGTATCGTAATAATTGGAGAAAAGGTCCAGTTCCACAATAATGCCCCTTTTACCTGCCTGTGAAACAAAATCCTTCAGACGGGTAAAATAGTTGTCATCCCATTTTGTAAGATCAAACTTATTGCCTCCATTGGCATATCCTGGTTCATTACTCCTGGCCCATGGACAAATAAATCTCCCCGGAGCCGGAGCCAGTGTATTCTTAACTATACCAAATGCTCCGGATGGCTCAACATATGAACCTGAAAAAGTTCTTGTTATATTCAGATCGCATGAATCCAGTTCTTCAAGGTATTTGATATAATCAAAATCGAGGTTGAGCACTGCACCATAGTGTTCCGTTGAGCCTATCAGAACTTCAGGTTTTCCCCTGAATAAGAAATAATGGGGATTATCGGGGTTGAGACCCAGAGGTTGGAGTTGCGGCCTGTTTTGTCCGCATGCTGCGAGTAGCAGCATGAATACCAGAACATAAAAAGATGTGAAATTTCTCATTGTGATATGATTTATGGTTTGTTTTCCAGGTTTCTTTGAATGTAAGATACTAATAAAAAAGAACCCCCCTGCTGATCAGGAAAAATAAGATCATGCAGGGGGTGATTATTAATTAGTAAGATAAGAAATCAAATTTTTGGAAGCTCCCATGGTCCCCTGTAATCAGGAACCAGATAGCTGTTTGCATCTGAACTGTTAGTGAATTTGGTACCATCCCAGACAAGTTTTTCACCTGTCCGGTAAGCAATATTCCCCAGATGGCAGAATTTGGCAATCTGGCTTCCGATCTCAATGCTAGCATTGGTATTGGGATCGCGTTTTCTCCTGCAGTCGAGGAAGTTCTGCACATGGTTCTTCAATCCTTCGTTTTTGCCTTTTATGTAAGGCACCGCTTCCATCCTGTCCTTACCACTCACTCTTTCCGGTATAACTTCCCATCCGTCGCGGTTAACAACAAGAGTGCCTTCCTCTCCGACAAAACCCAGTCCATGGTTACGTCCATAGGCTCCGTCATTTATTCCCAGAGCATGATCCCACAGCACATTAAAGCCGTCGAACTTGTAGAGTGCCTGGAGGCTGTCCGGCCATTCTTCAGCATCGTGCGGATAGCCATATTTCCCGCCCATTGCCATAACGGCCTTGGGAGTACTAACATTCATTCCGTAAAGGGCATAGTCAAGCAGGTGAACACCCCAGTCTGTCATCAGTCCTCCTGCATAATCATAGAACCACCTGAAAGTGAAATGGAAGCGATTCCTGTTAAAAGGACGGCTTGGAGCAGGTCCCAGCCACATATCATAGTCAACTCCCGGAGGTGTCGGTTCATCGGGAAGAACAGGTACAGAAGACATCCATCCCTGGTAAGAGAACACTCTCACAAGCCTTATCTTGCCAAGCTTTCCTGAATGGACAAAAGCCATGGCATCCTGCCAGTGAGGATCGCTGCGCTGCCACTGGCCAACCTGGACTACAGTCTTGTATTTTTTAGCAGCTGCCTCCATAACGTTACATTCTTCAATAGTCCTGCCAAGAGGCTTCTCGCAATAAACATCCTTTCCGGCTTCAGCCGCACCAACCATCATCATACAGTGCCAGTGGTCAGGTGTTCCCACTATCACCACATCAATATCCTTGTTGTCAATAAGATCGCGCCAGTCCTTATACAAATTGGCCGGCTTGGCTCCCCTCATCTTTTCAACATCGGCAGCCCGGCGGTTTAATACATTCTCATCGACATCACAAAGTGCCAGACATTCAACTTCGGGATGCTTTAAAAATTCAGCCAGATCAACAAAACCCTGCCCATTACATCCTATAAGGCCAACGTTGATCTTGTCTGATGGAGCACATCCGGTCAATGCACTGGATAATGTCGGTACAAGAGCCAACCCTGCCGTTGTAATTGCAGTGTTCTTTAAAAATACTCTTCTTGTTGTTGTCATTTGGTGTTAATTTAATATAGTAAGTCAGTTAATATGATATAAAAAAAAAATTGTACTATAAAGATTCCCTCATCCCCCCGGAAATTAATCTGATAAAAATAAGCAATTATTCAGTCAATTGATTGATAAAATCAATAAGAATCGCCCTCAAAATAAGAGTTATTTACACAGAAAAGAAAAAAAGACGATTTAAAAAATGTTAATCTTTCCGGAAAAACCTCCCTTTTTCATGTAGATGGGGCAATCTCAAAAGCATACTTCAGGGAATGTGGATTAATGACTATTGAATCTCGTTCAATATCCATTTCCTCGTTCCAATCAGATATCAACCCAACCCAGACCCCTCCCGGGAGTGGATTTCTATATCATTAGTAATAACTGGTAATGAAATAACCTCTTTATTTCTTAACAGAAAACCTGTATATCGTTGTTGATTTAAAAGTATCACCCGGATTAAGGACTGTTGAAGGGAAATTGGGATGATTGGGACTATCAGGATAATGCCCCGATTCAAGGCACATGCCTGACCTGTATTTATAGGCTTTACCGCCATGGCCTATCTGTGATCCATCAAGAAAATTACCGGTATAGAGCTGCATCCCCGGCTGATCAGTAAGCACTTCAAGCAAGCGGCCACTTTGTGGGTCATAAAGTGTTACATCAACATCCTCCAAGTTATCGAGTACAAAATTATGATCATAGCCCCTGCCAAGGATGAGCTGCTTATAGTCATCACCTATTCTTTCTCCAATGGTATGGGGCGTGGTAAAGTCGAACGGCGTCCCGGCTACCGGTCGTATCTCTCCTGTGGGTATCATAACTGAATCAACCGGAGTAAAAGCTGAAGCCCTCAGTGTAAGCACGTGATCAAGTATATCACCGTTACCTGCCCCGTGCAGGTTGAAATAAGCATGATTGGTAACGTTAATAACAGTTGGCTGGTCTGTGGTAGCTGTATAATCCATTACTATCTCATTACTATCTGTCCACGTATACAATACCGAAGCATGTACATTCCCGGGAAATCCTTCCTCCATATCAGGACTGTCATAACTGAATTTAACAGCCGGATATTTACTCTCTTTCATAATTTCAGCATCCCATACAACGCTATGCCATCCGAGTGGTCCACCGTGAAGGGTGTTGGGTCCGTCATTTTTGGGTGTATGATAAACCACGCCGTTGAGGGTGAAAGTACCGTTCGCAATCCTGTTTGCATATCTTCCAACTGTGGAACCAAATGACATATCTCCCTTCTCAGTTTCTTCAAAAGTATCATATCCGAATGTGATATTATCTTTTTTGCCATTTCTGTCAGGCACCTCTATCCAGTTTATCTTTGCACCATAGTTGGTAAGCCTGACAACATTGCCTTCTTTGTTTGTAAGAGTAAAAAGGTAAACCTCTTTCCCGTCATGAGAGCCGAAAACTTCTTTCTTAACCATATCCTTGTTTTTTGCTGATTGATTGCAGGCTGTAAATATCAAAGCAGGCACAACCAGTGTTAATGATAATAATAGTGTCTTTTTCATGAGTTTATAGTTATTTATCAGTTAATGTCCGAATCCGCGTGTTCCCTGAGGATTACATCCAGGGCACCTGCCAGGTATGCAGCCGGAGCATTCCAGTTGATTGCTATCTCATTGGATGCATAGGAACAGACTGTATCGGTATATGATTCATCAGGCACTGATGAGGGATATGTTTTGCATCCATCCTGTTGTCCGGGATTAGGTCCTCCCACCAGCAACCCGGGAACAGGGTCCACAACATCATCGGCTTCAGAAGGCCTGTGATGAGGATGCATCGGGATTTTGGTACCAAAGCCTGTCACAAAGGAATATCCTGTTGCGTTTCGTCCCATCAGGTAATCGAGATTATCAAGGGCAAGGTCAGCATATTTCATGTTGCCTGTAAGAATGTAAGCTTGTATCAGCAGGATTCCTTCGTTAGCGGCCACCGAATTACTTCCCCACACAAAGTCACGTGCTGACTTGCCCATAACAGACCTGTAGGGCATATCATTTATCCCCTTTGCCATGTTATCGGCTTCATTCAATATCCTTCCCCTGATTGTATCAACGTCTTTCTTAGCCCTTCCTGAAAGGATATCAGAATGCTTTGCGAGGGTATAGTATCCCAGCAATCGCACGTTACCCCATGACGGAAGAGGCATCCTGACATCAGGGATCATGGATACCAATGTATAATAACTGCTATCCTTGGTTGTTACATATAGTTCTGCCGCAGCCCATATGAATTCATCGCTGAAGTCTGCATCACCATAGGCACCAGTTGTTACTTCCGGTTTGAATTCCCTGTTCATCTTATTCTGGTCATAACTGATGGAAGGATTTTTAGCAGCCCATTTCCAGGCTTTCACCGCTGCCTTTATACATGAGTCGGACAGCCCTGGCAACTCCCCGGGAAACTTACTGAAAATACGAGCGGCCTGAGCCATCACCGCTGCAAAATCGAGTGTTGCAGGAGTACTTACAGGAACCACATAACGTTTTGCCACATCCCTATCGGGCATGATAAAATCTGAAAAGGAAGCTGAGGTAACCTTGTTATATACCCCTCCTCCTTCAGGATCCTGCATGGTAAACATCCACCTCAGGTTCCAAAGAATCTCATTAAGCAAATCAGGAACATTATCTTTACTCTCCGGGATATTAAGTGCCAGCGTATCGAAGTAAGAAGGAAAGTCTTCATAAAGGGACAGCATGGTTCCCATTGTTATTCCGCTGTTCACCACGTATTTATTATAATCACCGGCATCATACCATCCCCGGGGACATGAGATCTCCGTACCTGCAGGTCGTCCCGGCAATGCGGCGGCCGGATGCACTATCACAACAGTGTCGGGATGACCCTCCGGCCGGCTCCACTTACCGGCATATTCAGGAAGAAGAGGTATGGACATCCTCTGGAAATAAAAACCTTTTATAAGACCTTTCGTCAGGCCTGTGAAAATCCCTTCACCGATACTGAATTCATATGACTTTCCTTTACCCGGAATAACAAGCCTGTATTTACCCGGTGTCTTTAATCCGGTAAAATCGGCGATCATCGTCTCATGCGGAGAAAAGTCCGATCTGTATGGCCCGGAAAGTTCAGAGGAAAAGACTGTTTTGCCGGTTTTAGCATCAACGATATTAAATTGTGATGCCTTATTATCTGCAACAGCAGCAAACTTAGGTGCGCCCGGATAGTATCCCAGCTGATTGATCCTTATCATTCCGGAATAATCCTGCAGGGACTTACCGGCAGAACATCCATTAATTAGCACAGGAAACAATACCGTGGCTATTGCAATAGTCTTCAGTGATGATAGTACCTTAATAGCTTTCATATGTATCTGAATTATTACTTTAAGTCCTTGCATTGTAGTGGATTTTTATCAATCTGCCTGGAATACCCTGTAGCTATGAGGTCTGACTATAACATTAAAGCCGGATTTCTCCTCCACCTTTCTTCCCCATATTCTTGAGGCAGCCCTGTCATTGCTGTTGATCACCTCCTGTGTCTGCAGATCTGTAATACTGGTCACACCGGGACCTGCCACAACCCTGACAATTGTCTCCTCAGGCAGAAATGATTCAACTATAAAAGAATCATTGTCGTATACAAAGAGGCTGACTTTTGAAGGTGCTTCAATTCTGAATTTAAGATCTTCACCCGAAAGGACATCTCTTATCCTGTTAAGGATACCCTGTGGCAAACGATAAAGGTCGGCAGGATTATCAGGTATGGTAAGTACAAAAAATGATGCGTTGGCATACCTGGCCTGCAACAGTATTGGCCATCCTGCTGCTCCGTCAAGACTGGTTATGTCCTCCCATGAATCATTGGTAAAATACTGGATCTGGGGGATAAGAATTGATTTTTCAGATTGATAGAATCCCCGCCACCCGGTTGAAAAGTCCTTCACAAGTGCCTTCCTGTCGGATGTCTGTAATTCTACAATATCCTCTATCCCCTTCCCCTGCAATGCTTTCAGCAAGCCTGATGTTATTGTTACATCTTTCCCATTCATCAACCTGTTCTCTATTTTTTTCACAATATCAGGATCGAACTTAGCCGTCTCTGTAAGAAATATCATTTTAGTACTGTCTGGAAAATAAGGGACGATATTCATCGGGACACCTATCATTCCCATATAGTCCTGAAGGAAATCCTCACCATATGACTGAAAAGGCTTATAACTCAATATTCCCACAGGATTGCCCAGTTTTCCCATGAACCTGTCAACAGTTTCAAACGTATAACCTGCGGCACGGGCTATCGTAGTTGCCCTGACCACTCTTCCATCTTCCTTCCTGACGGGCTTCATCATTTCATCAAAATTAAAACTTGGCTTCATATCCTGCCAAGCTGACCGGTCCATGTAACTGACCGGACGCTGCAACTGCCTGAAATCGAAGAGAGTTATCTCGGGTGCTTTGGCAAAGAGAGTAAGCCATAGCTGTTCAGCATAGCGGTCGATATATGTCATTCCTCCTGTATCGACCCAGCCACCACCATTACCTCCCGGTTTAAGATTCTCGAAATACCTGAACACCAGGTAGCTTTCATACTGCTGGAGGTGTTGACCCGGGGCATCCGGATCACGGGTCTCCGTTCCTGTATATATCCCGTCAAACATGGCAGGTTCCTTTTCCAGGTTAAAACCCAGTGCCTGGAAGTGTTCATACCAGTTAGGATATTTGATAACAATTTTTACTTTCGGATTAACTTTTTTTGCCGGATCAATTATAAGCTCTCTGGCAGCTTTGGTCATCTGGTCAAGCCTGAACTGAGTCCATGTCTGGTTTCCTTTTGCTTTGATACATAAAGGGCACTTACAATCAGTGAAGAAAAAATCATCAAGAATGATCTCATCGAAATGCCTTGCGGTAAATTCGACAATTTCCCTGATCTTCTTACGATGTTCAGGATTTGAATAACAGAACGTTTCAAACCTGTTCATCTCATTTACAGTAAGTGTTATACCGCCTGCAGTCCTGACACCCCTGTTTTTAAAGAACTGCTTTGCCGCTTCTATGGTACTATCGCTAACCAGGATAAGGTCACGATGTGTTTCGAGGTATATCTTATCAACATCAACCTGTCCGGATATTTGATCCCAAACAGTCTTCAGCCATTTTAAGTCTTTCATTTGCCTTACCTCATAGGCACGGGCATATACAGCTACTTTAAAATTCTTATAATGTTCGTTCCCCGGATAATAGTCAAAGGATACAAGAGTTAAGGTTATACATAATATGGCCAGATAGATTGCTTTTTTCATATTGACGGCTATTTAATTTTTTCATTGTCACTTCTGAATTGCCATGCAGGCAGTCCATCCCGGTTAAACAAAGATGCCACAGAACCGTCATGCCAGCAATACCTGACTGCTACAGGATCCGGCACCGCGGGAGATGAAACAATGACACTATTACCAGATATTACAGCCTTTGCCTTAAAATACCTGCCGTTCTTCCCGGCTACTTCAAACCCTGTCAGTTTATCGCCCCTGGCTACCAATCCGCCATCAACATGATCAAACAATACCTTTACTGATTTTCCTTTCTTTTCAATTGATCTGTAAACAGGTCCGCTTACGGGCATCTTAATCCCGTAATCATTATTAAGAGCCAGGTTAGCCAGCCTGTCTCCGACCTCAAGTTTATAGGGAGGATGGATATTATTTACCGTGGCAATATCGAGAGTTACTACCATTCCTGTATGTGGAAGACTGAGTGCTTTTTCCTGGGCTTCACGAAGATAAGCTGCATCTGTTGAATCGACACCGGAATAAATATATGGAGCAATCTGAACGAAATAAAAGGGGAAATCCTTTATACCCCAATTTTTTCTCCAGCTTTTAATCATCACGGGAAAAATCCTGGCATACTGTTCAGCCCTTCCCACATTTGATTCTCCCTGGTACCATATTGCGCCCTTGATGGTATAGGGTACTATAGGATTAATCATACCATTATAAAGTACCGTTGGTGTATTTGGTCCAAGCTGCCTGGGACGATCTTTACCGGAAAAATCATCCTTTGAAAGATCAAATATATAAAATTTGCTCCCGATCAACTCAGCTACAGGTTTGTATTTCCATTCGCCTGAAAGAGGTATGAATACAGAACTCCTTTCCTTTTCCGACAGTTTGAGCTGTGATGGCTTTCCCCATATTCCTCCTCCTCCCTGTGTATCGATTACACGGACAGCTATTACATTACTCCCCTGCTTAACAATACCGGCAGGAATGTTGTAAACTCTGTCCAGTTGCCATACCCCCGGCACTTCATTTTCACCAACCAGGCTGCCGTTAAAATATGTGCGGTCCATGTCGTCAATCGGGCCAAGCGACAGCACCAGGTCGTGGTTTGTCATGCCAGCAGGTATTTCAACCCTCTTTCTGAACCATACGGCTCCGTCGAACTCACCTATTTTTGTTTCAAAATTCTCCGGCAGTTCCATTTCATGCCAGCCGGAATCATTAAAATCAATATAAGGTACACTGTCATCATCGAAATGAAGATCCTTATATGCATCTTCTCCTGTGCCTTTGAGATCTGTATATTTATGACCTTCAAGCCATTTGATATACTCTTTCAGCTTAGAACCCTTGCCGGCTATTTCCTTAATGTCTTTTCTGAATTCACCTGCTTCCAGAAGAGAAGGTGCCGGTATCCATGATTCTACAGGTGTTCCACCCCAGGCTGATTCAATCAGACCTAGAGGTACGTTCAACTCACTGTTCAGTCTCCTGCCGAAAAAATAACCAACAGCACTGAACTGCTTTATTGTTGACGGATCACACACCATCCATCTTCCCTCGCAATCATCGAGTGGTTCAGGAGATATCTTCCTCCCGACCATAAAAATTCTGATTTCGTTGTTGGCTGATGAAGCAATAGCCGACGTGCCATGCATTATTGTATCAACCGGTGGCCAGCCTTCCAGCGGCATCTCCATATTGGACTGTCCTGAACACACCCACACTTCACCTGTCATGATATTTTTGATAGTGATGGTTGTATCATATGCAGCAATATTTATTGTATGGGGCCCCCCGGCTTCAGGCGTTCTGAGTCTGGCCGTCCATTTACCATCCATGCCTGCAATAGCTTTGGTCCTAGCTCCCCAGCTTGCACTTATGTTTATCTCCTGTCCGGGAGCTGCTTTACCCCATATGCCTGCATTTGTATTTTGCTGAAGCAGCATATTATCGCTGATAACAGACGGAAGAGTAAGTGAAGACGGAGTCTTATGACACCCTGTGAAAACCAGGGTAACAATGAATATAATAACGGCCTTCTTCATGGTATAAATTATTAAATGTTACCCTAAGTTAAGAAATTCAACAAAATACAGGCATATCCTTCTGTGGTGTTCACATCATTTCCATTGTCTGCTTTGACTTTCTTTTAACTGTGACACTCCTGCCCGTGTATGCAACTGTATCATCCGGGGTTGCATCTGGGTTAAACGGAACTGGTCTGTCCGGTGCTATCCATACAATGTTAAATGTACGGTTGACAGGCATCCCTTTAAATGAGCCTGTTCTGTCTCCAATTGTCAGGTCCCCTCTCTCATCATCATAACTGAATTTAATGGTACTGTATGCCCCCTTTTCATAGTTATAATTGGTACCCTCATCCTCATACAATGTAAACTCACCATTTTCCCCGGTATATATGAACAAAGTCACCGGGGCGGAAGGTTTTTCGCCTGTATACTGAATCTCCGGTCCGACAGGTATTATGGATCCTTCTTTTATAAAGAGTGGTATTCGCTCATAAGGTGCATCTGCCTGGATCGTCCTGCCACCATTAAGGTAGCTACCTGTATAGAAATTATACCAGCCGCATGATATGGGAAGGTATACTGTGCGTCTTCTGGCCTTATACCTGTAAACAGGGGCAACCATGATATAAGGTCCGAACATATACTGGTCACCTGTGTTTTTCACCCTGGTATCACTGCTGAAATCCATAAAAAGTGGTCTCATAATTGTATAATCATCGAACCAGGTCATACCGGCAAGCGAATAAATATAGGGCATCAGCCTGTAGCGCAGTTTATCGTAATATACCATGCTTTTATAAGCCGGATGTGTCTCAGGCGCAAGGTTATATATTTCACGGAAGGGATATTGACCATGACTCCTGAAAAGCGGGCAGAATGAACCGAACTGGAACCATCGGGTATTAAGTTCGCGCCATTCATCCTTGTCTGCAGATCCTTCCTTCGCATTCACATACCTGTTCTCAACGCAGAATCCTCCGATGTCCATTGTCCAGTATGGTATACCTGATACGGCATAGTTAAGTCCTGCCGGTATCTGTGCCTTAAGATCCTCCCATCGTGTTCCTATGTCACCGCTCCATGTGGCTGTTGAGTACCTTTGCAGGCCCAGGAATCCTGAGCGTGTAAGCAGGAAGACACGTTTATCAGGATCAACGCTGCGTTGACCATTATAAATAGCCATAGCATTCATAAGGGCATAAGTATTGAAATACTTTGTAGAAGGCCCCATGGCTGTGGGAGTGGAAAGGGCTTTCCTGTACTCAATACTCGCATTGGAAAGAATGTCAGGCTCAGATGCATCCATCCACCATGCATCAAATCCTTTGGTATAGAGGTTATCTTTTATCTGTTTCCAGAACAGTTCTCTTGCTCCTTTGCTGTAAGGATCATAAAATGAGCCTATATATCCCTTTCCTATCCAGTCGCGCACACTGTCCTTAACAGCCTGCTGATACATCCAGCCGTGCCTGTTAAATTCTTTGTAATGCTCTGTGGTGATATAAAACTTAGGCCATACCGATATCATAATGTGTGCATGCATCTTATGTACAGAATCCACCATACCGGCTGGATCGGGGAAATATTCAGGATCAAATTTATGTGAACCCCATGCATCTACCGGCCAGTATGACCAGTCCAGCACTATGTTATCAATCGGGATATCACGCTTACGATATTCTCTCATAACATCCAGCAGCTGATCCTGTGATTTGTATCTCTCACGGCTCTGCCAGTAACCCATAGCCCACTCAGGCATTACAGGAGCCTTTCCTGTAAGTTCACGATAACCCTTAATAATATCATCACTCTTTTCCCCATAGATGAAATAATAATCTATCTGGTCACCCATTTCGGAAGTAAGTGATAGTTCACCCTGTTCCTTATTACTAAGAGGGCTAAGTGCCTTCAGTCCCAGGTATGATGTTCCTCCGTCCGGATTCCATTCTATCCTTATCGGATATTTCTTTCCCTTCACCAGTTCCCTGCTGAACTTATAGGTATTGGGATTCCATGCCGTCCTCCATCTTTCACGCACAACCGGTTCATTGTCGAGGAATACTTTTATGTAACCCGCATAATAAAGCTTAAAATGGAACAGGCCTGTTTCCCTTGGCTCAATACTACCCGTCCAGGTGACTTTCGACCGGGCCAGCGGAACATTAGCGGGTAAATTATGAACTGATGTCAGGTTCTCATAGTCAACAGATGACTCCGTCCTTTTCATAAAAACTTCTTCAGAGTCGGACTTATTAAAATAGGTGGCTGTAAGCCCTCCTTCATTACCCTGTTCATCGTACAGCCTGAAAAGATCAAGATTGGAATATGGTCTCGGGTCGCCGAACCATGTCATGGAATAATTATCCCACAGGATGCCGTAATGCCTGCTGGAAATTACAAAAGGTACGGATACCTTTGTATTATACTGGTACAGGACTTCATTACGGCCCTTATAATTGAACTCATCCGACTGATGCTGCCCAAGTCCGTAAAAAGCTTCATTGTCCGGTGACTCAAAGATCTGCCTCATCCGGTAACCCTTTGTGCCTTCGACGGTTACCGGCGAAAAAGATTTGCCTTGACCGGTTTTTTCAGCCAGGAGAACATTATTGTTGCTGTCACTGAATGTGATCTGTCCTGTTAACAATGATATCTCGGCTTTGACAGCTTTGGCTGAGAGGACAAGATCTTCATCGTTAGCGGCAGTAATGAATACCGGCTTGTCATCCGGCTGGTCAATGACACACAAACTTTTCGTTTCAGAAAATCTATCGGAGGGTGTGGCCACCACGTGGATAATATTATTATTTATCACTTCCACCTTGAGCAGCTTAGCTGATTTGCCAGGGCTCCCTTTGAGGTGAACAACAACTCCCTTATCGGTTTTCTCCCAGTTCTTATCTGGCTGATGTAAAAAGAAGGAGAAGAGAACTGTAATTAATATCAATCTTATCATTTTCCTGATTTAACATATTCTGCTTCAATTTCAACGAGAAGTTCATCACGGCAAATGTCAGCTTCTATATAAATAACAGGTGCACCAGGAAAATATTTTTCACAGATAGTCTTTACTTTCCCGAAGTCTTCCTGGTACCTGATATACACTCTCAGGATAATCAGTTCCAACAGGTTCCCGGATGTATTTCCGTTTCTTCCCGGTATTTTATTTGAATTAATAAGCTTCAATATGTTTTCAAGGGTTACGGCCGTCTGTTTTTCCACATCGCCCGGTCCTATGGTATCCTGTCCTCTTATAGAAGCTGTTCCCGAAATAAAAAGGTTATTGCCTGATAGTACTGCTCTTTCAAACTGGGGTGGGTGTTTTCCTGTTTTTCCTTTCAGGATATTTCCTTTAAGCAGCGTTTGTTCATATGCATAAGGATTGACCTGGTCAGGATTTTCAATAGGGATCACAGCATCCGGCCTTTCAGATTTAACTGCATAAAAATCCACTTTCACCCCGTCCATTTTCATACCTATACCGGTTGCAGCAGGGTATCTCTTAAGTTTCCTGTATTGTGAATATTTATCGTTTCTCAGTTCATTGAATGCCTGGTAGTTCTGAATGTCATCGCTGATCCTCAGTATCTGTCCTATAAAATTCCACTGCCTGACTAAATTATCAAATGACATACCTTCAAGTTCGAGAATTTTCCTCATCTGCTCAAAAACCTCATTACCAGCGCTGTATGTATCTTCCGGGAATAATCCTGTTCCAAGTCCGTATGCCAGTATTTCTTTTGTATGATCGCTTGATCTGATAACGTAGGGAATAGAGTTAAACATCCTGGTTTCAATATTATAGTGTTCTGAATCCATATAGCCTGCTTCCACAACCACCTTCCATGGTCTTTCAGGCGGATGCACCGTAATACTGAAGGCGGGACACTGATTGCCGTATGACTCCAACAAAGACTTACTTATACTATCGTTTATATGGCGATAATGATCGTAATCAGCAGCATTGATAAAAATATTCAGTTTTGCCAGTTTCCTGCCGGTCTGCCTCCCCTTCTTTATCTGCTGAAAGCATTGTCCCCACTCCGATTCCACACTGCCCTCACTTTTTGGCAGATAAATTGAATAGTAATCCATCATTTATTCCGGTTTTTAATTATACACTATATCTAAAATCACCATAAGCTAAGCCATATCACTTTAGCATAAAGACACCCGGGACTGAGATCATTCCTTCAGGAATGCTGTTCCCGTAAAAATCTTCAGGAGATCCCACGAATCCATATAAAGATCTAACATCCAGCCCTTTGCCTTTAAGCGGTGAATCATTTTTTAAAGTAAATCCT
>Ga0315535_1000691_pt1 | contig 23536 bp, 21 predicted proteins | sample SalMarSW160220MG_2_FD_203092 | JGI IMG/M metagenome (GOLD analysis project Ga0315535, IMG submission 203092) | Salt marsh sediment microbial communities from the Plum Island Ecosystem LTER, Massachusetts, United States - Salt Marsh Sediment SW1602-20 ... | reverse complement strand
CTTTTTTCTGGTAAGGAGACTCATAGCTTATATATTGATATATACTTATGCTATGGGCATGAGTCCCAACAAAATTAGCTTTGAAGATTCCTTGCTGACCGAGGTTGTTGAAACTGGAAAATGCGTCAGCTGCGGCACATGCGTCGTTGCTTGCCCCTTTGCTTGTTTAGACTTGGTTGAAGGAACACCCAGCTTAGTAAAAGAATGTAAGGTCTGCGGTATTTGCGCCCGAGTTTGTCCGAGGTACCAGTGGACGATGGCAGAAGTGGAGAAGTTTGTTTTTGGCAGAGAACGGAAACCGGAAGAAGAGTTCGGCATTAACCGCAGAATAGTCATATCTCAAGCAACAGACGAAGACATTTTGAAGGCTCGCCAAGACGGGGGCGCCGCTACTGCACTCTTGTTGTTCGCTCTGAAAAACGGCTTCATTGACGGCGCAATTGTTGCGGGAACAGATAAAGATAAACCATTTTATCCTGCTCCAATGTTGGCAACAACGGAAGAGGAACTCATTGAAGCTGCGGGAACAAAATACACGTGTTCATCAAACGTTCTTGCGCTGTCTGAGATGCTTAAGCAGAAAAAAGCTAATGTTGCTTTTGTGGGAACTCCCTGTCAAATTCACGCTGTCAGGAGAATGCAGATGGCGGGTTTGAAGAGGCAAGTTGGTCCTGTGAAATTTTTGGTTGGGCTCATGTGTTCTGAATCCTTCACTTATGAAGGATTAATGGAAAACCACATTCACGGAAAATTAGGTATCAACCTAGATGACATACGAAAGATAAACATTAAAGGGAAAATGCTGGTCACCACAGACTCAGAAGTCACAGAAATTCCCCTTGCAGAAATAAAGCCATATGCGCGAACAAGTTGCAGTTTCTGCGATGATTTCAGCTCTGAACTTGCTGACATTTCCGTAGGCGGTTTAGGATTAGACGGCTGGACATTCACGATTATCCGAACAGAAAAAGGTGAAGAACTTTTTTCAGGTGCAGAAAAGGCTGGTTACTTGCGTATTAAAACCCTAGATGAAGGCGCGTTCGCGCTTAAGCTGTTAAAGAAGCTCTCTAATCGAAAAAGAGGCTCAATCACAGCTTCCCCGAAAGCATAAAGGACTTTGCAGTATTGGTTGCAGAGTATAGAAAGCTGCTTAACGCCATTTTTGCTGTGGCTATCGGCATGGTAATCGACGCTGCATTATAGCTTCTGACAGTATATATTCAAATAGTAGTGTATTAGTTGATTAATGCTTGTAAGTACCAGAGGGAAACTTATGGAACGGAGAATAATGTCATTAGGCAGATCGTCCATGGTGATTTCTATTCCGAAGAACTGGATGCAGCTAAACGAGCTAAAAAAAGGCGATGTTGTTTCCTTAGCTATTCAACGTGATCGTTCCTTAGCTGTTTATCCAAGCGTCCAGAAGAAGACAACAGCTAAAGAGATTACCCTTCGCATTAGCCAAAAAGAAGATGAAATGCTAATTAGTCAAAAGATAATCGGCGCTTTCCTGAACGGCTATTCCGGCTTTACGCTTATCTCAGACAAGATTTTTTCCATTCCGCAAAGAAAAGCCATTCGAAACATGGCTGGAAGACTTTATATGAGAATTATGGAGTCTGACTCGAAAGGTGTTTACATTCAAACTCTGACGGATGAATCGAAAGCGTCACTCGAGCAGGCAATACAGAGAATGCATTTAATCTCTTACTCCATGTGCGAAGATATCTTTACTGCTTTGAAGAATAACGACATAGCGTTAGCGAAGTCCGTTTTTTCCCTTGACGACGATGTCGACCACTTCTCCTTTTTCATTCTCCGTTTACTTCGCAACGCTGCCCAAGACTCTGCCTTGGCAAACGAGCTTCGCATAGACCCGTTAGACTGCATGGACCATCAAACTCTTGTTTACAGGATTGAGCACGCTGCAGACTATACAGCGGACATAGCGCGGCACATAATAATGCTGGATGGAAGCAAGCAGAAAATTCCGGATGATGTGTTGGAGCTTATGGTCACTGCAGGAACGGAGTCTGTTGATTTATACGTCAAGGCAGTTAATGCTTTCTTCTCAAAAGATGTTCCTTTTTCTGTTGAGATAATGAAATACCAGCAGCGAATTGAGAAGCTTGATCAGGAAATAGCCGTAAAGTCATTCACTGGTAAACATAAAAACGCTGAACTTGTTTGTGGCATTTGCTCAATAAGAGATAATATAAAAAGGATTGCTGACTGTGCAGCAAATATAGCGGAGATTGCGGTGAACCGCGCGTTCAAAGTTACTACTTAGGCTTCTTTGAAGGTGAGTAGCTCAGGGTCAGCGTCAGCTTCGGGAACAGGCTCTTTTGAAGCAGTGTCCGCGCCATTGGTAACGCTATGTTGTAATTGTATACTTCTTTTCCGTTGCTTCGGGCTTCTTTCAGAATTTCTTTTTCTACTTTGTGCTTCAGGTTGCCCACGGTAAGTGCTCCGATTGTGAAGATGCCTGGCATCATTTCTCTCATGTCATCTTTTAGTTCTATTCCTTCTACTCCGAAGGGCGGGACGGCGTTTATGTCGAGTAGAACTTTGATGTGTTTGAGTTCATTCAGCATTTCCTTGTCTACGAGACGGGTGCCTTTTACTCCTGCGCACATTATTACGTCAGCTTTCTTTAGCACTTCGATTTTTGAAGCAGGCGTTGGCGCAAATATGCCCTGTACTTGTACTCCGTGATCTTTGGCTAGAAGTCTTGCGATGTTTTCGGCGTGTTCTTTTCCATCGACGCGTTTCGGATTAAGGCTGACAATCATTACGTTGCATCCCATCTTGGCTAAGAGAACCGCTGCGATTTGTCCTACGGCGCCTGTGCCTAAGATCGCGCATGTCTTGTCTTTTAACTCGCCAAGCTTGCTTGCTAAGAGTGCGCTTTCAGTTTTTGCAACCATAGCGGCGGCTGTTGTGTATGCGCCAGCTGGGTCTACTACTATGCTTGTTTTGAACGGCGGAAACATTGCGTCTTTTACTGCTTTGAAGACTTCTTCTGCTCTTTCGGCGTTTTTGCCTCCGATCAAGAATGCGGTGTGCTTTACTCCTTTTGGTCCTCGTGACAGCAGAGCGTCCTGAACGATTAAATTGGCGTCTTCAGGGGTCACATTTTCGTAGGGAATGACAGCGTCATAACCAACGTCGTATGCCATGCAGATGTCGAAGGGGCTGGCTTTCACGTCGGTGTCTAAGTAAAAAAGCAGGTAGGGCGAATCTTCTGAAGCTTTTCCGATGACAGGTTTTACTTGGATTTGCATGGATTGAAGCCAATCCTGTAACTCGTGAGCGGATGGCACTTCTGCGTTAGCTGATATGACTTTTTTCGAAAGCTTCGCGGTCTCCACCTTAGCCTCGAGCGATTCTAACAGCTGTTTTGTTCCCTCAACATGTTCAGGGCTGCATATGTGCAAACACGTGATTTCGTCTTTGCCAGCTATCTCTTTTGCGTGATCTAGAATGCCCATGACAATCCAGCTTTCTCTTATCGGGAATTTCACTTCCTTTTCTTGTTCTTCGATGTCAAGCTGCATAGCCTGTCCGTAAGCAACGAGATAATCTCTCTCAGTGGCGTCACCCTCTTTTTGCTTGGACAAGTTGTCTAAGGCCTTAAGCACTTGGTCTCTTTGTTCTATTTTTTTGTCCGTGTTAGTCTTAAGATAGGTCATGGCGTTTTCGTCTATGTCAACAGAAAAGAATGGAACACTGCTCTTTCGGAATATCTCTGCCAAAATGTTGTTTTCGTAAAAGTCTTTTGGAGAGCGCATTCCAAGTTCTTCGGTTGCGAAATCCAGATTGACTTTGCCGACCACGTTCTCCAAGAACTTGTAGAAGCCTATTGAGGGTCTGTGAAGAGAGTTGAGAGGATTTGAATTGGCTGCCGCGGTGGTGTCGAATGGTTCATTGTACTCTTTTTCCATGATTAAGACGTTTAGTTTCTTTTTTTCTAACGGTCTGACTTCAAGTGTTTTCATTTAATTTTCACTGATTATCCTTAATGACAAAAGGAAAATATATACTTAGCCGAAATACCTTATATGCAAATATATAAGGTATATACAAAACAGGTATCAAGAAACATTTTCATCATAGAATTTTTCATCAGAAACGGGCGGAAGCATCAACCGAGTTTTGATCTTGAGCTTACCGCTCTTTGAATGAGGCTTCCTCATCACTGTGTCATTACCTTTTTCAATTTCACGGGCATCCTCAGCCAGTCTAGCAGCTGCTTGAGCTATTTCATGCGCGCACGTGACCAGAGGAATGTATTTTTCGCTTTCCTTCTCCATGAAGCATGCTTGAACGTTTATTTCAGCGACTTTCTCAGTCATTGCGTAAGCTGCCAAGGCTTTTGCCTTTGCGTAAGGATTGCTAAACTCAGATCGGTCACGAACGACCTTCAAGTCCACTATTAATCTGGGTAAATCTGGCTTTTGGCCATTTTCAATCGCGTAGACCACGTTGTCAATCTCTTGCTGCACTATCCTATAGACACCTGTGATCGCGAGCACTTTGCTGATGTTGGAGTTGAAAATTGCCATTTCTACAGGGTCTAAAAACTGCTTTCTTGCTCCAATCAACGGGTCACCTGTGATTATTAGGTAGCCTAAACCTTGTTTTTCAATCTCTTCCTTGGCTCTTTTTCCAGGCGCATCTGAAATAACAATGCCGGGCAAGCCACTGCTTGATATTTTCTCTCGAAATTGCCTCGGTCCAGGTAACGATGTGTTAGGAGATATCACGATTAGAAGGTCAGGGTTAAGCTCAAAAATTTTTGGCATTGCTTCTTCGATATCATCAGGGCCCATTTTTGAGCCAGTGGTCACCGTTCGAACTTTGATGTCTTTACGGTCAGCTAACTCGTCCAGAAGAAGTTCAAGAAGCGGGGACGTACCAATGTTTCCACACTTGAAAATTCCGATTTTTTTTATTTGCGGCTCTGCCAATTTAGGTCACTTATAGCTGATAATGCGTGCTAAACTTTTAAGAATTGCCATTTCTCAAACTGAGAAAACGTCAAAGTTATCACCGAAACTGTTTAATAACTACTTCTCCGAGTTCATAGCATAAACTTACAAGAGGGTTGTTGATGGCGCTGAATGAGAATTTAGAAAAGCTCTCGAACGCTTGTGGCGTAACGGGCAGAGAAGAAGAGGTCCGGAACCTGCTGATTAAATTGATGAAACCGTACGCGGACGAAATTACCGTGGATAAACTTGAAAACGTTATCGCCGTAAAGAAAGGCAAAAAATCCAAGCCGAAGGTTATGCTTGCAGCTCACATGGATGAAGTAGGCTTGATGGTGAAAACAATCACCAAAGAAGGATTCATACAGTTCGCAAAAATGGGCGGCATAGACGACCGCATCTTACTAGCCCAAAAAGTTACAGTTCACACCCAAAAAGGTCCTCTACAAGGCATAATAGGCTCTAAACCTCCACACATACAAAAAGAGGAAGAACGCAAAAAAGTCGTAACCTACGACCAACTTTTCATGGATATCGGAGCGGAAAACCGCAAAGACGCAGAAAAGATGGGTGTAAAGGTCGGAGACCCTGTGTCGTTCGACGTGAAATACGCGAAAATAGGCAAGGATGTGGTGACAGGTAAAGCCTTCGATGACCGAGTAGGCTGCGCAGTAATGATTGAAGTTCTGAAGCAGGTTGGAAGCACCGATTGTACAATCTACGCTGTTGGCACCGTGCAAGAAGAAGTGGGGTTAAGAGGCGCGGCGACAGCTACTTTCGGCATTGACCCGGACATTGGCATAGCTTTAGATGTGACTGTTGCAGGTGACGTTCCCGGCGTAAAAGAGTTTGATACCAGTTTGAAAATGGGTCAAGGTCCAGCTTTGACAGTGACGGATTCTGGTTTGATTACTCCCCCGAAAATTTTGCGCATGCTTCTAGACACTGCCGAAGAAAACAAAATTGCTTATCAGCTTGAAACAGGCTTGCCAGGCACCACGGACGCGGCAAGAATGTCATTGACCAGACAAGGTGTTCCAAGCGGCACAATCTCAATAGCAACACGCTACATTCACAGTCCAGTGGGCATGCTCAGCTTGAAAGACGCGGCAAACACGGCAAAACTCACAGTGGCAGCAATCCAGAAAATCCAAATACACTTCTAACAGTGCCAAAGCAAATGCGAAATCGTTTTTAGGCGTCTCTCTTCATCTTTGATGTGGACTTGAAATGGACAAAACTGGGAAGTTCGAGTTTCTGGAGCACACCGCCGACGTCTACATCGCAGCACACGGCAAGACACTGGAAGAGGCGTTTGAAAACGCCGCGCTTGCCATGTTCGAGGTCATGACCGACACGGAAAAGGTCAGCCCTGACATTGAAGATTCTGTTGAGGTGGAAGCTGAAGACGAGTTCGCACTTCTTTACAGCTGGCTTGAAGCCTTGCTAGTGAAATTTGATACCAAGAATATGCTTTACTCAAAATTCAAAATATCAAGCATAGAAGAAAACGCTGAAGGCTTCCGAATCAAAGCCACAATCTGGGGCGAACAATTCAACGCGAAAAAGCACACGCAAAAAGTTGGCGTAAAAGCGGTTACCTATCACAGAATGGAAATCATCAAAGACATAGAGAATGTTCGATTAGAGTTCATTCTGGATATCTAAGCCAAGTTTAGCTTCTTTAGCTCCGCAAACATCTTTTCCACAACGGTTTCCGGCTTTGTATCCAACGCCGTGATGCTGGAAACGATGAACGGCACGTTTTTTTCCTTGAAATGCTGCAGGATTGGACTGGTTTGTTCTTGGTAAACTTGGATTCTTTTCTTTATGACATCTGGCTTGTCGTCTGAACGCTGGTACAAGGGTCCGCCGCACTTGTCGCAGACTCCCTCCACTTTCGGCTTTAAGAAACGAACGTTGTAAACCGCGCCGCAGATGCGGCAGATTCTCCGCGAAGACAGTCGCTCGATTATTATCCAGTCTGGAACCATCTGCAACAAGATAACATCTATCTTGGCAATATCCTCTAGGACTTTTGCTTGGTCAGTAGTGCGTGGGTAACCATCTAAAATGAAGCCTTTTCCTTTCGGAACTTCGGCTAAACGCTGCTTCAGCACATCTATCACAATATCGTCGGGTACCAGCAGTCCTTTTTCCACGTAATCTTTAACCTTCTTTCCCAACGGCGTGTCTTCTTTCAGGATTTCTCGGAAAATGTCGCCCATGGCAATTACAGCCACGCCAAGCCTTGATTGAAGCCTTGACGCGTAAGTGCCTTTTCCAGAACCTGGCGGTCCAAATATGATTGCGTTCACTTTCGCGTTTCTCCTCTACCGTGCTTTCCCTTAAGAAGGAAGAAAGGCGTAATTAAAACTTGTGCGCACTCTTCAAATCTAGAAAGTTTATTTACGTTCAAAACTATTTTATACCTATCCTCGTTTTTTGTTTGAAGGTGAAGATTATGAACACTGATCGTTTCTCGCGAGAAAAGATTCCTCTGGAAAAAATGGACAACTGCATGTGGCGTATTCCGAAGCAGAAGGGAATGCGTGTTCCAGGCATGGTTTTTGCCAACGAAAGTCTTCTGGAGAAGATGCAGACTGACCGCACCCTTTGGCAATGCACTAACGTGGCGCATTTGCCGGGCATTTACAAGTACGCCGTGACCTTGCCGGATGGGCATGAAGGCTACGGTTTTCCCATAGGCGGTGTAGCCGCAACTGATTATGAAGAAGGCGTAGTAAGCCCCGGCGGCGTTGGCTACGACATCAACTGTGGCGTGCGTCTCTTAACAACGAATCTTTCAGAAAAAGATGTGCGACCGAAACTTGCTCAGCTTACAGGCGCCATATTTGAAAACGTGCCGTCGGGTTTGGGAAGCCGCCGAAAAGACTTCACGCTAACCGCTGGAGACTTAGACCGCTTAGTGGTCAACGGTGTGCAGTGGCTTATCGACCGCGGGTTAGGCTGGCCTGAGGATGGGGAGCATTGCGAAGAAGGCGGATGCATGAAAAACGCAGACCCCAGCAAGGTTTCGCCGACCGCGAGGAAAAGGGGACTGACGCAGATAGGCACTTTGGGTTCGGGAAACCACTTCCTAGAAGTGCAGAAGGTGGATAAAATCTTGAATCCGCGAACAGCCAAGGTTTTCGGGATTGAAGAGGAAGGACAGGTTACGGTGATGATTCACTGCGGCTCCCGGGGGTACGGACATCAGGTGTGTTCCGATTACTTGCGGGTTATGGAGCGTGCTGTGCATAAATACGGCATCGACTTGCCTGACCGTGAACTGGCGTGCGCTCCAGGAAGCAGCAACGAAGCAGGAGATTATTTTCAGGCGATGGCTTGCGCGGTTAACTACGCTTTTTCGAACAGGCAAGCGATTATGCACTGGGTACGACAAAGCTTCCAGCAAGTTTACCGTGAAGACCCAGAGCGGTTCGGGTTGAAGCTTGTCTACGACGTGGCGCATAACATTGCGAAAGTGGAAACTCACAAGGTTAACGGCGGGCAGAAGAAGGTTTGGGTTCACCGTAAAGGCGCCACAAGAGCTTTCCCGCCTGGACACGCCGCGGTCCCAGCGGATTACCGCAGCGAAGGGCAACCAGTGCTTATTCCTGGCAGCATGGGCACAAGTTCATGGATTTTGGTGGGCACCGACAAAGCAATGGAACTGACTTTCGGTTCTACAGCCCACGGCGCAGGCAGGATGATGAGCCGCTCTGCAGCTAAGCGTAAGTACTGGGGTGGAGACATAAAAACCGCCATGGAGAAGCGGGGAATCTTGGTGCGTGCGGCGAGCGCTGTGGTTTTGGCTGAAGAGGCGGATGCTGCGTACAAGGATGTGGATGTGGTTGCGGGAGTCAGTGACCAAGTTGGGATTGCTACGAAGGTTGCTCGGCTGGTGCCTATAGCGGTTGTCAAAGGCTAAGGGCAGATTAAATCGAAGAAAGCACAGGGTATTAGCAGTAGTTATTAAGTCCGTTCATACATTACTTTAAGAGGGCGCGGATACTTGGTGACGGATGAGCTGCTTTCCCTGCTTGTGAAGTTTGTGGACATGAACTCTGATGTTGTTGATGTCCAGTGGGATCGGAGAATGAGTCCGCGGTTGCTCTTGAATCCCTACTCTGAAAACTTCGAAGAGAAGAAGAGAGTGGCGCACTACTTCTTATTAGTGGCATCAATCCTTGAAGACGAGGTTGTTGGCTTTCCTGAAAACGCGAGAATGCTTCTCATCCACCTGCATAAAGCCTTCGGTAACCGTCTTTTCGAAATAACTAAGCCTCACCTGTTTGAAGAGAAAATTTTAACGTGCAGGTTTTACGGCACTTTGGGTCATTACAAGGAAGCAGCATCCCAGATTTTAGCTTCCGTTAACAACTTTGTTAAGTATCAAGCCGAAAGAAACCTCATAGAGTACTCTCAGAAATTCAGCAAGCCTAAGGATTTCGTCGAAGACCTCGCCCAAAACATCGAGAGAATGAATGCCCCTCACAAAGACAAAGCATGGGTGTACATGCGGTGGATGGTGCGCCCTCATCCTGACCTGCAAATTTTCGCGCATTTTTCGCCCGAAGACCTTTACGTTCCCTTAACGGAGAATAACGCTAATGTCGCGGCGAGCTTGGGCTTGATTAACTCGGTTGGGCCTTATTTGTGGAAAGGCAGCAGCGCGATGGAAGCTCGTGAAAGAATTACTAATTTCGCTAAAAGACTATTCCCAAATGACCCTTCTAAAGTGGATTATCCCTTTTTCTTGCTGGGCAGATGGCTCAAGAAAAAAGCTCTGAACAAGAATACTTTGAAGGAAGCTTTGCAGTTCTTTGAACGTATACATGAAGTGACTGGGCAATCACACGCCTATTACCAAAGTATGAGCCGTTACAAGAGTGGGTGGGAGATAAAAACCGCGAGGATTCTCTCAAGAATGAAAATTCCTTTTGGCTACGAACCTATCAATTTTCCCTTGCCAGGTGACAACTACACACCTGACTTCATTCTGAGTAAATCTGTTCAGGGAAGAAGAATTGTTTTGGAACCCCACTACGAGATGACTAAAAAGCAAGCGCGCAAGTATTCTCTTTTCAAACAGACATATGGACACGACTTCTTCCTGGTATTGCTACTGAAAAACGACCTGATTTCATTTTATCATAAGCGCAACATGCTTACTGACGATGTCTGCGATGATGTCTGGCCGATAGAGTTTGTTCATTTGCTCGTGGAAAAAATTAGAACGGGAACTTACGGTCAGTAGCGCGCCCGTCTTGCTCTGAACAAATGAGAACATTACGTTTTCAACAATGATTGTTGAAGGTTAACGGGTGAAGGTTAATATCGCGTTTTTCACATAGAGCTTGTGAAGGCGTTCTACGGCGCTTCTTGGTGGTTGCGTTGGTTAAGGATGAATGCGGAATCTGTGGGCGAGTGCTGCGGGTTTCTTACATGCGGCGATGTCAGAGGTGCAAGCAGCTTTTCTGTCGAGACTGCATGGTGCCGGATGTTGCCACTGGTGACCCAACCGCTATGCTTTGCTTGCACTGTGCACGGCGCGTGGTTTCGCCGCGGCCGCGTTCCAAGTACGGTGGGCTTACGGGTCACTTGAAGTTCCGAGGCGCGTTCACCAGTGTTGTCAAGCTTTCTTTTGCTCGAATAGACGGGTTAATAGGCAGCAATCTTCCGATGAGCGCGTACAGGAGTGAAGCGTGGTGGAGCAACTCTGCATCTACGGTTCATGTTAAAGCGTGGTTAGACGCGGGCTGGGAGGTGCAGGAAGTAAACTTGAAAGAAGGCTTTGTGGTCTTCAAGAAAGTCCGGCAGATTCCAAAAAAACGCAGGCGAGCTAAGAACAAGATTGATAAGCCTTTTAAGCCTGTTCCTGTTCGCTCAAGGCGGAAGCCACCGTCCAAGACGAAAGTGTCTCAGCTTTACGCGCGGATTAAGAATCTGGAGCGTCAGCGGGCTGAGGGACGGAGAAACATCAGGGGTTTGAAGCCTAGACCGCAACATGAGAAAAAGCTTTTCAAGCCTGATGAAAAACCAAAATAACTCGTTGAAGCATAAATGTGAGGCGGATGTCTCTTTGGTTGAGCGAACTGTTAGATTGGAGATCGAGAAAGCGTATGCAGATTTGAAGGCGCTTCTGCTTCAGAAGGGCTGCCGAATAGTTGCGGAAGAGGAGCCTGCGTTTATTTCAGTCAGGCAGGGTTCGCTTTGGGGCATATCTCCCCGAACCGCCAAGAAGGTAGTAAGCTACCGCCTTGTTTCTGTCGATTCTGGAACGCGGATAACCTGCTCTTCCTCTCTGGCGGCGGACTGGAAAAACCTAACAGTAATCGGCAGCGTCCTCGCTGTGGTTGTCGCGTCTCTGTGTGTGTGGATTTCAATGGATTTGGATGCGCTTGTGACCACTCAAGAGCAGGGTTACTGGAGCTGGATAGCCATGGTTAACGGTTACATAGACGTGCAGACGGGGCAGATGTTCGCTGGTTTGACGCTGGTGCTCGCGTTTTTCTTGGCGATTATCATAATTATAGAGGCAGTGGTTGCTATTTACGCTTATTTCAGGGTGAACATGTTTGCAGAAGAAACTTTGAACGAGTTCGGGCAGGGTTAGGAAAATGCCATTTTGACTTTCCTCGCTTTTTGAGAGGATTTGGTAAAGATTCTGATATAATTCTGAAAAGTGTTTAAGTGCATAAAATGGCAGTAAACCATTTGAAGGGAAGCAGTGCTTGCAGGTTTCTCTCGCTCTTCTCTCCTTTAACTGCAAGCATATCCCTCCCTCCTCGCAACCTCGCTTTTCATTTTTGTTTTCCATTGCCATGGTGTTAGTGTAGCTAGATTTGGGTTCTGTATGTTGATACATGGCTTCTTTCCGTGTATTTTCCGAGCGCCCGAGCCTTAATTAGAGTTTATACTGTAATATCTTGAGAAAACTCTAATTGAGAATTAACAACCATATGGAAGAGGATATTGAGTTGGTACACCACCTAACTCCTTACGGGAAAAAGCTCCTAGGGCTATCGTTAATCTTCAACTCGCTGTTGAGCATCGTTTACGCAATAGGACTTTTAAGAGGCTATTATGAAGATGCATGGACGCTGTATCCGCCGTTCTTAGTCGGTGGAGCATTGTTTTGGGGGTTGATTTTTGCTTCAATTATTAACATTGCTCCTGCAACGTCTATAGGTCAAGCCAAGATAGGAAGGCTTTGGTTTCACCATTATGTTTACGGTTTTCTTGTCTTGGCGTTTGCCGTAATCTTTCTGGTTGCGTTTTCGCCGGATTCTCTTTTCAGTCTTTTCACAGTCGATACAACAGATATAATAGTCAATGCTGGGCGCTTCTTCGTGTTGGGAGGTTTGACGCTCATCTTAGATGACCTTGCCGATATTTCTGACACAGTTAGACGCGGATTTTGCTTCTTGAAGCTAAAGTTTTATCGCGGTCGACAGATAATAGAAATTGTTCAGTATATTTTGGGTTGTCTTTCTGTCTATTTGTTTGCGGCTGTTGTGCTGTATATTGCAGAAAATCCTCAGAATGCAACACCTGCAAACGTGGTTCTATCCGCAACTTTACTTGTAACATCTTTGGTTTCGTTTGCAGCAGTGAAACAGAAAATGTGGTCTGAAATACTGGATAAGAAAGGCGAGACTCTGCAGTAGAGATGATGTCAGCACTTGAGAAAATTTCATCATTTACTTTAAGTATGGGTGTTTCAAAAAGATTTCATGTACTTCGCAGAATTTTGAATAGGAGATAGGCTTATTTTGTTGTTTATCATGTTTAGGGCGTGTGTCTAAGTGGCGGTCGTCGTCTAGCTGGTTTAGGACACAAGCCTTCCAAGCTTGCGATCACGGGTTCAAATCCCGTCGACCGCACCATAGCCACAACGAAAAAGGTACGGTTTTTGCTCACATTGCGCAATAGGGCTTTTCTTTATGCAGTTTAGTTTATATAAGGGGGTATAGACTGCGCAGAGCACTAGAGAACACAACTTTCAAACTTACTTTTCCGTTTTCAAGTCGGCAACCGCGCCACAAGGCCTCTTGAAGTCTAATAGGCAAGATTCTGAACCCTTACATTTCTGAGCTACGAGCGTGAACTGCATGTTTTCGTCAAACTCTGAAGCCCAAACAGAATACTCAACATTACAAATGGATTCTCCAATTTTCGCAGAAAATTTTTCTCTTCCACTTTTTACCATCAGATTATGCCAAGGGCAATCGCTGACTCGTATTCTAAACCCATTCTCGCATTGTTCCACTTTAAACTTGAAGCCTTCCAGAGCAAGCTTTGCTTTGAGACTATCGAGAAGAGCAACTTTGCCTTTATCCACTTTTAAAAAGGCCTTAATCATACGAGCCTGAATCTTGGGCATAACCCTCCAGACTTCTTTATCCGCCTGCAAAGCATTGGCAAAACCATGTTTCTCCTCTACCTTCATGAACCATAATCCATCCACAGCTTTGTAGCTACGGTGAAAATACTCAGCAACTTGCTCATCGCTCAAAGAACCCATCTGCTACACCTTCCTCCAGTCTTAAATGTGCCTTGGAAAATATTAATCGATACCCAAACGCACAAGACTACAGCGGCAATTTTTCTAAAAAAGAAAAAGTTAGGAAGCTATCAGTAGGGCATTCCGCCCATACCGCCCATACCGCCCATTCCACCCATGCCTCCAGGCATTCCTCCTGGTGGCATTGGCGGCATTTTTCCTCCGCCTTTGATGCTGATTAAGTCGTCGATTTTCAAGATCATGTTCGCTGCTTCTGTGGCTGATTTGATGACTTGCTGCTTCACGCGCAAGGGTTCAAGAACCAGCAGATCAAGCATGTTCTTGATTTTTCCTGTGGTTACTTCAATGCCGAAGTATTTGTTGGCTGGTTTTTCGTGTTCAGCTCTTAACGCCACCATGACGTCAATGGGATCTAATCCAGCGTTTTCAGCCAAAGTCAACGGAATAGCCTCAACTGCTTCCGCGTAAGCTTCAACAGCCAACTGTTCGCGTCCACCGACTTTAACAGCGAATTTTCTCAGGTTCTTAGCTAATTCTGCTTCTGGTGCACCGCCACCCGCAACAATCTTTCCGTCTTCCACCGCGTTTCTAACCACGCACAAGCCATCATGTAATGAGCGTTCAGCTTCATCAAGCAAGTGTGGCGAAGCGCCTCTGATGACGATTGTTACTGCCTTCGGATTCTTGCATTCGCGCACGTAAATGAGCTTGTCGTCGCCGATTTTGACCTCTTCAACTTTCTTGGCTTTTCCAAGAGCGCTGGCAGTCAAATCTTTAACGCTGGCTAATATTTCGCCGCCTGTGGCTCTGGCTAACTTTTCCATGTCGCTGCTGCTTACGCTTTTAACCACGAATACGCCTGCTTTCGCAAGGAAGTGCAGTGCCATGTCGTCTATGCCTTTCTCGCAGAAAACCACGTTAGCACCCGTTTTGGTTACCGCGTCAACCATGTCTTTAAGCATGCGCTCTTCCTCATCCAAGAAGAGTTGTATCTGATCCGGACTTTCAATGTTTATTTTCGCGTCAAACTCTGTTTTCTCAATCTCCAGCTTCTCATTAAGCAACGCGATCTTGGCGTCTTCAGCTATTTTCGGCATCTGCGAGCTGGCAACTTCCTTGTCAATGACCATGCCCTTCACAAGTTCTGTTTCATCCAAGCTTTTGCCGTGCTTCTTAACGACCTTAATCAAGTCAATGTCAGCCTTGTACTTTCCGTCAACTTTCTCCGCAACTTGTTTAACTGCTTCAACGATCATTTTGGCGAAGTGGTTTTCAGCAACGTTGATGGCTTTGCTAGATAAAGAAGTGATAGCTACGTCCTGCAACGTCTTGTCGTCAGTGATTTTTACGGGAATAGCGATTTTCTCCAAAATTTCCTGAGCTTTGTCACTGGCTTTCTTGTAGCCTTCAATAATAACTGTTGGATGAATATTCTGATCCAGCAACGCTTCCGCTTTGGCAAGCAATTCTCCAGCTAAAACCACCGCAGTCGTGGTTCCGTCGCCAACCTCGTTATCCTGAGCCTTGGCAACTTCCACAAGCATCTTCGCCGCTGGATGCTGCACGTCAAGCTCCTTCATTATGGTTGCGCCGTCATTAGTTATGGCAACATCGCCAAAGCTGGTGACGAGCATCTTGTCCATGCCGCACGGACCAAGCGTGGTTTTCACGGCTTCAGCCACTATTTTTGCGGCCATTATGTTGTTTTTTTGTGCTTCGCGTCCGGTTGTTCTTCCTGTGCCTTCCTTTAACACTATAACGGGAATGTTTCCTCCACCTGTAGACATTTAATCACCAATTTTCCATTTACACAATGTTTTAAGTCTACACGGAACAATTAAGCCTACGATATAAATTTTTCCCAGAACTACCCTGCTTTGACTATATGGTAACCTGCTGCTTTACGAAGCCTGTTCATAACCGCCAAGCCCAAACCCTCAGTTGACACACCCTCAGCGATTATCACATCCACGCCTTCAGTGTCGAATTCACGTAGCAAGCGGAACAGGTTTTGGGCGACAACAGCCAAGTTGAAGCGGCTGCCAAGAGACTTAACCACATCAGCCCTGTAAGCCTCTACGGTTTCATCAGTAGTCATAACACCTACTTTAACGCCTTTCAGCTTGTACGACTCTGCTAACTCTTTGACCTTGACTAGGACAGCTGGAATTGATCCTTCCACGACAATCACCTGAGCGTTCGGAGCGTAATGCTTATGTTTCATTCCAGGTGAACGTGCCTTCTCAATAGGCAACTCTTTCTCAGCAGCAACAAACGGGTGAAGCTTCACGTCGCCAAGAATCTTTCTTAACGCTTCAAGCGGTGTTCCACCAGGGCGAAGAACCAGCGCAGGGTCAACGCTTAAGTCTAGCACAGTGGATTCCACGCCGATGCGTGTTGGACCACCATCCAAAATTGCGTCGATTCGCCCATTTAGATCGTTGAAAACGTGGTTGGCAGAGGTTGGACTTGGTTTACCTGCGAGGTTTGCGCTTGGAGCAGCAATGGGACACTTGCTTTCTCTGATTAACGCCAAAGCTACAGGGTGCTGCGGCATTCTGATGGCGATGGTGCTTAAACCTGCTACTGTCACGTCTGGAACGTTTTTTGAGCGTTTGAACACCAAGGTTAGTGGTCCAGGCCAAAACTCGCTCATTAACTGGTCAGCCGTTGGTGGAATCTGCTCGGCTAACCTGTAAACGTCGTGTATGTTTTCAATGTGGACGATAGGTGGGTTGTCTATGGGTCGCTTTTTCGCTTTGAACAGCGCTAAAACGGCTTTTGGGTTGAGTGCGTCTGCGCCTAAACCATAAACGGTTTCGGTTGGGAATGCGACTAATCCGCCTTTTCTGATTATTTTTGCTGCCACGCGCACTTTCTCGATGTCTGGCTTTTGAGAATCAACCTTCAACATAACGGTTTGCTTCATTCTGGGCTGCCTTATTCTTAATACGCGATTTTCCTTGAATTTAAAACTGTTCTTCCTCATGAATGGAAATTTCAGACTATGTAATGGTTCAAAACCTTTTTCATGCTCTTCGGTGTGCCGCGCGCGGCAGCAAAGCCTTTCAAGAGCGTAATTATTGCAGGTTGGCAGCGTGCAATGTCGGTCAGGCTAACTAAGCCTAATATGCTGTCTTTGTCTACGACAGGCAGTTTCTTTATTTTCTTCTGAAACATTAACCGTAGAGTTTTTTCCAAATCAGTGCCGACAGCAACGACTTCCAAAGGACTGGACATGACTTGGCTAACTTTTGTTTTTTCAGGGTTCTTGGCTTCAACGATTATGCGTTTTAAAAGGTCTCTTTCTGTGATTATGCCTATTGCTCTTCCTTTTCTAAGTGCGATTAAGCAGCTTATCTCCTTTTTGTCCATGATTTCGGCGGCTTTTTTGACAGTTTCGTTTTCATCTATGGTGATGACTTCTTTGGTCATCACGTCCTCGACTTTCAGCGTTACGTTGCTTTGACCTGATTTTTCCTTCGACATCAAAATCCCTTATTTTTACTCGTAATTCTAATATATAAAAACTAACCATCTTGCGCGATACCGAGCTTAAGCACGACTGAAGTTTCGATTTGCCGTTCAGGTATGTTCCAGTATTTTCTGAGAAGCCTGTCTTTTTCTTCTTTTGAAACCAGTTGGAAACCGTGTTTCTCGTAGAAACGGATTGCCCAGTAGGCTGCTTCCCAGGTTCCCACGAGAACTTCATAGGTTTGAGCTAAACTTAGAAGGTGGCTAAGCAGTTTTTCGCCTATTCCTCTTCTTTGGCGGTTTGTAAGCACGTAAGCGTGCCTGACCAAAGTGACGTCGTTGATTTGTTGGATTCCCATAACCGCCATTAAAACGTCGTTTTCTGACCAACCGTAGAATTCTACGCCGCTTTCGATTTCTTCTCTGAGCTCTGCGGTTGACATGTATGGTTCTTTCCATCTGTCCTCTGGGATTACGCCTTTGTAGGCTTCAGCGGCATCGTTAACAACGTGTAGGATGGCTTTGAAATCGGTGGGTTGCAGTCGGCTTATCATTGTTCCGTCACTTAGGGGTAAGTGAGTGGAGCTTATGTTGTTGAGGCTTCTTTTTCGCTTTCCGCTCGGAGAACCTTCTCTATTAAGTGCATGAAAAACGCTTGCGCTTGCATTTCACCGAGCTTCTCTAAATAAACGGAAACCATGGCGATTTTTCCTTTCTTGGAGGCAACGTATTCAGCAAACATACGCGCTGAAACTGCGCTTCTGTCGCCCAAAAGCACCGATGAAGAGACTGGACCAAGCATGTCCTTGGGTTTGGGAACAGCAATAGCCAAGGTTCCAAGCTTATCCTCTTTCTCGCTCAGCATGATGAGGCACGAGTTTTTGGTTTCAACATAAACCGCTAGAAACCTTGTGTCCTGTTCAAAAAGTTCTTCTTTAACGACTTTGGCGCGTTCCATTTTCCCCTTTCTCCATTGATTGCTTGGCGTTTTGTTTCTCCCAGCTTATGAACTGGGAATAACTGACTGGATTATGCAGTAATTGCTTAAAAAGACTTCACAAATCCAGCGCCATGAATGCCGGAACTGTTAAGCTCGGTGCAGTCTATAGCCCCCTTATAAATACTAAACTGCATAGAATTCTGTGAAGCGCTGTTTTCAACATGTTATTGGGCCGTTTTTGCGCCTATACGGTAGGCCCTTCTATAGTTTCTGCATTGTATTTCTATTAGGCTCCTAATAGGCGGCAAATAGGCTGGCTCAGTGCTTACGGCTATACAACTTTCGATTTTTGGAAATGCCCTTATGCGCTTATTTTTGGTGGTGGACGGATGCGTCTTCCGAGTTTTATGCGCAATGCTATGCGGTACAGTTTCCTCAGCGACTTCACAATCTGCTCCACGCTCGGTACTGTTGAGTAGATAAGTGGCACTTGCTCGTACTCCGCCAGCTTTATGGCGTAATCATCTGGTTTGACGCGGTGGAAAACCACCACTCTCGGTTTCAAGCTGCTAACGCGCACAATCATCATCGGCAAGCATCCAATATCAACGTTTGTGAACACCAACGCGCGGTCGGTTGTTGCTCCGAACAACTGCGCGTATTCCAAGCCTGAAAGAACTTCAACCGCTTTTTTGCTGTCTATTACGGTGTAACCGCTGACTTCTTTTACGAACTTGTCTTTGCAGGCGACCACTTCGCCGTTTATGGCTTTGCACAAGTATTCGACGCGCACTGGAATCGGAAACTCCCTGAGGTCCACGATAGCCATGGAAGGCGAACTCGTCAGCTTTGCGAATTCCTTAGTGAAGCGGCTGCCTTTTTCCTCGTCAATCTGCAACAGGGCCAACACGAAACGTCTGATGAACTTGGCGCCTGGACTTTTTCTTCTGCCGCTCTCGTAATCGCTGATAACCGAAGATGAAAGCGACATCTCCTCTGAGAGACTTATCTGCGACACCGCAAAAAGCTCACGCCACTTACGCATTGTCGCCCCAGGCTTGTTTGAAAGAATTATCTCTCCCGCGATTCTTCTCGCCAAAACTTCTCGAATGCTAGGCGACACAGACATATGCAATGGCTCCCGCTTGCACTTCTCCCTTTAGTGATTAGGTATAAAACTGTATCTGAACGCAGAGGTGTTGATGTAGCGAGCTTTTTCCGCTGGTCAATGCCCACTTTTTCTCTATTTGCTAGACTTTAAGCTTTCCGCGTGGCCCTTTCCAGTTGTCGGCTTGCGCCAGAAACTCTTCACACCCGTTTTGCTCGATGAACTCAAGCTGTTTCTTGTATTGTTGGTATTTCCAGCCTTTCTTGCTCCAAAACTCACCTAAAAGCTCGCAAGGATAGTCGCAGCAGTCAGCACAAGTCTCTAATCCCCTTTCCCTTTAAACAGCAAATCTTAATTCTGCATTTAGCTTTGCTTAAGTCCCTTTCTCCTGATTCATACCCTAACTGCAACCAAGACAAGTTCTTTCATTGGGATATTTCTTCTGCTGCCATTCTTTTACGCATGTCTTACAGTATGCACCACAACACCCAATTTCTTTAATCGTCAATGCTTTCTTCTAATTAGTCTATATTCGTTTCTCAAAACCCTATGATAAAGTTCAGAAACTGTACGCTTTTTCTCTGAAATACCCGATATGCATCCGCTTCTTGAATTGACTTTATAAGTGAGATTGCGCATAAAGGCAATACCGTTCACTGTCAAAGGAGAGACGACATGAACGCTATCAACACGACAAAGAACAAGAAAAAAAGGAGTGATTGAAAAATGGCAGCAAAATCAGATGTTGTCTTCGTCGGAAACAAACCTCCAATGAGCTATGTGCTGGCGATCATAACAGCTTTCTCTCAAGGCAACTCTAAAGAAATAACACTGAAAGCTAGAGGACAAGCGATAACAACAGCTGTTGACACAGCGGAAATAACTCGAAGCCGTTTTCTAAAAGACTTGAAAGTGACGAAGATAGCCATCGGAACAGTAGAGATGCCTGCAAGAGAAGGCGAAAACAGGTCAAGAATGGTTTCAACGATAGAGATAACGCTTACAAAAGCATAGCCATGGCGGTACAACAAAGCAGACTAAATACAACTCTCCACTATCTTTTTATTATTTTTGGCAACGCTTTTGAAACAATTTTTTCATGAGCAAATTGTTCAGGTTTTTGTGTTCTCTTTTTCTTTCAAGTAGGATTCAACTTTCTTGACGATTTCAACAAACGCCTTAGCAGCAGAAGAGTCTGCGTGCTCAATCACAAACGGCGATCCTTTATCGGAATCCACTCCCACTTTCGGGTCTATCGGGATACTTCCAAGAAATGGGACGCCACTTTCTTCCGCCATCTTCTTTCCGCCGCCAGACTGGAATATGTCGATTTTTTCTCCGCAACTTGAGCAGACATAACCACTCATGTTCTCTACAATGCCAATTATGGGCATTCCAACCGTCTCTGCGAACGTAATTGCTTTCTTCACAACGGCTCGTGAAAGCTCTGAAGGCATCGTGACGATTACTACGCCGTCGATGTTAGGCAAAAGTTGCGCTATGCTTAACGGTTCGTCGCCAGTTCCAGGTGGCAAATCAATAAAGAGCACGTCCAATTCACCCCAGACAACATCTGACAAAAACTGCCGTATAGCCGTCATTTTAAGTGGACCCCGCCAAATAGTGGGTGTTTTCTCTTCTGGCAAAAAAAAATCTATCGAAATAACCTTCAGCCCTAAGGGACCTGTGACTGGAAAAGCGCCGGGCGGTCCCACTTTCACCTGTTGCCCCGTCAAGCCCAGCAGTCTGGGGACGCTGGGACCGTGGATGTCCGCGTCTAAGACGCCCACGTGTTTTCCGTTGAGAGCAAAAGCCGCTGCTAGGTTTACGGTTACGGTGCTTTTGCCTACGCCTCCTTTTCCGCTTATCACGGCAACCGTGTGCTTGACCTGTTTCATTCTGTATTTGAGCAGTTCTTGTTGTTCTATTATTCGTTTTCTGAATGTTTCGGCTGGTTTCGCGTTTTCTGTTGTGCTCATAAAAAAACCCGTGTATGTTGAGTTGATGTTTGAAGCGAATTAAATAGTTTATGGTAAAAAATTTGAGCTGCTGATGGTGTAATCGGCGCTTTTGAGTAGTTAGAAGGGCGCTTCAATTGCCACATTTTTTTACTTGCGGTGTTTTGCTCTTATTAACGGTGCAGGTTGCGGCTTTGAAGTGATGGTGATTTTTTTTGTAGACGGGTTTATTTCTGATAAGTATTTTGAATTCATAAGTGTTTTAATGTTTTAGAGTGCAGTATTGGTTTGCAAGGTGAAGTCGCATGAGTGAACAAATCTTTAAAGCTTGCAAAGAATTAATCGACGACGCAAAGTTGGGTTGCGCTGACCTCGTTTTTAAAGACATATGTCTAGAAGTTTTATCCAAAGCACGCAATGTCCTTTCAGAAAAACAATTTAACCAGCTTGTCGCATATGCATCTGATAAAATGAAAGAGAAAATTCCGTTTGACGTTCAGCCACTGCCAGTTCAGGGATAAACCCTGAAAATCATATCGACTTTTTTACACAATGCGATGCTTTGCGGAGCTCGGAAGTCAATGCCGACTTCCCCTTGTCTTTCTCTTCTCCTGATAGAAATTAGTCAGTAGCTTTCCCCTTTTATTCTTCAGCTTTTCGCCCGTTTCCACATCTAACTCTTTTTACGGGTCAGCCAAGCAAATGCTTTGTAGCGGCTCCTGCGTTTTTAAATGGCAAGTTTTATATTCTCCTCTGTAGTGCATAGATGCATCGTGTAAAAAGCGATTTTTGCACGCAAAACAGTAGAAGGAGTTGAAAGATAGTCAATGTCCGATAGAGAGATGCACAAGGCAGTCTGCTCTGAGTGCGGTCAGGAATGTGAAGTTCCGTTCAAGCCTGATCCGAATAGGCCCGTTTACTGCCGAGAATGCTGGTCAAAGAAAAGACCGCCACGTAGACGATATTAAGATTTTAACGTTAACCGTTAATTAATCTCTCATTTATTCTTTATTTTTTTCCATTAATTGTTTGTTGTTGCGTGAGTTTTTTTCTTTAAGTAGAAGTGAGTTTTCTCTAAGCACAACTACTTCTTGGGGGCAGTGCTGAATGGCGTGTTTTGTTTTCTGGGTTGGTTTGGGTCTGCTGGTTAGTTGTGCAGTTTATTTCACATTGTTGACGGACAAAACCTAAATATCCAAGAATCCTCTAAGACTCAAGAAAAACGGCGTGTGGGCCGGTAGTTCAGCTGGTATGAACGCCTGACTTGCACTCAGGAGGTCTGGGGTTCAAATCCCCACCGGTCCACTCCAACAAATTCCAGAGAAGACTGCATCCAACGTCAACAGACACTTTATGAACCTCCAGCGTTGGTCTCCTAGATAATTTTACAGAACAAGGCACCAGAACAGCAACAGATATTTGGTTTGCTGCGCATTAAATAAGTGCGAACGTTTGTCAAAGACCTTACGGGCAGGGGGTCAAAAAGGGGGAAGATTGCGAATTGGAAAAGGTTGTAGTCTTTGCAATTATTGCTTTGCTGATTATTTCAACCGCAGCGTTTGCCCAAAACTATTTGGCAGAAAAACCTGAGCAAACAGAAAAATGCCACGTAGGCGTCGCGTTCTGCGGAAACACGACCGCAGAGGCCAAACTGCTGATTGACAAAACCAAAGACTACACTAACCTTTTTGTGCTGCAGTCAGGGCTCATAAGCAAAAACGAAACGGCCATAAACATAGTCTGTGATTACGCCGTTGCCTCTGGCTTAGACTTCATCGTGTTCTTAGGCTGGTTCGATATTGCGCAGCCATGGCAGGTTCCATGGCTTGATTACGCCAAAGAACGATGGGGCGACAGGTTCCTAGGTCTTTACCTGTACGATGAGGCAGGCGGGATTCAAGTTGACTATAACTGGACCCAGATGTTTTACAGGATCAAAGCGTTTGACCCGTCTTTTTTTGACGAAGTCATCGCTCCTTACTTTCAAGAAAATTTGAACCAGACAGTGATCAGAGACTACGCTGCCGCCCAGAAGAGGTTTGATGATTACATCGTCAACTGGGTGCGAATCAACGAGCTAACTGACCGCAACATAACCGCATTCACGGCAGACTACGCACTGTACTGGTTTGATTACCTTTCAGGCTACGATACAGTCTTCGTCGAGTTAGGCTGGAACCTGAGCACGCCAGAACAGATCGGTCTCTGCAGAGGAGCGGCAAATGCTCAAAATAAAGATTGGGGCGCCATTATTGTATGGAACGACCACGATCCAATTGACATCAACAAAGGAACTTACAAGACAGGACCAGAAATGCTTCAGGACATGACGGTGGCATACGAAACTGGAGCAAAATACGTGGTCATATTCAATTATCCCACCGACCCACCTGGGAATCCTTACGGAATCTTAACGGAGGAGCAGTTCGCAGCCATGCAGCAGTTCTGGAATTACATTCGCCAACATCCAGAAGATTACGGAAAAACCCAAGCGCAAGCAGCCTTAGTCTTGCCAAAAAATTACGGGGGGGG
>Ga0315535_1000690_pt1 | contig 23547 bp, 19 predicted proteins | sample SalMarSW160220MG_2_FD_203092 | JGI IMG/M metagenome (GOLD analysis project Ga0315535, IMG submission 203092) | Salt marsh sediment microbial communities from the Plum Island Ecosystem LTER, Massachusetts, United States - Salt Marsh Sediment SW1602-20 ... | reverse complement strand
CAATTTTTAAAGGAAGTAAACAATTGCATGCGAGAAAAATTATTCTTTACTTGAATAATTGTTTAGTGGTAATTTTAATATTTATAAAGAAGTTCAAGTGATTTAGTATTATGAATATAAAATCTTTGATAATGAGAAATAAATGGTTTAGTGCTATTACATTAGGTTATTGCGCTTGGTTAATTCTCTTATTGATGCTGCTGTTCACCAATGTGAGGCACGTTATGTTCTATGATGCCCTCGGACAAGTTGATGTTTCTGCTGACTATAATAGCATTTTTCCCGTGTTTAGATATCTCTTGGAACCATTTGCAATAGTAGCTTCTATTTTAGGAATGGAATTCACGTGGATCTTTATGTTTTTGATGATTTATCCGATTATTAGAATTATCTTTGTAGTTGCAAGAAAGATGGGCAAATTTAAATCAAGAAAACTAGGTTTTACTCTACGAATAGTGAGAGATATTATTGAATTTTCTTTTAAAGTCTTAGTTTCTGCGGTACTAATTATTTTAGTGATAATAATTATAGGATATTCCATCCAAGGTTTTTTCTTCGTGAGTCGCTATTTCATGATCCCAGTTCAAATTGCCGTGCATTTCAGTATATTATTGATTGGGATTAAAGCGTGTTATATCCTGATCAAACTAATTCATCCTAATTTGAAGTTATCATATGCGAATTCAAAAGGTAATAGACAAATATCTAAGAGATCAAAAAGGATTAATACTTTTAAAAAAGAAACGGTGTATTTTGTCGGGATTGGAGTATTATTACTTGGTTTAAATATTGTATTAATATCTACTCCCTTTTCTCCTCAAAAAATCGTACCTACAACGCCACTTGCAGAAGATGAATTTTTGATTGATTTACATGTTCATACTGTTTATTCTGATGGCTGGTTTACTCCAGAAGAAAGAGTGCTCTGGTACATTGATCAAGGAATATCAATTGCTGCTTTTTCCGATCATGACAACTTGAGAGGAGCATACGCCGCGCAAGCGTTTGTAGAATCAAATAATTTGGATTTTACAATACTAATTGCAGAAGAATGGACAGACCATGAAAATGATATTCACATGAATTATTATGGCATTGATGAAGAAATAGTACCATTAGAATCCTATACTCCGGGAGGTCCCAAGGCTATGAATGCTTCGGATCTCATTAGCTATGTAAAATCGAATGATGGATATATTACAGTAAATCATTATAACTATGAATCAAATCCTAATGGGGGAAATGGGGTCCCATACTCTTTAGAACAATTACGGGATTGGGGAGTTGACGGTTTTGAAATTGTGAATTCGGGGAATTATCAAGGTAAGTATATTTCCATTCGACAATTCTGTTTAGATAACAATCTTACTTGTACAGGCGGTTCAGACATTCATATTAATGAGGACATTCATACGTTTATAAAATTAAGATTAGCAGATCCATCTAATAAATCTATTGACAATATCTTTCAAACTCTGAGAAATAACACTCACCAAGTTGTAGCAATAGAATATTTTCCAAGCGTGTTTAATCTAAATAATGATCTGAAAGATTTAGGATTTTATGTATTCAGTGAATTTATCAATTATATGCGGAATATTGATGCATTTCAAGCTATTTCTTGGATCGCTTGGTCCTCTGGCGTTTATATCCTATTTTCCTTGATTTATTGGAGATTGAAAAAGCGAGATATAAGTTTAATTAGAAAGAAATTTATCTAACCTAATATCTTTTTTTAAATTAAATCTCAAATATAAATTCCAGTTTTATCGTCATCGTTGTCTCCGAGATCATCATCTTTTTCGTCATCATCTTCGTCATTATTGAGGAATTTTCTAGAGAGATATCTCATAATTTCCTCCATGTCGGCGTTTGGATCTAGATCTCCTAAATCACTCATGTTAATTCCAATTATTTTTCCCTTTTTTAAAGGAAAAACATTATGGCGAATTTCTCTTTCTAATTTTTCTTTTTGCCTAGCATCATCCATTAATTCTCTTTTCAACAGACCTTTGAGCTCATCAGCAATCAACTCATCTAATTCATTGGGTTTTAAAGTTAGAAGCACTTCCGTACCATAAAGTTTGGTAATTTTCTTAATTGCCTTCTGCTTCTTTGATTCAGGAATTTGATTTATAGAGTGTAAGCCTAAAAGCTCAATAATGTTTAACCAGTCAAGTTGGAAAGACCAAATATCTGATTCGGACATTGTAAAATATAAGTTTGTTTATCAATAATAATAATTATGAACAACTGTTAAATCTTATCCTAATATTTTATCCATCACAAGGATCGGATTTATTTTCGTTATTTATTGGTTTTTTTAAATGAAAAAGTCTCTAATGGTTGAAACAACCAGATCAGGTTCATCATGTAAAATCCAATGCGATGCATTCTCAGCACGAATAATTTTCAATTCTTGTACATATTTAGAGAGATCATCCAAAATCGAAGGTAATAACGCAACATCTTTCATACCATGAATCACTATAGTGGGTACTTTGATATATCCTGTCCAGTTATTAAATGTAGTATTAGCCCTATAATAATTAACGCCTCCAATAATTGCACCAGGTTGAGCCCACGCCTTCAAGTACTCATTTTTATCAAAGTTTGTAAATCCCTTTTGATTTATTATTCCTTCAAAGACAGCCTTTTTAAGCCATTTATAATCGTTTTCAATCACGAATTTCTCGCCTTGAGGTTTGAGGAACTCAAAAATGTAGAAACTTGCTCTCTGTTGAGCTTTATCACTTTTTAGTCGTTCTTGAAAGATTTTAGGGTGAGGTGCATTGAGGATCATCAATTTCTTCACCCTTTCAGGATATTTTTCAGCGAAACACCAAGCAATAACTCCTCCCCAATCGTGTCCAGCTAAGAAAAAGGTATCGATACCTAAAATATCCGCTAAATCCGTGATATCCTTTATTAAAAATTCCATCCTGTAATTATCTACATTCGTTGGTTTATCAGATAGGTTATATCCTCTCAGATCAGGAATTATCAAACGATATTCATTTTTTAAACCCTGAATGATATTTTTCCATCCATACCAAAAATCGGGAAATCCATGCAGCAAAATTATAGCAGGACCATTACCTATTGTAGCAACATGTAATTTTAACCCATCAAGCGTTATATATTCCGTTTTAATTTCATTTAGGATATTCATATTATTGATCTAATATTAAGAGTTTTTTAAAAAATTATTTCTCATGGAAAATAATTTTTATTTATAAAAAAGGGACTTTTGAAAAAACTTAATGCTATTGAATATTTTTTGTTTCGTTAAACCTAAAATTGAGACATATCAGCTTATAAGAGATAAAAATTGATAAGAATTAAGTTAAAGTAAAAAGATTTTAAAATATGAAGATTTGTTAAAAAGAATTATTTATTACTCAAAATAGTTATTGAAGGATTCTTCAAAATCATCTGTAGAGGGATTGTTGATCTCAGCGAATTTATATCGACCACGAGGAATTTTTGCAGCTTTCCCGTTGAAATGTCTATTTAAAGACCTCTCATAATCATTAACGCTCATGCTTTTTTCTTCAGCAAATTTAATCTCTCCAAAATACTTCAAATACTCTGGTAGTGAATCACTCATTTAATTTTTCACCTATTTTATAGATACAATTTTTAGTTAAATATTTATTTATATAAATAAACAATGTAATTATAGAACTTATAAATCTATTCATACTAATGATAATGCAAAAACTATGTAATTGTTATTATATAAAAAGGGATTTTTTTCCCATTATATATATTATTGCATAAAAAATGATCGGATTTGATCATTTGGATTTGAGATATTAATCCAGATCAATTCTTTCATCTTGAAATAATAAAAAGAAATAAAACAGAATATGATATAATTAGAGTGTTTCAATCGAAAAAATTAATAATGTGGTGAGGAACGATGAGAAAAATTGATGATAGGACTTATCTCTCTTATCTATTACAATCTTTTAACATCGAGAAATTAAAAAATACATGTAAAGAGTTTGGTATAAAGGGGTATTCTAAATTCAAGAAGAAAGAAATAATAGAATATCTTTTAGATTCCCTCTCAGAGGAAGAAAATCGTGCTTTAATAAAAGAAAAAGAATTAACCATTATCTCAGAAGGAATTCAATCTGCTATAGAAAAAATTAACGGAACTGATAGAGAGAGGTTAAATGATATTAAAATAATCAATCCTAATTCCCATGAAGTCCAATTTAAATTTATAGGAATGAATTGGGAAACGATTTCATTTCTCTCTATAACAAAAAATAATATTGAAAATCCTGAGCGTGATTGCGATTGCCGCATAGGATCAGAGATGGGTTTCTGTGGTCATTTTTGGGTTGGTTTTATTTTCTCATTAAAACAAGATTATTTCAAGTTATCTGATTGGAATTTAACTGTATTGCCTGAAAATTTTGATAAGATCATTGAGAACATGAAGATTTCAACCTCCGATAATAAAACTCCAATAAAACTAATTGATGAATCCTCTGAGGGTTCCACATTTTTGGATCTTGAAGGAAAAAGCATTACTATTTATGAAGGTGAAATCAATAAAATAGAGAAAAAAGAACAAGTTTTTCAAGAAAATATCACAATTTATTACTTGATTTCTTTAATCAATGTTAAAATCGGACCGAGAGTACAGAAAAAATCCGAATATGATGAAGGAGATATCATTAAAGCTAATGAACTTGTAATTCGGATAAGTGAGAAGTTGCATGAAGAACACAATCTAAAAATTGGAAATATAATAACTGTTAATGGAAAATTTACAAGAGATAATTTCTTAAGGTTAAACATTGTTAAAAATATTAGGAAGATTGCACTGATTGAACAAATTAAGTAAGATTTAATATGGCATGAATCGATCTAAATAAATAATTCAACAAACTATTTTACCCCGTAAAATGAAAAATAAATCAATTTCAGAATTATTAAATGATGCAAACATGATTCTTGCTACGGATTTTTACCAACTTACCATGGGTGCAGCCTATTTTCAATATAATTTGGAAAATAATCGAGATGAAAATGAAGATATCGCAGTTTTTGAATTATTCATTAGAAAATATCCCAATAACCGAAATTATCTGATATTCGCTGGTTTAGAACAAGTAATTCACTATTTATTGAATGCTCGATTTTCAGACGACACTATTAATTTTCTGAAATCGAAAGATGTATTTAGAAATATAGATCCCAATTTCTTTGAAGAATATTTGCCTAATTTCAAGTTTAACTTAGACGTGTGGTCACTGAAAGAAGGTACATTTTTCTTTCCAAATGAACCCATCATGAGAATACAGGGACCAATGTTCCATGCACAACTCGCAGAAACATATATTTTGAATGTAATTAATTATCAGACTGTAGTTGCATCAAAAGCATCACGGATTACTAATATTGCTCCTGATAAAGTATTACTTGAGTTTGGAACTCGTAGATCTCATGGCCCCCTAGCAGGCATTTATGCTGCACGAGCAAGCTATATAGCAGGATTTAATGGCACTAGCAATGTATTAGCAGATTTGAAATTGGGTATTAATTCAAGTGGAACAATGGCTCATAGTTTTATCCAGAAATTTGAAACCGAAGAAGAGGCTTTTGATGCGTATTACAAGATTTATGGGAAAAATTCGATTTTATTGATAGATACTTACGATACGGAAAAGGCTGCTAAAATAGTTAGCAAATATGGGAATAACATATGGGGTGTTAGAATAGATTCAGGAGATCTCATTAAACATGCAAAATCTGTTCGAAAAATTTTGGATGAGAATGGGTGTAAGGAAGTAAAAATTGTTGCCAGTTCCGATTTAAATGAGTATAAGATTAAGAAAATGATTGAGAATAACGCACCCATTGACGCGTTTGGAGTGGGAACTGAATTAGCGACATCACGAGATGATCCCTCTTTATCTGCAGTATATAAATTAATAGAATATAATGGAAACCCTAAGATTAAAATTAGCGAAGAAAAAATAACATACCCCGGAAAGAAGCAAATTTACAGGATTTATGACGAACATGGAATATTTAAAGAAGATTTTTTAACATTAGATGATAATATTCCACCACAGAATTCAGAGGCCTTATTATTTCCAATAATGGAAAAAGGGCACTTGATCAACGAGCTACCTCAAATAAAGGAAATTCAGCAATATTTTTTTAAAAGTATAAGAAAATTGCCAGAAAAATATAAATCCTTAGAAGAAAATCATGTTTTTAAATTAATTCTTTCAGATAAGCTGGAGAAATTGGAAAATTCATTAAAAGAGAGTTTCACGTCTCAATAAAAGATTCTCTATAAAACAACATAATCTTTTTAAATTGAAGAATTGAACTATATTAATTATGAAAGAAGAAGAAGAATTATTAGTAAAATTAAAAAGCGCAATTTTAAAGGGAGAGCCAAATAACGCAATTGAATTGGTTAATAAATCTATTAATATGGGAATACCTGTCAAAGAGATATTGAATAAAGCAATTCTTAAAGGCGCTGAAGAAGCTGGGAATTTATATGAAAAGGATGAATATTTTCTTCCTGATTTACTAATGACTGGTGATGCCATTAATGTCGCTACTGATCTATTAAAGAATTCATTAAAAGAAAAATCTGAAATTGAGTCTAAAGGTACTATATTAATTGGAACAGTGGAAGGTGATGTTCACGATTTAGGTAAGAGTTTAGTAGTCTCACTATTACAAGGACAAGGTTTTGAAGTTGTTGATTTAGGATCAGATGTTTCACCAGAAGAGTTTCTTCGGAATGCAAAAGAAATAAGTCCCATACTGATAGGTTTGAGTGGACTAATGACAATGAGCATCTCTAAAATGGTTGAAACAGTTAATTTACTTAAGAGTGAAAATATACAGTCTCGAATAATCGTTGGTGGTGGAATTTTATCAAAAGAATCATGTGATATGATAGGAGCAGATGACTTTGCCAAAGATGGCTGGGAAGGAGTTAAAAAAATAAATAATTTAATACAAATCAAAGAGGTGAAACAATAAATTGGTTAAAGATTGGAGTGCTTCTGTTAATAGAATATTTAGGACAATAGGAGGATCAAAAAGAGTAGATAAAGTTCCGTTTCTTGCATTTGCTGGGGAACAAATGATTTGTCGAGTAACTGGAAAAACTGTGAAAGAATTATATAGTTCTCCAAAAATTTATGCTAATGCTATTATAAATACTTTTGAGTTTTTAGATACCGATTCTATAAATGTTCCAAGTGCCTACGCAGGACCCAGCGAAGCATTAGCATTTGCGGAAGCGAACAACAAATTAGATGCGATTAAATGGTTTGATTATAAACCTCTAATGTGTAAACAAGGAGTAATTTGTAAATCTGAAGAAGATATTGAAAAGTTAGAAATTCCAGATCATGGCAAGAATAATCTCTGGAAAACTACCTTACTCACTGCAAAAATGATTAATGATAAAATAAAATTTCCCCAAGTAATCAGCTTAAGCATTTGGTCTGTTGTTCAGGAGTTGCGTGGCTTAGAAGCCTATAAGGACATGCGGCGAAATCCAGATTTATTATTAAAACTGTGTGAAAAAATCTATGAATCTCAAATGGATGTTTATGAAAATTGGCTTGAAATTGTAGGCATGCCTCCTAATGTTTTTATTGCAGGATACTCATTTAACCGTCACATGATGAGTTTTCAAGATGCCATGCGCTATGAAGGTCAGTTCATTAAGAGGATGATGAATAAAATAAAAGTTCCGTTCATGCTTCATAATTGTGGAACTTCGCCATATTTCACAGAAGTTGTTAAGGAAATTGACTTCATTGCAGTGAATGGAAGTCATCCGTTAGATATTGAATATTGGATTGATTTCAAAAAGAAAAATCCAAAAATTGTAATTATAGGTGCCAATATTGACGTGAGTCGAGAAATGTTCACTGGAACCCCTACTGATGTTGAAGAAAAGGTAAAAGAAAACATCTTAAACTTAGCTCCGGGGGGTAGATATATCTGTTGTCCTGTTTGTAGCTTACCTTGGGGAGTATCCATTCCCAATATCTTAGCAATTCCAAAAGCAATTGAAAAATATGGGCATTACCCCATAAAAGTCAATTAAAATTATTATGATGAAATAATAAAAATAGGGATGTTTTCAAACCTAAACTTTCGGAAAAGCTGAATAATTTGGAAAATTCATTAAAAAAAGCACATTAGATTTATTTTATAAATGTGCCTTGAGAATATTCTCTAAATGCCAATCTCAATTCTGCTTCAGTGTTCATGACTATTGGACCTTGCCAAGCTACTGGTTCGCCGATTGGTTTACCTGATATTAAGAGGAATCTAACGGGCTTCTCATTAGTCTTTATGACTATTTGATCTCCTTCTTGATAAATTACTAGATTTTGAGCAGTAGTTAAAATATCTTTAATCGGATCAAATATGGCTTCTCCCTCAATGACATAAGCAAAAACGTTATGAGTTTTATCTATTGAATGTTTAAACTCCGAATTCGGGTCAATGGTGATATCTAAATATTCTGGGTCCGTTATTATATCTTGTACGGGTCCCTTGAACCCATTAATTTCACCACAAATTATTTTTACCCTTACACCATTTACTACGACGATTTCGGGTATTTGTTCTTTTTTAATGTCTCGATAACGTGGGTCCATCATTTTATGAGTGGCAGGAAGATTCGCCCATAATTGAAATCCAGCCAAAACTGGATCATTTACATTTTTTTTCGGCATCTCTTGATGGATTATCCCACTCCCTGCAGTCATCCACTGGACATCACCAGCCCCAATTACTCCACTATTATCCATGCTATCTTTATGTTCCATTTTTCCATGAAGCATGTAAGTTATCGTTTCTATTCCTCGATGTGGGTGCCATGGAAAACCTGCTAAATAATCATTCGGATTGTTTGAATGAAAATCATCCAAAAGTAAAAATGGATCTAATGAAGGATCAGCATATCCAAACGCGCGTTTTAAACGAACCCCCGCACCTTCTATAGTGGGTCGACTTCTTAGAGTTAGTCTTACTTCTCGAATTTTTGGCATTAAAAATCTCTTTTTATTGTTTTATTATTATGCTAAAACTATCCAAGCTAACCCAAGTAATAAAAAGTATTCATTATAAATCATAATGGAATCTTGCGATTAATCTTGAATTTATAAATTTTGAATCTGTTTCAAACCAAATTATGAAATTAAAAAGAATTTTATGAGTAAAGAAGCTAAAATATCTTTTTAAAGTTCTTTCCTACAATTGATAATATTAATCATAAGATTAAGTAACTGATTTTATTTATAAACAAGAAGTCTTTTAAATGTATAATTAACCATTTAAATTAACTTTTAATAATTTGGTGTTAAAATTTTATGTATCATTTAGACGGAACAGATATATTAGAAGAACTTTATTACCGAAAAACCTTTAGTGTATGCCCAGAATGTTTGAAAAAAATTCCAGCGGTCGTGGAAGAAGATGACGGGAAAATATACATGAGAAAAACATGTGAGGAACACGGTGATTTTGAAGATGTCATCAGTTCTAGTGCAAAGTACTATAAATGGACGCATTATCAGAAAAAAGATAAAAATGGTAATGTGGTATGGCAATTTGAAAAGAATGGAGAAGCCAATCCTCCGGATTGTATCTCCGATGATCGCGGGTGCCCTTATAATTGTGGATTATGTAATTTGCATCTATCGACCTGCTCACTTGCTTTAATTGATTTAACGAATAGATGTAATTTCTCCTGCAATTTTTGTTATGCTAATGTAGAACAAGCAGGATACTGGATCGAACCATCTTTAGAAGAAATTGATAGGATAATGAAACACTTCCGAAATAAACCTATCCCACCACCAGCTATAATGTTCACTGGTGGAGAGCCTACCGTGCGAAAAGATTTTCCTGAGATTTGCAAAATGGCAAAAGATAATGGATTTCAAGAAGTCATAGTTGCAACTAATGGATATGGCTTCCAACGGAAAAAGGGAGGCGCAGAATGGACAAAAAGATGTCGAGATATGGGCTTAGACACGCTCTACTTCCAATTCGATGGAATTAATGATGCTACTTATGAAAAAACGCGTGGGATTAAAGGGCTCATGAAATATAAAATGCGAGTGATCGATAATTGTCGAAAAGCTGGTTTTGATTCAATTGTGCTTGTCGCAACAATCGCAACTGGTGTCACTGACATAGAAATAGGAAATATCATTCAATTTGCAATTAATAATATAGATATAGTGCGTGGGATTACCTTTCAACCTGTTTCATTGTGTGGACGTATCTCAGCAGAGGAAATGCAAGATTTAAGAATCACTAATGCAGATGTCATAAAAGAAATTGAAAAGCAAACAGGAGGAAAGCTTAGCATGGATAATGCATGGTATCCGCTCTCAACCATTGTAGAATTTGGCCGATTAATAGCTTATTTAGCAGATGTTGAACCCGCGGAGTTTACCTGCCATCCTGACTGTGGATTTGCCACTTACTTGGCTGTAGATCCCGATACAGGCGAGATGGTCCCACTCATGGAATATTTCGATCCTTTAGAAGTCATTGATTTCGCAAATAGATTTTGGGAGAAGGTAAAACACAAGGAGAAAAAACCACTTCAATTCTTTGAAAATATTCTCGGAGATTTTGGGAAGACTCTAGATAAAGGATTAAACTTTTTAGACAAGCAACAATTGAGAGCCCGTTTCTTACTCGGTGTACTCCAATATATGAAGAAACCGGGTAAATTGATGGATATGTTCAGCCGACTCTTGATGAATGGCGATTGGGAGAGCGTGAGTTCATTTAGTTATGGAACACTTTTAATCTCCAGCATGCATTTCCAAGATGCATATAACATGGATATTGAACGTACGAAACGATGTATTGTACATTTTGGTGTAGCAATGCCTGATGGCTCAGTATGGGAAGCTCCGTTCTGCACGATGAACACACTGCATCGCCCACGTATCGAAAAACAAGTGGCGAAGAAAATCACACAAAAAGTACGGGACGAGTTTGACACATCGGTTGGTCAAGCACGCGCTGACATTCAGCTTGAAGTCATGCCAAATGGTGGAACGAAAAAAGAGGAGGAAGAATCAGATGACTGATGAGGTTATAGAGACCAAGGATGGCTTAAAATTAAGAAAGCTTGCGGAGTTAAAAACAACAACCGCGAAAGAACTTGAAGATGCCATGCTTAAACGTGTCGATTATTTCAAGGAGCAGAATGAAAAGAAGAGTGGATTCAACAGCTCGATTCAAAATACGTTTTTCAAGGCTTTTTCCTCGATTTTAGATTTAAAAATTGGAATTGACAAGGCACTAGGGCCCGAAAACTTGAAACAAGTCCATAAAGCGATAGATGAAATACTCTTATTTGGACTTTAATCTCCTTTTTTTTAAAATTTCTATTTTTTAAATTATTTTTTAGTATTCTTATATATAAGCGATATATTTTTAATCTTTTAAGTAAGTACTTTCATTGGTGGTTCTTGCATGTCGATTAAAGTGAAATTGTATGGCAAGTTAAGAGAGAGGGCAAAGGAAAAAAAATTGAAAAGGGACTTCCTGCGACTTTATACATCGAAATAGGAGATTCAAGATCAATAATTGACCTTCTTAAGAGATTAGAAATAGAAGAAAAAGAGATCAGTCATATTTTTGTGAATGGAGTTTATACAGGTTTAGGAACGCAAATAAAAGATGGTGATAGAATTGGTTTATTTCCAACAAATATGGCGCTAATATTTGCTGAAATCCCAGATGTTAATTCATTTCGTATAAAAGTTAAATTCTTTCATGATTTAGTCGGGCTTGAAAAATCAGAATTATATGTTAAAATTCTTGAGGGAAGCACCTTAAATTCTATTATTAAAAAGCTCAATCTTTCGAATCAAATGTCAAATCATAAAATTCTTGTGAATGGGAAGCAATTAGATGATTATAATTCAGTAATTATAGCAAATGATAAAATAGAGATCCTTCCAGCATGAATAGTGAAATGCTTGAATATTCCTTCTTTTTTGTATTAAATAATTTTTCAAAAATTATTTTTTAAATAGTATATTGAAATAAATAATATGATCATTGATATTTACATTTTATCCGTGGTATTACTCACATTTGCAAACGGGTTTATTCATTTCTATTTTGCTGTTAAGATAAGGCAGAAATATCCTAATGAATCTAATTTTATAAATTCCGTTGTCATTTCTATTCTATGGATCGTTGCGGGAGTATTATATCCTTTCTTTTTCCCGATAGACAATCAATTCAGCCGTTTTTATCACATGCTAGGAGCTCAGATTATATGCATTTACTCTTATGCGGTAGTACTATTTTTATTTGTCGTGCAATACATTTTTAGAGTATGGAGGCATCCAGGTATTAAAGAAGAACGCACGATTGAAAATTTCCTTAAAAAATTTAATGAAAGAAACGAGAAAAAAAAACTTGATCTAAAGGATAAGTCGCATTCAATCAGCACTGATATTAATAGAAAGTTATTCCACCTAATCCCTCCGGGAGTTATAATCATATTATGGGAATTCGCAACACATTTTTGGGGTAATGTTTTCAATCAAGATGTAATTTGGGGAATAACGGACGTGGAATATGGAGTATGGTTGATAATGACCATCGGATTCACGGCCATCATGGTATTTGGAGTATTAGATTATATTCGACTTTCGTTCATATTTGAAAAACACAGTGCTTATCATTTAATGCCCAAAAACCTTACAGGCATTTTTTTGAAGACATTAAAACGAGATGAGATTTACGAACTTTCTGCCACAGCAGCATTAACTCTTTCTTTTGTTCCAATTTTCTTCTTTCCAATAAGCATTTTTGCCGCCGCAGCATTGATCGCTTCAATAGGAGATGGTGCTGCCTCACTTATTGGAATAAGGTTTGGTAAGCGGCATTTTCCTAAAAATAGCAAAAAAACCATTATTGGATATGAAGCGGGGTTTTTGGGTTCATTTGTTACGGCTATAGTGGTCTATTGTATTTTTGAACCAACGATGCCCTTCTTAAAAATTACGATCTTATCCCTTGGGGGCGCGTTGGTATTTTTAATAGTTGATTTATTAAATTTAAAAATAAATGATAATATCCTTAATCCAATCTTTTGCGGTCTTTTCATGGCTTTATTGTATTATGCGATTTAGGTAAAAAAGATAAACTATGATAAGAAAATTATTAAGTTTTTTTCTTTCGCATTAATCGATGATTTTATTCTCAATTTAATAATCTATAATTTTATAGAGGGGTAGTTTTTTAATAAAAGAAAAGGATTTGTAAGTGCTAGTGATCAATAAAATTGAAAGTAATCGAGGAACTTAAAGAATTCTATGTGTCAATCAAAGAACTGATTTTTGTATCTTTAGAAAGAAAGGCTAATAAATCGGCGTTTCCAATAAGAATTCGAGCATCTAAAGGGGCAGAAATTCACCAGCTTTTTCAGAAAAATCGAGAGAAAACTGAACCGACATTCCAACGGGAAGTTTTGGTTAAATTGCATACAGAAGTTCAAGGATGGAAATTTATTATATCGGGACGAGCTGATATCATATATGAAAAGGATGATTTCTTGGTTATTGAAGAAATTAAGTCAATATCTGATCTTGATCACTTTCAAATTGATTCCCAAATTGTTGAAAATTATACTACACAGTTATTATTATATGGACACTATTTTCAGCAGTTAGGAGAACAGATTCACTGTCATCTAGTTTTAGTTGATATTTTCAATAAAAAAACTAAAATTATTGATATTCCTCCTAAAGATCTTTCTGAATATATTCAAAAACAATGTGAAACAATCCTAAAATCTTGGGAGATAGAAAAAAAATTAAAAGCAGAACAAAAAGAGAGAGCAAAAACTATTATCTTTCCCTTTGAGAGATATCGTCCTAATCAAGAAGAAATTATTCAAAGAACATTACAAACCATTAAAAATAGAGAACGATTGATGCTTTTAGCTCCTTCAGGTTTAGGAAAAACTGTAGGAACTCTATTTCCTGCGTTAAAATATGCTTTAAAAAAAAATTTACGTGTGATTGTTGTTTCCTCAAAAACTACCCAGCAACTTATATATCAAGAAACTTTAAAGTTGTTTATTAAAGAGAAAGCGCAATTTCAATCGATTATACTTACTGCTAAAGAAAAAATTTGTATCAATAGTGCTTTTATATGTGAGGAATCATTTTGCCCTTTTCTTAAAAATTATAATAAGGTTTCATTGGATAAGATTGTGTCAGAAATACTTACAAAACAGGTTATTGATGCACGATTTATACGAAAAGTTGCACGAAAGCATAATATTTGCCCCTTCGAAATTTCTCTGGATTGTAGTCTCTATTGTGATGTAATTATTGGTGACTATAATTATGTCTTTCATCCCTACATAAAACTTAGACGATTTTTTGACCAAGCTTTTGATGATATCATACTAATTGTTGATGAAGCTCATAATCTACCATTCCGAGCTATGACTTACTACTCTCCAGAGTTAACTTTAAATGCCATTATTAAAATTCAAAATTATTTATCTACACTTAATATTCCTAAATCTATTAAGAAACGAGGTATTACTCTTTTTCAGCAAATAATTGACTATATGTTGGATTTAATCAATCGATCTTCATATTTGGCTACGGAGAAGCCAATCTTGATGAAATTTGATAAAAAATTCTTCGAAAAAATATTAAATGACTATGAAAGATTTATACTATCATATATTCAAGCTTTTACTTCTCGAAGAGGATTTCAACCGGGAAAAAAGGAAAATGTGTTAGAATTTGCCTTTAATCTTCGTGAATTCACGACTATACTAAAAGAAAGTGATACTCCTGAATACAGTGAATTATTATATATAAAAGAAAGAAAAATCAAAATATTATGTAAATCAGCAGCACCGAAACTCGAAAAACAAATGAAAGGTTTTCATTCAGTCATTGTTCAATCAGCAACACTATTTCCATTTGAGTATTTCCAAAAGATGATAGGGTATCCTTCCTCAGCCCAGAATTTACATTATTCCTCTCCTTTTGCTCAAAAAAATCGTCTTTATCTTCTTATGCCCAATGTTTCTACAAAATATGAAGATCGTCAAGATTCTTATAATAGAATTGCATTAACAATTTGTAATATTGTAAATATTAAAGAAGGTAATTATTTAGCCTTTTTTCCTTCATATGCATATCTAAAAGCAGTTCAAAATGAAATCGAGTCATTAACACTATCAGTCGAACTCATAGTTCAAGATCGTCGAATGAGTGAGAGTAAGCGAAGAAATTATCTTAAAAAACTCCAAACATCTGATAAAAAATATCTTTTACTAGCAGTGCATGGAGGGATATTTGGTGAAGGTGTGGATTTTAATGGAGATATGGCAATAGGAGCATTTATTATTGGTCCAGGATTACCCGCTTTCTCAATGGAACAAGATTTAAAAAGAAGTTATTTTGAATTCAAATGGAAAAAAGGATTTGATTACGCTTATAGAAATCCTGGGATGATGAAGGTTATCCAAGCTGCAGGGCGAATTTTCCGATCTTCAACAGATCGTGGTTTTGTGGTGCTGATTGGTCATAGATTCAGCACCCCTTACTATAAAGATGTATTACCAGCCGATTGGAAAATAGAACAACCCCAAGATCTAGTTAAACGTATACAAACATTTTGGGGAACCAAAACTAGCAATTTAGAGGATAAAACACAGGATTTCCAAATAGAAAAACCAAAAATCGATGAAAAAAAATTGTTTAAAACTGCTGATTTATTAGATTTAATAGATTCTCGATCCTAAGAAGAAAAAAAATTCTACCATTTCCATTTTATCGCTTCAGCATGTCCGAGGAGATTATCTACGTGTACTTTCATACCATCATCTAATATTAAGTCTCCTGTATATAGCCCATATACTAAATTCGACTTGGAGTTGAATATAACATAATTCATACTCGAAGGATTATGCATTAGAGGGATAAGCGTCATTTCAAACCGGTGATCCTCACTTGAAAATTTCCAAGGGTCCATTGGATTTTCTGGTACGTGAAATTTAATAGGTCCTAGTTTGTGTCCTTTCCCATCATATCCAACCATATTCTTGTCGTGAAGTGAAGGATCTTCGTATGAATATCCGTGACTAAACCAAATCTCATGATCATCTTGTGTTTTTCCTGCCGCTGCACCCCAATACCAATTTATTTTATATGGCCAAACTCCTCGACCCCAATCTAATCGTGTATAGCTATCTTGAGTTGAAAATTCATATTTTTTTTCTCCAAAATGAACTACACCTTCTACTGGCATCCAAACGATTTTATCAGAGTAATAAAAAAGTTTCTTTTTCTTGTAACGGTTAACCTTTACAATCGAATCTTTTGTTGGATCTTGATATATTGATAGATTTCCATTTAACCCACGATCTGCAAACGTTGGAAAATCAAATTCAATTGTACGTTTATTTTCTGTTCTTATAATTTTAAGATCAAATCGTTCTTCATGAAATTCAATATTCCCTTTTTCTGAACTTATTGGTAAATTCCATGTACCCCTTGTAAAAAATTGTTGAAGTCCATCAGAATAAACCATCTGTTCTTTATAATCAACTATTTCAAAAGTAACGAGTCCTAGGTAACCGACATCTGCAATAGTCACGCTAAAGTTATAATCTGAATGATTAACTACGTAATTATCCCATTCTTTCGTTCGAAACCAACTAGCTCGTCTTTTCTCACGATTATATCTCAAAATTGGTTTTTTTATCCATCCATCTTGGATTAGTAACCCCTTATCATCAAATAAATCCGATGGTTCAGTAATTTCATTATTCATTATTGTCATCATTTAACATCCTTAATACCGAGAGATCAGAAAAAATCATCCATTTTCTTAATACCTTTAATTTCTTCAAATGTAATTCCTAAAGCATCTAAAACTTGTTCTAAAGCAGATTGTAACAAGTCCTTATATTTTTTAATATCAATATCTTGAAGAGTAGCAATTTCTATTGCTTTTGCCCCGCTAGAACCTCTTGTTTTTATAAATTTTACACTATCTCCTTTACGATAAGTTTTATTAATTGCTTTAATTGCGTTCTCGTCAAGATCATTTGATTTTGCGTCTCTTAATTTATATTCAATTAATTCTTTTGCTGCTCGAACGTGTTGTGGAATTACATCATACTTATTTATAGATTTTTTTAACGCAATATTTATGGCATAATCCTCTAAGGTAAAAGTATTTGGTTTTCCTATTTTTTTAAGATTGGATCTCACAATTTTAATGATTCTATCACGTGCTTTTAAGAAACTTGCATCATCTGTTATCTCCTTAAGTATTTCAATCATTTCATTAAATACTTTTTTAATAAAATCGGGAGTATTTTTCTTTTTGGCGACAAGTCCTTTAATATCAACAGTTTTTATGCCTTTATATATCCCTATGTAATTCTTTTTCCTTTCTGAAAGTGCTAAAAATTGATACGTTTTTTCTTCTTCTAAATCTAAGTCAAGTTCATTTTTACTCCACTTAGTAATTTCAGTCATTTGAGGTTTAGAAGGATTGAGAAGAAAAACACTATCCGTATCACCATATAATACTTTCACACCTAATTCTTCTGCCTTCTTTATTGTCTGCTTGATTGAGTATTGTCCGATGCCTGTGGTACTTTCTGCTACGGGGAGACAAAAGAGTGGAAAGTTTTGACTTCCAAACACACCATACGATCCGTTTATGAACACTTTTAATGCTTGTTGTATTGTTGTATAGTAATCTCGTTCTTTTTGAGAGAGTAATTTATCACCAGACATCGGTTTAAAGAATTTTACTCGAATATCACGGAAAAACCCAACGACATAAGCAAAAATTCCCATTTTATGAGTGCACACGTGGTATGGAATTCCTTTCACAAAATTATCTTCACAATCCTTATGAATACAAGATACTGTCTCATAAGATAAATTGTATTCTTTGATAATTGAGGGGTACAAGCTTGAAAAATCCATTACTACAACATCATAATGTATCCCTGGCACAGGAGGGATCACGTAAGCACCTTGGAATGATTTACCCTCAATTATAGATTTAGAATAACCTCCTACTCTCATTTCAGAAATCTCTGATCTCCTAGGGATCAAATATTGTTTTCTTCTGTGTTCAAAATAGAAAATATTTTGAATCCAAGTAGATATCTGGCGCCTTACTGTTTCATGAATAGGCATTTTTGTTATTCGACATAATAGAATGATCAAATTCCAAACTAATGAATTGTTGAATCTGGTAAGATCTAACGTTAAAATGGAATCTTTTAGATTATACCATGTTAAGACATCATATTCCATTTCATGAATTTCTTCTTCGTGTTGATACTTTTCTCGACCTAAGAGTGCAGAACTTATAGCATTTAAAGAATTCGATTCATAAGCTCCTCCAAAAGCATATCCAGATATGCTTCTATTGAAAAAGAAACCAAATAAATCGATATGAATTCCACTTAGTAGATTGCATTCTGACCCGGCCATAATTCCGAATCCTCTCTTAATCTGGATAGGATTTAAATCTTTACTAATTCTAAGCTTATTCGCTCTATGGAATAGGTAGGTTAAATCAAAATTATCTCCATTGAAAGTAATGATAATAGGATATTCCCAAAATAATCGAAATGTCTCAATTATCAAATCTTTCTCTTTTTTAAAGAAGTATATTTGGGCATCCTCAGGAAAATCTTCGTGTAGTTTGTTAAAAATAAAACCTTCTCTTTCCAGGACATATACTAATTTCAATCCATCAGTACTCACAAATGAAACGCTAATTACTTCTTGTTTGGCTTCACGAGGATTGGGTATTCCAAAATCATGCTCACTAATAGAAACTTCAATATCCATGGCTAACCTTTTCACATCAGGGATGGGAGTTAGAAAGATATCTAAAAATTTTTCGGAAAACTCTTGAAGTTCTTTCTTTTCCTCGCTAAAAATGTTCCGAAGTTGTTCTGCTAATTTTTTTAGATTAGCATCCTCTTCTTGATAATTAATTCTATTTAATTTCCCATTTTCAATCGAATAAATTAAGCCAGGAATTAATTGGGTATCAAAAATATAATTAAGATGATAGCGAATATCGGCTTCCCATGCTTTATAATCTTCTTCTGAAAGAATATTCTTTATATTCGTTCCTGATCCACCAATATCAGAAGGAGTATTACCAATAATCTTAGTCATTTCAATATCTTTATCTGTTAATAAATCCATTCTCTTAGTTTCTTCAAAACGCTTAAATCCACTAAAACTTGTTAAATTGGTAACCGATTCCAGAGTTTTTATTGATTCCTTGCTCAAACAATATGGTTCATGACCAGTAGTATCAATCCATAATCGAATTTCATCAGTATCTAAATCATAAAATTTACATACTGCTTTATTTTGACCCCCATCGTATTCCACATCCAATAAAAGCCCTTTTTTCAAATTTTTTACAATTTGATCTGTTTCAATTAGGTAACGAATATATTTTGAACTTGAAGATTCTTTTTGAGAATCAAGAACAATATCAATTGCTTTCAAGCCAAAATGATGATCTTTATTTTCAAAATAGGTTTTTTGAACTTTTTTAAGTGATTTTGATTTTTTTGTCGGTTCACGCTTTATTTCCGATATTACTTCTTCATTATTCACATTTTCTTTTTTTTCCTTTATTGGCTGAGATTTTTCTGATATTTGTTCTTCAGCTTTCTTTTCAGGAGATTTCTTATTATCTATAAAGGAAAATAATGATTTTTGATTATCGTCAACTTTAGGAGCATTCTTGGATTTTTTTGAAGTCGGCATAATAATTACCAAATTTTAATTTTCTCTATTTATAATTAAAACAATATTTATTTTAATTCAAACTATTCACAGTCTAATATCTACAAAATCAAGGGAGAAAAATAATATGTATGTTTATTTCGTTCCAGTTGTCATTTTCACATCTTCAATTAACATATATGGAGCAAAAACAGGATTGGTTCCGAGCCAAGTAAAAACTTGTTTTAATTCTTTTCCTAAAGCTATTGTATGTTCAAGCATATGATAATGATCAGAATTGATTCTTAATTCTCTAACGGGTTCAAGTTTTTTTCCTTTATTTGTAATTAAAAACATTCCGTCCTTTGGAAGTGAAGATAAAGCACCAGGTGGAGCATACGATTGATACCTCGTATACCACGTTGATGTTATGAGTAATGTGGGCTTGTTAGATATTTCCATTAATTCCTCAAGGGAGTAATCGCCAGTGGAAAAGACCGTATTAGTAGGTTTAGGGACAGTGATACCCGCATTTCCAGTAGATTCTTGACCTTTATTGGAAAGTGATGTGTTCGTGAAAAATTGATGAATTTTTCCCTTGTTGATCAATAAGGTTTTTTTTGTTGGTACTAGCTCATCATCAAAGGGAGATGTTTGTATTCCATAATCCATGATACCATCATCCCAAACCGAAATGAGATCGTTTGCGATTTTATCACCTTCTTTTTTCCCTACTAACCAAGCAAGTCCCATTTTTTGGGTATATTTATTCATCGCAATTGATGGGGTGGGAGCTTGTAGCTCTGTTGATACTTTTGGATAAATTATAATGTTATAGATTCCTGGTTTCCCTTTTTTACCGCCTATTGCTTGCTTGCATATCATTCCTGCTTCTCGTCCAGCATCAATTGAGTTTTATTAAATGATCCTTCTAATCCCAGACTATTTTTTTGAATTACTTGAGTATCTCCATAAAAAAATGAACCAGCAACCCTATTTGCTCCTTCATTTAAAGCAGTTTCAGTGGCATCATTAACTATATCAACAGCAGTTTCATCCAAATTAACAACTTTTTGATCAAATATTTTCTGTTGTATTGAAGGATTATATTCAAATGGTCCTGCTGGCATCTTTTTATAATTCAGGTTTAATTTAGCAACTTCAAGAAGCTTTTCACAATTTTGCAATGCTTTATCTATAGCTATAATACTTAGATCATTAATTGAAATATCTAAAGTTCTTCTCCTTTGAGATAGAAACAATATTATCTTTATTTCATTCCAACTTTTATATATATCAATCTGACTCTCAGAAAATCGAATTTGATTTTCATTATTAAGAAGAGCTTTAATCGCCCAATCAGTACAAAACTGTTCTAATCGCTCTTCAATAATATCAATTAATTGGTATGATTTTTCTTCCATTTCATTCATTGTATTTTACCTCAGGCTAGCCTCACTTTTCTCAAGCGTACAAATGGACCTCCTGTCCAAACTGGACATCCTTGACCTGGTTCTGATTTTCCACAAAATGCACCTTGCCATTCCAGAGTTTCTAATTTCCCTTGAGCATCAATACTACTAAATAATCCTGGTGAAGAAATCTCGAGTGCTGGTTTCAATATCATTGAATTCGTAAGTTCCCCATTTTTTATTAAATATGCTTCTTGGCCTACATATTTCGATTGCAGTCTCTTATCATCAATGTTCCATTCAGTAAAGGAATTCATAAATATTCCTAATTTAACATCTTCAACCATCTCTTCAAATGAATAATCCCCTGGAGCAAAATATGTGTTTGCCATTCTTATTAATGGTTCTCGATCATATGCCACTGCTCGAGCAGCAGCATTACTTTGAGTTCGAAAAATTGAAGCAGACTCTCGATTTTGAAGCATTTCATTAAAAATTCCATCTTTTATCAGCTCTCTTTTTCTCGCTTTGACGCCCTCATCATCAAATAAATAAAATCCATATGATCCTTTAATCGTGGGATCATCGAATACATTTACACAATCATTGCCAATTTTATATCCAATAGAATGTTCACGTAAATAAGATTCACCAGCTTGAGCACCTTCCCTTCCAAGAATACGATCTGCTTCTGAAGGATGTCCACAGTTTTCATGTGCAATTATTCCAGCCACATCCGGTCCTAATATGACATCAATATCTCCCTCAGGTGGTTTTTTTGCTTTAAGAATGATATCAGACAATTTTACTACCGTATTTCTAACTTTTTCCTCTAAATTCCAGGATATTAAATCATCCCATCCTGAAGATGTTGCATAAGTGGCCATTGATTGCTCATTCTGTCCGCCACCCTTAATTCCTATTACTACTGGAATAAAAGCAACGCGAGGAATATGACTTCTAATCCTTGAACCTTCACTATTAACGAAATAAGCTTCCCGTTGTTCTGCAAGAAGAACAAAAATATGAATAAATTCTATAGGATATTTCTCATTAAAAATATTGACAAAAGATTGCAAAAATTTTATTTTTTCTTCTAATGATACGTCCATGGGATTTATTTTATACTCGCTTTGCCATTCTTCTTTATAAACTTTCTCATCGCTCATTCCTATTGGGGTTTTTCTTTGTTTTCCACTCCTTTTTGCATTCCGATACGCACGATCCACACTCTCCATTATCATTTTTTTTGTAAATTGATTTGTCGATGTCATGCCCATTCCTCCATCGGCAATTATCCGGATATTTATTCCACTTTTTCTTGCAAACGCATCGCTTGTAAGCTCTATTGGCAAGTTTCCGATATGCAGTTTTCCATTTATAAATGAAACAGTATCCGTGCTATTTATTTCAGATCTTATTTCCACATATTCACAATACTTGCCATTAGATTGTGCATATTCTAATGCAAATTCAACGAGAGCGTCATTTACAAACATTAATTATCTTTCCATCCTATTAATTTAATTAGAACGCTTTAATGATTCAATCTATGGAATGTAGAATTTAAACCTTGCCAATCATAGAAATTATTAAAGCTTAAACCTAATTAAGAGGAGCGATAAATATACTATTTAGTGATTTCTACCTTGTTCAATTGCTTTCTTGATTTCTCGTAGAAGGAGTGTTTTCTCACTTATAAACCAGTCTAATTGGCTTTTTGGAGGTGCTTCTTTATATATTATTTTGGCAACTTCCCGGATTTCTTCTTCCATTGGTCCAATTAATTGTCCATTAACATCATCTCTGATTAAAAGGACTACATTATCCGTTTCAAGGGGCTTGATGTCATATCCATTTCGAACATTTTTATTGATTCGTACACAGAGATCAGCAAGATACCAAACACTTTTCTCATAAGATTCATTGGACTTGTATCGTTGGTAAGCAAGTATTTCAACGTCTTCTTTGCTAAACATTTTTATAAAAATATTAAAAGAAGTATATTATTTGATTAACAAAAAGATACATTAATTTTTAATTATTACTATTGGATGAACTCGCTGTAAAAACCGCAAAATTAATAAAAAATTCGTATTTATTTTAAATATAATTTCAGTTTCACATGAAATTACATGCCTCCGTGGCTCAGTGGTAGAAAAACATGGATTTCTTCGTTTTTACCAAAAGCAGCTGACTTGTAATCAGCCGGTCGTGGGTTCAAGAATTTAGAACACGTTGTTCTGAGTTGAAACTCCCACCGGGGGCTCTTTTTCTTTACTTATTAGCGTAAAATTGCCCACTTCGACCCAAACTTC
>Ga0315535_1000689_pt1 | contig 23613 bp, 21 predicted proteins | sample SalMarSW160220MG_2_FD_203092 | JGI IMG/M metagenome (GOLD analysis project Ga0315535, IMG submission 203092) | Salt marsh sediment microbial communities from the Plum Island Ecosystem LTER, Massachusetts, United States - Salt Marsh Sediment SW1602-20 ... | reverse complement strand
CCGAACTGAGGCCATAGTTCTCAAGACCGGCAGGATAGGGGAGATCCACAAATCGGTGACACTGCTCTCGCCTGAGCTCGGGCTGGTGAATGCAATTGCACACGGCGTCTACAAAGGGAGGGGCAGGCTCGCAGGGGTGACCGACCCATTTGCGTGGTCCACTGCGTATCTCTATTTCGAGCCAGTCAAGAAGAGCTACAAGATCACCGATATGGAGCATCATTGTCTGTTCGAGTCGGTGCGCGGTGATCTGCGCCGCTACTACGCTGCTTCCCTCTGGGCCGAGGTCGTTATCAGAGCCTACGCCGGAGGCGAGGGAGCGGACCAAGTGTTCGAGCTATTGAAGGAGGCGCTACACGCTCTCGATTCCACGGCGGACGAGAGGTCCGTCGAGATTCAATTCCTCTGGCGGTTTGTTGCACTTTCCGGATTTCAGCCGGACATCGAAGCCTGCGCAATCTGTGGGACGGAGTTCGCCGAACGCGAGACGGCCCTCTACCGGCAAACTGAGGGAGATTTCGTCTGTCCCTCTTGCCTCGGCGACCTGCTCGATGAGCCGAGACAGCGGCTTCCTGAATTGAGCGCGGGCGCGCGGAAATACCTCGAACGCACCGGGCGCTTCGAGATTGGTGAAGCATTGAGAATCGATTTAGAACAAAGTGCAAAAGAGCAGCTTCTGGCTCTATTGTATCTGTTTGTGCAGGACCTCGTGGAGGTGCCGTTAAAAACTCTGCAAGCGGGGGTACTATGAGAGCGTTCATCGCATTCCCGATTCCGAAGGAGATTACTGAGTCGATCTGGGTGGGATGCAAGCCTTTGCGCCAACCGGCTCTGAAAGTGAAATGGGTGCAGCCCCAGAACATGCACGTCACGCTTCTGTTCCTCGGCAACATCGACGACGAACGAGCGGGTCGAGTCGCGCAGGCGATGAAACGGCCGTCTCTCCGACGGCTGCCGTTCAAGATCGGCTTTTCCGGGATCGGACAATTCCCGCCGAAAGGTGCTGCGCGAGTCCTCGTTTCCCGTCTGACCGAAGGAGCGGAGGAGTGCGCCGCCTATTTCGAGCAACTGAAGTCTGAGCTCTCAGAAATCGTAGCGCCCGCAGACCGAAGAGGGTTTCAACCGCACATCACGCTCGGACGTGTACGAGGGCGAGACCCCGCGAGCCGAGTTCAGGTTGACGGAAGTATGGGCATCGATCTGTCGGGGAGCTTCCACGTGTCTCGTTGCGTGCTTTACGAATCCTTTCTGAACTCCGAAGGACCGACCTACCAGGAGGTCGCAGCTATTGAATTCCTTGCCAATAGCAATGGATAATGCGCATCGGTTGTATGGACTGGGTAAAGAAAGAAATAGACCCCACGTTGGTCAAGGATGCCGCAAGGCGGTATGATGTCGATCTGCTGACGGCGTCGATTTTGGTCCGTCGAGGTGTGGCTCGTGCTGAGGAGATACTATATTACCTCGAAAAAGATCTTCGGTTTCTCCACAATCCTTTTCTTTTCGACGAGATGGAGGATGCGGTAGACCGACTCCTGACTGCAGCGGAAGAGGGGGAGAAGGTCAAGATTTTCGGCGACAGAGACGTCGACGGAATCACTTCGACCGTGCTGATGAAAAAGGTGCTCGAGGAAATTGGGCTCGATGCAGCCTGGGCGCTTCCGTCGGGCGACGATCCCTATGGACTTTCTCGCGCAGCCGTCGAGGAGTTCGCAGCTGAGGGCGGATCTTTGCTGATCACCGTGGACTGCGGGATCTCCAACTCGGCGGAGGTCGAGTACGCGGGAAGTCTGGGAATCGACGCCATCATTATCGACCACCACAACCCACCGGAGGAGTTGCCGCCGGCGGTCGCCATCATAGATCCGAAAATCGAAGAATCGGGGTACCCGTTTCGCGACCTTGCCGGGTGCGGAGTCGTGGCGAAGGTGGCATGGGCACTTCGATTCGCGAAAACCGACCTCTACAAGCAGCTCTTTTGTCTGCTGAACGTGAGGCCGGGGAACGACTCGCTCATCATCGAAGTGGCCAAGATGGAAAACCTCGTAGAGGTGGATCGTCTCTCCGAGACGCTGGTACCGGGCGTAGGTCAGCTCGAACAGATGCGCATCGTCGACTTCCTTCAAGGGTGTCAAATCCTCGTCTACGACGCCGGCACTCAGAACCGGCTGCTCCGGCAGATTTTCGGAGAACGGGTGGAGATCAATCTCATCGACGCCGCTCCCGAGATATGGAAGGTCCTGCCATCGCTTCGAGGGAAGAGCATATTGAAGATCCGGGAGCAGAGCCGGATAGCCCGGTACCGAAAGACGGCACGCGGCGAGCTCGATGTATTCGTCGATCTCTTCACCTCCTTCCTGTTGGTCCAGCACCCCACTCTTTCCGAGAGCTTCCTCCCTCTGCTGGACCTCGTGGCTCTCGGGACGCTGGCCGATTTGATGCCGCTTCGTGACGAAAACCGAATCCTCGTACGAAACGGTATGGAGGTCTTGAACGCGACAAGCCGCAAAGGGCTTCAGGAGCTCCTGCTTGCCCAGAATCTTTCTGGAAAGCGATTGAGCACGACTGACGTCGGCTGGCAAATCTCCCCGCTCATCAACTCCACCGGCCGGATGGGAGTCCCGGCGACGGCGGCCGAGTTGCTCTTGACCGAGGACGCCGAGCGGCGGAGAGAGCTGGCGGACACCGTCTGCGGGCTGAACAAGGATAGAAAGAAGCTCGGCGACACGGTATGGGAGAAAATTCTCCCTGTCGCGAAGCGCAGTTACGAGGAGCTCGAAGGCAAGTTGGTCGTCGTTGCTGAACGGGAGATGCACCGCGGCATCACGGGTATCATTGCCGCGCGCCTCGTGAACTACTTCAATGCGCCGGCAATTGTGGTGGCCTATCTGGCTGAGAATCGGGCGGTCGGATCGCTTCGAAGCGACGCGCGTCTGAACGTGAAGGGATTTCTGGAGCAGAGCGCCGACCTGTTCATCGACTTCGGCGGACACGACTACGCTGCGGGTTTCAGCATCACTCTGGAAAACCTCGAAACCTTCACGAAACGTCTTCCGGGGCTGGCACAGAATCTCGAACCGACCGAACCTGCTTCGCGAGTCCTGGAGATCGACGCGGAGCTTCCGCTCAAGTACATGACCCCCGAGCTTACGAAGGTAGTGGAAACATTTGAACCCTACGGCGAGGGGAGCCCTCCGCTCGTCTTCCTTGCCCGCAACGTCACGATAGCGGAGCTCGATCTGGTCGGCCGAAGGGAGCAGAATCACGTGCGACTGCTTCTCGACACGGGGAGCTACAAGTGGCCCGCCGTGTATTGGAATGCAGCGGAAAGGGTAGGACGCGATTTCTCGCTCGGAGACAGGTCGGACGTCATCTTTCGTCTCGGGCGGAACTACTTTCAAAACCGCGAGAGCCTGCAGTTGACGGTTCTCGATCTCAAGCACGTGTAGAGTCTAGGCGTGGGAATCTCTCCTACGAAAGCAACGGCAGTTTTCGGGTTTCTCCTCGCTTTGAGCTGGCAGCCGGCTCCTTCCCGGGTCTCGGCCGAGCCGCTAGGATCGCCGATGGTCGACGCTCCCGAGAGCGTCGAGCCGGGACAGTCGATCTGCATAACTCTCTACGCTCCTTCCGGCGCGACGGTGGCGCGGGGGGAGCTCGTGGATGAGGCCGACCGCACGCTGGTGAGCAATCGCGGGTTCGTACTGACCATGGAGGATCGCGAGACGGCATCGTTGGTTCTCCTGGGTGTGCCGACCACCGTCGCGCCGGGCAACTATCAGATTCGAGTCAACGGATTTCTCGACGACAATCGACCACTTACTCTCGTACGTTCGATCACCGTCGTCGAGCGCACGTTCCGTCGTCAGAAGATCCGTCTCGACAAATCGCTAAGCGAGCTTCGGGCGCAGCCGGACCCTCGCAAGGACGCCGACGCACGGAGGCTGTGGGGAATCCTCACTCGTTTCGATCCTGAGGCTGTTTTCGATGTGGCGCCGTTCAAGATTCCGGTCTCGAGCACCAGACAGACCTCGGGTTTCGGTGACCGACGCGAGTACACCTATGCCGACGGAGCGACCGCCTCGACGATTCACGCCGGACTCGACCTCGCCGTACCGGCCGGTACTCCGGTGGCGGCGTCGGCGGGCGGGCGTGTGCTCTTCGCCGGGTTCTGGCTCATCACGGGCAATACCGTGGTCATAGAGCATCTTCCGGGCGTCTACAGCCTCTACTACCATATGCAGCAGCTGCTCGTGGCCGAAGGGGACACCGTCGAACGGGGAGAGGAGATCGGAAAGGTCGGATCAACCGGACTCGCGACAGGGCCGCACCTTCATTGGGAGGTGCGCGTCGGAGGGGTGGCGGTCGATCCCCGCCTGCTACTCGGCACAGGGCTTGTCGATGAGGAGAAAATTCGGCATACTATTGACACATATCGTCGGACGCTATCCGAAGGGGGGTGATTTTCTATCGCATTCGTTAAGATCGATGACGGTGAGCCGCTTGAGAAAGCGCTCAAACGGTTCAAGCGCATGGTCGAGAAAGAGGGCATTATTCGCGAATGGAAAAAGCGCGAGTACTACGAGAAGCCGTCGACCGTGAAGAATCGCAAGCGAAAGGCGCTCGAGCGAAAACAGCTCAAGAAACTTCGCAAACTTCAGGCGATGAAGAATTACTAAAATACTCGTATGCCGGAGACAGCTTTTGAAGGCTGCAGAAGGTAGTGAGTGGGGAAATGAGAGCGGCGGCTGACCGAAAGGTCCGCAGCCGTTTTTTTTGCTTGGGTCGTCCCCTCCAGTCTTTTTCCAACCCTCATGATGAATTCTCATAACTTCAAATTTCTCGATGAACTTTGACAGTTATGGCAATCTGTGATAGCCTTTTTGAAGGATTTGGTAACATCCGATCCCCCTTTCGTGACTTGGTGGGGAAGTCTATAATGCCGTCAGTCAATTCCAAAGGGAGCATGTATGACGAGGAAAACCAACTTCTATGCGGGACCGGCGGCCCTGCCGCTTCCTGTGCTCGAACAGGTACGTGAAGAGATAGTCGATTACCATGGAATGGGGTTATCACTCCTGGAAACGAGCCATCGAAGCTCGGAGTACGACGAGGTTCACAATGGGGCGATCAGGCTCATTCGAAAGCTGCTGAAGGTCCCCGAGAACTACCATGTTCTGTTTCTCGGTGGCGGTGCAACTCTGCAGTTCGCTATGGTTCCGCTGAACTTTCTCGGCAGCGGTACGTGTGATTTCACCTTGACCGGCTCGTGGGCGAGTAAGGCCTACAAGGATGCGAAGAAGATCGGCACAGTCAATGTTCTCTACGACGGAGCCGACAAGAAGTACACTATGCTGCCGGATTCGCTTCAGCCGACCCCCGGTGCCGCCTACCTTCATCTCACTTCGAACGAGACGATCGGAGGGCTCCAGTGGCATTCCTTTCCGGACCCGGGACAGATTCCGATGGTAGCCGACATGTCGAGCGACATCCTCAGCCGGCCAATTCCGGTGGAGCGTTTCAGCTTGATCTATGCCGGAGCGCAGAAGAACCTCGGCCCCGCCGGAACGACGGTAGTCATCGTTCGTGAAGAAATGATCGAGCGTTGTCCCGACACCCTTCCGGCCTACCTGAGCTATCGGACCCACAGCGAGAACAACTCACTCTACAATACGCCGCCGGTATTCGGAGTCTACATCGTCAAGCTCGTTCTCGAGTGGATCGAGAAACAGGGCGGTGTCGAAAAAGTTGCGCTCGTCAACGAGCAGAAGGCCGAACAGCTCTATTCAGCGATCGATTCGAGCGACGGTTTCTACCGCTGCCCGGTAGATCCTCGGTTCCGTTCGAAGATGAACGTGGTATTCAGGCTTCCCACCGAAGAGCTCGAGCAGAGCTTCGTCGCCGAATCGAAAAAGCAGGGTATGATCGGACTGAAGGGCCACAGAAGTGTCGGCGGGTGCAGGGCCTCAATCTATAATGCGACCTCCGTCGAAGGGGTAGCAACTCTGGTGGAATTCATGAAGGATTTCGCCGAACGCAACGGCTAATCGAAACGATTCGATGAAGATCGACGAAACGAACATGGCGATCATCAAGCACCTGCGCGACGGAAGAAAGTCCTTCAAGTCGATTGCAGATGCGCTGTCGATAACGGAGAACACCGTTCGCTCGCGGGTCAATCGGTTGACAGAGGAGGGAGTTCTGGAAATTGCCGGGCTCGTCGATCCTTCCGCAATCGCTGGACACCGGGTCATCCTGATCGGGGTGCGGCTCTCCACGGTAAACCTCGTGAAGAAGGGAGAGGAGTTCGCGCGTCTTCGCGGCGTCGTCTCGGTGAGCGTCGTCACCGGACGCTACGATCTCGTCCTGCAGGTGCTCACAAATGACGACTTCGGCATACTGGAGTTCTACACCGAGGAGGTGAGCAAGGTTGACGAAGTGCAGTCCGTGGAAACGTTTGTCGTCTACAAGGGGTACAATCTTCGCGTGCCGTATCTACTCTAGCGACTGAAGGTCTTGAGGTATGGGAAAAAGAACCCCTCTCTACGACGTCTATAAAGACTATCCCGGTGTGAAACTCGTCGATTTCGCTGGATGGGAGCTTCCGCTCCATTTCGAGACGGGGATAATTGCCGAGCACATGTGTGTGCGAAGAGCAGCCGGGCTTTTCGACGTCTCTCATATGGGGGAGATCGAGATCGAGGGTCCCGACGCAGTGGCGCTTGTCGATTGGCTCGTGACGAATGACGTCGCTTCAATCAATGTAGGACAAGCGGTCTACACACCCATGTGTTACCCTCACGCTGGAGTAGTCGACGATCTGCTGGTGTATCGTCTCGCCGAAACGCGTCTCATGCTCGTGGTGAATGCCGCCAATACGGAGAAAGATCTCCGATGGATTAGTCGTGAGAACCCGTGGATGCAGTCGAGGAACGAAGTCGGCGGGACCGGCGGCGAGGGAAATGTCGCGGACCTGCGGATCACCGACAGGTCCGACGACACTGCGCTCATTGCATTCCAGGGCCCGAGGGCTTCAGAGCTGCTTCGTCAGGCCGTCGGATCAGTGGTGGATTCGATCTCGGCATTCGAATTCGTGGAGACCAGTGAGGTATTTGGAAGGGCGGTGATTCTTTCGCGAACAGGCTATACCGGCGAAGACGGATTCGAGATCTTCGCGCAATCGCAAGATGCTGCCCACATTTGGACCTCGTTGATGGAACTGGGGGGAGGACGCGAAGTTCTGCCCTGCGGATTGGGTGCCAGGGACACGCTCCGAATCGAGGCACGACTCCCGTTGTACGGTCAGGAGTTGTCCTCGGAGATATCACCGCTCGAGGGAGGGCTCAAGCCGTTCGTGAAGCTCGAGAAAAGCGACTTCTGCGGGAAAGCCGCGCTGCTCGAGATGAAGAACAAGGGTGTACCAAGGAGTCTTCGCGGTTTTCGAATGATCGACAAGGGAGTGCCGCGCCCAGGGTATTCGGTGTATGTGGGAAGCAAGAAGATCGGGACGGTAACTAGCGGCCTTCGGTCGCCGATGCTCGATGCGTTCGTCGGCCTGGTTCTCGCCGATTCGGGTGTTCTCGAGAAGGGAATGACGATCGAGATAGACGACGGAAGGAAGCGCAAACGAGCGGAGGTAGTCGCCACGCCGTTCTATCGAAGCAGAGGAAGGAAAGGATGAACAATCCGAAAGAGCTGAAATATACGGAAGATCACGAATGGGTGAGGATCGAGGGCGATCTTGCATACGTTGGAATCACCGATCATGCCCAAGACGCACTCGGGGACATAGTATTTGTTGAACTGCCTGAAGCCGGCCGCGAGCTCGAGCGAGGGGAGGAAGCAAGCAATATCGAGTCGGTCAAGGCGGCGGCACCCGTGTACGCTCCACTCACGGGGAGTATCGCAGTGGTCAACAAAGGCCTCGACGAAACCCCAGAGCTCTTGAACCAGAAGCCGTATGACACATTCGTCTTTGCCCTCAAGATCAAGGACGCGAACGAAATCAAGAATCTCCTCTCGTCGGACGATTACGACAAGATCCTCGCTGCGGAGAAAGAGAGATAGCAGTGACCCCGAGAAATCCCTATCTGCCTCACACCGATGCCGACATGCAATCCATGCTCGCCGTCGTGGGCAAGAGCACCGTCGAGGAGCTGTTCGACGACATCCCGAGCGACATCAGGCTGAAAAACGGGTTGGCCCTCGAGCCGGGAAAATCGGAGTGGGAGGTGTACAATCATCTGCGCCGCCTCTCCGAACGCAATCGTGTGGACCGGATTTCGTTCCTCGGCGGCGGCGCCTACGATCATATCGTTCCTGCGACTGTGCGACACGTGCTCTCCAAGCCGGAGTTCGCCACGGCCTATACGCCCTACCAAGCTGAAATATCGCAGGGAATCCTGCAGGCGATCTTCGAATACCAGACGATGATGTGTATGTTGACCGGGCTCGATGTCTCGAACGCCTCACTGTACGACGGGGCGAGCGCAGTCGTTGAGGCCTGCTCGGTCGGCCTGCAGTCGAATCGTAGGTCGAACCGCATCCTCTATTCCGCTACGCTCCATCCCAACGTCAAACGTGTTCTTGTGACGAACTACCGGGGCCGAGGGATCGAGCTTGAGGAAATACCCGCAATCGACGGACAGACCTCTCTGCCGGCGACAAAGGAGCTTCTGAGCGAAACGACCGCCGCCATCGTCGTGCAGTCGCCAAACTACTTCGGCTGCCTCGAGAACTTTGAAGGGTTTGCCGAGGAGGCCCACTCGCGAGGTGCGCTCTTCGTGGTCTCCGCCAATCCGATGTCGCTCGCCTTGTTCCGGACTCCTGCTGAGTGGGGAGCCGACGTTGCGGTTGGAGACACCCAGGTCTTCGGATTTCCTGCGAATTATGGCGGGCCGTCTGCTGGATATATCACCGCACGCGAGGAGTACCTGCGAAAAATGCCGGGTCGGATTGTCGGGCAGACGGTCGACCGAGACGGGCGCAGGGCTTTTGTGCTCACCTTGCAGGCAAGAGAGCAGCACATCAAACGAGAGCGTGCAACCTCGAACATATGCACGAACCAGGCCCTCGTGGCCCTCGGCAACGCGGTCTACCTGGCCACACTGGGCGCAGAGGGACTCCGAGAGGTCTGCAGCCAATCGGCAGTGAAGGCTCAGTATCTGCACGATCGCCTTGCGGCCGAGCTTCCCGTAGACGATGCCTTTCCCAGGCCCTTCTTCAACGAGTTTACGATTCGGCTTCCAACGCCATCGAGAAACGTTATCGAGTCGATGTCGAGGGCGGGCTATCTTGCCGGATTCTGCCCAGCCGATTTGGATGTTGGCGCTGTGATCGACGAGCACGAAGCCGAGGGAAAGGATCTTCTGACGATCGCAGTCACCGAGAAACGCACGCGGGAGGAGATCGAGGGTTTTGTTTCGGCAATGAAGGACGCTCTCAAATGAAGGATGAAAGACCGCTCCTTTTCGAGACGGCACGGGAAGGTCGCACAGGCTATCGGTTGCCGGATTCGGATGTCGACATGAGAGTCACCGCGACTCGCGGTGAGCGGGCGTTGGTTCGTCAGTCGCCGCTCGGCCTGCCGTCACTTTCGGAGGTGGACGTCGTACGGCACTACACCAATCTCGCTCATGACAACTACTGCATCGATCTCGGTTTCTACCCGCTCGGTTCCTGTACGATGAAGTACAACCCCAAGGTAAACGAAGAGACTGCACGGCTCCCCGGATTCGAGAACCTTCATCCACTCCAACCGGAGGCGGATGCTCAAGGGACCCTCGAGCTCATGCACGATCTCATCGTTCGTCTTTGCACGATCACCGGTATGAAATGGGGGACCCTCCAACCCTTTGCAGGTGCTCAGGGCGAGTTTACCGGAATGAGGCTTTTCCGTGCCTATTTCGATCATCGCGGCGAAGGCGAGCGAACCAAGATCCTCGTTCCCGACTCGGCCCATGGAACGAATCCCGCTTCCGCCCATATCGCCGGATTCGAGGTGCACGAGGTCAAGTCCGACCGCCGCGGCATGGTCTCTTTGGAAAGCATCCGGGAACATCTCGATGAGAGGCTTGCGGGCATCATGCTCACAAATCCGAACACCCTCGGGCTCTTCGAAGAGGACATCCTCGAGATCGCGCAGGCGGTACACGAGGCCGGCGGGCTCCTCTACTATGACGGCGCGAACTTGAACGCGATTATGGGGAAGGTGCGACCCGGCGACATGGGCTTCGACGTCGTGCATCTGAACCTACACAAGACCTTTTCGACTCCGCATGGCGGCGGAGGCCCCGGCTCGGGGCCGGTCTTGGTAAACGAACGGCTGCGGCGGTTCCTGCCGATCCCCGATATCCAAGCGGTTGACGGACGCTTTCTCTTGACGAATGATCGACCCGACTCGATCGGCAGGATCTCCGGCTTCTACGGAAACGTCGGAGTCCTCGTGCGCGCCTACACCTACTTGCTCACAATGGGCGCGGACGGACTCGCCGCCGCATCCGAACGAGCCGTACTCAATGCGAACTACCTGCGCGAGCTACTGAAGAAACACTATCACCTTCCCTTCGACGCGTTATGCAAGCACGAGTTCGTGCTGTCCGCGGCGAAGCTGAAGGAGGCGACGGGTGTGTCGGCGCTGGACATCGCGAAGCGCCTCCTCGATTATCGCATCCATCCGCCAACAGTCTACTTTCCCCTCATTGTGCCCGAGGCGATGATGATCGAACCTACGGAGACGGAATCCAAAGAGGTCTTGGACGGCTTCGTCGAAACCATGGTTGAGATTGCCGAGGAGGCTCGGAAGTCGCCGGAGAAGCTCCACGATGCCCCGAGTGCGACCTCGGTCCGCCGCCTCGACGAGGTGCTCGCGGCGAAAAAGCCTGTTGTCGCCTGGAGAAGACCTTTATGAACGATCTTGCCGCCGCGTACATGGGGATCGGACTGCGGGACCCCGCTACACGAATCTTGCCCTAATCTGCGCGCTCACATAGTCGAGGATTGACACCGTCAAGGCAATGAACCAGACTGCGATGCCGGCCGCCCGGTAGTCGAGCAGGCGGATATACTGCACGAGGATGAACCCGACACCGCCGCCGCCTACCAAACCGATTACCGTCGACATGCGAACATTTATATCCCACCGATAGATCGAAAAAGATACGAAGGGCGGAATCATCTGTGGTACGACAGCGTGAACGATGGTCTGAAGCTTCGTGGCGCCGGTAGCCTGGATGGCTTCGATCGGGCCGGGATCGATTCCTTCGATGGCCTCCGAGTAGAGCTTGCCAAGGGCCGCGACCGAATGAAGCGTCAGGGCGACGATTCCCGCAAAGGGCCCGAGCCCGACCCAAACCACTGCAATCAGGGCCCAGATGAGAGGCTCAATCGAACGGACGATGTTCATGATCGTCCTGGTAATGAAGTAGATGGCCATCGTTATCCAAGAGCCGGACATGAGGTTCCTGGCGGCAAGAAAGCTTACCGGGATCGACAGGATAATCCCGAATAGGGTGGCCATCATTCCCATGATGATGGTCTCGATCATTCGTTCGATCGTTACCCGCAGCGGTTCAGATGCGATCGGTCCGCCGACGCGCTGGGACTGCTCGGCCTCGACCTTGTGGAGCTGCGGTCCGACGGCGCTGGGCGGCATCAACCTGTAGGGCATCGTCAAATCGAAGGTGAATTCGCCGTTTGCGTCTGTCATGACGCTCGTGTACTTGCCACCCTGCCGTGGTCGGAACCGATTGCCCAACGGATCGATCCACCAAATCTGAGTCTCGGTATCGGGACGGAAGCCCGACCCGCGCAGGTGGAGGAGTGTGCCCGGAACAACCTCATTCTGGCTATCCAAGGTCGAAAGGTGACCGCGTGTGGGCTCGGAAATGAGGTAGGGCTTTCCCTCCTGCTTCACCGGTGCGGGGGGTGCCGTACCAACGTCACCGACGAGGATCGGAGCGGTCGCAGTAAGCTCCTTGGTCCGGTAGGTAATGGCTGCTTTCCAGGGCCAGAGAACGCGAGAGAGCGGTTGCAGCGCCTCGGGAAACTTGGTAACCGCCTTGTAGACGTCTATCTGGCTGATCTGCCAGCCGAGTGCGAAGAAGAGGGCGATGATGACCACGAAGATTCCTGCACCGCCGCGCTTTTTCTTCTTCGCCTGCTTCCAGGCATCGAGAAAGTTCCAGACGTAAAGCGCGACCATGAGAAGTGTGAGGATGATGACGAGTTCGGGGCGTCTGGAGAAGGATTTCAGATAGATGGGAAGGGCGCCTGTCACCCCGTTCGCCAGCAGAACGAAGCGCCACACGCTGAGACCGATGATGCTCGCAAATGAGCCGATGAGCAGCAGGCCTCGCTGGATCTCTCCGGCGAGTATCTGGCCCATTCCGGGTACGATCACCGACATTCCGAGGGCAACGGGAGGAGGGACGAGACTTCTGCGTTCTTTTCTCTGCTCAGTCTTCGGGCTCATTACTCGTCACCTCGAATCGTCGGGCCGGCGCTGACACGCTCCGCCTCCTCGCCGTATATTTCCTTGAACTGTTGATCGGTCATCTCCTTGATGTCCTTGCTGCTGCCTCGATAGACGATCTTTCCTTCCCGCAGGCCGATGACACTCGTTGCGTAGCGCTGAACCAGGTCGAGGTAGTGGAGGCTGCAGAGCACCGTGATCTTTGACTCACGGTTGATTCGTTCGAGGTAGCCGAGGATCGTGTGGGCAAGCACGGGGTCGAGGCTCGCGACCGGCTCGTCGGCGAGCATGAGGGTAGGTTCCTGCATAAGGGCCCGGGCGATTCCCACGCGCTGCTGCTGTCCCCCTGAGAGCTCGTCTGCGCGCTTGCGCGCCTGATCGGCGATGCCGAAACGCTCGAGCGTCGCAATGGCGCGTTTCCTGTCTTCCGGAGGGAAACGATGGGCGAGGCTGCCGAGCGGGTTGACATATCCCAGCCGTCCCGCGAGCACGTTCGCCATGACTGACGATCGCTTCACGAGATTGAAATGCTGAAAGATCATCCCTATCTTTCGGCGGATGCGTCGGAGCTCCTGCGATTGAGCTAGTGTTACGTCGGCGCCGTCGAGCAGAACTGTGCCTTCGGTCGGCTCAACCAACCGGTTAATGCAGCGCAACAGTGTGGACTTTCCCGATCCCGAGAGACCTATGATGACGAGGAACTCCCCGTCAGGGACCGTGAAGCTGACATCACGCAGAGCAACCGTGCCGTCCGGATAGACCTTCGTAAGATGTTGAACCTCAAGCATCGACAAACCTCCGATCCGTGAAGACTGTGTAATTAAGGCCGGCGGTTGCCCGCCGGCCCATGAGCTAGTCGGAGTCCGATTTCCGGATAGTGTGGATCAGCTCTTGCTCAGGTCCTCGATCTTCATTCCGGAGGCCTGAAGGACTTGACGGAACTGATCGTAGAAGTGATCGTCGATTTTCTTCAGAGCTGACCATTGATAGGCCGTGTTGAGCGCCTTCTTGCCGGCGTCGGTTGCGGCAATGGCGAGGAGTCCATTGACGATCTTGTCCTTCATTTCCTGAGGCATCGAAGGAATGAACTGCACGCCGTCGTTCGGGATGTCGGCAGAGACGTTGATGACCACCACCTTGTCCATGACGTCGGGATGCTGCTTCTCGAGGGTCGTCCGAGCGTCGACGAAGGTCGCTCCGGCGTCGACGTCTCCGTTGTAGACCGCGGCGACGACAGCGTCATGGCTCCCGGCATCGACGACCCGTGCGAGGTCCGTTTCGGGGTTGATCCCGGCTGCCCGCAGGGTGAGCATCGGAATGATCCATCCGCTGGTGGAGAGCGGGTCAGGGCGAGCGAAGGTCTTACCTTTCAGGTCTGCGAGCTTCGTGATCCCGCTGTCCTTGCGGACGATGATTTGTCCGTTGTAGACGGGTGAACCGTATCGAACCGAGACCAATGCTGCTTCTGCGACGCCCTTTTCGGCGGCGAGAACGTAGGCAAAGGTCGCGAGTGACGCCATCTGAGCTGTCGGGGGATTGCTTCCCATGGCCTCGATTACACCGGCATACTCGGTGGCGACGTTCGTCTTGAAATAGTAACCGGTCTGTTGGTGGAGAAGATCGGCAACTTCCTTGGCGCCTGTCGCGACCCGTTCGCTCTCGCCGGATGGTACGAAGGACCAAACGATCGGATTCTCTTCAGAACCGAGCGGGGTCTCTTTCTTCCCGCCTGCAAGAACAATACCGGAGACCACTAAACACAGCGCGACCACTGAAATGAGAATTCGGGTGAACCTCATCACGTAACCTCCTTTACGCAAAGTTGTTTATTGGGGTCGACTTAGATGCAATACTAGAGCTGCTGCCGCCTGTGGGACGACATACTTGATCAAGCTTACGCCCGAGGATCGCAGTTGTCAAGGATTGATTGTCTTGCGTTGCAGTGTGGTCTGCAGCGCCCGCCGTTACGGACAGAGGATTGTTTACTTTTGATGAGAAAAGAGGTAACATCGACGAAGGAGATGGGCAAGGATGAGCGCTGAGTTCGACGATATACGTCCCTACAACGACGACGAGCTCCCCGTCGTGCTGGACCGAATATCTCGCAATAGGTGGCTGATTTCAGGTGTTCGCAATGTGTTCTGGCCGGGTTGTCCAAAGATCATCAAACCCATAGTCGATATCTTCGTGCGGAGTACGGTGCGGAAGCGCCTGCTGCGTACGAGAAGCGTCGACGATTTTCAGCGAAAGGTCGTGGTTGGTCAGATTCTCGAGCGCATAATCCAGAAAACGACCGACGGTCTGACGGCTTCAGGCACCGACAACCTCTCGAGCGACGGCGCGTACATCTACATAAGCAACCACCGCGACATTACCCTCGATTCGGCTCTCCTGAACTACATACTGGTTCATTCGGGGCTGACCATCTCCGAAATCTCCTTCGGTGACAATCTCCTGGTCAACGACTTCGTGGCCGACCTCATCCGGATAAATCGCGGAATCATCGTAAAGAGAAATCTCCCCATTCGCGAGCAGGTGAAGGAGCTCTACCATCTGTCGCGCTACATTCAGCAGACTACGACCGCGGGCAACTCGGTGTGGATCGCGCAGCGCGAGGGACGGGCCAAGGACGGCAACGACGAGACGAATCCCGCCATCATCAAGATGCTCTACCTGTCCTACCGCGAGCAGGGTCTTTCATTCGCAGAGTTCCTGAGAAAAGTGAAGATCGTCCCCGTCGCAATCTCATATGAGCTTGATCCTTGTGACCGAATGAAGGCCTGGGAGCTCTACCGCAAGCACAAGCGAGGCGTTCACAAGAAGCGCAAGAACGAGGATCTGGTCAGCATGTTTGCAGGTCTTACCGGCTACAAGGGCCGGGTGCATTTCGCCTTCGCTCCTCCGCTTCCGGACAGCTTCTCTACCGAAAAAGAAGTTGCGGCGGCAATCGATCGAGACATATTCCGGCTCTATCGCCAGTGGCCTTCGAACTACATCGCCTACGACACTGTGACGCAGACGGCCCGTTTTCGGGACAAATACAGCATGAAAGAGATGATGAAGTTCTTGAAGCGCTTCAAGGGGCTTTCGGAGCCCGTAAAGACCGTCGCATTCGGCATCTACGCCAACTCGGTCAAGAACCAAGTTCGAGCTTCCTGAATGCAGGGAGAATAGCGGCAGCGTGGAATCCTCCTGTCTCATAGTCCGGGGTGAAATGAGCCGAGCCGGGGACTCGAAGTACCCCGCGTACCTCTGTGCAGCGGCGGGCAAACCCTTTCCTCAAACCCACGACGCGGTTGTCTTCCCTCACTTCGACCACGCGCGAATCAAAGAGCTTCGCCGTATGAACGACGGACGCTTTATGGTTCGCTTGAAGGGTGTCCCGCGAAAAAACCTCTCGTCGGGCAGCGTCATCATTGCAGGCGGCCAACCCGTCTTTCGGTCGCGGAGCGGATATGCGATCGGGAAGCGCCGCATTGCTTCCGGGGTGTATTCGGCTCGCGGCGGCCTCTTCCGCGAGCACCTTCTGCCGGGAACCGTCAGCGTAGCCGCGGCCGGTTCCGGGTATCGGATAACGGCTTCGGCCGACCTCCCTCTCGTTCCGGGAGGAAGGTACCGGTTGACTCCTGTCGAGGAAGCGGAGCAGTCCCAAAGAGCCCTTCCCTATGAGCTTGTGATGTGCATCCCCTGGGAGCTCCCCCAAACGGTTCGCCGAACGATCGGCCCGCTCCTCGAGCAGATCGCACAGGAGGTCTCACTTCGACGGATTTCGGCGGCAAACCTTGTTCTGCTCGGCTGGACGGCGCTGCCGTCCGGGGCTTCGTCGTCGCAGGTTTTCGAGAGTGCCGCATCCTTCAACATCCCCGATCTACGGGTGGAAGTGGAGGAGAGCCTCGAGCTGCAAGGGGATGTCGGCACTCGGTTTCTTGTGACTCGCGTTTTTTTCGTCGGCGCGTCGCGGAAGATGGAGAAGGTGATTCGCCAGTCTTCAGGCGCGAAGGTGGACGGAATTGCCGCTGGAGTTGGTCTGCCGGTGGAGCTGGTACACGCCCTGGCTCGCGAGATAGAGAAAGCCGGCCGGCTCGTTCGTGCGGCGGGAGTGCTTGCACCGGCGGGTGAGCGAGCAGGGCTCTCGCCGATCGAAAAAGGTCTTCTCGAGTCTTTGCGCGAGCGGTTTGAGACCAGCGGTTTCGTTCGAGCGGGGAAGGGCGCCGATCAGGATATCCTCCAGAGGCTGGTATCCCTGAAGCTCGCCGTACGGATCGGGGACCGATATTGTGCTTCCGACACATTCGAAAGGCTTGTCGCGCGGCTGCTGGAGGGACGGAACCCTGGAGAAGCCATAGCTCTTTCTGAGGCGAAGCGTATCCTCGAGCTGCCCCGAGAGCAGCTCGTTCAGTTCGTGGAGACACTCGATCGGGAAGGCGTGCTTCGTCGTGAAGGGCCCCTTCACCGGGTGGTCAAGGGGCTTGGAGACCGAAAGTGACGGGGCCGCGACGACTGCTGGTGGTCGCAGGCGCAGTGTTCCTCTCCTTGCTGGCTGCTTCCTGCTCTACGAGTACCCCTAAGATCGCAGAGACCTTCTGGCAGCTCAACCTCGTTCACGACCGTGGAAACGGAAACGCCGAGGAGCGTCTGTCGTTCTTCGTGCATGTCACCGACAGCGAGGGAATATCGGATCTCGACTCGATTTATCTCCTGAATGACCAAAGTGAGCTGTACTGGCATCTCGATTCCTCGAATTGGCAGCATAGCGATAGCAACGGGGAGCTATGGGTCGGTTCGAACTTCCTGCAGATGCCGAATGGTTCCGCGATCCCCAGGGGGAAGTACCGTGTGCTGGTGAGCAACCTCGCGGGTGAGCGCGTATCGGATTCGATCTTCGTATCCGCCGAGCGTTTGGATCCCACTAAGGTGGAATTCCCGACGCTGACTGAAGAGCGCTCGACCGTCAAGATAACGAATGCTCTCGCCGACACCAGACTGTGGCTCTACGACCCCAAGGGCGATTTCATAGGTTCAAAGGCGATCTCGGGGGGATCGCTGCCTCTGGCGACTCTTCTGCAGGGGAAGCGACCTCCCGCCTCGCAACTCACCGTTTATGCCTACGGCTATGACAAGAATTGCGGCTGCGGATTGGTCAATGGTCCGTACGAGCTCTCGCCGGAGAAGTGAAGGCGGAAGAGGAAAACCCTACATGACATCGCGTTCATTGCTCTGATTCTTGGGGCGTCTGCGCCAAATTCTTCCAAACGGCCCAAAGACCGATGCGAGAAGCTCCTTCAGTTGCTGGGAGGTGCTTTTCCCGAATTTCTCGGTATAGTCCTCGACCGCCTGCCTAAGCGGGAAGTTGTTGCCGTATTTGCGTTTCAGATCGTCCCAGTGCTTGATGAGCCACATGTAGAGATCCGAAGGGGTGCGCCCCGGGAAACGCGAGAGGAGGTTCTCCTCCTCTATGAGATCGATAATCGGCTTGTAGAGCTCCTTGTACCAAGACTTCCCGGCCTCCACGAAGGGAATCTCGTCCTTGCGGTTAAGGTTCATGAAGTATTTGTGGACCTGAATGTGTTTGAGAATTTCCTCGTAGCGACCAGTCGCCGTGAAGATCAGCTCATCCGGGCGGATGATCCGACCGAGCTCCGAGTTCTCGAACGCGTTCTTCTTCTCGTAATCGATAACCGCCCTCTTGAGGTCCTGTCTCGTCATTCCCGGATGGATCGCTATCTGCGAGCTCAAGCTGATCACCTCCGCGTCGATGGCCATTACTCCTTGCGAACGCGCTACCGAAACACGGTGGTTGCCGTCGCGGACGAAGTAGACCCCGCCGATCTCGTAGAGCTTGATCGGGGGCAGAATGACGTCCTGGAGGTGCGCCTTGTCGACATTTTCCCATCTCTTTCTCACATACTCGTGGCGCGGCAGAAAGGTATTGTCGAAGTCTTTGTATCGCCCTTCGCTTCCGACGATTTGATCGACGGGAATGACTTTCATCCCGACGTAGGACTCACCCTTTGGCTTCAGGAGATCCCGCACGTCCTGAAGCGACAACAACTCCTGGCGCTCCGGCGTCAAGATGTTCAGTATTCGAGAAAAAGTGTGTCGCGAGCGTGCCCGATTGAAATCCTCTCGTGCTCTGCTATCTACGAAGGATCCAGCCATTTGGCGTCCTCCGTATCGATGACGATGTGTTCATAGGCGTTCACCACCTGCGTCCTACTGTACAATGTAACCCTTTTTGCGTTGATGTCGTACAAATGAACATGACCGTGTATAAGGTATCGCGGTTTGAAGGTTCTCATGAACCACAGGAAGACCTTGAATCCCCGGTGGGGCAGGTCGTCCGCATCCTGTATTCCGCGGGGTGGCGCGTGGGTCAAGAGGATGTCAAGGAACCGTCCGTGCACGATACGATAGAAAAGCAGCTTGGGCATGAGACGGAGAGATCGGATGAACATGCCCGTCTCGGTAAACTGGTTCTGACCATCATTGTACCGCATACTACCGCCGAGTCCGGCGATGATCAAGCCCCCGACTCGAGTAGCCTTCCCGCCAATGTACGTAGATCCGTACGATGTGTACTCCCCTGCATGCGGATGAATATCAGGCGGGAAATCGGATGAATACTCACGGCGGAACTGGTGAATCTTGCTCAGGTTGTGATTCCCAAAGACAAAAAGGAGCGGCTTGTTCAGCGAGCTGACGATGAAACCGTAGTAGTCGAGATCCAGATCGCCCGCCGCCAGCACTATATCGATGTCCTTGAAACGGCTTCTGATCTGCGGCGAATAGATAAGCGGGTCGCGTGAATCCGAAATACAGAGGATCTTCATGGTCTCATACTGCCGCTACTGCTCCGCTCTGCTCAGGAGCTGTTGGAGCCTCTCTCGGCCGATGAGCTCAATGGGGCGCGTCTCCGCGAACTCGATCGCCTGACGCGAGAAACTGGAGCTGGCGATGATCATCGAGCGGTGAACGCTCAGCTTCTTCATATCGTCGTACATTCTTCGTGCGGTGCTTTCTGGGATGTCCTCCCCGGCCCGAAGAAATCGAATGAGCTTTGGATGCGCGGAGGTTATGCGATTGCCCGAGCCGTTCTCGAGCGCTATGACTTGGCAGCCGTTGGGGAATGGCTCTACCTCGCGCGCCCTCAAGCCGAGTGCGCCGACCACAGAGCGGCAGATCTCCTGAAAACCCTCTTCATTGACGGTAAGGTAGTCCTTGATGCGGTCGTCGGCACGGAGGGCCTGGTACTGGCTCAGCTTGGCGCCGACATCGCGGAATCCGGGATTCTTCGTATAAATCTTCTCCCACTGTTCGACCGCCTCATCCAATCTGCGAGACTTCTCGTGGCAGGCTGCCAGGTAGTAGCGCGCGAAGAGGGTGTCCCTGTTCTCGGAACCCTCCGAGAGGCGAACCGCTCGCTCGAGGTCGATGGTTGCCTTGTCGAGGTTGTTCATCTGAAGATAGCAGCCGCCCCGCTCCACGAGCGCCTTCACTTTGATCTCCTGATCGCGCTGGGCCTTCTCGAACGCCGAAAGGGCACCTACGTAGTCTCTGTCGGCTTTCATGAGCTTTCCGAGGTAGAACCAAGCTGGAAAGTTGTCTGATTGGAGCTTGACCGTCGCCTCGAGCTCCACTTTCGCTTCGACGGGGCTGTTGTTGCGCGTGAGCAGGACTCCGAGGCGAAAATGGGCCCCGGTATGGGTTCCGTCAAGCTCGAGAGCTTTGCGGAAGTAGTTGATGGCGACGTCGTCCTGCCCTCGCTTCTCGAAGAGCAGCCCGGCATGGAAGTAGTGGGAGGCCTCCGACGGCTCGAGCTTGATGAGCATTAGGTGCTCCTTGAGCGCTTCCTCCGGATAGCCGAATTGCTCGTAGAGCTCTCCGGCGGTTCTCCGGTACTCCCGTTCGGGACAAATCTCGCTGAATGAGGCGAGTTGGTTCACCGTTCGAAACTCCATGAGCGTCAACTCAGGTCTGTTTTCTTTCAGATAGGAGAGCCCGAGGAGGTAGTGGAGATCACAATTGCGCGAATCCTTCGCGAGGAGTTGTTTCGTCACGTGAATGGCCGATTTTGTCCGACCATCTTTGACGAGTGCAGCAATTGAGGCTATCTTTCTAGGGGTAAGGTATGACCGTACAAGGAAAAAGGTCATAAGACAAACCACGATGCCGAGTATAATAGTGACCACGATGAAAGACGGCATTGATTGCTCCTGCGGACAAAGACTAATTATATTTGCCGGCGGTGTCAAACACCACGAAGAGGTTCGCGAGAGTACGGGAGCATGCAAAGGATGATGAGCAGGGGTTTGGCCCTCATTGCGTTTGTATTCGCGATTTCGGCGCCTGTCAGCCAAGCCGCTTCCTTTCTCGAACAGGGGGAAAGCGCACTCCGGGACAACCAGCCGGATAGGGCAAAGGCACTCCTCGAGGCCGCTCTCAACCAAAATCCGAACGAAGAGAAGGTGTTTCTGTATCTGGGGGTTGCTGAGATCCAGCTTGGGCAGCTCTCGAAGGCGGCCGACACCTTTAAGCAGGGGCTCTCCGTTGCGTCCAGTCTGAAGGACGTCTTCTTTTACAATATCGGCAATGTCTACTTCATGCAGGATCAGAATACCCTGGCCGAGGGTATGTATTCTCAGGCAATCAAGACCAACCCCAATCTCGCCGACGCATATCTCAATCGCGCCAATGCGCGGATGAAGCTCGACAACTACGACGGTGCGGTCTCCGACTACACGGTATATCTCTCGCTTAAACCCAACGCGCCGCAGCGTCCGGAAATTGAAAAGCTGATGGCACTGTTGAAAGAGGCAAAGGCCGAGACGCAACGCCAGGCAGAGCTCGCTGCGGAAAAGAAGAAGCAGGAGGAGGCAAAGCAGCAGGCACTGCTCAACTCGGTGCTTCAGTCGCTCGACAATGCCTCAAACAGCACGAAGAACCTCCAGGCCGGCGCGCCGCCCATTCAGAATACGAAAGTGGATCTTGGCATCGACGACTAGCGGCTGTCGAGACCGGACGCATAAAAAGGATGATGTGACATGAATAGGAGAACCTTGGCAATTGCCGCCGGCGCGCTCGCGCTGCTGCTCCTTGTGGGCGGCGGCATCTATCTCGGAACAAAGCTGAGTGGCGGCGGCAAGCCGGACATCCGCAAGAATACTCTGACTCTCGCGCAGCGGTATCTCGATCAGGGCGAATATCAGCGTTCTTTGGATCTTCTCGACAAGCTGTTGATCGACAACCCGAACGACAACGAGGCGAAGTCGCTCGAGGATAAGGTTGTGGCTGCGATGAGAAAAGCGCAGGCGGGTCAGCAACAGCAGCAGCAGCAGCAAACCGCAGAACAGCAGAAACAGCTCGCTTCGAGCCTCGAGCAGCTCGGCAAGACCCTCGAAAAGAGCTCATCATCGCGTCTTCAGCAGTCGACTCAGGCCACGGAACAGGCGAAGCAGGACGCGGCCGCGAAGGCAAGAGCTGCTGCGCTCACCAAGGCCGAAAGGGAGAAACAGCTGAAGGCCGCGAAGGTACAATCCCTCATCAACGAGGGAATAGATGCCATGAACAATGGCGACATCTCCGGCGCGCGGTCGAAGTTCAACGAGGCGCTCAATCTGGACCCCGAGTCGGCCAACGCGTTGGCGGAGCTTGGCCAGTCCTATATGCAGGAGAATGGCTCGAGCCCTGGAAATCTCTCCAAGGCCACCGACTATTCGAACAAAGCGATTTCGAAGGATCCCAATCTCTGGCTGCCTCACTACACGTTGGCTCAGGTCTACTCGCAGACGAAGAACTGGGACAACGCAATCAAAGAGTACAGCGATGCCGCTCGATTGAACCCCGAGAACGCGATGCTCCCGTTCCAGCTTGGAATCATCCAATACCGGGCAGGCAAGTTCTCAGACGCAAGCCAATCGTTCCAGCAGGCGATCCATCTCGACCCGAAGAACGAGAAGGCATACTACGACCTGGGAGCCTCTCTGCATCAATTGAATCGTAACGACGAGGCCCTCCGGGCCTATCAGCAGGCCGCACAGGTAAAGCCCGACTACGCCAATGCCTACCTCGCCGTCGGGGTGCTGCAGGATGCCAAAGGCAACTACCAAGCCTCTGAGGCTGCATACAAGAAGGGGGCGAGTCTGGAGCCGTCGAATCCTACCTTCGCACTCAAGCTGGGTGAGGCACAGTACTCACTGGGCAAATACCAGGAAGCGGCGTCGAACCTGCAGAAGGCTCTGAATCTCGACCCGAACAACGCCGAAACGAGCTACAACCTCGCGCTCGCGGATCTCAAGCTAGGCAACCCGGGTGGCGCCCTCACCTTTGCCAGGAAGGCGATACAGCTCAATCCCAACTCGGCGCCTGCCCACTACACGCTCGGCCTTGTTTACGACGCGATGAAGAACACGGATGGAGCTATCAAGGCCTACGAGCAGGCGGTTCAGATAGATCCGAACTATGTGGAGCCTCGTATCAACCTCGGTGACATCTACGAGAGCAGCGGGCTCTACGACAAAGCTCTGTCGAATCTGCTTGCCGCCTACAAGATTGCGCCGAACTCGATTGTCGTAAACAACGATCTCGGAAACGTCTACCTGCATACGCAGCTCTACTCCGACGCGATCAACCACTACAAGAAGGCTCTCTCGGAGAAGCCGGATGACACTCTCATCCGCTATCACCTTGCCGTGGCCTACATCGAAACGAAGCAGTACGACCTTGCTCAAACCTCGCTTACGGAGCTGGTGAAGATCGATCCGAGATACTGGGACGCCTATTATCAACTCGGGAATATCTACTACAAGGAGGGAAGAAAGGACGCCGCTCGGCAGATCTTTGATACCCTTTTGAAGAAGAACCCGCAGTACGACAAGAAGTCCGAGATTCAAACGCTGCTCAGCAACTAGAAGATGCTCGATCGCCGGCGCTGGGCGACTCGGAGCCCGTCCCGCCCGCGGCGTCCCGTTCTCGGCGTCTAGAGGCGGCCCACGAGGTGGTGGAGCTCATCGCGGGAGAGCTCGTACCAGATTGGACGCCCGTGCGGGCAGCGTGCTATCTCCAGCTCGAAGGTCTGGCGAATGAGCTCGAGCGCCGTCATCTCATCGATGGAGTCCCCCTCCTTGATCGCGGCTCGGCAGAACATC
>Ga0315535_1000687_pt1 | contig 23671 bp, 24 predicted proteins | sample SalMarSW160220MG_2_FD_203092 | JGI IMG/M metagenome (GOLD analysis project Ga0315535, IMG submission 203092) | Salt marsh sediment microbial communities from the Plum Island Ecosystem LTER, Massachusetts, United States - Salt Marsh Sediment SW1602-20 ... | reverse complement strand
GGCTATCTGAAACAGGCCTTTGTGAAGACGGGCACCAACCGCCAGTCGGAACTGGTCAGCCTGGTGCACAGCATCTCCTTCAACCTGTAGCTCTGCCGGCGCTTACGTCCATGTCCGATCACCAGTAGGATCGGGGCATGACGCGCATCCTGATCCATTACGGCGAACTGACCCTGAAGGGGCGCAACCGCCAGACCTTCGAGCGGCGGCTGGCCGCCAACCTGAAGGACCTGACCGGCGCCAGGCACATCGAGCGCCGGCACGGGCGTATGCTGGCCGAGCTGCCGGACGCCGATGCGGCGACGCTGCAGCGCCTGGCCCTGATTCCCGGCATCCGCAACTTCGCCGTGGTACGCGGCGCCACGTCCGACATCGCCGACATGCAGCGGGTGGCCGAGGCGGCGGTACGCGAGGACTGCGGCGATGTCGCAGGCAAGCGCTTCCGCATCACCGCCCGCCGCTCCGACAAGACATTGGCGCTGACCAGCCTGGATATCGCCGCAGCCCTCGGCGATCACCTGCGCCGGGCGCTGGGCATGGTGGTCGACCTCGATCACCCCGAGATCACCGTGCATGCCGAATGCACGCCGGACGGTGCCTACATCTACACCGACAAGCGCGAAGGCATCGGCGGCCTGCCTGTCGGCAGCTCCGGGCGCGGTGTGGTGCTGTTCTCCGGCGGCATCGATTCGCCGGTGGCCGCCTATACGATGATGAAGCGCGGCATGCAGGTGACGCTGGTGCACTTCTACAACAGCAGCCTGAACCGCGATTTCGCCAAGATCCGCGATCTGGCGGCCGTGCTGTCGTGCTACCAGGGGCGGCTGGCGCTGGTGCTGGTCGACCTGGAGGAATTCCAGCGGCACACCATCGCCGCCGTGCCGGCCGAGTACCGCATGATCATCTACAAGCGCCAGATGCTGCGCGAGGCCGCACGCATCGCTGCGCACGAGCGGGCACAGGCCCTGGTCACCGGTGATTCGCTGGGGCAGGTGGCCAGCCAGACCCTGGCCAACATCCAGGCCATCTACGACGCGGCCACGCTGCCGCTGCTGCCGCCGCTGATCGGCATGGACAAGGAGGAGATCATTCATCTCGCCCGCCGCATCGGCACCTTCACGCCGTCGATCGAGGAGTACTGCGACATCTGCTCCTTTTTGGTGGCCAGGCACCCGGAGACCCGCGCCAACCGGCAAAAGGTGGCACAGTACGAGGCCATGCTGCCGATCGGCTCATTGGCGCCGGGCGAGCGCCGGGAGCTGTTCTTTGCAGGGCAACCGCAGGCGCAGCAGGAGGTGGGGCATGGCTGACAAGATCCGGTACAGCGACGAACAATGGCGGCGGCGACTGACGCCCGAGCAGTACCAGGTAACGCGCGAGCATGGTACCGAGCCCGCCTTCACCGGCGAATACTGGGATTGTCACGAGCCCGGCACCTATGCCTGTGTCTGCTGCGGGGCGCCGCTGTTTGCCTCCACGGACAAGTATGATTCCGGCAGCGGCTGGCCCAGCTTCTCCCGTCCGCTCGCAGCCAGCCATGTGGCGACAAAAGAGGACCACAGCCATGGCATGCGACGCACCGAGGTGCTCTGTGCCGCCTGCGATGCGCACCTGGGCCATGTGTTCGACGACGGCCCGGCCCCAACAGGACAGCGTTACTGCATCAATTCGGCGGCGCTGCACCTGGACCAAAATCCGACGGGGGATGATGCCTCCGACTAGAGAATTCGGCGCCTGCATTTCCGTTTGCCGCCCGGGGCGGATAGAGTAGCCCCGCCTGCTGTAGATATGGAGATTCGCGATGTCCGACAAGCCCTGGGGCGGGCGGTTCGACGCCCCGACCGACAGTTTCGTCGAGGCCTTCAACGCCTCCGTCGATGTGGATGCCCGCATGTATGCCGAGGATATCGCGGGCTCGAAGGCGCATGCGCGCATGCTGGCGGAACAGGGCATCCTGTCCGATACCGATCTCGCCGCCATCCTGCAGGGGCTGGACGCCATCAAGGGCGAGATCGAGCGCGGCGAGTTCGCATTCACCGTGGCCCTCGAGGACGTGCACATGAACATCGAGCAGCGGCTGACGGAGCGCATCGGCGATGCCGGCAAGCGCCTGCACACCGCCCGCTCGCGCAACGACCAGGTGGCCACCGATGTGCGCCTGTACCTGCGCCGGCGCACCGACGCTATGGTGGCGCGCATCCGCCGCCTGCAGGCGGTGCTGGTGAATCTCGCCGAGCAACACGCCGATACCGTGATGCCCGGCTTCACGCACCTGCAGACGGCGCAGCCGGTGACCCTCGGCCACCACCTGCTGGCCTATGTCGAGATGCTCGAGCGCGATGCCGGCCGCTTCGTCGATGCACGGGGACGCATGAACCGCTCCCCTCTCGGGGCGGCGGCGCTGGCCGGCACCACCTTCCCGATCGACCGGCAGATGACGTCCGACGAACTCGGCTTCGACGGGCCCTGCGCCAATTCGCTCGATGCCGTGTCCGACCGCGATTTCGTCATCGAGCTCTTGGCCGCCGCCGCCATCTGTGCGGTGCATCTGTCGCGCCTGTCCGAGGAATTGATCCTGTGGATGAGTGCGCAGTTCGGCTTCATCGAGCTGCCGGATGCCTTCTGCACCGGCAGCTCGATCATGCCGCAAAAGAAGAACCCGGACATGCCGGAGCTGGTGCGCGGCAAGACCGGGCGCATCATCGGCGGCCTGGTGGCGATGCTGACCGTGGTCAAGTCGCTGCCGCTGGCGTACAACAAGGACATGCAGGAGGACAAGCAGGCGGTGTTCGATGCCTTCGACAGCCTCGAGGGCGGCCTGCGCGTGTTCGCCGATATGCTGCCCGGCATGACCGTGGATGCCGCGGTCATGCGCCGGGCCGCCGCTGCCGGCTTTTCCACCGCCACGGATCTCGCCGACGCCCTGGTGCGCGCCGGCGTGCCGTTTCGCGACGCGCATGCCATCGTCGGCAAGGCGGTGGCGCTGTGCATCCGCGAGGGCGTTGCCCTCGATGCGCTGACCGATGCCCAGTGCGCTTCCATTGACGCGCGGCTCGCCGGGGATATGGTGCGGGCATTGTCGGTCGAGGCCTGTGTGGCCGCGCGCGACCACATCGGCGGTACCGCCCCCGCCCAGGTCAGGAAGCAGTGTGCCGCCTGGCGCCGCCGTCTGGAGGAAGAACATGCGTAAATGGCTGAATCCCGTCGCCGTGCTCGCCACAACGCTCGTGATCGCGCTGGCCCTGGCCGGCTGCGGCCGCAAGGAGCCGCCGGTGCCGATGGCAGCCTCGGCCCCTCCGGTGATCGTGTCGATGACGCACGCCGTGCACGTCAATGTGCTGGCGATCGACGTGGTGCTGAATGGTGGCGGTGCCGGCGGCGTCGGCTACCAGGTTGACCGCGCGCCTATCGATCCGTACTGCAATTGCCCCGGATTCTGGCGTCGCTACCAAACGCAGCCGGCGCAACCGTCGCTGGCCGGCGTCCATACCAAGATACTGCTCGATCTCAGGGGCGGCACCATCGCCTATGCCTTCCGTATACGGGCCGTGGACGCCATCGGCCGACTGGGGCCGTGGAGCAAGATCATCCGCGCCCGCTCCCAACTGAACGTACCCGAGTAGGCTTGGGGTGAAGAACGCGCAGCCGCGCCTGGACAGCCTCGGCCCCTACCCGTTCGAGCGCCTGTCCGCCCTGCTGGCCGGTATCCGGCCACCGGCGGGGCTGGAGCCGATCGATGCCGGTGCCGGTGAGCCTCGGATGTTGTTGCCCAGTTTCGTGCGCCCGGCGCTGGAAGCGAACCTCGACGGCTTCTCGCGCTATCCGACCACGCGCGGCTCCGAGTTCCTGCGCCAGGCCATCGCCGACTGGCTGATGCGCCGCTACGACCTGCCTGCTCTGGATGCCGGTACGCAGGTGCTTACCGCCAACGGCACGCGCGAGGCGTTGTTCGCCGTAGCCCATGCGCTGGTTAACCCTGAGGCGCAGGCGAAGCCCTACGTGTTGATGCCCAATCCGATGTATCAGATCTACCTGGGGGCGGCGGTCACCGCCGGGGCCCGGCCGTGGCTGATGCCATGCGTGCCCTCTTCAAATTTCGGCCCGGACTGGCAGTCGGTGCCCGGGTCGGTGTGGGCGGATGCGTCCATGATCTACGTGTGCTCGCCGTCGAACCCCACCGGCTGGGTCGCCGGTCGCGACGACTATATCCGTTTGCTGGAGCTGGCCGAGCGGTATGACTTCACCATCGTTGCCGATGAATGCTATTCCGAGATCTACCGTGATACGCCGCCGGTGGGGCTGCTGCAGGTGGCGGCCGAGACGGGGCGTGGCGATTTCGCGCACTGCCTGGTGATGAATTCGCTGTCCAAGCGCTCGGCGCTGCCGGGGCTGCGCTCCGGCCTGATCGCCGGCGATGCCGGGCTCATCGCGCGCTTCGCCAGGCTGCGCAGCTACACCGGGCCGGCCACGCCCCTGCCGTTGCAGCGCATCGCCGCCGCGGCCTGGGATGACGAGACGCATGTCGAGACGCACCGAATGATCTTCCGCGAATCCCTGGCCGCCTTCTTCGACGCCTGGGGCGAAGGCAGCCCTCCGGCAGGTTCGTTCTTCGCCTGGCTGCCGGTCGGCGATGACGAGGCCTTCGCCCGCGCCGCCTTCGCCGAGCAGGCGGTGACGGTGCTGCCCGGTTCCTATCTGGGGTCGGCGCACGGCGATGCCGTCAATGCGGGCACGGGCTACATCCGCGCCGCGCTGATCGATGGCCCGGCCAGGGCGGCCGAGATGGCCCGGCGTCTGCGGGCCGTCGGGGCGCAGTGATGCAGATTCCGGCCCATGTCGAGGATGAGATCCGCCGCCGTGCCGCGGCGGGCGGCACTTTCAATGCCTATATCTACGATACGCGCATCATGCGCGCCAAGCTTGCGGAACTGGCCGGCATCATGCCGGCCGGCGTGGAGTTGTATTATGCGATGAAGGCCAACCCGCATCCGGCCTTCCTGGCGGCGGCACGTGACGCGGAGGGTATCGAGATCGCCAGCTTGGGGGAGGCCGAAAAGGCCGTGGCCGCAGGCTTTGCACCGTCACAACTGATCTTCACCGGCCCGGGAAAGAGCCCGGAGGAGCTGCACTGGAGTGTGGCCAACGGCGTGCGCACGGTGCACCTCGAATCCCTGGCCGAGGCGCACCGGCTTGCGGGGATCGCCGCCGGGCTCGGCAAGGTCCAGGACGTGCTGTTGCGCATCAACGCCAATTTCGATATCCACGAGGCGCAGACGACCTTCTCCGGCGGCTCCAAGAAGTTCGGCATCGACGAGGAGAGGCTCGATGCGGCGCTGCCGCAGATCCTGGCCCTGGATCACCTGAACTTCCGCGGCCTGCACGTCTATGCCGCCTCCGGGGTGCTGAATGTGGCCGATCTGCTGGAGAACTGCCGCCTGGTGTTTGCGATGACCCGGCGCATCGAGGCCGCCTTCCCCGGCGTGCGCTGCGACATCATCGATTTCGGCGGCGGCTTCGGTGTCGATTACCTGGAAACGGGCCATGACTTCGACCCGGCCGCCTATGCCGAAGGGCTGGCGGCACTGATCGATGAGTACGGCTTCGCGGGAAGGCGGTTCGTGCTGGAGCTCGGACGCTATCTGGCCGCCGATTCCGGCTGGTTCTGCACCGAGATTCTCGATATCAAGGAAAGCCGCGGCAAGACGCAGGTGGTGTGCGCCGGCGGCATCAACCATTTCCGCCGCCCGGCCGCACTCGCCATCAACCATCCGCTGGCCATCGTGCCCATGCACCGCCCCAGGCTGTTCGGCGGCCAGCAGAGCGTGCACCACGACCAGGTCTACTTCGGCGGGCCCTTGTGCACGGGTGCGGACAAGCTGGCCAACGACGTGGATGTCGAGCATGCCGAGATCGGCGATATCGCCGTGTTCGGCCTGGCCGGCGCCTACGGCCTGACGATGTCCAACATCGAGTTCCTCAGCCACGCCCGCCCCGAGGAGATCGTCCTCGCCTGACCCCGGAGGCCGGGGAGCCTAGCAGTAGACCAGGTCGGTGTGGCCGAAGCCCTTGGAATAGTCGAGCACGGAGATCACCGTCGGCGTCAGGCGAAAGATGCGTATCTCGTCCGGGGTCGGCATCTTCACCGGCAGGGGCTTATGCCCGGGATACTTCGACGGCAGCAGGCGCAATATCCTTTCCGCCTCGGCGCGGTCGGTCACCGCCTCGGCGTGCGCGGCCATGGACAGGCCGGTGATGGCCATGATATCCGGCGTGTCGTGATCGATGGTCAGCGACACCCGGTCGTCGCGCGCCAGGTTTCCCGCCTTCTGGCTGTCCAGGCCGCACAGGAAGTAGATCGTCAGGCCTTCGTTGACGTAGCCGACGGTCGTCGCCTGCGGCCAGCCGTCCGCCCTGAGCGTGGCAAGCGTCATGATGCGGTGGCTGTCCAGCAGTTGCAGGATCTTGTTTCTGATCTTCTCGTCCATTGTCTCCTCCATCGTTGCCGGCCGCAGCCGGGGTGAGGCTGGGTAGAGTCTAGACGCTTCCGCCTGGCGGCTGTTGCCATCCGCGGATTTTATCGACCGCCCTTGCGGGTCCGGCCGCATCGGGCCAAGGTTATGTATGTGACCGCACACCATCACCAGCCCGAATGGTTCAACAGCATCAGTCATTTGATCGGGGCGGTGGCGGCAATGGCGGGCATGGTCGTGCTGGTGGTGCTGGCCTCGCTGCAGGGCAATCCGTGGAAGATCGTCAGCTTCAGCATCTACGGTACGACGCTTGTGCTGCTGTTCACCGCCTCGGCCCTGTTCCACAGCCGCCCCGGCCACCCCTTGCTGCAAAAGCTCGACCATTATGCCATCTACCTGCTGATCGCCGGCACCTACACCCCGTTCGCGCTGGTGACGCTGCACGGTGCCTGGGGCTGGTCCATCTTCGGCGCCATCTGGGGGCTGGCGCTGTTGGGCATCATCATCGACGCCGTGATCAAGGGCGGGCGGCGCCTGTGGCCCGTGGTCATCTACCTGGTGATGGGTTGGCTGGCCCTGGTGGCCCTGAAGCCGCTGCTGCACGCCCTGCCCCTGGCGGGCTTCATGTGGCTGCTGACCGGCGGCCTGTTCTACACCGTCGGCGTGATCTTCTACGCCCTGGATTCAAGGCGACGCTACTTCCACGAGATCTGGCATCTGTTCGTGCTGGCGGGCAGCGTCACGCATTATTTCACCATACTGTTCTATGTCGATTAACCCCGACCAGCGGCCGATGCCGGAACGCGGGAAGCTCGCACCAAAGTTGGCATTACCATCGGCCCGTTTTTTCGCTAGGGTTGGCATTGACGAGTCCGTCGGGAAGAGGTTGGCATGCACCATCTGCAGCAAGTGATCGAACAGGCATGGGAAACGCGCGCTGACTGGAGCGCGGCCAATGTGACCCCCGAGGTCCGTGATGCCATCGAGCAGGCCATCAATCTTCTGGATTCGGGCGGTGTGCGCGTGGCCGACAAGGATGAGCACGGCCACTGGGTGACCAATGAGTGGCTGAAGAAGGCCGTGCTGCTGTATTTCAAGCTGCACGACAATGTGCTGATCCGCGGCAGCGCCACCAACTACTTCGACAAGGTGCCGCTGAAATTCGCCAGCTGGGGCGACGCCGAATTCCGTGTCGCCGGTATCCGCGTGGTGCCGCCGGCCACCGTGCGCAAGGGCGCGTTTATCGCCCCGAAGGCCGTGCTGATGCCGTGCTTCGTCAATATCGGCGCCTATGTCGATGAGGGCACGATGGTCGACACCTGGGCCACCGTCGGTTCATGCGCCCAGATCGGCAAGAACTGCCATATCTCCGGCGGCGCCGGCATCGGCGGCGTGCTGGAACCGATCCAGGCCAGCCCGGTGATCATCGAGGACAACTGCTTCATCGGCGCCCGCGCCGAGGTGGCCGAGGGTGTGATCGTGCGTGAGGGTTCGGTGCTGTCGATGGGCGTCTATCTCGGCAAGTCCACGCGCATCATCAACCGCGCCACCGGCGAGACGCACTTTGGGGAGGTGCCGCCCTACTCGGTGGTGGTGTCCGGCTCCATGCCCGGCAAGTCGGGCGGCCCGAACCTGTACTGCGCCGTCATCGTCAAGCAGGTCGACGCGCAGACCCGCAGCAAGACCGGCATCACCGAACTCCTCAGGGAATAGTCCCTAGCCTTCCGGCGCGCTCCAGGCGGCGAGGAACGGCCCCAGGTGCGGGCGGGATTTCGCCTCCTCTTCCAGGTAATTACGCACCCCCAGGATTGCCCGCGCATAGGCGTTTTCGCTCAAGGCGCCCGTGAATAGCTGCCAGCGCAGGAACATCAGCAGGGTGGAGCAGAGGTCCCCAGAACTTGTTCGTGCCAGTAAGCGGGACAGCCGTGGGTCAGAGCCCTTTTATGGTCGCGTTCATTGAACGCCGGGGGTTCAGAAACGATAAAGCAACTCCAGCATGTGAAAATCGGCGCCAATCGTGGAGGAGCTGTAAAGGGCGGCGTCGGAGTAATGCAGAAAGCGGTAGCCAATCCCGAAGTGTCCATACAGCGGCACACCGAAGCCTGCGGTCAAGGCGAATTGCAGAGGTCCGCCGAAGTCCTGCTGTGCATAACGGTATCGGGACATCGCCGCCAGTCCGGCACCTGCGTCGGCATAGAACCGACCGTCTCGCGAGGCGATGGCAAGCACAGGGATAATGGAAGCGACGACGGCGGTTTTGCCCGCGCCCCGAAAGATGCCGATGCTGGTCAGCAGCCTCGTCTCCAGTCCCAGGCGCGAGGCGATTTTGTACGCCTCGGGCAGGCGGAACGTGCCCATGACATCATATTCCTCAAACGATACCGGCTGCACCTTGCCGAGCACGCGCTGATCGCTGACTTTTGCACGTATGGCGATGTTGAGCAGCTTGAGATCGGCTGCGTAAGCGGGCCGTGCGCAAACCACAAGCATGGCCAGCATGGCCAGCATCGGGTAGCGCCGGCGGTGCTGACTGCGCATTCGTGCAGAAATCGATTTCGGAAGCTGTTTCATTCCTCATTGACTGTAGACCATGCGCGTTTGATCGCGAGCGGCTGCTATTAGCCTTCGGCCGCATCCCAGGCGGTGAGGAACTCGGCGAGATGGGGGCGGGATTCGGCCTCGGCCTGCAGGTAGTTGCGCATGCCGAGCACGGTGCGCGCATAGGCGCCGTCGGTCAGCGCACCCGAGAAGCGCTGCCAGGCGAGCAGGATCAGGGCGGTGGTCAGCACGTCCGTCTCGCAATAGTTGCGGATGGCCTCGATGTCCCCGGCCTCATACAGACCGCGCACGTCGGCGCCCGAGGTGTCGAGCTTTCCAGGTAATCCCAAGACCGCGGCGATCTCGTCCATGGAGCAGCGGGCCGAGGCGCCGTAGTCGGAGAGCACCTCCATCAGGTCCATGTGGTAGGTCGAGTTGTAGCGGGTATCGTAGTTGGTCCACTTGTCGCCCTCGGAGAACCAGCGCGGGCAGGCCACACCCTGCACCATGGCGCGGTGTTTGAGCACCGGCACGTCGAAGCCGCGGCCGTTGTAGGACACGAGCTGCGGGGCGCGGGACTGGATCAGGCCGAAGAAGCCGTCGACGAGCTCGCGCTCGTCGGACTTCACATCGCCGCCGCTGCCCACGCGCTTCAACACAAGCTCCGAGCCTTCCTCGCCGGGCTCGCGCGTGAACTGCACGTAGCTGATCGCCACCACCCGATGGAAGGGCTGGCGCGGGAAATCGTTGCGCCCGTCGGTCTTTTCCAGGAAGTAGGCGGAAAGCGCATCGCGTGCCTCGGCATCGCTCAGCCCGGGCTGGCGCAGCAGGCGACGGGCCGCATCGGCATCGACCACGGTCTCGATATCGAACACGAATACATCACGGCGCATGGGTATCCTCCCGGGTCTTCTGTGGGCGGCGGAAGCCGAGGCTGGGTCGCTCTCCCAGCAGCCAGGCACCGACAAAGAATACCGCCATGCTGCCGCCGATGGCGGCCGTGAGCCAGGCTGCCTGCGGCCACTTGTCGGTGGTCGGGAAGGGCCAGGCATGCTGCAGGCCCACGATGGCGGCCAGCATCGCCAGGCTGGCCAGCACGGCGCGGCCGATGCGGGCGAGGCTGGCGGCATCGAACACGGTGCCGTGCAGGCGGCGCACCCGCAGTACCAGCATCGTCACGTTGGCGAAGGCTGAGAGCGACGTGGCCAGGGCCAGTCCGACATATCCGAACGGGCGCATCAGCAGCACGGCCAGCACGATGTTGATGCCGACGGCGATAGCGGCGTAGCGCGTCGGGGATTTGGCGTCCTTCTCGGCGTAGCAGGCGGCAGAGAGCACACGCACCCAGCAGAAGGCCAGCAGCCCGATGGCATAGGCCTGCAGCGTGTGCGCCGTGGCCAGGGTGTCGGCATGGGTGAAGCGGCCACGCTCGAACAGCACGCCGATGATCGGCTCGGCCAGCCAGAAGGCGCCGACGATGGCGGGCAGGGTGATCCAGGTCATCCAGGCCAGGCCGTGGCGCAGGTCGCGGCGAGCCTCCTCGTGCCGGCCGTGGGCAGCGTGGTCGGATAGGGTCGGCAGCAGTGCCGTACCCATGGCGATGCCGAACAGGGCCAGCGGCAGCTGCACAATGCGGTCGGCGTAGTACAGGTAGGAGACGGCGCCGGTCGGCAACAGCGTGGCCAGGATGGTGCCGATCAGGATGTTGATCTGCACCGCCGCCACGCCGAGCACGGCCGGACCGAACAGGCGCAGGGTGCGCCCGATCGCCGGAAGGCGCGGATGCCACGCGAATCTCGGTGTCCAGCCGATGCGCTTCAGCGCCGGCAGCTGGATGCCCAGCTGCAACGCGCCACCCAGCAGCACCCCGAAGGCGATCGCCAGGGCCGGGTTGGAAAAGCCCGGAGCCAGCACGATGGCGGCGAAGATGATGGCGATGTTCAACAATGCCGGGCTGGCGGCGGCCAGCGAGAAGCGGCGGTAGGCATTGAGCACACCCCAGGCCAGCGCGGTCAGCGAGATCAACAGCAGGTAGGGGAACATCCAGCGCGCCAACAACAGGGCCGCATGCCAGCGTCCGGGATCGTGGCGGAAGCCAGGCGCGAAGAGCAGCAACAGCCAGGGCATCAGCAGCATGCCGAGCACGGTGAAGGCCACGAGCACGGCCAGCAGCAGCGAAGCCAGGGCGTCCAGGTAGTGGCGGGCCTGATCCTCGCCCTGCTTCCGCTCCTCGGCCAGCACCGGCACCATGGCGACGGTCAGCGTACCCTCGGCGAACATGCGCCTAAAGAAGTTCGGCAGCCGGAAGGCGACGAAGAAGGCATCGGCCAGTGGGCCGGCACCCAGCACGCGCGCCAGCAGCACGTCGCGCACGAAGCCGAGCAGGCGGGAGGACAGCGTCCAGCCGCCGACGGTGGAGGCTGCGCGCAGCAGTCCGCCGCCGGGCCGCGGTGATGCAGGATTTGACTTGTCTGCCGATGCCATGATAATCCGTCGCCCTTCCCTGTTTTCGGGCAGCCTATGCGCCGTCGGCGCAAACGGAAAGCCAAAGGCAGGGATCATGCCGGATTACGGAACGAAGGAGGTGATTTTCCATGCCGGGTGTCAAGATACACCAGGATGAGCCGTTCGAGTTGGCGCTGAAGCGTTTTCGCCGTCAGGTCGAGAAGGCCGGCGTCATCACCGAATGCCGTCGCCGCGAGGCTTATGAGAAACCCTCCGTCCAGGCCAAACGCAAGGAGGCTGCGGCCCGCAAGCGCCTGAACAAGCGCCTGCGACGCATCCGCATGCGCGAACAGCGGAACTACTGAGTTCCGTCCGTGCCGCGTGCACACCACAGGATGCCGGGCGCCGCTGCGTCCGGCATCTTATTTTCTGCCGGTGCAGAATCATGACCGGTAAACCAGGGGAATGCCCATGCTGACGCAGCGTATTGCCGATGACATGAAGGAAGCGATGCGGGCGGGCGACAAGGCGCGGCTGTCGGCCATCCGCATGCTGCGTGCCGCCATCAAGGATCAGGAGATCGAACTCGGGCGCACATTGGTGGATGAGAATGTGCTGCAACTGGTGTCCAAGCAAATCAAGCAGCGCCGGGAGTCGGCGGCCCAGTACGGAGAGGCCGGCCGGGCCGACCTTGAGCAGCGGGAGCTGGCCGAGGCCGAGGTGCTGGCGGCATACCTGCCGGCGCAGCTGTCGGAATCCGAACTCGCGAGCATCATCGACGAGGGCATCGAGGAGACGGCTGCCTGCAACGTGCGCGACATGGGCAAGCTGATGGCCTGGCTGCGCCCGCGTGTGCTGGGGCGCAGCGACATGGGGGAGGTGTCGGCCAAGGTCAAGGAGCGGCTGCAGGGCGACTGACGTGCTTGGCCTTGCCAAACCACCCTTGCGGGTTTAATTAGTACCATGGCACGCTTTTCCCCAGCCTTCATCGACGAGGTGGTGTCGCGCAGCGACCTGGTCGAGGTCATCGGCCGCCACGTCGATCTGAAGAAATCCGGCTCCAATCTGATGGGACTGTGTCCCTTTCACCATGAAAAGAGCCCCTCGTTCTCGGTGTCCCCGGACAAGCAGCTGTATTACTGCTTCGGTTGCGGCAAGGGTGGCGGCGTCATCCAGTTTCTGACCGAGCATGACGGCTACTCCTTTCCGGAGGCCATCGAATATCTGGCGGAAAAGGCCGGTATGGCTCTGCCGGCCGATGTCGTTGAAAGGCCCGAGGAAGAGGAGAAAAGGCACCGGGGCCTGGATCTGCTGGCCCGCGCCGCCGCGGCCTTCGCCAAGCAACTGGAATCCCCGCAGGGCAAGGGGGCCCGCGATTATCTCGCTAAGCGCGGCATGTCGGATCAGATCATTCGCCACTATCAGTTGGGCTATGCGCCGCCGGGCTACGGTTTCATGCAGAAGGCCCTGGGAGGCGAGGGTCAGGCCATGGCGCTGGCCGAGACGGCCGGCCTGGTGTTCAAGAACGATCGTGGCGGCTATGGGGACCGCTTCCGCGACCGCGTGATGTTTCCGATCCGGGACCGGCGCGGCCATATCGTCGGCTTCGGCGGCCGTGTGCTGGGTGAGGGTGAACCGAAATACCTGAATTCGCCGGAAACGCCGTTCTTCCACAAGTCTGAACTGCTGTACGGCTTGTCAGAACACCGCGACAGCATCCGCGGCCGCAAGCAATTGGTGGTGGTCGAGGGCTATATGGACGTGCTGGCCATGGCGGCGCACGGATTGGCCGTGGCCGTGGCGCCGCTGGGCACCGCCATCGGCGAGCGGCAGATCCGTGAGATCCTGCGCCTGCGCGAGTCGCCGGTATTCAGCTTCGATGGCGATCGCGCCGGCCGCCAGGCCGCCTGGCGCGCCCTGGAACAGATGCTGCCGGTGCTGAAGGCCGAACATACGCCGCGTTTCCTGTACCTGCCGGAGGGCGAGGATCCGGATTCGCTGCTGGCCGCAGAGGGAGCGGAGGCTTTTGCACACCGCCTCGCGGACGAGGCCAGGCCGGTGCTCGATACCTGGCTGCATGGGCTGAGGCTGCTGGCAGGCCAGGGGGCGGACGGCCGGGCGCGCATGGCCAAGAAAGCGGACCAGATGCTGGCCACGATGGCCGATGACTACCTGAAACAGGCATGGCGGCAGGAGGCCGAAAAGGCCACGGGCCTGAGCCTGAGCCAGGGTGCGGTGCGGCCCCGCAGACCCTCCGCTCCGGCGCGCCCGCCGTCACTGACGCTGGCAGACCAGTTCATGGCTGCGTTGTTGCAGCAGCCCGAGCGCCTGTCCAAACTCACAAACGACGATTTAGGGTTTATACTTGACGGAGATGGCATGGATCGGGTATACACGCGCGCTTTTGACCTTGGTAAACGGCAGCCGCTTGTCGGCAATGCGCTGCTGAAGGTTCTGATGCAGGAGTATCCCGATGACCCGCTGATCCCCCGCTGGGCGAACCAGCCGGCGGTGGATGAGGCTGCATTCGATGCCCTGCTGGTGGCCATGAGGGCCGAGAGCATCCGCCGCCGCTTGCAGGAGCGCCGGCACGAGATGGGATTGGAAGAAACGATGCGCCTGCAACGGCAATTGCAGACGCTGAATCAACAACGTAGAGGTTAGCATGACGTCAAAGCAGGATCAGATCCGTATCCGCAAACTCGGGACACTGATGGCCAAGGGCAAGCAGTCCGGTTTCATCACCTATGAAGAGCTGAACAAGCATCTGCCCGAGGGCTTGGTGTCCGCCGACCAGGTAGAGAACATCATCAATATCTTCACCGAGATGGGTGTGGAGGTGGTGGATCCCGAGCGCGCGCCGACCGGGGCCTATGCCATGCGCAAGGACCGGTTGCGCAAGGAGGACTCCGCCCTGCGTGCCGATACCACGACGCTGGGTACGGTGGTGCGCATCGATGATCCGGTGCGCATGTACCTGCGCGAGATGGGCACGGTCGAGCTGTTGACCCGCGAGGGCGAGATCGAGATCGCCCGCCGCATCGAGGAAGGCCGCATGCAGGTGCACGAGGCCATCTGCCGCTGCCCGAGTACATTCCGCGAGATCATGCTGCTGGGCGAGCAGGTGCTGCAGATCCGCAACGAGGCGCTGGAACTGGAGGAGGAGCCGAACTTCCGCGATATCCTCGATATCGACGACAAGGTGGTGAATGCCGCGGCGATCGCCGAGTACGAATCGCGCCTGGAGCGCAGCGAGGAGGATGATGACGAGACGGCCGAGGATGAGCCGAAGTTCGATGCGGACCAGCTGTCCGAGGCGATCAAGGCGCGCATGGCCACGCCCGACGGTACGCCGATGCAGGAGACGGTGATCACCAAGCAGGAGCAGCTCGATGCGGCGCTGGCGCATTTCGCTGCAGCCAAGCATCTGCACGACGACTACATGAAGTGCAAGAAGAAGCTCGACAAGAATCCCGACGATGCCAAGACCCTCGAGCGTTCCGAGACGTTGATGAAGTCCATGCTGATGGAGCTGGTGAACATTCCGTTCTCCAGCCGCCAGATCGATCTGCTGGTGCAGCGCTTCAAGAATTCGATCGAGCGTGTGCGCAAGTATGAGCGGGACATCCGCGATCTGGCCCTGGCCGCCAAGATGCCGCGCAAGCTGTTCCTCGAAACCTTCCCGAGCCAGGAAACGGAGGAGCGCTGGGTGGACGATATCATTCGCCAGAATGCCGGCGCCCCTTGGCTGGAGGCATTTGAGGGCATGGCTGGCAAGGTCCGCGAGAACCAGCGCCGGCTCAAGCGCGTCGAGCAGGAGACCGAGATGAGCGTCGAGGAGCTCAAATCCGTGGCGCGTATGCTGACGATGGGCGAGGCCAAGGCCCGCCAGGCCAAGCGGGAGATGATCGAGGCCAACCTGCGCCTGGTGATCTCCATCGCCAAGAAATACACCAACCGCGGCCTGGGCTTCCTCGACCTGATCCAGGAAGGCAACATCGGTCTGATGAAGGCCGTGGACAAGTTCGAGTGGCGCCGCGGCTACAAGTTCTCGACCTATGCCACCTGGTGGATCCGCCAGGCCATCACCCGCTCGATCGCCGATCAGGCCCGCACCATCCGCATTCCGGTGCACATGATCGAGACGATCAACAAGATGATGCGCGTTTCCCGCCAGATCGCCCAGGAGATCGGTCGCGAGCCGACCCCGGAGGAGTTGGCGCAGTACCTGGAAATGCCGGTGGACAAGGTCGAGCAGATACTCGAGGTGGCCAAGGAGCCGGTGTCCCTGGAGACGCCGATTGGCGACGAGGAGGACTCGGAACTCGGCGATTTCGTCGAGGACGAGAACGCGGAGGACCCGCTGGATGCGGCCATCGGTGCGGCATTGCAGGAGGCCACGCTGGAGGTTCTGGAGGGGCTGACCGACCGCGAGCAGAAGGTACTGCGCATGCGTTTCGGCATCGGCATGAACACCGACCATACGCTGGAGGAGGTCGGCAAGCAGTTCGGCGTGACGCGCGAGCGCATCCGTCAGATCGAGGCCAAGGCCCTGCGCAAACTGCGTCATCCGTCGCGCTCGACGAAGCTGCGTACCTTCGCCGACTTCATCGACACCTCGTCGCTGGGTTGAGTCCCGGACGAGTCCATGAACGAAGAGCGGCGCCCCCGGGCGCCGCTTTTTTTGTGCATCGCACGGTGATCGGTTCAGTCGATCGGTACTGGCTACTGGCAGTAGAACCATCCACTTGTTCTTTCTTGCTCAGCCAAGAAAGAACCAAAGAAGGCTGCCCGCAAGGCCGGCGCGTCACCCGCCTGGCCGGGCCGCGAACGGGCGCAACATTTTGCGCTGATCCGTTCGCCAGCCCCGCCCATGCGGCGCCCCGGCAAGCGGGGCGGAAATCCCCCTTCTTGCTCTTGATTCCCCGTTAGCAGCCTGCCGAGACAAGTGTTCAAAAGCGGAGTAGAGCGGCAGGGCCGCGGCCGTTTTTGAACATGCAGGATCGGGGACCCGAAGGGCAGGCTGGTTCCGGGGTGCCTTTCTTTGGTTCTTTCTTGGGCATGCAAGAAAGAACAGGTGCTTGGTTTTGGTGTTCACGCCGCAATGATGCGGTGTGCTTGTTATTCGGCGGGCGGGACGTGGATGCGCCGGATGGCCGTGGCCCGGCGCGTGCGGCTGTCCACGGTGACCAGGGTGGCGTAGATGCTGCCGCCGCGTTCCACCGCCTCGAAGCGCTGCGGCAGGCGCTCGATCATGCGCCTCAATGCTCCGTCCACCCGCATGCCGATGATGGACTGGTAGCTGCCGGTCATGCCGATGTCGGTCTGATAGGCGGTGCCCTGGGGACGAATGGTTTCGTCGCAGGTCGGCACATGGGTATGCGTGCCATAGACGAAGGAGGCACGGCCGTTGAGGTGCCAGCCCATGGCCATCTTTTCGCTCGTGGCTTCGGCATGCATGTCCACGACGATGGCGCTGACATCATCCGGGATCTCTTCCATGGCGCGGTCGACGGCGGCGAACGGGCAGTCCCATGCCCCCATGAACACCTGGCCGATGACGTTCAGTACGGCGATGCGGTGCCCGGCGGCCGTTTCCTGGATGGTCATGCCGCGGCCGGGGGCATGTGCCGAGAAGTTCAGCGGACGTATGCAGCGCTTCTCCTGCTCGATGAACGACAGAAACTCGCGTTGGTCCCAGCAATGGTTGCCGTTGGTCAGCACATGCACACCGAGTGCGAACATCTCGTCCGCGGTCTTGGCGGTGATGCCGAAACCGGCGGCCAGGTTCTCACCATTGGCGATGACGAAATCGACGCGATGCTCGTCAATCAGCCGCGGCAGGTGGTCGTCGAGGGCTCGGCGCCCCGCTCTGCCGATGACATCACCGAGCACGAGGATATTCAGGGCGTCGGACATGCGATAACCTCTCGTTCGGTCAGGATCATGTGCATGGGGATATCGTGGTCCTCGGCGGGCAATGCCGGCCATTCCTGGCAGGCGTAGGCCAGGCCGACCATCAGGTCCAGGCTGGCCCGGTGCGTAGCCAGCCATCGATCGAAACAGCCGAGGCCCATGCCGAGACGGTGTCCGCGGCGGTCGAAGCCCGTCATCGGGCAGATCAATGCCGCCGGACGCATACCGGTGTCCCATGGCTCACCCTGCTGCGGTTCCATGACGCCGAAACAGCCGCGCCGCCACAGGCTGTCGGAACGGATGTGCAGCCACGCCATATGGTCCGCATGCAATGTGCGCGGGGCGTATATGCGCCACGCATCGCTGCCGGCCAGGATCAGGTCGGTGGCGACCTCGTCACCCATGGCGCGATAGACCAGCACATGCCGGATACCGCGTTCATTCAGCAGGGCGAGCAGGGTGTTCTGGATGGTTTCGGAGAAGCCCCGACGCTGTTCGGGGGAAAGCGCGCGCCGTCTGGCCAGCAGCAGCTTGCGCAGTTCGGATTTGTCGGCACTGGACACGGAATTCCTTTATAGCCGGCGCAGCACATATGTGCAAAGCCGGGAAGGGGGCGCCCCCGCACTGCCGTTGACGGCACGCTGTTGTCGAACCCTCTTTACAGAGGTGGGCGCCGCACCCCGACGTCAGGTATCCCCAAGGGGACGCGCACGGTCGGAGTAGTTGAGCTCCCATTCGACATGTATCGGCTCAGGCAACGCGGTGCCAGGCGATCAGCGCAGGGGCGCTTTTGCTAAACCCTCTGCTTGTGATACTACATGATCCAGCGATGAGAGCAAGTCGTCGATATGCTCGACCTGACCGTGCTCCTTCTGCAGCAATTCGCCCGCCAGATTCAGGGCGACGAGGGCCAGCAGGCGGTCGGATGCCACGGCAGCACCCATGCTGCGCAGCTCATCCACCTTGGATTGCACGATGCTGGCGGCCGCCATGACCTGCTCGGGGTCATCGTCGGTGCGGATGGTGAAGGTGCGGCCCATCAGGGTGACCTCGACGGCATGGCTCATGGCTGACTCATTGCGGGCTGCTGTTGTCGGTCTGGGCCATCAGTTCATCGAGCTTTTCCATCGCGTGCTCGACGCGGGCCTTGGCTTCCAGTCGATCGTTCTGCAACCCGTGGATCTCGTTTTCCAGATTCTGTACCTGATCGCGCCGCTTGCGCAGTTCGCTTTCGGCCAGGCGGATGACCTCGCGCATGCGCTGGTTCTCGGCCATCAGCCGTTCCATGGCCCGGCGGATCTCGGCCATGGCTTCGTTCAGTCGCTCGACGCGCCGGGCGATCGCATCATGGTTGGAGTCGGTATCCATGCAAAGCATTGAAGCACCCCGTATGCACAGGGTCAACAAGGTGTGAGGTCAACCTCAGTGGCCGATGGTGGTCCCGATGTGGGCCAGCCACGGCAGATAGCGGATGATCCAGCCGGAGATGATGCTGAAGCTGCCGAGGAGGATCAGCAGGCCGACGGCAAACAGCAGCACCCCGGAGACGACTTCCACCGCGTGCAGATGTCGGCGGAAGCGCTTGGCCCAGCGCAGGAAGGCGCCGGTGGCGAAGGCGGCCAGCAGGAACGGGATGGCCAGACCTGCCGAGTAGACAGCCAGCAGGCCGATGCCTCGTCCCAGCTGGCTCTGGGCCCCGGCCAGCGCCAGGATCGCGCCGAGGATCGGGCCGATACACGGGGTCCAGCCGAAGGCAAAGGCCCCGCCGAGCAGCACGGCGCCGAGGGCGTGGCCGGGATTGACCTTCGAGGTGTCGAGCCTGGCTTCCATCATCAGGAACGGGATGCGGATCAGGCCGATATAGTGCAGGCCGAATACCATGATCAGCAGACCGGCGATCTTGGCGAGCACCGCCATATGCACCAGCAGCCATTGGCCGATGAACGAGGCCGATGCCCCCAGGGCGATGAACACGAGGCTGAAGCCGGCCACGAACCACAGCGATTGCGCCAGCACATGCCGCCGCGCGCGTCCCTGCTCGGGGCCGTCGTTCTGCAGCGCGTCCACGGAGACGCCGCTGATATAGGACAGGTATGCGGGCACCAGCGGCAGCACGCAGGGCGACAGAAAGGACAACAGTCCGGCCAGCAGGGCGCCGGCAAAGGTGACATCAATCATGGGTCGGCCTCCGGTGTCGAACGGTCATGACGGTTGACCGGGGGTGGTGACCGCCTCGCTGATCCAGGCGGCATAGGCCGCCGATGCCGATCCGTCAAATCGGACGATCTCAGGCAGTTCGTAGGGGTGATGGCGCGTAAGCCAGCTCGTGACATGGCCGGCCTGTCCGGCAGCGGTCTTGATCTGGAGCAGGAATTCGCCAGCCTCCTCCGTTTTCCCCTGCCAGCGATAGAATGAGCGCATGCGGGGCAGCATCTGCACGCAGGCAGCCAGGCGCTGATCCACCAGGGAGCGGGCCAGGCGCTGCGCGACATCCTCGTCATCGACCGTGGTCAGGATCAGGCAGATTTCCCCGGACATGCGGCGCAGCCTACGCCGAAACGGCGTCATTGACAGCCGCACTTTTATTGGGGCCGCGATTCGCCGTCCTTCGCTTCGATTGCTAGACTGGTCCGCATTCCATTCATGGGGGGATGCCATGTCAGAAGAGATCATGTCGGTTCTTGATGAACATCGCCAGTTTACGCCGCCGGCACAGGCGGATGCCCGCGTTGGTTCGCTCGACGATTACCATGCCCTGTGCCACCGCTTCTCCACGGACATGGAGGGCGCGTGGAGGGATCTGGCGCGGGAGCATCTGAACTGGCAGAAGGATTTCTTCCAGGTGCTGGATCGGACCGATGCCCCGTTTTTCCGCTGGTTCGCCGACGGCACGCTGAACGTGTCCGAGAACTGCCTGGACCGCCATGTCGAGGCCGGCCTGGGCGAACGCACCGCCATCATCTGGGAAGGGGAGCCCGGAGAGGTGCGGCGCATCTCCTACGCGGAGCTCTTGGCCGAGGTGTGCCGGGCCGCAAATGCGATGAAGGAGCTCGGTGTCGAGGCCGGCGACCGGGTGGTGATCTACATGCCGATGATACCGGAGGCGGCGATCGCCATGCTGGCATGTACCCGCATCGGCGCCACGCATTCGGTGGTATTCGGCGCCTTTTCCTCGCAGGCACTCAGGGAACGCATCGCCGACGCCGGTGCCCGCCTGGTGATCACCGCCGATGGCGGCTATCGCCGCGGCGAGGTGCATGCGCTGAAGCCCAACGTCGACGAGGCCTTGGCCAAGGATTGCGAATGCGTGCGCCATGTGCTGGTGATGCGCCGGGGCGACAACGAAATCGACTGGCACAAGGGACGGGATCTGGACTGGCAGCAGGCCATGGATGCCCAGTCCCCGGATTGCCCGCCGGCGGAGGTATCCGCGGAGCATCCGCTGTTCATCCTTTACACCTCCGGTTCGACCGGCAAGCCCAAGGGTATCGTGCACTCCACCGCAGGCTATCTGCTGTGGGCGCGGCTGACCATGCAGTGGGTGTTCGATTTCCGGGCGGACAGCGACGTGTTCTGGTGCACGGCCGATATCGGCTGGATCACCGGCCACACCTATTCGGTGTACGGGCCGCTGGCCTGCGGCGGCACCACCCTGATGTACGAAGGGGTGCCGACGTATCCGGATCCCGGGCGCATGTGGAAGATCTGCGATGATCATCAGGTGACGCTGTTCTACACCGCCCCGACGGCCATCCGCGCCCTGATCAAGGCTGGCGACGAATGGCCGGCGAAACACGATCTGAGCCGCCTGCGCGTGCTCGGCACGGTCGGCGAGCCGATCAACCCGGAGGCATGGATGTGGTATCACCGGGTCATCGGCGGTGGACGCTGCCCCATCGTCGATACCTGGTGGCAGACCGAGACCGGCGGGCACATGATCGCCCCCCTGCCCTTCGCCACCCCCACCAAACCCGGTTCGGCCACCCTGCCGCTGCCCGGCATTTTCGCCGAGGTGGTGGACCGGGAGGGCGTGCCGATGATGCCGGGCGTCGGAGGCCTGCTGGTGATCACCCAGCCCTGGCCGTCGATGCTGCGGGGCGTCTGGGGTGATGAGAAGCGCTATGTCGACACCTACTGGCGCCGCTTCGACAATCGCTATTATTTTGCCGGCGATGGCGCCCGTTGCGATGACGACGGGTATTTCTGGATCATGGGACGCGTCGATGACGTGCTCAATGTCTCCGGGCACCGGCTCGGCACCATGGAAATCGAATCGGCGCTGGGTTCGCACGAAGCGGTGGCCGAATCGGCCGTGGTCGGGCGGCCGGACGACATCAAGGGTGAGGCGATCTGCGCCTTCGTGGTGCTCAAGCACAAACCGGACGACATCGAGGCGCTGAAGCAGGCCCTGCGCCAGCATGTGGCCGAACAGATCGGGCCGATCGCCAAGCCCGATGACATCCGCTTCGCCGACGGCCTGCCCAAGACCCGGTCCGGCAAGATCATGCGCAGGCTGCTGCGCGATATCGCCGCCGGCCGCGATATCGTCCAGGATACCAGCACCCTTGAGGATCAGGCCGTCATCCACCAGCTGCAGCAGCCCTGAGTTCCGCACAACCGGTCAGGAGCCATGCCCCACCAGCACCTGTTCCGCCATCCGGTCGGCTTCTTTCCCGCCCGGGCGCGCTGGTATCTGGCCGGGATCAGTATGCTGGCGCTGCTGCTGGTGGCGGCGCACTTCGCCCTGCAGGTACATACGCAGGATGTGGCGCGCACCACCGTGAACCAGTGGCTGCGCCGGTCCGGCGGCAGCGTCGACAAGGTGCGGTTTCACCTGTTGCGCAACGCCCTGACGCTGGACGGCGTGCATCTGCAATCCGGCAAGCTGACGATTTCCATCCCCGAGGTGTTGCTGTACGGCCACGTGGATTCCCTGCTCGGCGGGCACCCGGCGCTTTCCCGCGTCACCTTGACCTCTCCCCGACTGCAACTGCCGGCGGCCTCGGCGCTGCGCCTGCTGGCCTCACAGGCGGTGGCGGGGGATACCATGTTCGAACAGATATGGCGGCTGGCCCGGCACCTGGAGATCCGGGGCGGCAGCCTGGAGCTGTTTGCGGGCAAGGGTGGCAGCCGCCACTGGACCTTCGATGGCCTGAATCTGCTGATCCGGGATCAACCTGGGGGCAGGATGATCCAGGGCAGCTTCCGCTACCGTGGCTCCCCGCTGGCGGTGCAGAGCCGGATGCGTCCGGGCACAGGCGGGGCGGCGGGCTCGATCACCGTAAGCTGGGATAGGCTGGACGGGCGTGCAGTCGGTCGCGAGCTCATGGGCCTTGCACCGCTCAATGGTGAGCTCAGCGGGCAGGCGCAATGGCAATGGCAGGCGGATGCGGCCGGCCAGGTCACGCGCTCGCAGTTGCAGGGCGAGATGCGCGTGGTCACGAACGCGCTGGTTGTCGATGACACCTCGGTGGTGCCATCGCTGCAGTGGCAGGCCGACCAGGCGAACGATCGCTGGCAGGCACATGTTTCGGCCAAGTCCTGGTCCCTGATGCCCCTGCTGGGCCTGGCGCCGGTCTGGTATGGCCACCGACTGGTTTCCGGACGCTTTTCCGGCGATGTCGACGCCGCGTGGACGGCTGCCGATCCGTCAGCGGGAAGCTTCCGGATCGCCAAGGGGGTGATTCGCGGCCTCGACTATGTCCCGGTAACCTGGCCCGGAGATGCCCAGGACCGACCGGACTGGCACATCGACCGCATCGATGTCGCGGATGCGGTGGTGGATCCGCACCGGTCAGCATTCGTCATCGGCAAGCTGAAGATGGCCGGCGGCGAGATCAGGCTGGCGCCGGGCCAGGCGCCGGCGCCGGTCTCCCCGGATTCCTGGGCGTTGGAGGTCAAACAGGCGCGCATCAGCCATGTGGCGGCGGTGCTGGTCTTCGCCGATGGACGGCCTGTGCTGCGTACCCTGCCATTATCCGGCCAGGCCCGGATCGCCGGCGGTTCCTTTCAGTGCAACCTGGCCGCCGCCGATGCCCCCGTGACCTGGAACATCAGGGGGCAGGGGCATTGGCCCTGGCCGGCTGCGGCCGCGGTGAAGCTGAATGTGGACGCCGCCGGTTTGCCGCTGATCCAGATGCGGGCCCTGTTGCCCTTTGCCGAAGGGACCCGGACAGGCTCGGCCGTGGAACTGGCGGGCCAGGCCGGCTTCTCCCTGGCCGTCGATATCAGTGGGGATCAGTGGACGGCATCCGGTAATATGGATGCCCGGAATGTGGCGGTGTCCTGGCAGGGAAACAGCT
>Ga0315535_1000686_pt1 | contig 23680 bp, 7 predicted proteins | sample SalMarSW160220MG_2_FD_203092 | JGI IMG/M metagenome (GOLD analysis project Ga0315535, IMG submission 203092) | Salt marsh sediment microbial communities from the Plum Island Ecosystem LTER, Massachusetts, United States - Salt Marsh Sediment SW1602-20 ... | reverse complement strand
TGGGTCGCGCTCCTCGGGCTAACCGTCCTGCTGGCGTCGTACTCGATCGTCACAGTCGAGAGGAACACCGAATGGTCTGATCTCGATGCCTTCTGGGGAAGGGTTGCAAAATGCGCACCGAACATGCCGGGGCCGATCAGCTTGATGGGCAGCGCTCACCTCAGAAAAGGACAGCCCGCGCAGGCCGCCGCATTGTTCAGAAAGGCGATCTCCATTTCTCCCGAAAATCATGCCATGTATTACAATCTCGGCCTTGCATATCAACGCCTGGGTGAGAGCGAACTAGCCCGGCGGGCCTATCGCGATGCCATCCGCCTCAAGCCCGATTTCGCCAAGGCCTGGAACAACCTCGGCCTGATCCTGAAGGCGCAGGGCGATCCCCGGGGCGCCGCCCGCGCCTTTGAAAAAGCCGTGGAATACGATCCAACCCACCCGGCCCACCTGGTCAACCTGGCAACCGTGCTCGAAGGCCGGGGCCAGCAGGACCGGGCGGAGAAACTCTTGCGCATGGCCGTGCGCATGGCCCCCCGTCTCACGGAGGCGCGCTTCGACCTGGCCCGCCTGCTGCTCGGCATGGGCCGGGAGGAAGAGGCCGAGAAACTGTACCGCGAGATCCTGAAGCGGCATCCACGACACGCCATGGCCCACAACAACCTGGCCAATATCCTCAAGGACAAAGGCCAAATCGGCGCGGCGTTCGATCACTACTCGGCAGCGCTGGGAGCCGACCCAAGTTGCCTGCCGGCCCACTACAACCTCGGCAAGCTGCTTCTCTCGGCAGGTATGCCACGGGAAGCCGAGAAACAGTTCGAGATAGTGACCAAGCGACAACCCGACAACGTCGATGCCTGGCTGGGATTGGCTTACGCCCGACTCGATCAGAGCAAAGCCGGCCGGGCGCGGGAGGCCGCCGCCAAGGCCGCCGGCCTGGCCCCGGCGGACGCGCGTGTGAAAAACCTGCTGGACAAACTCTCAAGGCTTGGGCACTAAGACAAGACCCTGACCGGCTCAACTCGCCGTTTTCAGGGCATGGCGCGCTTGACCAGGATACGCACGTCAAGACCGCGTGGGTATCCACCAGCCGGGACATCACTGTCCTCCATGAACAGCATTGCGTCGTAGTTCAGGTTGATCTCCTGATCGCCGCTACCGTTCGGGGTCAGCGTCTGCCCGGACATCACCACCGGTGGAACCGACATGAAGATCTCCGTCGTGCCTTGCAAATCAGTGCTTGGGTCGATGCCCACGTTTGCCGCCAGCACGGCAATCAGACCCTGCACGCCGCCCGTGATCACACCTAGCGACGTTCCGGCCGCAGCGTCGTAGAAATCGAAAGAGGTCTCCATGTTGGCCGCCCAGCCCTCGCCGGTCATGGTTCCCAGCGAGATGTTGGATTCCGTCTCGAAGAAGGGCACCATACCCGTCGGGCTGGTCGTTACATCCAGGTCGACGCTCTCGGTCCCATCGGAGAGCCTGATGCCGGGGTTCTGATGCTGTGCTTCCGAGCTGCTCGACTCATCGGCCCCGCGAATTATCAACGAGTTGACGCCGTTGTTGTTACCCAATGCGCTGTATTCTTCGAAGGTGTCCGTGGCCAGCCTGGGCACGGCCGAGACCACCATGTTTCCTGCGTTCTTACCAAGCACGTAGTAGTCATTCGAACTCATGCCATCCAGCGTGCCCACCAGCACCGCCGAACGAACTGTCCCTGAACCGTTGTCGACAACGGTCGCCACGCCGGTCGTGGCGTTGGGGCTTCCGGCCGTGACCGCGTTGGAGTTGGTGTAGGGTGTTACCGGGTTGTAGGCATCCAGACTCAGGCTGTGGCCCAAGACGCCCAGCGGGTTTCCACATGTGTCCAGGCCCAGCAGTTTCACGGTGGCGCTGCTGCCGGCCTGGCTGCCGGTCTTTGCGAAAATAAAGATCGGCTTGCTGCCCAACCGCCAGAAGTTTGCAGCGGCCGAGGCCGAGCTGGCGAGCTGTCCGAAGTTGGAGGCCCCCGAGTCCGCGTGACCTAAATCGTCCTTGCAGATAGTCGTCGTGCCGTCTGCAATCTTGACGGTCGAGGCGCCGGGCAGACCCTCGGGAACGTCCACCGTGATCGCGGTTGTGCTCTCCGCGGTAATGTTGGCCTGGATGCCGCCAACCCAGACCGTGTTTCCCGAAGAGGCGAATCCCCGTCCGCAGATCGTCAGCGATCCACCGGCCGCGATACCGGTCTGCGGCAACTCGCCCGGGCTGCATGTGCCGTCGTCGATCGAGAGGCCCGTGATGGCCAGGGTGTAGCTCGCGAAGTCGGCCATATATGTGGACGATTGCGAGTCGTCGTCCCATCTGGTCTGGATCAGTGGCCCGAAGGCCGGGTTGGCCGCGGGGTAACTGTCACCCAGGGTCGGCAAGGTGATCGTCGAGGATAGTTCCTGGGTGGAGGCCGCGAAGAAGTAGACCAGGTCTCCACCGTGAGCGGCGCTGACCACCATGAAGCCGGTTTCGGCGGCCGGCATCATGATTCGCACCCGGGCCTGTCCATTCTCGTCGGTGGGCACTTGAAGTTGCGCGAACGGGCTGCCGCCCTGGTCGAGCAATGTGCCCAAGGCGTTGTTACAAACCTTCATTACCTGTATGGGGCAGATGCGGTCCAGGTTCGGGCCGCTGCAGTTGTACTGCGTCTGGCCGCTACCGTAACACACCCCTTCGTTGGCCGGATCCTCCGGGTCAATGCCGTCCGTAAGCGGCTCTACTTTGAAGGTGACCATCTCGTTGGTCAGCGGAGCCCCCGTTCCATCGTTTACCTGGACAAGCAGGGGTTCCGGCAACTCGACTCCCACCGGCCCGAACTGGGCGTTGCCCGACAGGCGCACCAGGCCGGGCAATGTTGAATATGGGATGACCTCGACGGCAATGATCGGGTTCGGGTAACCCGGGCAGTTCTCGTCGATGCAGCCGTCGCAGTCGTTGTCGATGCCGTCGCCGCAGCGGGTTTCGTACCACTCGTAGTCAGGGTCGACGCTGGGATCTGCAAGGTCGGTAAAAGTGCAAGTGCCGTCTCCATTACAACTGTCCGAAGTACACGGAGAATTGTCATCACAAGAGTAAGGTGTTCCCGTGCAGGTGCCGGACTGGCAACTATCCGGGAACGAGCACGGTTCTCCGTCGCTGCAGGCGGAACCTTCGGGCTTTTGCGGGTTGGTACAGTTGCCAGTTGCCTGCTGGCAGGTGCCGGCATTGTGACACTGGTCGAGCGGCGTACAGACCACCGGGTTCGAGCCGGTGCAGATGCCGGTCTGGCATGTGTCTGTCTGGGTGCACAGGTTAGAGTCGTCGCAATTCGTGCCGTCGGGCTTGTTCGGGTCGGTGCAATTGCCGGTAGCCTGCTGACATGTGCCGGCATTGTGACACTGGTCGAGCGGAGTGCAGACGATCGGGTTCGAGCCGGTGCAGGTTCCCGACTGGCAGGTGTCGGTCTGGGTGCACAGATCGGCATCGTCGCAGTTCGTACCGTCCGGCTTGTTCGGGTTGGTGCAATTGCCGGTCGCCTGCTGACATGTGCCGGCGTTGTGGCACTGGTCGAGCGGTGTGCAGACAACCGGGCTCGAGCCGGTGCAGATGCCTGTCTGGCAGGTATCGGTCTGGGTGCACATGTTCGAGTCGTCGCAATTCGTCCCGTCGGGCTTGTTCGGGTTCGAGCAGTTGCCGGTTCCCGAGTTACAGATGCCCGCGTTGTGGCACTGGTCGAGCGGAGTGCAGACAACCGGGTTCGAACCGGTGCAGATGCCGGTCTGACAGGTGTCTGTCTGGGTACACAGATCGCCGTCGTCGCAGTTCGTCCCGTCCGGCTTGTTCGGGTTCGTGCAATTGCCGCTGGCAGGTTGACAAATACCGGCATTATGGCACTGGTCGAGCGGATTGCAGATTACCGGATTCGAACCCGTACACGTTCCCGTCTGGCAGGTGTCAATCTGGGTACACAGGTCGCCATCGTCGCAATTCGTTCCGTTGGGCTTGTTCGGGTTGGTGCAGTTGCCCGTAGCCGGCTGGCAGATTCCTGCATTGTGGCACTGGTCGAGCGGAGTGCAGACAACCGGGTTCGAGCCGGTGCAGGTTCCCGATTGGCAAGTGTCCGTCTGGGTGCACAGGTCGGAGTCGTTGCAGTTCGTCCCGTTAGGTTTGTTGGGGTTGGTGCAGTTGCCCGTAGCCGGCTGGCAGATTCCTGCATCGTGGCACTGATCGAGTGGTGTGCAGACAACCGGGTTCGAACCTGTACACGTCCCCGTCTGGCAAGTGTCGGTTTGAGTACAAAGGTCGGAGTCGTCACAACCCGTTCCGTCTGGCTTATTCGGGTTGGTGCAGTTACCCGTCGCCGGTTGGCAGATGCCGACGTTATGGCACTGATCGAGCGGTGTACAGACAACAGGGTTCGAGCCGGTGCAGGTGCCCGACTGGCAGGTGTCGGTCTGGGTGCACAGATCACCGTCGTTGCAGCCCGTGCCGTTGGGCTTGTTCGGGTTTGTGCAACTACCGGTCGCCGGTTGACAGACGCCGACGTTATGGCATTGATCCAGCGCCGTGCAAACGACAGGGTTGGAGCCGGTGCACGTCCCGGATTGGCAGGTATCGGTCTGGGTGCACAGGTCGCCGTCGTTGCAGCCCGTGCCGTTGGGCTTGTTCGGGTTCGTGCAACTACCGGTCGCCGGTTGACAGACGCCGACATTGTGGCACTGATCCAGCGCAGTGCAGACCACCGGATCGGCGCCCGTGCACGTCCCGGCCTGACAGGTATCCGTCTGGGTGCACAGGTCGGAGTCATCGCACGGCGTTCCGTTCGGCTTGGGGGGATTCGAGCAGGCGCCGGTGACGGGGTTGCATGTCCCCGCGGCATGGCACTGATCGGAAGCCGTGCAGACAACCGGGTTGGAGCCGGTGCAGACTCCGCCCTGGCAAGTGTCGGTCTGGGTGCACAGGTCGGAATCGTTGCAGCCAGTGCCGTTGGCGACCGGGGTGTTGTTGCAGACTCCGCCGACGCATGTGTCGGTCGTGCAGGCATTGAAATCTTCGCAATCGATGTTGACGATGCATTGCATGCAGTCGGTGTCGTTGATGTCGAAGAACGTGTCGCAGTCGTTGTCCCAGCCGTCGGCACAGGTCGAGTCGCCGAAGGGCCCCTCGCTGGCGCCCGGATTGACCGAGATCTGGTTGTCGTCGCAATCGTCTCCGCCCGGACAAGACCCGTCGAGATAGGTGTCGCCGTCGGTGTCCTTGGTCGTGGCGCCGGCCGTACAACTCCCGTCTTGGCAAGTATCAAGCGTCGAGCAGATGTTGCCGTCGTTGCAAGCCGTTCCGTTTGGGCTGTTCGGATTCGAGCAGTTGCCCGTCCCGGGATTACAGACGCCGGCGATATGGCATTGATCCAGCGGTGTGCAGACCACCGGGTTCGATCCGCTGCAGGTGCCGGACTGGCAGGTATCGGTCTGGGTGCACAAGTTCAAGTCGTCGCAGGCAGTACCGTTGGGCCTGTTCGGATTCGAACAACTGCCGCTTCCCGGGTTACACGTTCCGGCAATGTGGCACTGGTCGAGCGGCGTGCAAATGACCGGGTTCGAACCGGTGCAACTTCCAGACTGGCAGGTGTCGGTCTGGGTGCACAGGTCTCCGTCATCGCAGCCCGTCCCGTTCGGCTTCTGCGGATTGGTGCAATTGCCGGTCGCCGGCTGGCAGGTGCCTGCATTGTGGCACTGGTCGAGCGGCGTGCAGACTACCGGGTTTGAGCCCGAGCAACTGCCCGACTGGCAGGTGTCGGTCTGAGTGCAAAAGTTCGAGTCGTCGCAGGCCGTACCGTTCGGCTTGTTCGGATTTGTGCAATTGCCGGTCGCCGGCTGGCAAGTGCCCACGTCGTGGCATTGGTCGAGCGCCGTACAGACAATCGGGTTCGCGCCCGTGCAACTTCCAGATTGGCAGGTGTCGGTCTGGGTGCACAGGTCTCCATCGTCGCAGGCCGTGCCGTTAGGCTTGTTCGGATTGGAGCAGTCTCCCGAGGCGGGGTTGCAAGTGCCGGCATTGTGGCACTGGTCGAGGGCCGTGCAAATAACCGGGTTCGAGCCGGTGCAGGTGCCGGACTGGCACGTGTCTGTCTGAGTGCAAAAATCGGCGTCGTCGCAGCCGGTTCCATCCGGCTTGTTCGGGTTTGTGCAGTTGCCGGTGGCGGGCTGGCAGGTGCCGGCATTGTGGCACTGATCGAGCGCCGTGCAGCTTACCGGATTCGAGCCCGTGCAGCTTCCCGACTGGCAAGTGTCGGTCTGGGTACACAGGTTTCCGTCGTCGCAGGCCGACCCGTCGGGTTTTGATGGATTAGAGCAACTGCCCGTGGCCGGGTTGCACGTCCCCGAGTCATGGCACTGATCCTGCGCGCTGCAGATGATCGGGTTCGCCCCGGTGCAAGTTCCCGACTGGCAAGTGTCGGTCTGGGTGCACAGATCTCCGTCGTCGCAGGCAGTGCCATTTGGTTTGTTCGGGTTCGAGCAACTGCCGGTGGCCGGGTTGCATGTTCCGGCATTATGACACTGGTCGAGCGGCGTACAGCTTACGGGGTTCGAACCGCTGCAGGTTCCCGACTGGCAGGTATCGGTTTGCGTGCACAAATCCCCGTCGTCACACGACGTCCCGTCGGGTTTTTGCGGATTTGAGCAACTGCCGGTGGCCGGATTGCATGTCCCGGTGTTGTGGCACTGGTCGAGCGGCGTACAGCTTACGGGGTTCGAACCGCTGCAAGTTCCCGACTGGCAGGTATCGGTTTGCGTGCACAAATCCCCGTCGTCGCACGACGTCCCGTTGGGTTTTTGCGGATTACTGCAATTGCCGGTGGCCGGGTTGCACGTCCCGGCGGTGTGGCATTGATCCTGCGCGCTGCAGACGACCGGATCCGTGCCCGTGCAGCTTCCCGACTGGCAGGTGTCGGTTTGTGTGCACAAATCCCCGTCGTCGCACGATGTCCCGTTGGGTTTTTGCGGATTACTGCAACTGCCCGTTCCGGGATTACAAGTCCCGGTATTGTGGCACTGGTCGAGGGCCGTGCAAACCACGGGGTCGGAGCCCATGCAACTGCCTGCCTGGCAAGTGTCCGTTTGGGTACACAGATTGCTGTCGTCACAAGCGGTCCCGTCAATAACCGGGTTGTTCTGGCATTCACCCGATATGCAAAGATCGGTAGTGCAAGGGTTGCCGTCTTCGCATTCGGAGTGCGCGATACACTGCATGCACCCGGAGTCGTTCATGTCCACGAATGTATCGCAATCATTGTCCCAACTATCTCCACAGGTCGGATCGAGATAGGGACCTTCCGTCTCGCCCGGATTGATGAAACCGCGGTTATCGTCGCAGTCATTACCTCCCGGGCAGCTGCCGTCCAGGTAGGTGTCGCCGTCGGTATCCTTGTCGGTGGCTCCAGTGACGCAACTTCCTCCCTGACATGTGTCCGCCTGGGAACAAAAGTCGCCGTCGTCGCAAGCCGAACCATCCGACTTGTTCGGGTTCGAGCAGCTGCCCGTAGCCGGGTTGCAGATTCCGGCGACATGGCACTGGTCGAGCGGTGTGCAAATAGTCGGGTTTGCGCCGCTGCAACTTCCAGACTGGCAAGTGTCCGTCTGTGAGCACAGGTCGCCGTCGTCGCAGGCTTGCCCGTCGGGTTTTGCCGGATTCGAGCAACCACCGGTGGCCGGGTTGCAAACACCGGCATCGTGGCACTGATCCAGCGGGGTGCATATCACCGGATTGGAACCCGTGCAGCTTCCAGACTGACATGTGTCTGCCTGCGTGCACAGGTTGCCGTCGTTGCAGCCCGAGCCGTCCGGTTTCTGCGGGTTACTGCAGCTGCCCGTTCCCGGGTTGCAAGTGCCGGCATTGTGGCACTGATCCAGCGGCGTGCATGTCACGGGGTCGGCGCCGATACAGCTTCCCGACTGGCAGGTATCGGTTTGCGTGCACAAATCCCCGTCGTCACACGACGTCCCGTTGGGTTTTTGCGGATTACCGCAACTGCCCGTGGCGGGATTGCAGGTGCCCGCATTGTGGCACTGGTCGAGCGCCGTACAATTTACAGGGTTCGAGCCCGTGCAACTTCCCGCCTGGCAAGTATCAGTTTGTGTGCACAGATCACCGTCATCGCAGCCAGAGCCGTCGGGCTTCTGCGGGTTACTGCAGCTTCCCGTCGATGGGTTACAGCTGCCGACGTCGTGGCACTGGTCGAGCGCCGTACAGCTTACCGGATTCGAACCGGTGCAGTTTCCCGCCTGGCAAGTATCAGTTTGTGTGCACAGATCACCGTCATCGCAGCCAGAGCCGTCGGGCTTCTGCGGATTCGAGCAACTGCCCGTAGCCGGGTTGCAGACACCCGCGTTATGACACTGGTCGAGCGGCGTGCAGGCTAAAGGATCCGACCCCTGGCAGCTACCGACCTGGCAGGTATCCGTTTGCGTGCACAGATCACCGTCATCGCAGGCCGAACCGTTGGGCTTGTTGGGATTCGAACAACTACCCGTGGCCGGGTTGCATGTGCCGGCGTTGTGACATTGGTCGGTCGCAGTGCAGACTACCGGATTCGAGCCCGTGCAGCTTCCCGCCTGACAGGTGTCGCTCTGTGTGCACAGATCACCGTCATCGCAGCCAGAGCCGTCGGGCTTCTGCGGATTACTGCAACTGCCCGTAGCCGGGTTGCAGCTGCCAACATTGTGACACTGGTCGAGGGCCGTGCAGGTCACCGGGTTAGAACCCGTGCAGCTTCCAGCCTGACAACTGTCGCTCTGGGTGCACAGGTTGCCGTCATCGCAAGAGGTTCCGTCCGGTTTCTGCGGGTTACTGCAACTGCCCGTTCCAGGATTGCAGATGCCTGCATTGTGGCACTGGTCGAGAGGAGAGCAGGCCACAGGATTCGAGCCGGTGCAACTTCCCGCCTGACAGCTATCGGTCTGGGTGCACAAGTCACCGTCATCGCAGCTCGATCCGTTGGGCTTGGCTGGATTCGAACAACTGCCTGTAGCAGGGTTGCAGATGCCCGCATTGTGACACTGGTCGAGCGCCGTGCAGGCTACCGGATTTGAGCCCGTGCAGCTTCCCGCCTGGCAGGTGTCGCTCTGGGTGCACAGGTCGCCGTCGTCGCAGCCGGTACCGTTTGCGACGGCATCGTTATGGCAGATCCCTCCGACACAAGTGTCGGTCGTGCAGGCATTGAAATCTTCGCAATCGATATTGACGATACATTGCATGCATCCCGAATCGAGCATGTCGGCCAGCGTGTCGCAGTCGTTGTCCCAGCCGTCCGAGCAGGTGGGATCACCGTTCGGGCCCTCGCTGGCCCCGGGATTGATCAACGGATCGTCGTCGTAACAGTCGGTGCCACCCGGGCACGACCAGTCGAGGTAGGTGTCTCCGTCGGTATCCTTGTCGGTGGCGCCGGCGATGCATCCGCCGCCTTGGCAAGTGTCAGTCGAGGAGCAGTCGTTCAGATCGTCGCAAACCGAGCCGTCCGGCTGGTTGGGGTTGGTGCAACTGCCCGTCGCCGGCTGGCAGGTTCCGGACAGGTGACATTGATCCAGCGGCAGGCACACGACCGGGTTCGAGCCGGCGCAGCTTCCCGATTGGCAAGTGTCGGTCTGGGTACACAGGTTCGAGTCGTTACACGACGTCCCGTCCGGACTCGGCGGGTTCGAACAACTTCCAGTGCCCGGGTTGCAGACACCCGCGACGTGACACTGATCGAGCGCTGTGCAGACGACCGGGCTCGCCCCACTGCAAGCTCCCGCCTGGCATGTGTCGGTCTGGGTGCACAGGTCTCCGTCGTCGCAGGATGTCCCGTCCGGTCTGTTCGGGTTCGTGCAACTGCCTGTGGCCGGCTGACAGGTGCCGGCGCTGTGGCATTGATCAAGCGGCGTACACACGACCGGGTTCGAGCCGGCGCAGCTTCCAGACTGGCAGGCATCCGTTTGCGTGCACAGATTGCCGTCATCGCAACCCGATCCATCCGGCTTGTTCGGATTCGTGCAACTACCCGTGGCCGGCTGGCAGGCTCCGGCATCGTGACATTGGTCGAGCGGCACACAGCTAACAGGATTCGAACCGGTGCAAACGCCCGACTGGCATGTGTCGGTCTGGGTGCACAGGTCGGCGTCATTGCAGGGCTTCCCGTTGGGGCTGGCCGGATCCGTACACGAGCCGGTGGCCGGGTTACAGATTCCCGCGTCGTGACACTGATCGAGAGGCGAGCAAGCAACCGGATCGGCGCCGGCGCAGACGCCCGCCTGGCAGGTGTCGGTCTGGGTGCACAGGTCGCTATCGTCACAGCCCGAACCGTCTGGACTGTTGGGATTTGAGCAATTTCCTGTCGCCGGGTTGCAGATCCCGGCAACGTGGCATTGGTCGAGCGGCGTGCACACGATCGGGTTCGCCCCGCCGCAGGCGCCCGCCAGACACGTGTCGGTCTGGGTGCACGGGTTGCCGTCATCGCAAGTCGAGCCGTCGGGCTTGGCCGGATTCGAGCAGTTGCCGGTGGCCGGATTGCAGTTGCCGGCGTCGTGACACGAATCCTGAGGCATGCAGACCACCGGGTTCGAACCGGCGCAAATCCCAGTCTGGCAGGTATCGGTCTGGGTGCACATGTTAGCGTCGTCGCACGGGCTACCGTCGGACACGGGCGGATCCGAGCAAACGCCGCTGGCCGGATTACACACGCCTGCGGCGTGACACTGGTCGGAAGCCGTGCACACTACCGGATTGCTCCCGGTGCAGGCGCCGGCCAGGCACCCGTCGGTAAGGGTGCACGCGTCGCCATCGTCACAGGGCGTGCCGTCCGGCTTGGTCGGATCCGTACACGAGCCCGTGGCGGGATTGCAGATACCCGCGTTGTGGCAGGAATCGAGCGCAACACATTGCACCGGGCTCGCGCCGTTGCAATTGCCGGATGAGCAAGTATCCACCTGGGTGCACAGGTTGCCGTCGTTACAACCAGAGCCGTCCGGCTTGACCGGATTGCTGCAGGTTCCGCTGGAGGGATTGCAGACACCGGCGTTGTGACAGGAATCGAGTGGTGTGCATACAACCGGATTCTGCCCGGTACACACTCCTGCCTGGCAGGTATCGCTGGCCGTGCACAGGCTGTTGTCGTTGCAAGGTACTCCATCCGGAGAGTTTGGATTCGAGCAAGCTCCGGTGGCCGGGTTGCAGACACCGATAGTGTGACACTGATCGAGGGCCGTACACACCACGGGATTGGTGCCCACGCACACTCCACCCTGGCATACATCGTCCTGTGTGCACATATCACCGTCCGAACAGCTGTTGATGTTCGGCCAGTTGACACAACCGGTCACTGCGTCACAACTGTCGTCGGTGCATGGGTTGTTGTCATCACAGTCGAGCAGCGTGCCCGCTTGGCAGTTGCCGCCGATGCACTGCTCGATTCCGTTGCAGACAATGTTATCGTTGCAGTCGTCGTCAACCGTGCACGGGCTGCAAGTCGGATCCGCGGCGTCGGTCAGCAGGTTGCAGTTGTTGTCTATCCCGTCCGAACACAGCGGACTGCCGGCCGGCCCCTCGAACATGTCCGGTCGAACATTCTCATCGTTGTCATCGCAGTCCGATCCCCCGCAAGAATCATCGCCGAAGCCATCACCGTCCTGATCCCTCGGGACGCCACTACAGAAGCCGTTGGCGCAAACGTCGCCCTGTGTGCAGTCGCTGCCGTCGTCGCAGGCCGCCGTGTTGTCGCTATGCAAGCAGTTACCCGTTGCACCGTCACAGCTATCGTCGGTGCAGACGTTGGCGTCACCGCAGAATTTAGGCCCACCGGGCTGGCAAGTGCCCGAACCGCAACTATCACCCTGTGTGCAGGGATCACCGTCGTTGCACGGCGCCGCATTGGGGGTGAAGACGCAACCACCCTGGGCCGGATCGCAGCTGTCATCGGTACAGCCGTTGGAGTCGTCGCAGGCAAGTGTCTGCGAGCCCGGCTGGCAGAACCCGCCGGCACAGGCATCGCCCACCGTGCATTGATTGAGATCATCGCAGGCTATGGTGTTGTTGGTATGGACACAACCAGAGGCAGGCTGGCAGGTATCATCGGTGCAATCGTTGGCGTCGTTGCAGTCCAGAGATGATCCGCCCGGCTGGCAGGCTCCCCCGGAGCAGGCGTCGCCTACCGTGCACAGATCGCCGTCCTCGCAGGAGGCAGTGTTGTCTACGTGTCCGCAAACGCCGGTCGCCGGATCGCAGCTATCGTTTGTACATTCGTTGGTGTCATCGCAGTCAACAGGCGTGCCTACCCGGCAGGCTCCGGCGATGCAGGTCTCGGTGCCGTTACACAAATCGTTGTCATCACAGTAGGCGTCCGAAGTGCAAGGGTTGCATAATCCATCCTCCATGTCGGTCAACCCGTCACAGTCGTTGTCCAGCCCGTCTGTGCAACTTTGCGGCAAGCCGGCCCCTTCGAAGGCTCCGGGGTAAACCGCCGCGTTACCGTCGTCACAATCGTCTCCGCCGCAAGCTAGTGATTGATGGCCGTCGCCGTCGCCGTCGAATGGCGTCCCGAAGCAGGCCCCGGCCCGGCAGGTGTCATTCATGGTGCAGTCATCACCATCGTCACAGGAACCTTCTTGTAAGTCTATGTTGACGCAGCCCCGGCCGCGCTGACACACATCCGCCGTGCACTCGTTTCCGTCGTCGCATGAGATTGAGGCGTCTGGCAATTGATCGACGACACCGTCGCAATCGTTATCGGCGCCATCGCAAGTCTCCGTGGCACCGGGGTATGAATCGGGATCGCTGTCGTCGCAGTCGGCTCCCCCGCAAGAATCGTCGTCGAAGCCGTCCAGATCGTCGTCGTGACAGGTGATCGAGCAATTGCCGTTCAGGCAACCCAGATCCTGCGGGCAAGCGTTGCCGCAGCTGCCGCAATTCTCCCGGTCGCCCATGACATTGGTCTCGCAACCATCCGCGGGGTCTAAGTTGCAATCGCCCCAGCCCAGGTCGCAGTCACCCATCGCGCAATTACCGGCATCGCACAACGGAGTGGCATTATCGAAAGTGCAGATGATCCCGCATTCACCGCAGTTTTCTGGATCCGCGCCGGTATCGACGCAGTCGCCGCTGCAGTTCGTCAGGCCACCTGAGCAAACGAGAAAAAACGTGACCATCTTCTGCAAACGAACGCACTTTCCTGCCTCGAAATGATCGCACAGCGGCGCCCCATTTACCTCGACGACCAGTCCCGCCTCGCCGACAGTAGTCGATCCGATGAAAGCCACGCCTCTGCCATCCGTGTCTGTCGGCACTCCGGGCTGCTCTATCATGTCTACCAGGTTACCGCCCTGGTTACGGGACGAAAGGAGTTCAACCTGCGCGCCTTCTATCGGGGTACGGGCGGCCCCCTCGAGGTAGACCCAAACGGCCACTTCCGCCTCGGCCTCTCCGCTGGTAGGGATATGGTCGGGATCTACCGACATATCGCCGACCAACTGGGCATGTACCGACCCGCTGTCGCAACCGCCGGCAAGCAGACCGAATACCGACAGTCCCAATACTGCGCCCGCTGAAAAAAACCTCGCCCAGATTGTGCCCGTCTTCGTGGCCATCTCATCATCTCCCGTTCTGTCCACTTGGCGGACAGAAAAAAAGCGAACCGCCACGCCACTCCAGGCAATCCGCCAATCCAGCTCCGCTTTCGATCTTCCACAGCGCCATCTTCGGCGGCCCTTCTTTTCTCTCCGAGAGAATCAGGGCTTTGCGCTCCAGAAGAACCTGGATTGCCTTTGTCGGATGGCTGCCGACCAAACCGATTATCTGCTTTGATTCTAACCGACTTACTCCCAAAAAGCAAGCTGCCGTTTCAGGGGCAACGGTCTATTTTTACGGAGAAAACTACTTGCGACAGTCTGTTGCCAACCGGATGGGAATGACGACTTTTTCACCTTTTTTCACCAGTCCCTGCCCGCATCCACAGGCCAGCACCTGGGTCGAACTGGCGGCCTCGATGTAGAACATCAGCATGCCCTCGGAAAGTTCGGCCACTGTCAGGGTGACGCTCTCCGTGCCGCTGACCGTCTGCTCGCCGTATTTGAGAAATGTGTAGTCAAGAACACTCTTGGGTGCCTGCGATCCCATAAAATCCTCACAGGCCGCCTGGGATCCGTCGGAAAGCTCAAATGGCAACACATAGTAACGGATCTTGGTCGTGTCCTGCGGCAGATCCCGCGGCTGAAACTCCAGGCTCAATGATATGCCGCGGAGATCATCGCCGCCGCAGGATGCTCCACCCGCGAGTGCCAGCGACAGAAGGATAAACAGAATTGTTGTCGGGCTCTTCACTTTTGTCCTCAGCGAATAACCAGCACTGCCTGTCCGGTGGTTGGCTGGGATCTCCCGCCCCCGGCCGTCACGCCAAAATAAGTCCCAATGCCGGCCCCGGCCAACCCGACTCCGACGAGCGTCCAGAACCACCAGCTCTTCAGTACGGGCGTTGAGCGTGCGCCCTCGGGTATCTTGCCGGCCATGAGGTTTATCCTGAAATTCAAAGGCTGCTTGGGATTGCCCATGTTCGTAACCCAGCGACCCTTGGCATCGCTGCCCGCAATGTAGTAATCGATGAACATCTCCACTTCGTCCGTCAGGTGCCAGATGAAGGGGATGTAGCCGACATATGTACGGGCGCCCGCCTCTCTGCCTGTGGCCTTCGCTGGTCGCATCTGCACCTTCGAATACTCGGGATCTCCTCGGCGCCGGAAGTACACCTGCATCCTGCGAAGCTTATTGTGCAGATCGACCACATAAGCCTTGACCTCGATTCGCTCTGCGGCCGAGATCTCCCCTATGGGAGTATGGCGCATAATGACCTTGTCCCGTTTCTGAACGCTATCCTTTACCTTGTTGAAGAAGTTGAGAATCTTCGGAGACGTCAGCAGGGGATTCATCTCGTAGTTCGGACTGACCTTCAAAAGAAGCTCGAAGGCACGAACGGCGTACTTCTTCTGCCCTTGGACGATGTATATTGAGCCCATGTATTTGTATATCTCGACGATGTCCTTGCGAGTTGTGCCCTTGACCCGGATGGCCTCCTTGAGTTTTTTCAATGCCTCACGGTACTGCAGGTTGTCATAGAGGATTTTGGCTTCTTTGAGCTTCAGGTTGCCTCTAGTGAAATCATCTCCCTGAGGCCAGGCCGGCTGCGAGGCGCACAGCACGCACAGACATAATGCGGCGCGTGCCATGCTATGGGTGATCTTTCCTGTCACAAACGCCTCCCGGGCGCCAACAGCGAATCAATGATTTTCTTGTAACGATCTTGCATTCATAAAGTCAAGGGTTTCAATGTAATTTTATTGACTTCGAATTTTGTCGGATAATAACATGAAGTGCGGCAAGTATTCAAATTTTAGCTTTCAGCGACTGGGGCACATGGCTCAGCAGTTCGGAAAATTCAAGCTGTTGAAAAAAATCGCCTCCGGCGGAATGGCCGAGATCCACATTGCCAAACAACGGGGCATGGAGGGATTCGAGAAGATAGTGGTCATCAAGACCATCCTGCCCAACCTTGCCAGCAATGAAGAATTCGTGCAGATGTTTCTCGACGAGGCGCGCATCGCCGCCCGTTTGACACATCCGAATATCGTGCAAATCTACGACCTGGGGCGTGTTGGAAGCACCTACTTCATCGCCATGGAGTACGTTCAGGGCGAAAACCTGCGTACCGTGGCAAAGGCTTGCCGAAAAAAAAAGGCACCATTGCCCTTGCAACACACTGTCAAAGTCATCAGCCAGGCAAGCGAGGGCCTGCATTATGCCCATTCGAAACAGGATACCAGCGGTGCACCTCTCAATATTGTTCACCGGGACATCAGCCCGCAGAACATCCTGGTCTCGTTCGAAGGCATCACCAAACTCGTGGACTTTGGTATTGCCAAGGCCGCCACTCAATACCAGGAGACACGGGCCGGGATACTAAAGGGCAAGTATTCCTACATGTCGCCCGAGCAGTGCATGAGTCGGCCGGTCGATGCGCGCAGCGATATTTTTTCAATGGGTATCGTGCTGTGGGAACTGGCCACCGGTCTGCGCCTTTATAAACTCGACTCGGAACTGATGATTCTCAAGGAGATCACCGAGGGCAAAGTCCGCCCGCCGCGCGACGTTAACCAGCAGATCCCCGCCGAACTCGAAGCGATAATTCTAAAGGCCCTGGAGAAACGTCCCAAAGACCGTTTCTCAAGCGCGCTCGAGATGCACATGGCTCTCGAGGAGTTCATGAAGAACCAGGGGCTAATCTCCAGCACGGTTCACCTGAGCGCCTTCATGCGAGAGCTGTTCAAGGATAAACTCGAGAATCTGCGCAAGATCGAACAGGCCCAGGCCGACGGCGATAATCTCGAGTCTTTTCTGTTCGACGACTTGAACGAGCCGGACATGTACGTGCCGGGCACCGGCGCCACGCCGTCTCAAGTGTCTCCGGTCAGCACGCCGTCGAAACCGCTTTTTCCAAAACCAACTACCGGTATTTCCAGGATCGCCCCGGTTCCTTCGCCCACACCGCCCGTAAAACCGAGGCGCAACTTATTTGCCGGCTCGATTATCATCGTCCTGCTAGGAATCCTGGGTACACTGGCGTATTTTGTCTACCAGCAGACGAAAACACCCGGAAAGAAAGTCAGCGCTGGTGATGCCGGAGTGCCGATCGCGCCGAGCAAGGGCCGCATTCACGTTACTTCCAGTCCAGCCGGCGCGTCCGTTTTCCTCGACGGCAACCGCAAGGGGACCACCCCCTGTGACATCGGTGATCTGCCGCCAGGCAAGCTTTTTGCCCTGCGAATCTCAAAGACCGGATTCAGACCATGGAAAACCCAGTTCAAGGTCGAGGATGCAGAGCCGCGCCCGTTTCATGCGCAACTCGAAAAGGTCGGCACAACGTCTTCCGGCTGGGGCAGCGCAGAGGTAATAACCGCTCCGCCCGGCGCCTCGGTAACTCTTGATGGCTCTCCGGTAGCCGGAAAAACACCGCTAACCCTTGAACGCGTGACTGTCGGAGAAAGCCACCAACTCGTGGCCTCTCTGGAGGGGCGCAAGAGTTGGACCAAGTCTTTCAGTGTAAGAGCGGGCCGCACTATCAAGTTGACAGGCGATCTGCCTCGCGACCAGGCGGGAGATTCTACCGGCCAGAAGAAACGCGCCTATGTCAGCCTGCGCTCCCGTCCAGGCGGCGCCTCGTTCTTTCTCAACGGTAGCCCGGTGTCCTCTAGTTTTGCCCTGGAACCCGGGGGCAGCTATTTGGTCAGCGCCAGGCTCAGGGGTTACAAGGAATGGTCGCAGCGAATATCTCCCAGGCGCGGCGAACACATGAAATTAGTCGCCAAACTCGTTCGTGGTAGTGTCATCAGGCCGCAAGGCAAGGCTAGCCTGTCACTGGACTGCAAGCCCTGGGCTAAGGTGTTTTTAGACAACGTGGAAATCGGAACGACCCCCATCGCCAATCACGAATTGAAGGCCGGCTCTCACACCATCCGACTGGTGAACGGACAACTCCAGGCCGCAAAGAAAATAAAGATCGTCGCCCGAAACGGCGAGTCGATCAGGAAGAACGTTGAGTTCGCAAAAGGCTTGCTGTCGGTTCGAGCCAAGCCATGGGCCGACGTCTACATCCACGGAAAAAAGCTCGGCACCACTCCTTTCGAACCCAAGGAACTCTATGAAGGCACCTACAAGGTGATTCTCAAGAACCCCACCTTGAACCTGACTCTCGAGCGAAAGGCAACCATCAAGCCAGGCGAGAAAACGGTCATCAATGCCAATTTCCTGAACTAGTGCCCGTCCCAAAACCCCACTTTTCTCTGACGGGCACTACGAAATCATTGGGTTTTTAATGGTGTTCGATCGGTTTTGAGATGGACTCGAACCAGAAGCCGCAAGGCAGCCTGCGGATCCGCTTCTGAGCGGCTATTTTCAAAAAGACCTTTCAAAACCCTTGGTGCCTGGAATATCATCTGAGCAGCAATAATCGTTTGGCTGAGTGGATGCGAACCGATTCTCCATGATCCGGCAAGTTGGCAAATTCAGTCTGCTCGCAGAAATCGCTAAAGGCGGTATGGCCGAGATCTATATTGCCCTACAGCATCTGCCAGACGGCGACGACAAACTAGTGGTTATCAAGATGCTGCGATCTGATCTTAGGGACAATCGCGAGTATGTGCAGATGTTTCTCAACGAGGCACGCATTGCCTCGCGCCTGATGCACCCCAACATAGTTCAGATGTACGACCTGGGATATGCCGACGGTAACTATTTCATCGCGATGGAGTACATCCATGGAGAAAACGTCTATTCGATAGCCAGAAAATGTCACAGGATGAAGAAACGCATTCCCTTGCCTCTTTCGCTGAGAATTGCGCGTCTGACATGCATGGGTCTGCAATACGCACACACCAAAGCGGACGTCGTCGGGAGACCCTTGAACATCGTCCACTGCGACATCAGCCCGCAGAACGTCATCGTTTCTTTCGACGGCGAAGTCAAGGTGCTCGATTTCGGGGTGGCCAGGGCCACAAGCAGCTTTGAGAGGAAAGAGTCCAAGAAGACGGTCAAGGGAAAACTGCCATACATGTCTCCCGAGCAGGTTCTTGGCACACCCCTCGACGCCCGAACCGACGTCTATGCCACCGGAACCGTGCTGTGGGAATTGGTAACCGGGAGACGCCGCTATCGGCGTGCGGAAAACAGGGAAATCTTCAAGGACATAATAGAGGGCAGCGCACCGCCGCCGAACCGCTGGAACCCGGAAATCCCTGGGCAGTTCGAGGCAGTCATACTCAAGTCCCTGGTTAAAAACCCGGACGCCCGCTTCCAGACGGCCGAACAATTCGCCTCCGCTTTGGATCAGGCCGCCCGTGCGACAGGGCTGGAGTCGACACCCGAAGATCTGGCAACCCTCATGCACGAGCTGTTTGGCGAAAAGATCGAGGAAGCCGCAAAGATCGACCAGGCCCTGGCCCAGGGAGAGATCGAATCTCTCATGTTCGGCGAACTCGACGCTCAGGACCCCAAGCGAGATACACAAGCCACCCCGGAGATCGAGACGCCCTTAGAAGCTACCGGACATGAACCGGACAAACCGGTTTTTCGACCGGGTTCGACCGGCAAGCGATCCCGTCTTTTGCTCGGCCTGTTTATCCTGGCACTTATTGCCGCGCTGATTGTCGTCTCATACTTTCACCTGCGACCGGTACCGAAGAGATCTTCAAACCCGCCGAGCGACAAGTGCATGCTGTCTGTCAGCTCCTCGCCTGCAGGTGCCAAGATGTTGCTCGACGGAAAGGAAAGATGCAAAACCCCCTGCATCGTGCAAAACCTGGAGGTTGGATCAGAACACGAACTGAAGATCGAGAAACACAACTACCGACCCTTCTCCACCCGTTTCAAACTGACCTCGAAATTCGAAGTGAAGAAGTTCGACATTAAACTCAGAAGGTAGGATTCCGAGCAGCTCAGACAAGCCCCTTTACGCGCCGCATCTCTTCCATGGTCTTGCGATAGGCGATCTCCCAGTCACGGGTGCCTTCCTGCAGGTTCCTGAGACGCTTGCGAACCTCGGCATCGAGATCGTCGTGAACCTTCAAGTAGCGCCTGATAATGTCCGCGATGCGCTTGCGCATGATCCTGTCCTCGGCGTAGACCTCGGCTATGTTTGCAGACATCAGCATGAACTCGAGCATCTGGTTGATGATGTAGTCGAGAGCTTCATCGTCTAGGGGAACCTTCTTGCCGGCCGCGGCCATGCGCCGAGCCTCGCCGTACTTGGCGTTTCCCCAGCCCCTGGAGGACAACACGTCACTGGTGTAATCGCTCACCTCCCGCTCTTTGCGCGCATACTCCGTCAATATTGCCTCGAAATCCCCGGCAGCCTCGGTCTCTAGTCCCTCTTCGACCTCGATATCGCCGTTGCTTACCAGGGTGTTGACTATCTCCTTGGCGATAGTCGGAATCACTTTTGTGTATATCTTCATGGTCTACTCCACTTGATCATATTCAACTTCCCCTATCAGTACCGCCAAGCTCGGTCAAACCGCAAAGAAAATCATGAATGCGCTGCGCCAGGCGGGGCGTCACACCCTTGACCTCGGCAAGCAGCCCGGGCGTCGCTTCCCGCACACCTCGCAGGCTGCCGAAATGAACGAGCAGTCGCCGTCGCAGGACAGGTCCTACCCCGGGTATTTCATCCAGAACAGAGCGCAAATAGCTCTTTCCGCGCAGGCGCCGGTGATAGGCCACCGCAAAACGGTGTGCTTCGTCCCGTACCCGAGCAAGAAGAAACAACTCGTCGCTTTCGGGCTTGAGCAGAATCGGATTCTTGCGGCCCGGCAGATAGACTTTCTCCCTCGACCGCCGACCCTTTTTCTTCTCGGCACGCCCCTTGGACAGCGCAGCCAGGTCGATATCCGTGATACCGAGATCTTCGAAGACAACTTTAACCGCCCCTAGTTGGCCCAATCCACCATCGAGCAGCACGAGATCGGGACCGTCGTCCTTGCCCAGAAGGACGGGTCGAAATCGCCTGGCAACCACCTCGCGCATCATGTCCACGTCAGAATCAGCAATCGCATCGCGGATCCGGTAGCGCCTATACTCCGAGGGGGCCGGTTCACCATCGAGCAGCACGGCCATAGAGCCCACGCTGAAGCTTCCACCCAGCGTGGAAAGGTCGAAACAGTCGATGCGCCGCGGCAAGCGCGACAGCTTTAGCCTTTTCTCCAGGCGCTCGAGCCGATTCATGAGGATTCCGCTAGTGGCAAGTTTCGACCGAAAAGCCTCGCGGGCGTTCTCGCGGGCCAGTCCAATCAGTTCGGCCGTGCCACGCCGGGGACCAAGCAGCTTGACTTTTCCCGGACGCCTCTCACTGAGAAACTCGCCGAGCAAGGCGAGATCACCGTCGTCTTCTTCCCCCATAGCCGCCTCGGGAGGCAGCAAGATCTCCGCCGGCACCTCGGCACCGCTGCCGTAGTGCCTGGTGACGATCTGGCGCACCAAATCAGCGGTCGGCGCATGGCTGTTCGAAAACGGGAAACGGCTGATACCCAGAAGCCCGCCCCTTCTGACATGCAAGATCACAATCACTCCAGCCGCGCCTTCGCGGTGAACACCGACTGCATCCCGGTCTTTCCTGGACGGATCGATCAGCGTTTTCCGATCGAGTGTGCCGCTTACGGCCGCTATTCTGTCGCGCAGGCGGGCAGCGTCCTCGAAACGCAGTTCTGCTGCGGCCTCTCGCATTCTGTTTCGAAGCGCCTCTATGACGTAGTCACTGCGACCGGAGAGCAGAGCCACGCTTTGCTTGACGCGCCGGGCGTAATCATCCGGCGACACTTCGAGCACGCAGGGTCCCAGGCAGCGACCCATCTGCTGCAACAAACACGGCCTGGCGCGCCCGCGGAAAGAAGTGTCGTTACAGGTCCTGAGACCAAATGTTGTCTGTAATAGACGAAATGTCTCCCGCGCAGCCGCGGCCGAGGTGTAAGGGCCGAACCAGCGCCCCGATGAGGCCGAACGCGGGTCGCCCCGCGGACGCCGGCGATCGAGGACCAGGCGCGGGTAGGGCTGTGCGCCTGTAATACGTATCGACAAGAAGTTCTTATCGTCCGTCAGATCAACATTGTAGCGTGGCCGTTTTTTCCCGATCAGTTCGCGTTCGAGAATCAATGCGTCTTTCTCGGTGGAAGTAACTATTACTTCGATGTCGTATAGTTCTTTATCGAGACGCGCTATGAAGGCCCGCTCATCACCGGAAGCTCTGAAGTAGCTACGAACCCGCGAACGCAGATTCTTTGCCTTGCCTATGTAGATTACGCCTCCGCGCAGCCCCTTCATCAGGTATACACCGGGCTTTGCCGGCAGCCTTTCGAGCAGGGCTTCCAGTCGATTGCCTCTCAGCGGCTGTGCATTCCGGGCCAAGCTGATCTACCCGCTTCTCAAATGGAACCCGGCTAACTCACGAATTCGGTCGCGCAGTTCTGCGGCCCGCTCAAAATCCAGATCCTCCGCAGCCGCACGCATCTGTTGGGTGAGTTCGTCTATGATCTCGATAATCTCGGCTCCGCTCGTGACAAGCTGCCCTTTGCCGGCTTTGCCGGCCCGCCCCGAATCCATCCGCGGCAAGTCGCGGATCTCCTTGGAGACCGAACGAGGCTGAATGTCATGCTCGCTGTTGTAGTTCCTCTGAATCTCACGCCTGCGATTAGTTTCGGAAAGAGCACCGCGCACGGCATCGGTTTCGCGGTCAGCGTAAAAAATCACCCGTCCGTCGATGTTGCGCGCAGCACGACCGGTGGTTTGAACCAGGGCGGTCTCACTGCGCAGAAATCCCTGACGATCGGCGTCGAGGATGGCGACTAGTGCCACCTCGGGGATATCCAGCCCTTCACGCAACAAATTTATACCGACTAGTACGTCGAACTCCCCTGCCCTGAGTTCACGCACGATCTTCATTCGCTCGAGTGTTTCAATATCGGCATGCAGGTAACGCACGCGGACCTCGTGCTCCGCCAGATAGTCGCAAAGCTCTTCTGCCATACGCTTGGTCAAGGTAGTCACCAGCACCCGATGTCCCCGTGCAACAGTCTGCCTGATCTGATCGAGCACATCGTCCACCTGCCTGCTTGCCGGACGGACCTCCACCAGCGGATCGATCAAACCCGTGGGGCGGATAATCTGTTCCACTAACACACCCTTGGCCAGTTGCACTTCGAAAGGAGCCGGTGTGGCCGAAACGTAGATGCGCTGTCCGGCGCGGGCGTCGAATTCTTCGTATGTCAGCGGCCGGTTATCCAGCGCCGAGGGCAGCCGGAAGCCGTGCTCCACCAGAGTCTGCTTGCGTGATCGGTCACCTTTAACCATACCCCTGATCTGCGGCAGGGTCTGGTGGCTCTCGTCGATGACGATCATCGCATCACCCGGCAAGTAATCTATCAAAGTGGGTGGCGGCTCGCCCTGCAGGCGGCCGGAAAGATGGCGGCTGTAGTTCTCTATCCCGTTGCAATAGCCCATTTGTTCGAGCATCTCGAGATCGTACATTGTTCGTTGTTCGAGTCTCTGGGCCTCGAGCTCACGCCCTTTTCCTCTGAAATATCCTAGCTGCGCGGTCAGTTCCTGGCGAATGCCGTTTATGGCGCGATCAAGCGACTTGGCGCCGGTGACATAGTGACTGCCCGGGTAAACCGAGATCGTCTCGATCTGCTCCAATCTCTCTCCGCGCAAGGGATCGATCACGTCGATCTTCTCAATCTCGTCTCCCCAGAAATATACACGCAGGGCACGATCTTCCTCGTAAACCGGAAAAATATCGACCAGGTCGCCGCGCACCCGGAAAGTGCCGCGGTGAAAATCCAAATCGTTGCGTGTGTAGTGGATATCCACCAGGCGCCTCAGCAAGGCATCTCGACCAGGCGCCTCACCCCGAGCCAGATCCACTCGCATCTCGGCATATGACTCTACCGGGCCAAGCCCGAATATACAGGACACCGAGGCTACGATAATCACATCGGGCCGAGTAAGCAGAGAGTGTGTAGCCATATGCCGCAGGCGATCGATCTCGTCGTTTATACTGGCGTCTTTCTCAATGTAGGTGTCCGACTGCGGAACATAGGCTTCGGGCTGATAGTAGTCGTAG
>Ga0315535_1000685_pt1 | contig 23684 bp, 21 predicted proteins | sample SalMarSW160220MG_2_FD_203092 | JGI IMG/M metagenome (GOLD analysis project Ga0315535, IMG submission 203092) | Salt marsh sediment microbial communities from the Plum Island Ecosystem LTER, Massachusetts, United States - Salt Marsh Sediment SW1602-20 ... | reverse complement strand
CGGCAGACCTGGGAGGCTCGTTTCCGTGCGATGTCGGCCGAAGGCGCGGGACGGCTGATGGTCAGTGACGTCCTTGGCAGGCGTTACCGGGCGCTCCTACGGCAGCCCTGCGGGCTGATGAAGCTCAGCCGGGAGCATTTTCAGGTGCTGCGACCCTATGAAGAGCGCACCATCAGGTCGCAGCTGCTCCGTTTCGTGGAGCTGCTGGAACGTGGCGCCATGGTCCAGCTGGAGCCGGAGGGAACGACTTCTGCCGACGGCAGTCTGGGGCGGCTTCGCGGGGGGCTCCACATCCTGCTGAATCAGGCACGCGCTCCGGTTCGGGTGCTGCCCATCGGTATCACTTACGACTTCATGACCAGCGGGCGACAGTGGGTCTTTGTGCGGGTCGGCCGCGAGCTACCCCACCTCCAGGGACTTTCGAGGCGGGAGACGACCGCGCGGGTAACCCAGGCAATTCTCGCCTGCTCGCCCCTCACGGCAAGCCAGCTCGCGAGCCGCTGGCTGCTGGAAGTGCGTTCGCGCGGGGGCGGCTGTATCACCGCCGCCCAGCTCGACGAGCAGGTACGGGCGGAGGCGGAGCGCTTGAGCCTCCGTGGCGCTCACGTCGACCCGCGGCTGCTGGAGAGCCGCCAGCGTAAGCAACGGCTCGCACAGTACCTCGAGTACTGCCGGCGCTCGGCCACGCTGCTGCCCTGCGGCCGAGGACGCTACCTGGTGCGCAGTGATGTCGAGTCGCCTTGCCAGCGCCGCCGGCAGGATCCGGACACCGCGCTCAGGTATGTCCACAACGAGCTCATGTCCCTCGCTCCCTTGTGGCCGGAGGTCGCCGGAAGGAGTGAGCCATGAGCTCCGAGCCACGCCGCTGGCGCCAGATCCTGCTGCAGCCCCGGATCGTCCTGCCCGTTTTGTTGAGCGCGGCCTTGCTGGCCTTTGCTTTCAGTATCTCGAATCTCACGAAGGTCTTCGATCGGATTGAGGAGATTCCGTTTTCGACCATTGTCCTGGGGTTTCTGCTGGCGCTGACCTACCTCTCGGTGAAATGGCTGGAGTTCCGACTGCTGCTGACCCGGCTCTCCATTCGGCTCCCCTGGCGCCGCCTGGTATTTGCGTTCGCCATCGCCGAGATGACCATCACGATTCCGGCCGGGGTCTATGTTCAGAACTACATTCTGCAACGCATGAGAAGCGCCGGCTTTGCGCGATCGGCTGCCGCCACCACCGCCATGCTGCTGCTTGAGCTCTGCCTCATTCTATTGATGCTGGCGTTGCTCGGCATACCGCACTGGGTCTGGGTCCGACCCACCGCGATTGCGGTCCTAAGCGGCCTGCTCCTGCTTCTCGGGCTGCTGATATCCACTGACGCGCTGGCGGAGCGTGTGCTGCCGCGGGTCCGGCAACGCGGGGTCCGCGCCTTCGCGGAGGGACTGTCGGAGGTCATCAGCGGTCTTGGGCAGCTCGCCACGCTGCGTACGGCGCTGCCGGCCCTCCTGCTGGCTGCCGGGTACCTCGGGGCCCTTGCAGGGGCATTCACCCTGGTGGGTCGGGGCACCGGTGTGGAGCACTTCAGCTATCTGCAGGCCGTCACCGTGTACTCCTTTTCCCTGTCCGTGACCCTTCTCATGGCGGGTGTCCTGACCCAGCTGGGCGTGATCGAGGTAGCAGGGCTGGGGGCGGCAGTGAACTTCGGCTACGGCCCGAGCGAGGCACTCGCCATGATGCTGGGCTTCCGCATCGTATGGATGGGGTCCGTCTGGCTGATCTGCGGACCCACCGCCCTCCTGCTTCGGGACGTGATGCGCACGACCCCCCGAGGTCGATCAAACAGGGCTCGAGCAACCCACGGAATGAGGTCCGGAATTGAACGGAAAGAGACTGAAGGTACTGTTTGCGACCCATGATTGGGGTCTCGGCCACGCGACCCGCGATCTGGTGCTCATGCGCGGGCTGCTGAGGGAGGGCCACCAGCTTACGGTCCTCTCCTACGGGAGGGCCCTGCGGCTGCTCAGGGAGGAGCTCGGGGCGGCCTGCGAATACATTGCGCTGCGGGACATCCCCAAGCCACTCGGCCGGCGCGCCTTTTGGTTCTATGTCCGGATGAGCCTCGCCCTGCCGGTGGTGTTCCACACCTTCCGCCGGGAAAGGCTACTGGTGCAGCGGCTTAATCAATCATCACCGTTCGACCGCATCGTCTCGGACAGTCGATTCGGTGTCTGGTCTCCGGAGGTACCGACCTTCCACCTGTTTCACTCGTTGCGACAGATCATCCCCGGCCGCCCCCGGGGGCTGGAGAGACTTGTGGAATGCTCCCAGCGCCGGATGCTGTCCGGGGCGACCGGGATTCTGATCCCTGATGCGCCCACGAACGGCCTGGCAGGTGATCTCTGCCACGACACCGCCTGCAACTGGCAAGACCGGCTGGAATACATCGGGATCCTCTCCAGCGTCCGGCGACGGCCGCTGCCCCAGAACATCGACTACTTCATCAGCATCTCGGGTGCCGAGCCCCAACGAACCATCTTCGAGCAGCTCGTGCTTCAGCAGGTGGGGCACATGGAAGGCCGGATCGTGGTTGCCCTGGGCCGCCCGGACGCAACGCCAACCATCCGCGACGACGGCCGCATTGCCATCCACAGCTACATGAACCGCGCCCAGCAGGAGGAGATGATGAATCGCGCCGCGCTGGTGGTGACACGGTCCGGTTACACGACCCTCATGGAGCTGGCCGAGCTCCGGAGGAAAGCATTGCTGATTCCAACCGTCGGCCAGAGCGAGCAGGAATATCTGGCCCATTACCACGAGACCCGGGGCCAGATCCATGGCGTCCGCCAGGCGGACCTGGATCTTCCCCGCGACGTTCGGGTCGCCGCCTCCTATCGGGGGCTGCCTGCAATGGCCCCCACCGACGAGTCGGTCCGCCGATTTCTGCACGCCTTGAGCCGACCCGCCGACCTGGCCCGGCTTCCCACAATCGCGGAGGGTCAGCGCCGGGGCGCCCTATTCGCGAACCGGTACCCCCTGCACATGGGAGCCGCCGCGGGACGCGTCCGCGACTCCGGGCAGTTCCGGGGCCATCGGACCGTGCGTCCGGATTCCCCGGATGGCGGTCCATAGGAGCTTCCAGGGCCGGGCGACCGCATCCTCCACTGCCGTCGGCTCATAGCCGCAGTGGGCCATGCAGTTGGCGCATTTCGGGTTGTTGCCGGCGCCGTAAGCGTCCCAGTCCGTCTCTTCGATGAGGGATCGGAAGGTGGGTGCATAACCCTCATCGACCAACAGGTAACAGGGCCTCTGCCAACCGAAGATGTTCCGGGTCGGATTGCCCCAGGCGGTGCACCGGTATCGCTGGTTGCCCGCGAGAAAATCCAGATAGAGGCTCGAGTGGTTGAGGGGCCATTTGTGTCCACGCCCGCGCCGGAAGACCTTTCTGAACAGATCCTTGGTCGCATTGCGCTCGAGAAAGACATCCTTCCGAGGGGCGTGCTCGTAGCTGAATCCCGGCGAAATCGTCACCCCTTCCACGCCCAGATCTCGGGCAAGATCCAGATATTCGGCCACTTCCTGCGCCGATTCCCCCTGAAAGACGGTGCAATTAACTGTCACGCGGAAACCCTTGGCGAGGGCAAGCCGGATGACGTCGACCGCGCGGTCGAAGACACCGTCCTGACACACGGAGGCGTCATGCCGCTCACGGTTACCGTCCAGGTGAATGGAGAAGGTCAGGTAAGGGGATGGCTCGTAATCGTCGATGCGCTTATTGAGCAGGAGCGCATTGCTGCACAGGTAGACGTACTTGCGGCGTGCAATCAGGCCGCGCACGATCTCCGGCATCTGCTTGTGCAACAGCGGCTCCCCGCCTGCGATGGACACCACCGGCGCGCCGCACTCGTCGGCGGCCTGCAGACAGTCCTCGACGCTGAGCCTCTGCCTCAGGACGTCGCTCGGATAATCGATCTTTCCGCACCCGGCGCAGGCCAGGTTGCACTGAAACAGGGGCTCGAGCATGAGCACCAGGGGGTAGCGTTCCACCCCACGCAGCTTTTGTCCGATCACGTAACGGGCAACTTGATATTGTTGGCGAAGGGGTACGCCCATCTTCAGCCTCCTCCATGGTGTTGGATGCGCCCGCGGACAGCGGCTTATCTCCGGCGCGAGGCATGGTTGGCTATGCGGCAGGTGACACTTCTCGGCCGGGTGGGCATTTCCCGATCCCGCCCTGCCCTTCCAGCGCTTGGCGCCAGGGTTCCGACATTCCGAACTCGGCGTGAGGTCCTCGGCAGTGTATTATGCCGTACTTTGGGCCGCTTCCCTATGATGGAATCTAGACAATCGCGGCCGGGCTCGGGTTCCGCAGCCAACGGGGTCGAAGAGTCCGGAGCGACCGCGGGAACTGCAGGGGCATGGGCGTGTCAATAATACGCACCGACGCTCGTTGTGACGCTGATGGTCTTGCGTCCTGGAGAAAACCAAGAATGTGGTCTCGCGTCCATTAGGAAAACAAGAATGGTTGTGATCGGGAGGGGCGGCACCGGGTTGGGCTGGTATTCGCCGCAGAGCGGAGGGGCTGGTAAAGACTGGTTCCTGCGGCGGGGCGCCTGCTCGGCATACGGGATTCGCAGTTAGGGACGCTAGGGATATGGACATCACAGGCAAATACCCGCTGTTGAGCGCCATCGGCGACCCGGAAGATCTGCGCAAGCTCCCGCAAGCCAAGCTCGGCGACCTTGTCGAGGAGTTGCGAGACTTTATGATCCGTTCCGTCGCCGCCAGCGGCGGGCATTTCGCGGCGGGCTTGGGGGCCGTCGAGCTGACGGTAGCGCTACATTACATTTTCGACACCCCGACTGACCGTCTCGTCTGGGATGTCGGGCACCAGACTTATCCACACAAGGCACTTACCGCGCGGCGGGACCGTCTGCACAGCATCCGCCAGCGAGGCGGACTGTCGGGGTTCCCTCGGCGTAGCGAGAGCCGGTACGACACCTTCGGGGTCGCCCACGCAGGCACCGCTGTCAGCGCGGCGCTGGGAATGACGCTCGCGGCCGACGATCGGCGAGTGGTCGCCGTTGTTGGCGACGGTGCCCTAACCGCCGGTATGGCGCTGGAGGCGCTGAGCCACGCGGGCGCGCTGGGAGCCGATATGCTGGTCGTCATAAACGATAACGGCATGTCGATCTCTCCCAATGTGGGGGCGCTATCCCGCCATCTCAGGTGCCTGCGCTCGCGCGCGCATCCAGCGACGACCAATGGTGACGGAAGAGAGCCCACGGAGAGTACCGAACGCCAGGCGGCGGGGTCCGTCACCCTGTTCGAGCAGCTCGGCTTTGCTTACTTCGGCCCGGTGGGCGGACATGATCTGCATGCACTCCTCGGAGCGCTGCAGGAGCTTCGCCCTCTGAGGGGTCCGCGCGTCCTGCACGTCGTCACCAGCAAGGGTAAAGGGTATGCCCGTGCGGAAGCTGATCCGGTTCGATACCACGGGGTGACGCCATTCGACCCTGAGCTCGGGTTGCGCTCCTCATCGGGCAAGCGCGGCAGCGCAGCGCCCACCTACACGGAAGTCTTCGGCGACTGGCTCTGCGATATGGCCGCGGCCGACCGCCGCCTCATGGGAATCACCCCGGCGATGCGGGAGGGGTCCGGTCTCACCCGGTTTGCCAAGCGTTACCCGAAACGCTACTTCGACACAGCGATAGCAGAGCAGCATGCGGTCACGCTGGCGGCGGGCATGGCCTGCGAGGGCCTCAAGCCCGTCGTCGCCATCTACTCGACCTTTCTGCAGCGGGCCTACGATCAGCTGATCCACGACGTGGCGATACAGAACCTCGATGTGCTTTTCGCCATCGATCGGGGCGGCCTCGTGGGTCCCGACGGACCCACGCACGCGGGCGCCTTCGATCTGAGCTATCTGCGCTGCATCCCAAACCTAGTCGTCATGGCACCCGCCGACGAGAGCGAATGCCGGCAGATGCTCTACACCGGGTTCACCCACGAGGGCCCGACGGCGGTGCGCTATCCACGCACCGCGGGAGCCGGGGTCCGTATTCGGGCCGAGATGCAGCCATTGCCGATCGGGCGGGCCGAGCTACGCCGCCGGGGGCGGGACGTAGCCGTCCTCGCCTTCGGCACTCTCTTGGGGGAGGCCTTGGCTGCTGGGGAGCGGCTCGACGCGACCGTCGTCAACATGCGGTTCGTCAAGCCCCTCGACCGGACCATGGTGAGAGAGCTGGCAGCGACACACCGCCTCCTGGTCACCCTGGAGGATAACGTCGTGGCCGGCGGCGCCGGCAGCGCCGTGACCGAGCTCCTGAATGCCGACAACCGGCAGGTCCCGGTCGTCAATCTCGGGCTTCCGGACGCCTTCGTGGAGCACGGTTCCCGCAGCGAGCTGCTTTCGGAATGCGGGCTCGATGCCCCGGGTATCTCGAGAGCAGTGGAGCAGCAACTGCGTCAGATGCGGGCGCTGAACCCTCACCCCGACGCCCTCCAGGACCGGCTGCTCGCAGGGGTGTCGCGGACCTTTGCCCTGACGATCCCCCAGTTGCCCCCGAGTCTGCGGCATGTGGTGTCCAATGCTTACCTGCTGTGCCGGATCGTTGACACCGTAGAGGATGAGCCAGCGCTGAACCCCCTTCAGAAGCGGGCATTTTGCAGCCGCTTCGCACGGGTCGTGAGCGACGGGGTTTCGGCCGCAGACCTCGCAGCCGATCTGGCGCCGATGCTGTCAGAGCGCACAATTCCCGCGGAGCATCAGCTCATTCGGGAGATGCCGGCGGTCCTGGAGATCACGCGCAGCTTCAGCCAGCGCCAGCAGCGGGCGATTGCCCGCTGCATACGGATCATGGCGAGCGGCATGGCGGAATTCCAGGCAAATGCGGGAACCCGTGGACTTGCCAGCCTCAGCAGCATGGACCGCTACTGCTACGTGGTCGCCGGAGTCGTGGGCGAGATGTTGACGGACCTTTTCTGCGACCATTCGCCGACCATCGAACCGAACCGGGACGGGCTGCAGCGGCTGGCGGTCTCGTTCGGCCAGGGACTTCAGATGACCAACATCCTCAAGGATGTCTGGGAGGACCGAAGCCGGGGGGCGTGCTGGCTACCCCGGGATCTGTTCGCCGAACGGGGATTGGACCTTTCCGACCTCGGCGCCTGGCCCTATCAGCCGGCCTTCGAAGAGGGGCTTGGGGATCTGGTGGGGGTTGCCCTGGGCCACCTTAAGAACGCGCTCGAATATACGTTGCTGATCCCCCCTGAAGAGCGCGGGATCCGGAGCTTCTGTCTCTGGGCGGTGGGTATGGCGGTGCTGACCCTGCGTCGGCTGAACGTCCACCGTGACTTCCGTGCCGGCAGTCAGGTGAAGATCTCCCGCCGTGCGGTCAAGCTGACGGTGGCAACCTTGCGCCTCAACGCCGCCAACGACCGGATGCTGCGCACCCTTTTCTACCTGGCGTCGCAGGGCTTGCCAAAGCCGCCGGCGTTAGAGCGCGGGGAGCTTGCGAGCCCGGCGGCACCACCCGAGTACCGAAAACAGGCATAGGGAAGTCCTGATCCATTCGGCGACTGGCGGAGCGTATGCCCGGAAATCAGCGCCTCGTGAAGGCGTGGGGGCGTAAGCGCTGGATTCAACAGTGCTTCCCGAGGCGGGAGATTTTTGCTTGGCAGAGACCTATCAAAGAGTGGCGGAGACGTCTCCCTATGCTGCCGGCGAGGGGCCCCTCGACGAGGTCGTTTCTCGTGGAGTGGAGCAGGCCATCACCACCGCAAGGAATTACCTGCTGTCCGTGCAGAAGGATGATGGGCACTGGTGCTTCGAGCTGGAAGCGGACTGCACCATCCCTGCGGAGTACATCCTGATGATGCACTACATGGACGAGGTGGATCCCGAGCTGGAGCGAAAGCTCGCGGCCTATATCCGACGCCGGCAGGGGGGCGACGGCGGGTGGCCCCTCTACCATGGGGGAGCTTCCAACCTGAGCTGCTCGGTCAAGGCTTACTATGCCCTGAAGCTCGTCGGGGACCCGGAGGATGCGGGCCATATGCGCCGGGCACGGGAGCTGATCCTGGCCCAGGGGGGCGCGGCCCGTGCCAATGTATTCACTAGGATTGCCCTCGCCCTTTTTGGGCAGATCCCGTGGCGCGGGGTGCCCTTTATCCCGGTGGAGATCATGCTGCTCCCCCGCTGGTTCCCATTCCACCTGACCAAGGTCTCCTACTGGACGCGGACGGTATTGGTGCCCCTTCTCATCCTTTGCACCCTCAAGCCCCAGGCGCGAAATCCGAAGGGGGTGCAGATCTGGGAGCTCTTCATCACTCCGCCCGAGAAGGAGACGCACTACTTCCCGGTGCGGTCCCGCGTGAATCGCCTGTTCAACTGGGCGGATGCCATCGGCCGCAGCCTGGAGCCCCTCATTCCAGGCGCGATGCGAAGCCGCGCGATCCGCAAAGCCGAGTCATGGTTCACAGCGCGGCTCAACGGCACGGACGGCTTGGGCGCTATCTTTCCAGCGATGGTCAATGCCTACGAGGCCATGGATTGCCTCGGGTACCCGCCCGCTCACCCCCACCGCATGCAGGCGCGGGAGGCGTTGGCACGCCTACTCGTGATCGATACCGATTACGGGTACTGCCAACCCTGTGTCTCGCCGGTCTGGGACACAGCGCTTGCCAGCCTGGCCCTTCAGGAGGCAGGTGACACCGCGTCAGAGAAGGCGTCCAGGCGCTCGCTGGATTGGCTGCGACTGCGGCAGCTGTGCGGCGAGCCTGGGGACTGGCAGGACGGGGCGCCCCACGTCAGCGGGGGCGGTTGGCCGTTCCAATACCGCAACGACTACTATCCGGACGTGGATGATACCGCCGTGGTGGCCTGGGCGATGGACCTGGACGGGTCCGACGATTACCGCGACGCGGTGCACGTGGCCGCCGAATGGGTCGTCGGGATGCAGTCCAACGACGGCGGCTTCGCCGCCTTTGATGTCGACAATACCCATTACGTCCTGAACGAAATTCCCTTCGCGGACCACGGTGCCCTGCTGGACCCGCCGACTGCCGACGTCAGCGCCCGCAGCATCACCCTTTTGGGCCGCCTGGCTCGCAAGGATGAGCGCTACCGTGCGCCCTTGCAGCGGGCACTGGCGTATCTGCGTGAGCAACAGGAGCCGGACGGCGTGTGGTTCGGACGCTGGGGGACCAACTACATCTACGGGACTTGGTCGGCCCTGGTGGCTCTCGAGGCTGCCGGCGCCGACTCCGGCGACCCAGCCGTCCGCCGCGGGGCACAGTGGCTCAGGGGGGTCCAGCAGGCAGACGGCGGCTGGGGCGAATCCAACGACACCTATCATTCCCCCGAGCTACGCGGGCGCGGGGTGCCCAGCACCGCCTTCCAGACCGCCTGGGCCATCCTCGGGCTGCTGGCCGCGGGAGAGGCCGGCTCTGCCGCCGTCGCGCGAGGCATCAACTTTCTGCTGCGGACCCAGCGTGGCGACGGCGCCTGGGACGATGATGCCTTCACCTCCCCAGGATTCCCCCGGGTCTTCTATCTGAAGTATCACGGCTACACCAAGTTCTTCCCCTTGTGGGCCCTTGCGCGCTACCGCAACCTCGTGGTCCGGGCTCGTTGACCGCCGTCGGCATCTGCGCGGCCCTTCCCCAAGAGGCGCGCGCTGTCGCCGGACTGACGCCAAGGATCGGGGATCAGCGCCGGCTCCCAGGCGGGCATCTGCTGGCAGTGGCCGGGATGGGCGCTGCGCGGGCCCGCATGGCCGGGATGCGGCTCCTGGACGCCGGAGCAACCTCTCTGATCAGCTGGGGGACCGCCGGGGCGCTGGCGCCGGGCCTGGACTCAGGCACCCTTGTGATTCCGGATCGCGTGGTGGATTCCGTTGGGCAGGTTTTCATCACCGACGCGGCATGGCGGGACCGCATGCTGCGGCATGCAGACGACCGGTTGCTGCAGACGAGCCCAGGCATCCTTGCCCAGGCGGGTGAGGTGATCCGCACCCCGGGCGAGAAGCGGCACCTGCATCAACGTCTTGGCGCGGTCGCTGTTGACATGGAAAGCGTCTCCATCGCGCAGCTGGCCCGGGAGGCCGAGGTTCCCTTTGTCGTTGTGCGCGCAGTGACAGATACCGCCTGCATGTCCATCCCCGGCAGCGTCACCCACGCGACGGACGCGGCGGGACGTATCCACCTCCTCCGGCTGCTGTCCGGCGTGCTCCACAACCCGGCAGAGGTCATCGCACTGGTCCGGCTCGCGAAAGGGTTTCGTGCTGCGACAGCTGCGTTGGCCACGTTTGCCGGAAGCGCCGGCAACTTCTTTCTTAGCCCCTGCCCGGCAGCCTCCGCATGACCGGCGTACCTGATTGGTCCAAACGTGGGGTTGGGGTCGGACATCCCACCGTGAGGGAGAGATTCCGGTGACCGCACTGGTGACTGGCGCCACGGGGTTCGTGGGGTCTGCAGTGGCGAGAACACTGCTCGCGCAGGGCGAGCAGGTCCGAGTGATGGTGCGCCCGACATCGGATCGTCGGAATCTCCACGGACTTGACGTCGAGGCCTACGTTGGGGATCTGCGAGACCGGAAGTCCCTGGATCACGCCTTGCGCGGGTGCGAAAGCCTTTTTCACGTGGCGGCGGACTACCGCCTCTGGGCGCCGAATCCGGATGTCATGTACAAGACCAACGTGGACGGCACCCGTGCCCTGATGCTGGCAGCAGCCGAAGCCGGTCTCACCCGCATCGTCTACACCAGCAGCGTCGCAACCCTCGGCCTGCATCCGGACGGTACGCCGGCAGACGAAGCAACGCCCGTGACGATCGATGCCATGATCGGCCCCTACAAACGGTCCAAGTACCTGGCGGAGGAGGAAGTGCGGCGCCTGGTGACAGAGGGTGTGCCGGCCGTCATTGTGAACCCCTCAACACCGGTCGGTCCGAGGGACATCAAGCCGACTCCGACGGGCCGCCTCATCCGGGACGCCGTCGCCGGGCGGGTGCCGGCCTACGTGGACACGGGCCTCAACATCGTGCACGTGGAGGACGTTGCGCAAGGCCACTGGCTGGCTTTTCGTCTCGGACGCATCGGGGAGCGGTACATCCTGGGTGGGGAAAACCTGACCCTGCGGGGGATCCTGCAAGAGATCGCCCGCGTGAGCGGACAGCGGCCGCCGCGTCTAAGGCTGGCCCATGGGGTGGTACTGCCGATTGCCTACCTCGCCGAGGCATGGGCGAAGCTCACGGGCAACGAGCCGCTCGCAACCGTGGATGGCGTGCGTCTCGCCCGCAAGCACATGTACTTCACAAGCGCCAAGGCCAAGGCCGAGCTTGGCTACCGGCCCCGCCCGGTCCGCGACGCCCTGTCGGATGCGGTGACTTGGTTCCAGCAGGCGGCGTGAGCCGGACCCGACGACCGGTCCGCTTGATCGACGGCTGCAAGAAAGGGGAAAATTCTGAGTCTTATCCGGTCGCTCGGCAATACAGTACGCAGGCGGGCGCCGTTTTTGGGTTTTCGAGTTAGGAGCAATTCATGCGACTGATCCTATTGGGCGCCCCTGGAGCCGGCAAGGGCACGGTTGCCAAGATGCTTACCGCGGTCGACGGCTCGGTGCAGATCTCGACGGGGGACATGCTGCGAGCCGCTGTTAAGGAAGGGACGGATCTCGGCAAGAAGGCCGAGGCCGCCATGAAGGCGGGTGACCTCGTATCGGACGACCTCATCATGGGGATCATGGAGGCGAGACTGCAGGAGGACGCCTGCAAGGCCGGCTTTCTGCTTGACGGCTTCCCCCGCACCATCCCCCAGGCGGAGGCACTGAAGGGGCTCCTCGGCCGCCTCGACATCAAGCTCGATGCCGCGGTGAACCTCAACGTGTCCCGGGAGGTGATCCTCGACCGCCTGACCACCCGGCGGACCTGCGTCGACTGTGGAGCCATCTACAACGTGAAATCCGCCCCCACGAAGGTGGGGGGCGTGTGCGACAAGTGCGGCGGCAAGGTGGTGCAGCGGGACGACGAGACCGAGGAGGCCATCTCCAACCGTCTCGACGTCTACAACGCGAAGACAGCCCCCCTCGTGGACTTCTATCGCGGCGAGGGCATGTTGCTGGATGTGAATGCGACGTCCAGCGACACGGTCGTGGCGGCGATCCGCCAGCACATCGGCCATTGAGCCGCGCCACCCGGGTCATCATGCAACCCTTGCTGTCTTTCGACAATGACCCGCGGGATCCACCTCAAGCATCTCACCTCGACTGATCTCGGGCTGCTGGGCCTGGCGGAGAGCGCCCTGCCCGCGGATCAGGCCCAGACAAAGTCACCCCAGGTGCCCACGCTCGCGGAGGCCGATCCTGCCCTGGCCAGGATCGTGACTGAGGTCCGCGAAGAGCTTCAGGCGACCCTAGCGGTCCTGCGGGACGCCCTGGACGGAAGGCAGGCATCGGAAGCGGAATCGGAGACAGGTGCGCGAGCCACGTGCGGGATAGATGGCCTTGCATAATCTCGCGTCAGTGGTTGTCCATGGGTCGACCCAAAACCCAAGCCATCGCATCCGCCTGACCACGAATTCCGCTGCGGCAGGGTGTTTCGCTGCCGCAGCGGCCAATAGGCTTGCTGCCCAGAAACTCTGGTCCGGATCAATTGTCGTTATCCGGCGAGGTACGCCGACGGCCAGACCGTTTCGCGGCCTGAATACTCGCCGTGGCGATGAGGAACGCCCCGCTCAGGGCAGCGGACAAGATGCCGGCGATCGTCAATGCGTCAAAGCTCATGGTCGTGCCTCCGTTATCGGTCAGAAGGTCCTGCGCCAGCAGACCCTGGTTTGCATCGGCCGCCCCCCGGTACGAGCTGCCTCCCCGGCAAGGGATGCCGACGGACGCTACCTATTCTCCTGAGCAAGAGTTGCTGTCGTATTTCCTTATATACTAATTTTGTAACGAGTTGTTACGGGACGAGGGATCTTCCAGGCTTGCGCGTCTGGGGTTCCTGCGGGGCATTCGATGGCGGATCAGCCGACCCGGATCTTGGTAGTAGACGACGATGCGGACCTGCGCAGTCTGCTCATCGACTATCTGCGCCGGGAAGGCTACGACGTGGCCGGGGTCGAAGATGGGATCGAGATGGACGCGTGGCTCGCCCAGCACTCACCGGACCTCGTGATCCTGGATCTGATGCTCCCGGGGGAAGATGGCCTGAGCCTCGCGCGACGGCTGCGGCGCGACTCCGAGCTCCCCATCGTCATGCTCTCGGCCCGCGGCGACGACGTGGACCGGATTGTCGGCCTGGAAGTTGGAGCCGACGACTACCTGGCCAAGCCCTTTAATCCCCGTGAGCTTCTCGCCAGGATTCGAGCGGTGTTACGCAGGCGCACCCAGGCCGCCACGGCCCCTACAGTCGACGGGATCGCATTCGGGCCGTTTCGGCTGGACTCGGCCAAGCGGGAGCTGACGAGGAACGGAGAGCCGATCGGACTCACCGCGGGCGAATTTGACCTCTTGCGTATCCTTACGGAACACCCCAACCGGGTCCTCGATCGCGACCGGCTGCTCGATCTCCTCAAGGGATACGAGCGCTCACCCTTCGACCGCAGCATCGACGTCCAAATCGCCCGCCTGCGGGGCAAGATCGAGCCGGATAAGAAGCAGCCGCGATACATCCGCACCGTTTGGGGCAAGGGCTACATGTTCACGCCTCAGGGCGACCCGTGAGCGCGTTGCCCCGATTGGCGCCCCCCTCCCTTTTTGGTCGGGCTGTCCTCACCCTCGTTTTCACTTTTGGGCTGTTCGCGCTGCTCACTTTCGGGGCCGTGGTTCACTACGCACTCGCCCCCGTGGCCCAGCGCTCCACCGAGGACCTCGCGGCCTTCATGGTGCTCTCGGCCCGCTCCTTGGTCCAGCTACCAGCGAATCTGCATCCTGACTATCTGGCCAAGCTGGACCGGGACTTCGGACTTAGGCTGGTCGAAGGCGCCACGAGCCCCCCGGCCCTCCATCCTTACTTCTTCCCGTATGTTCACCGGCTCGAGCTGGCGCTGTCGGAGCGCATGGGACATCCGGTGAAGCTCCTGAGCAACCTGACCGACGGCAAACGCTGGTTCTGGGTGGACCTGGAGACCGAAGGTCGACACGTCTGGGCGGGCTTCCCCCGGGACCGCATCCGTACGCGACCCTTGGAGGGGGTCCTGGTGCTCCTGATCACTGCCGTGATTTTCGTGGTGCTCACGGCGGCCCTGCTGGCGCGCCGCGTGACCGCTCCCCTGGAGCGTCTCTCGCGGATGGCTGAGCAGATGGCACGGGGAGGATCGCCAGCCCCCCTGCCGGAGACGGGTCCTCGGGAGCTGGCAAGCCTAGCCCGCCAGCTCAATGAGACCAGCCGTCAGGTACGGGAGCTGCTCGCCGACCGCACCGTACTGCTCGCGGGTATCTCCCACGATCTGCGCACCCCCCTCACCCGCCTTCGGCTGGCGCTGGAGATGCTCTCGGGGGACGCGGACAAGGCCCTGACCAAGCGCATGGAGCGGGATATCGACGAGATGAATGCCTTGATCGCCCAGGCCATCGAGCTCGGCAATACGCTCGGGGCGGGCGAGCGCAGCATCGTGGATATCCGACAGCTGCTGGAGGATCTGGCAGCAGGCCGCCCCCGGGTCGTTTGGACGCCCAGGGCACCATGTCGCCACCGCGTCAACGAGCTGGCCCTCAGGCGCGTTCTCGGAAATCTGGTGGGGAATGCGCTGCGCTACAGCCGTGACCGAGTGGAGCTGCACCTGGACTGCAAGCACTGCCCGCCCATTGTATTCGTGTTGGACCGCGGACCGGGCATCCCGGAAGACGAGCGTGAGGCCGTCTTCCGGCCCTTCTACCGCCTGGAGCATTCGCGCAGCCGCCGTACCGGAGGCACCGGTCTCGGACTTGCCGTCGCCCGGCAGCTGGCGATCGCGAATGAGATCGAGATCCACCTCGGTGCTCGCAAGGGGGGCGGCACCGTCGTCAGCGTCTACCTTCCTTCCGACAGCGGGGAGACGGAGAGCAAACCGGAGTGCGAATCCGGTTGACGGGCCGGGAGCCCGTGCCTAAATTTCGGCCATCGGCGCCGCAGCTCGTCTCGCTTTGGGCAGCCCACGCCGGCTGGACAGAAGTGTGTAACGGTTTGGGCCCATTGGGCCGGCTGCGATTGCGGGGATCGAGCGAGGCAGGGGCGCGCGGGCCTGTCTCGGCGTGGTTGCCGCATTTGGCACCGGACACTTCGGAACGACTAGAACTCGCTGATCTGGCTTTCTCGGTCTTTAGGAAACGGCATCCAGGTGACCGGGGACGGGGCGAACGCGCCCTCCCAACGTGCCGGCGGCTGGGTTATGCAGTAAGCCAGACTGGCCGCACCTCGACCCTACAGGTTGGAGAAGGCGAAACGAGAAACGTGCGTCCTGTAGACAATCACCATTGGAGCGAAATCAGATGCTGCAGCCCGGCGACAAGGCCCCCCTGTTCTCCATGCCCGATGCGGACATGGAGCGGGTCAACTTCGAGGATTTCTTGGGGAAGAGGAACGTCGTGCTTTACTTCTATCCCAAAGACGACACGCCCGGCTGCGTCATCGAGGCCCTGGAATTCACCGATCTACAGCCGGAGTTCGACGCCCTTGAGACCGAGGTCCTCGGGATCAGCCGGGACAACTGCGGGAGCCACGGCGCCTTCCGGGACAAGCATGGTCTGAACGTCCGGCTGCTGGCCGACCCAGAAGGCGAGACATGCGAGGCCTACGACGTCTGGCGGGAGAAGGAGGCCCACGGCGAGCGCCGCATGGGTATCGTCCGCTCCACATTCATTGTCGACCGGGAAGGGACGGTGCGTCACGCCATTTACGACGTCAAGCCGAAGGGACATGCGTCCCACATCCTCGAGCTGGTGCGCGAGCTCGAGGGCCAGGCGGCCACAGCGGGTGCGCGTCATTGATTGGGCGGGTCGCCTGATCGATTAGTAACGACTCAACCATAGGTTGCACAAGGAATACAAACGTTGTCGTTGTCGTAATCGGAAAAGAAATGCAATTCGGGCATGAGCAACTCGATGTCTACCGGATTTCGATCCGGTATGTGACTTGGGCATACCAAGTGGCCAAGAGCTTGAAGGGCAGCGATCGGCCCGCGCGGGACCAACTGCTGCGTGCCTCGCAGTCGATCCCGCTGAACATCGCCGAAGACAAGGGTCAGGGGACCAATGCCGATCGGCGCCGCTTCGTCGAGATCGCGCGCGGTTCGGCGTTGGAATGCGCGTCGATTCAGGACTGTCTCGAAGCCTGCGAAGCACTGGCTGCTGCTCGAGACGCACAGGGTAAGGCAATGCTGGCTCGGATCGTCTCGATGCTCGCCAAGCTCGGACAGCGAAACCATGAGGTGCGAGCGAATTTCGGCCCTTACGACAGTTTCGACAACGACAACGACAACGACAACGAATAGACTTGTCCAAGTTATTAGCGAACTGTTCCTTACCCCCGCCTGATCCGGCCCCCTGCGCGATGCTGGTGCGACGAGTCAGTACCCCGGCGCACTTACCCACAGCCACCAAATGCCCATCCCCACAGAAGATCCGCATTGGAGTCCAGGCCGTTGTCCGAAGCCTGGTAGGCGGAGCGACATACCCGCTGAAACGATGGACCCGCCCGTAGCAGGCAGCTGATCTCCTTCCTCGTTTCCGCGGGGCACCGTTATGTTGTTCCGCGTAGTGCAGAAGCAACCGATAGACGCGTGAAACTTCGCAATCAGATCCTTGTCTTCCTGCTCGTTTTCGGCCTGACGCCGCTGATTCTATCGGTGTTAATCAACTTGCCACTGGTGTTGGACCGGACTGCGCTCTTCTACCAGAAGGCCTACCTGCAGAACCTCCGGGCGGATTTTCGCGACCTGGATCAGCACCTGGCGAGCCGCCAGGAGATGATCCGTCTGCTCGCCAAGCTGCCTGAGCCCGGTCTGATACTGGGCGAGCGCGGAACCAATGACCAGATCGACCTGGCCCGCGCACGGTACACAGGCTGGATCAACCAAATCCTGAGTGACCAGCGGGACGTGATACAGATCCTCTTCGTCGGCGAAGATGGCCGTGAGCGCTTCTGGCTGAAGCGCACCCGCAAGACCCGGCAGTGGCATCCCAGCACAGACCCGCCCGCGCGCCCCAACGAGCATTTCCTACAGGCCGGTTTGGGCCTGGAGCCAGGCGCGGTGATGGTCAGCCGGATTCGGATCGATCCTGTCGGCGGCGCGAAGGACCCCCGCCAGCTCATGACGATGAATCTCGTCAGCAAGCTCGGCGGTACCACGCCGGCGAGGCCCATGGGGGCGGTGGTCGTTACCATTGACGTCGGGGGCTTGGCGGAGTTCTATCGTGACACCCTCTGGGTCAACCACAACGGCAGCTACCTGAGGCCCGGACGGCCGATCAGTGACAAGCCGGAGGCCTTCAAAGACTTTCCGGGCCTAGAAAAGATCTTTGCAGAAGGCAAGCTTGCACTATGGCACGGCCCCCATGGGGAGGAGCTCCTTTGGGTGCCCATGTTTCTCACGGAGGCGGGCGTCCCCCTCTGGGTGGGCCGCCCCGTCGACCCTTCGCCGATCGCGGACTTCCGCAACGCCGTCATGCTTCGCGTGTTCAGCATCATCCTCGCGTTGATCTTCGCGGTCTTGATAATGGCCCACCGAATCGCCGCCCGCGCTGAACGCTACGGCCAAGAGCTCACCAAGGGGCTGGGCCGCGTGCTGCGGGACGGCCAACCCATGCGCTTCGCCTGGCATGGTCCCTTGGAGGTGCAGGAGCTGGGTGATCAGCTCACGGCCCTCGCAGAGACCCATGCCGAGCACCTGCAGGCGGCGCGGGAGCACACCGCTGAGCTGGAGCGATCCAACCGCTACAAATCGGAATTTCTGGCCAACGTCAGCCATGAGCTGCGCACGCCCCTGAACTCCATCTTGCTGCTGTCCAAGATGCTGGCGGACCGTCATTCTGGCCTGTCCATCGCGCAACAGGGCCAGGCCCAGGTCATTCATGAGGCAGGGCGCGACCTGCACACCATGATCGACAACATCCTCGATATCTCGCGAATCGAGGCGGGCCGGGTGGCAGTGAACCTGGAATGGATCGATCTTCGGCCCCTGGTGGAGCAGCTCCTGGAGCTGGTCTCTCCCCAGTTCGTGGAAAAGGGGCTTTATCTGCGGCTGGAGGCTGATTCGGATGCACCCGCTCGCATTTACAGCGATCGGGAGAAGGTCCGTCAGATCCTAAAGAACTTCCTCTCCAACTCCGCCAAGTTCACGGAATGCGGCGGTGTCACAATCGCATTGGCCCCGGGGGAGGACCCCCAATGCCCGGTCGCCCTCACCGTGTCGGACACGGGCATTGGTATCCCGGCGGACAAGCGGGAGATTATCTTCGAGGCCTTTCAGCAGGCCGATGGCTCCACACGTCGGCGCTACGGGGGAACCGGCCTTGGGCTCTCTATCAGCCGGGAGCTCGCGCATCTGCTCGGAGGTCGAATCGTCGTCGAGAGCTCAGAGGGAAAAGGCTCTCGTTTCACCCTGACCCTACCGGTCGCCCTGGATGCCAGCCATCTGGAAACCGCCCTGGTGGTCCACGAGCCTGAGCGCGGGTCCGCCCCCGAAACGGAATTCGAAGCCAAGCCCGCCCGGACGGATCGATTCCCCGGCCATTGGGTGCTGCTGGTGGAGCGCGACGTTCAGGGCCTCGTGGCCGAGACATCCTTGCTGGAGTCCCTGGGACTGCGGGTTCAGACCGCCGTCGACGGTGATGAGGCGGTGGAGACCTTGGGGGAGGACGGACCATGCTCCTTCGTCCTGGTCGGTGCCTTGTCGGACCAAGAGAATACCTGTGATACGATCAAGGCCATTCGCAGCGCAGACCCTTCGGGCGCGCCCCCCATCATCGTCCTGGACCAGGCCGCCGAGCCAGCCCGCGAAGCCGCCTATCAGGAGGCGGGGGCGCACGGCTCACTGACCAAACCGATCAACCCCGATCAGCTCGAGGAAAGGTTGATTGACTTGCTGGCGCTACCGCAACAGCAGAGGCAGGGGCACATGGCATGAATCGCTATTCTGGCTTCAAGCTCCTCATCGTCGACGACCACGCCCATAACCTCTTCACCCTGCGGGCGTTGATCGAGAAGCACATGGACGTCACCATCCTGGAGGCGACCTCCGGGCAGCAGGCCATCGACGTCACGATGCGCGAGCCGGATATCGATCTCATCATCCTCGATGTCCAGATGCCGGAGATGGACGGCTTTCAGACCGCCTCGCTTCTCAAGCTCCGCAAGCGCACCCGGGACATGCCCATCATTTTTCTTACCGCAGCGTTCAAGTCTGAAGAGTTTCAGCAGCGGGGCTTTGCCGTGGGGGCGGTGGACTATCTCCTCAAGCCCATCGAGGACAACCTGTTAATCAACAAGATCAGCACCTACTTCAGACTGATCGAAAAGGAACGCGCCCTCAACCGCGTCCTGGAGCAGAAGGTCACTGAGCGTACGGCGGAGCTGGCGCACGCAAATCAATACCTTGAAAATATAATCACGCACATGGGGGAGGCGCTACTGGTGTTGACGCCCCGGGGCATGATCAAGATGGTTAACCCTGCCGCCTGCCAAATGCTTGGTTATACAAGAGAGGATCTCCTCGGCATGGCGATCGGCGACGTGTTCGAGGAGGAGGCAGACGAGGCTGCGGGGGCCTTCATGGGGACCTGGCTGGAGGCGCTGATCCGCACCGGCGCCCTGAGCAAGATCGAGGCGCGCTTCATCGCCAGTGACGGCCGGCGCGTGCCGATCCTCTTCTCCCGCACCGCGGTAAAGGACAAGCAGGGTCGGATTACCGACATCATCTGCATCGCGAAGGACATGACCGGCTATGTGCGCATCGATGACGGCGAATCCTCACAAGTGCGGAGCCGCACCCTGAAGAAGCACGTTGGGAGCCGTAAATGAGCGACTTGACGACCGAGCCCACCCCCGAGGACGAAGACACCGCGCTCACCGCGAACGCGCTCAAGGCCATGGCACACCCGCTGCGCTGGAAGATCCTCTGCTCCCTCGGGGAACGTGAGCTGTCCGTGGGGGAGATCGTAGAGCGCACCGGCACCTCCCAAAGCAACATCTCCCAGCATTTGGAGCAGCTTCGGAACAAGAACATCGTGGTTGCCCGTAAGGAGGCCAACCGCATCTACTACCGCATCCGCAATCATCAGCTGCTGGATCTCATCGGCATCATGCGGGATGTCCTGTGCCCGGCCAACCTCGACGACCGCTATCCGCGGTGACACGAGCACCGTAGCAGTCGACCCCGGCTCGAGCCCAGCCACCGCTCCGCGGCGCAACCCGAATCGCTCCGCTCGGGGCTCGGGCAGCGGTCGGCGCCGCCGCGGGACTGCTGCCGCCATCCACCAACCTTCCGTCTGCGGTCATAGCCGACATTCCCCGTCGGCCGTGACCGGCTACGATCGGGTTGTCGCCGTCGCTCTGGGCCGAAGATAATAGCCCGATCCAAGATTCAGGAGCGGACATGCTGGATTACGACGACTGGTTTACGGAGATCGCCGAGAAAGACGGCAGTGCCTTTTCCCTGCGCGTCACGGCCAAGCTCCATGAGGAGCAGACCCCCTATCAGACCATCGAGATCTATGAGACGACCGGCTTCGGAAATCTGATGGTCATCGACGGCTGCACCATGCTCAGCGAGCGGGAGAACTTCCTCTACCATGAGATGATGTCCCACCCGGCCCTGTTCACCCACGATGCGCCCCGGCGAGTGTGCATCATCGGCGGGGGAGACTGCGGTACCCTGCGGGAGGTGCTCAGGCACCCGGAGGTCGAATCCGTCACCCAAATCGACATCGACGAGCAAGTCACCCGGCTCGCCGAGGAGTATTTCGGGGAGCTCACCGAGGCCAACAGCGATCCACGTGCGACCCTCCTGTTCGACGACGGCATCCTGTGGGTGCAGCAGGCACCGCCGGACAGCATCGACCTGATCATCGTGGACAGCACCGACCCGGTTGGTCCTGCGGAAGGCCTGTTCACCGGTGACTTCTACTCGGACTGCCTGCGCGCCCTCGGTCCAGGCGGACTCCTCGTCCAGCAGAGCGAATCGCCCCTCTATCACCTGGATCTCATCCATTCCATGTACACGGCCATGCGGGGGGCCGGCTTTGCCGACCTGAAGACCCTCTTCTTCCCGCAGGCGATCTACCCCTCAGGCTGGTGGAGTGCCACCATGGCCCGCAAGGACCGCAAGATCGAGGGCTTCCGCGCTCAGGCTGCCGACGAGCGGGGCTTCGAGACGCGCTACTACAACAGCGACATCCATCGGGCGGCCCTCGCACAGCCCGAGTTCTTTCGCCGGGCCATGGAGCCGGGGGGCCACTGAACAGCACGACGCTGAGCGGCGGTCATTCGGAGCTGTGCAGCACCTCGCCTTGCTGATTCGTGACCTGGACGCGGATTGGGATGCCTTGACGGATGCTGGCGCTCACCACGCAAAAGTCCTCGAACAGGTCCTTGCAGCGATTGAAGCGGGGGGAGCTCGCCAGCTCGTCGTTGATGATGAGCTTTACCTCCATGCCACCGATGCGCAGCCGCTTCTTGTCATTCCGAATCAGGATACAGGTCGCCTCCGTCTTCAGGCTGTGGGGGGGCGGCTCTTCCTTCGCCAGACAGTAGAGGAGGGCCGCGCTGAGGCAGTTGCCGGCAGCCGCTGCCAGCATACGCGAGGCATTGGGCCCGGATGCCCCCCCCAGGGGCGGCGGCTCGTCCATGAGGATATCCGCGACCTTTTTCCAATCGAACCGGACGTTGATCTGGTAGTTGTCGAGCTGTTCCAGGTGGATCTTGAAACGGCCTTCTTCTGACATGGGCTTCCTCCGGCCTGGCAGCGCGGGGCGATGGTTGAATGGAGGCGGCATATGGGTCAGTGACCCCGGGTCCGCCACTGGGCATTCTTGGGATCGCGCCGGGCCCGCACCACCGCCGCATCGAGCGAAGCCGGATCGGCGGTCCGGGTGCGCCAGTCACCGGACGGGATCACCGGACGGTCTTTGAGCCGCCGCCGGTAGACATAGATCCAGGCGCGCCCGTAGGGGGACGGGATCAGCAGTCGGCCGTAGAGACGGGGGTAATCCTCCAGCCGGTCGAGCTGGCGCATCCCGGCGTCGTCAATCCGGTAGACCTCCCCTGCGACCGCGGCGCGCCCGCCCCGGCTGAGCCCAGGATAGGCCCCCAGGTCGTACAGAGTGTAACAGGCGTCCGTCCGGTGCGGGCCGAGAAACTCGGCCCCCGCCAGGAGATGATGATTGACCTCGCCCCGCAGCAGGGTCCCGTACACGAAGACCCGGTGGCGCATCAGGGCTCGATGCGGCTTCCCAAGACTTCTAGGAACTTACGCATCCACTCCGGGTGGGCAGGCCAGGCCGGAGCGGTGACCAGCTTTCCGTCGGTGTGAGCGTTGGAGAAGGTGTCGTTGACCTCGCACCAGCTGGCGCCCGCCCGTTCCACATCTGGCTTGACGGCGGGATAGGCGGTGGCCGTTTTGCCTGCCAGGACGCCGGCGGCCACCAGGATCTGCTGGCCATGGCAGATGGAGGCGATCGGCTTGTCGGCAGCGGCAAAGTGGCGGACGATCTCGATGAGGCGGGGGTTGAGGCGCAGATACTCCGGGGCGCGCCCGCCGGGGATGACCAGGGCATCGTAGGCGGCAGGATCGACGGCCGCGAAGTCGGCATTGATGCCAAAGTTGTGCCCGCGCTTCTCGCTGTAGGTCTGATCCCCCTCGAAGTCATGAACCGCCGTGCGCACGCTCTCTCCCGGTCTCTTGTCCGGGCAGACGGCGTGTACCTCGTGCCCCACCATTTGGAGCATTTGGAAGGGCACCATCACCTCGTAGTCCTCGACGTAGTCGCCCACGAGCATCAGAATCTTTCTCGCAGCCATCGGGTCGCCTCCTCCGGTGATTGGCTTTTCGCTGAACGGCCCAAACTATAGCCGAAGCCCGCCACCCTCGCACTTCATGGCAGAGCAGCTCCACAAGCCCGCCCGCGGACGCGGGGCCCTCGGAAACCCGGACAACCGCTACGCGGAGCACCGCCGGGAGGCCGCGGACGACGGCTGGCACCGGGAGGCTCCTGCGCCCTTGAGGACCCGGCTGCAGGTCGACGCCAGCCGAGGCATCATCAGCTACAATCGCTCGCCGGACATCCCCTTCGACCGCTCCATCAACCCTTACCGTGGCTGCGAGCACGGCTGCATTTACTGCTACGCGCGGCCAACCCACGCATGGCTCGGACTCTCCCCCGGGCTCGACTTCGAGAGCCGGCTCTTCTACAAGCCAGATGCAGCCCGGCAGCTGACCCAAGAGCTGTCAAAGCCGAGCTACGTACCCGCAACGCTCGTGCTTGGGGCGAACACGGACCCTTACCAGCCAGTCGAGCAACAACTGCGGGTGACCCGGGAGATCCTAGAGGTGCTCGCTGCCTGCCGGCACCCGGTCGCGGTTACCACCAAGTCCGCATTGGTCCTCAGGGACCTCGGCCTGCTCGCAGAGATGGCGGAGCAGAGGCTCGTGGCGGTGAATGCGAGCATCACGACCCTGGAGCCCGAGCTGGCGCGGCGGCTGGAGCCCCGAGCCGCCGGACCCGGGCGGCGAC
>Ga0315535_1000684_pt1 | contig 23702 bp, 54 predicted proteins | sample SalMarSW160220MG_2_FD_203092 | JGI IMG/M metagenome (GOLD analysis project Ga0315535, IMG submission 203092) | Salt marsh sediment microbial communities from the Plum Island Ecosystem LTER, Massachusetts, United States - Salt Marsh Sediment SW1602-20 ... | reverse complement strand
GGATACCGTGAAGGATATATGTCAGTCTATCAATAAAGACGTAAAGATCGAAGCTATAAACGATAGATATAGAAATGGTATGGACTTAGGAGATGTTGTATTCTGTTGTGTTGATAAGATTGACATTAGAAGCTTAATATGGAACTCTATAGATCATGAGAAAGTAAAGTTATTCATTGACGGTCGTATGTCTGCAGAAGCATTGAGGATTTTAATTGCTAGCGATCCTATAAGCAATAAATACTATCCAACTACACTATTTGCTGCAAGCGAAGCATTCGTAGGAAGTTGCACAGCTAAAACAACGATTTATAGTAGTAATGTAATAGCAGGAATCATGGTGGCACAACTTGCTAAATATCTACGGAATATGATAATGGACTGTGATATCCAGTTTAATCTACTTAGTGACGAGTTAGATGCAATAGACGGGAGAGAGGCCATAAACAAGATGTCTGCCTCTCAAGAGACTTGTGATATCGAGGCATGTGAATGCTAAATACAGCGGTTATATTAGCGGCAGGCGGCGGTAAACGTCTTCGTACTTCCTCAAAAAAAGATATTCCCAAGCAATTATACCCAGTTGCTGGTATACCTTTATTAGAACGTAATATACTGCAATTATATAATCAGGGAATAAAGAATTTTATTGTAGTATTAGGGTATAGATACGAATATATACGGAGACAGGCCGAGCATTATATTCCTAGTGACTGCAACTGCATATTTGTAAAAAACCCTAACTGGCATAAAAGCCATACCGGCATATCGCTTAAATGTACAGAAGAATATCTATCAACAAATGAATCATTTATATGCTGCATGGGAGATCACTTGTTTGAAGATCTTGCTATTGCAAGGATACTCGACTGTCATACTTCAATGAGAAAGCATCATGTAAAACCCTGGATTATTGGGATTAATTCAAATATCTACGGAACATACTATGAATATATATACTCAGATATACGATTAATGCTCAAAGATCATTATAAAAAACAAGCTTTTCGTATATTATCCATTACGAGAGAACAACCACCAAAAATTATCCCAGGCGGATTCGATGCTATAGATGTAGGTATTTCTATAGTAGATAAGAGAATCTTTAATTATATCAAGCTATTACAGTCGAATTGGATTACAGATAATCAACCGGGTTTTGGTGACTGTGATCTATGGGAAGCATTTGCCGGATATTTGTTGTTCCGGAATGAGCTAATTGGTGTTGACATCTTCCCACACTACTGGCATAATATTAATAGTATAACAGATATAGAAAAGGTGGAACATATCCCAGAACTTTGCCCATCGAGAGGGTGACCTATCGGATGAAAAAGATTGTCCTATTTGCTTTTGTACTTAGTTTATTTTTATTCTGTTTTTCACGAGTTCTGTACATACCTAGCTTCATACCTAAGACTCCTAATCCTATACCAAGGAGAAGCATTCATCATAAAGTTACCCATAAAGACACTATAGATGACTTCGAAGGCAATAGAGATATCTTGACTAAGTATAATGTAGTAGTATTTAATGGAGAGCGCGCTTGTTGTGGCGGAACTGTAGTTAAATCTACTCCTGAAGAGACTCTTATCTTAACAGCTTCTCACTGTATATGGAACAAAGATAAGACTCCAATGGAATATGGATATATCCAGTTTGACAATGACGATAAATACCGAGTAGAAGTAGAGGCCTACAATAGAAACCAGGATCTTGCTTTATTACGTGTTACCGATGGCATAGAGGAGAAGGATGTAGCTCCTATAGCAGAAGATTCTCCTATGGTCGGTGACAAAATATGGGTAGTAGGATATGGCGCTGGTGTAGAAGATATAATGTCTCAAGGTATTGTTAGTAAATCTAATACAAAGAGTATTCATGCCCCAGAAACACATTGTATACTTATAGATGCGTCTGTCTACTATGGCAATAGTGGTGGTGGGGTATACAATGATGATAACGAGTTAATTGGTGTAGTTATTCAGATTGGACCACAGCATCCAACTCAGGGATTATGGGCATATGCTGTACACCCAGAAGAAATAAAGGAATTTTTAGCACCATATTTACAGGAGAACTAATATGACTACAATGTGGATTATTGTAGGAATGCAGTTTCTACTTACCGGTGTCTGTTATATGATTGATTCCCAGCTATCTAAGACGATGAAAGATAAGTCTTTTGGTGTGCGCTGGTGGCGCACTATAGTATCATTAACTCTATTAATAATAGATATGGGTTTACTAGGCTTTGTAAAAGGTGTTACTGGAGGCTAGCATGGACAAGCGGCTGCCGATTGATATAGTTCCTAAAGTCTGGGGCAAAGAGACCTGGTATGTTAATAATGATATGTACTGTGGTAAGATATTGAGTATACAGAAGAATTATTTCTCGTCTGAGCATCTACATCGTGATAAGGTAGAAACATTTGCTGTTTTATCTGGTCATGTGATGGTTGTTATTTTTGACAAAAGTGGCGATAAAAAATTCATTAGTATGAAGAAAGATGACTGCCTCGATATTCCGGCGTGTACAGTTCATCAGCTTAGAGCTATCGAGGATTCAGAAATTCTTGAGATTAGTACACATCATGAGGATAGCGATTCATATCGTGTATCTAAAAGCGGGTATCAGCCAACCGTGACTTATGAAGGAGACGAAGATTGAGTGTCTAAGAGAATCTGTGTTCTAGGTGACTGCATGATTGACGAAACGTGGCTAGCTGAGTGTAATAGGCTAAGTCCAGAAGCTCCAGTACCGGTAGCACTACTTAAAAGTAAATACAGTTGTTTAGGTGGAGCAGCCAATGTGGCGCGTAACATACGAGCATTAGATCCAGATATCGATATTCACCTTGCAGGCTATATCGGATGTAACTTCCAATATCTACTGGATAATGATAGAATCAAGCTATGGCCGGCAGGTTTAGTAGAAGCTGAGCAAACAAATATCAAGCTCCGCATAGTAGATACAAATAAAGGATATCATCTCATTAGAGTAGACAATGAAGAATTTGTAGAATGTAAAGATCGGCCACTTCCAATAGAAGGTATACTTAGCTGGTTAAGAGATATTAACCCAGATTCTGTAATTATAAGCGATTACTGTAAGGGAGCAATATGGCACGATCTAGCAGTAAGAGTGATCACAAATATACAAGGAAAACAGATATTTGTAGATACTAGACGTGATGATTTGGAAATGTTCTATAATGCGAATTGGATTACACCGAATAAACATGAATTTGCTAGGATTCAGAAGTATATGCGCAGCCAACAAATCGGATCATTTGCAACAGATCCACAAGTAATGTCTAAGTTCTATGGATTCAAAGGTATGTTACTTACTCGCGGAAGCGAGGGAATGGATTTATATGTAAATAGTAATAGTTACCATCGAGACTCCGTAAATCATGATATAATAGATGTTACTGGTGCAGGCGATACAGCTTTAGCAGCTTTTACGTTACTAAAAACAGCAGACTTGTTAGATAATGAATATATCTTAGAGGTTACGAATACAATAGCAGGCGAAGTGTGTATGGAAAGAGGAACAGTAGTTCCGAAGAAAACTCTAGACAAATATATAAGTGAGTATCCGACTAAAAATGGGCATACAAAGAAGAACTAAAACCAGGCCAGGAATAGTAATTACAGCTAAGAAACTAGAAATGCTGATTACTGGGTTTCTTACTGAGCATGAGCCTGACATGGTAGCCGATTATAGGCCAACAGATGAGCAATGGCGTAAATTGCTAGCTGAGGCTATGGCTGCATATGTAGTTACACATTTATAAAAAAGCTTCGCGCGGAACTGAAAAAAGTATAAAAATTCCCGGGGAATTTAAGGAATTTAATAATGAAGAAAAACATTCTGCAAGAATGCTTGCGTTTTGCCTACGAGAAACACAACCCTTCCCATCCCTCCTGGGATAGAAAATCAGTTCACTATACTTTTGTAGTACAAGACAACAAGATAATAGAAGTTGGTATGAATAGACCATGTGTAAGTCCTCCACTTTACTATGGATATCCAGCATATGCGTTTATCCATAGTGAAATAGATGCATGGAAGAAAGCGCGCGGTATACTAAAAGATAGTAGTTGGGAAATAGTAAATGTAAGGCTTTACAAGAAAGGGCCTCCATATATGCTAGCAGATGCGGCACCTTGTAGAGCGTGTAGTAGAATCTTGCGTAGCAATGGGTGTAGAAGATTCTACTTTACCACTAGTAGCGGGCATATTGCCCGCCTTATATATTAAGGAGAATACAATGTCAGTTATCCTAGTTATGTTTCTGATGCACTTCTTAGCCGACTTCCCTTTACAAGGACCATTCCTTGCAAATAATAAGGCCAAGAGTAAGTATCTTTTGTTGGTTCATAGCTTTATCTGGGCCATGTTAGTATGTATTCCTTTAGTAACTATAGGTACATATAAAACTTGGATGCTAGTGTTTTTATTTGTAACTCATATACTCATAGACTACTGGAAATGTACAACATTTAGAGATGAATTTAGTGTGCGCAGAGTACTAGGGATATCCATTAGTGGCCGGCAAGCATTTCTAATAGACCAATTACTTCATGCTGGTACCATACTAATAGTAGTAGCATTTATGTAGGAAGGATCATATGACTACTTGGTATACTGGAGATACTCACTGGGGACACACAAACATTATTGGTTATTGCAACAGACCATTCGACTCTGTACATAGGATGAACCAAGTACTTACTAACAATTGGAACAGCCGAGTAAAACCAGAGGATCTGGTAATACATGTAGGAGATCTCGGTGGCCCCAGATGTAAAGATCCCACACCATATATAGAACGCTTAAACGGTACTATTATGTTAGTAAAAGGTAATCATGATAAGAGTAAGATGCTGAAGTATATGCCATTCTGGGTATATAATATAGAGGCCAGAATAGGAGATTTCAATTGTTTGATAAACCATAGGCCTATCTACCCTAAAGATATGCGAGGGAAAAATGATAAGTTTCATGATCATGATGAGCGTATTCAGAATCCCGAGAAGTATGATTTCATCATCTCGGGACACATTCATGAAAAACGGCAATGGACTCACAGATCATTTAATGTAGGTGTAGATAAACACGGTTTCGCGCCAATCTCAGAAGAAGAACTTATTTGGTATCTAAAAGAGAGAGCTAAAGAATTTAATGATAATAGAAATAATGTAAGGACTTGTATATAGGGAGCATTAAACATGGTTAGATGGTTAGGACAAAGAGACGGATTTAGGTGTGCTCCTATTGCATTAGTTAATATAATGAAGTGGGCTGGGGTTAAGAAATTCAGAGGACGTAGAGTAAATGAAGAGCTAGCGAAAGGATATTTATGTAAAATCTGCAAGACAACTAGAGAAGGTACATGGCCGTCAAAAAGTGAGTCTCTCTTACGTAAAATACCAGGAATAGCAGTAAGCAAGAGACTACATCCTAAGTTATATATGGTGAAAGACCACTTGAAGCATGGTGGTATAATATTACTAGAATATGGACCTATAGATCCAGTTACAGGAGAAACTACCTGGCACTATGCAATATTATTAGACTCATTTGCAAACGGACGTCTATATACTATACTTAACCCTGTAACCGGAAATGCTAAGGGCATTATTAGAAAACAGACTTTGCGTAAATATCTAAGACATCCAGATGCCACAATACATTTGATAAGCAAGAGAAGCTAAGCAGTGAACTATATACAACTATTCTTTATCATAGGTATTGGCAGAGTCATGAAATACATACTACAACTATTTACAGGCAATAGAAATAACAAGAACCCAAACTACAAAGGAGAAGAAAATGAATGATCTTTATGATTCAATGGAAGAACTTCTAGATGATTTAGCAGAACGAGATCCCCTGGTACTAGATATCGTTCAGGCTGCAATTGCAGTGGGACGAGATACTGTAATTTCTGACACAAATGATCTCGATGAATGTGTATCCTCATGGTTACTGGCTCGCAAAATCGTAGACCTAATGAATGAACATTGTCAGTGTCCTAGCTGTTGCGCAGCAGTAGATGGTTCTAGTCTAGATCATTATAGTGATTACTATTACAGTGATGAAGAAGATTACGAGGAAGAGGAACCAGAAGCAGAGATCGAACCAGAAGAAGAAGAAGAAGAGCCTGAGCCAGATTCTCTGAGCGAAGAATTAGGTCTAGATGTGGGCAGTGCTCAGCCAATCCAGATAGCCCAAGCAATTGTAACAAAAGCTGGTGGAAGTCTTGAGAAACAAGACGCATTGCTTCTGGAGTGCAGACGACATGGTAAGAACTTCGCACAGCTCAGTAGTCTCGTAGAAGGCTTGTAAAAAAACGTAGAATCTGTAGCAAATACCGAGCAGTATGTTAAATACTGCTCACAAGGAGAACCGTTATGATTACTACAGCATACAAGTCATGTTTCTATCCCGACCACCGATATACACCAGAAGCCCAAATGATTACGCTTGATATAAAAAAAACCATCCGACCAATCCTCGAAGAGCTCATAGCCAAAGGATATAGTATTAGAGAACTCTCACACATTGCAACTTTAGCAATAATGGATCTAGAAGCAGAAATAGCTCTTGAATATATGTATACTAAGGCTAAACATGATCGATCTATTAGATAAGAACGGAAAGCTTACACTTGCCGGTAGATATTTCTCTACAGACGTTAGATCACTTCTAGAAGAGCATCTTCGTAATATGCTAGATGCAAACCTAAACCCAGTTCATATGAGAAAGATCATAGACAATATAGTCTCTCTGTCGCTCTCCAAAGACAAAGGATAATAGATGATTAGCTGGTTTAAACACTTACTTAGTTTTATTAAAATACTATGTAAGTATGCAGTATTTCTATGGAAACATCATTGTATATGGGACTATTCTATCTTACTACAGTTACTAAAGTTCCAACTTAAACAGATGGAACCAGCATTCAGAAGTAATAGCGCTGTATCCGTAGGATCTGAAGAGCGTGCAAACGAGATGCGCAATGCTATAGAACTAATAGAAGCTATACTAGAAGATAACTTTGCCGATGATGAATACAAGGCGTTCTATAAAAAGTGGGGACTTGAAAATAGTGGACTACTAAGATTCAAGATGAATCATAAAGATCAAGAACAGATGTACTATGAGCTACGAAGAGTAACAATACTAGAAGAACATAGGAAACGAGGAGCTTATAATAGGCTATTCACTTTACTAAGCAGCAAAATTCGAAACTGGTGGGACTAAAGGGAGACAAAGATGCCCAGGTGGCGAAAGCTTTGCAAGAATGGTGAACAACCTACAAGATTTATTGAGAGTAGAGAATTTGAGAATACATTTGGCATTAGAACATGGATACCTGGTGGTGAGAGAAATGGTTGTTGTGCCTCATGTGTTCCCGAAGAGTGGGTTCCTGCAGTTAAAGAACTTGTAGAGAAAATACGCACAAACTATAAGCTTGTTGGTTTGGATGACAATACAGAAGGAACAGATGTAAATATCGCCCAGATCAAAGATAAATTTGGTGCTCTCCGCTTTTACTACGATACAAATTCAGATTTTATATATAAACAGATTGATATCTGGATTAAAGAGTGTGAAAAAAAGCTAAAGAAAGCTGATCCTTATTATGCAGTCCCGTACTAAGGGGAAAAAGAATGAATTATTATTATGTATTATGCGAAATAGTACCATTCTGCTGCAGACCTGTAACATATGATGTTGTTATTAGCGAAAAGCCATTCGAACTTTCCGCAAGACAAAAGAGAGACGGAAGCACAATGTTCTCAATACTACATCTTATGGAAATTACTGAAGAGGACTATAATATCGCACACAATCTAAATCCAACCAATGAATCATATCTTATTATGAAACAGCAGGATTACAGCGAGGTAATACCAGATGACGAGGAATACTAACCGCCGACAAAACCTAAGCCAAGGGAGAAGAAATGAGGTGCGAACAGGAAAAACAGGTACGCATGACTTATGAAGAGGTTGGCGATGCACGTATCCATCAACTTATTTCTAGCTTTTCAAATAATAAAGAGCTAAAGAGAATATTAATTAGCTGGGGTATGCTAGTGCGTACAAATCCTAAGGTAAGCGTGCGAGTAACAACTACAAAGATTTTTGATAGTTTGGAAGAATATTATGATGCCACAGAAGAGTATAATTTATAAGGAATATTATTCATGGTAAGAGCAAAAAGAAAAAAACATATTGGTGATATGAAGAAGCTTATTATCCAGTATGTTAGGGATAACCAGAAGAAACTGGCTAAATCGTTTTACCCAGCAAGAAAACCAGAGGATCTAGAACCTGCGCTAGCAGATAAGAACTGGGTACATATAGATAAATATCTTCCACTTAGTTATAACTATGAAGTGGTAACAGAATTTGACTGTAGACCATATAATGACAAGCTGCGAGCATATGTTTATACAACACCAGATGGATTCAAAATAGAGAATGTAATAGTACAGACCGAATAAGTCTACGAAGCTCATCTACCTATGGTAGAAGGAGTAATGGTTGCGTCTTCTCTGTATGATGGCGTGATCATCTCTGCGGAGTATAAGCAGAGGCTGTAAACCGATAGCCTATCCTAAGACGTCTACGTCTGAAATGTTCGAACGGGGCAATGGGCTATCACAAGTATCTCCCGAAGCTAGAATAAAAGTGTTAAGCAGTGTTAAGTACGTGCAAGAAAACACTTTCTAGCTAAGGTGAGTAAAATACCGTGACATCCGTGACGCTGGAAACCGGAGAAGGCTGATCACCTACGGTATGGGGCACAGACAGCACTAAACTGTAGCGGCAGCTATGGAATGCCCCATTTGGCCTGGTAGTTTAAGGCAGAACACAGAGTGAAGGGTCTAATCAACTCACTGCTCTGAGATATGGGTGCAAAACCCTTCTGGGCCGCAAGTGTAATCTGACTAAACAGGAGGAGTCAAATGGTTCATGAAAATGAGAAACCTACTGTTATAACCTTAGATCCAAAGGACGCAGCAATAATTATCCATAAAGATCTATCGCAAGAAATGTATATTCCAAAACAAGGAGAAAGTGAAGAAGCATTAGACAATACCTTGATGGCTTTCTATCTTTCAGTAGTCATGAATGATGATGATCTATTATTATTAGCAAAGATTAAAGCAGACAAGGAACTAGAAAAGTTATCAGATGGATACAAAGAAAACATCAGAATAAAATTAGAGAAACCTGTAATAAATTCAAACGAATTGCCGTGGGAGGAGTCAAACAGTGACTGATTATATAGAACTAGAAGCACCTAAAGCACTTATAAACTCTGCATTATATTGGTGTCCTCAGCTTAAGGATATGGAGGGTACTATTATAGCAGGAGGATTTATAAGAGCTTTCTATGCTGGAGAACAACCAGCAGATTTGGACTTATATTTTAGATCCGAAGATGATTATACTGATGCACTCGATATACTTGATAGTAATGACGAATGGAAAGAAGTTTTCCATACAGACAGAGCTGTATCATACAAAAGAAACAACAAGAAACTACAGGCTATCTCATTCTATTATGGCAATCCAGAAGACGTAATCAAAGGATTTGACTTCACAGTATGCGCGGCTGCACTGACACTAGAATTTCCAGAGCCAACTGATGAAGACAATTCAGTAGAACCGATAGGTAAAGTGTTAATTCACAAGGATTTCTTTGAGCATCTTGCTGGTAGGATATTAATATATACAGGCGGTAGTCCATTACCACTATCAAGTCTTAAACGAGCTTTTAAATATATCAAACGTGGCTATAATATCTGTGATGAGAATATAATAGCGATAGCATCGGCTATATATGATCGAGTAGAGTTCGACGATCCAGATGCCCTAACAATGCATATCGCTGGTATGGATCCAGATGGAGCCAGAAGGCTTAGAGCAATAGACTAAGGAGGAAGAAATGTTAGTACTTCAGATGGTATTAAGTATTGTATTTTTAGCAGTTGTAGCTATAGGACCTGGAGTTCTTGTATACTTGCATTTACTAGATTGTGGGCGCTCGCCAAGAACTAGTATGCTTATAACTCTAGTCTGGCCTGGATTCCTAGCATTATGCGCAGCACATATATTGTTCTTTATAGTTCCAAGAGCAATCTATCTAGCTATATGGAAGAACGAAAGATCTAACGAGAGCGACCGCTGGAAGAAATAATAACAGTACAGTAATAGTATTCCATGAAGCAATTACTTGGTTAAAGGAGAAAAGAATGATAGGTAATATAATAGCTGTCATCTTTGTAGAATTATGCATAACCTTTTTTACGGTTATAGCTATCCGGCTTATGACAAACGACAAATTTTCTCCAAGAATAACTATGGTGCTTGCCATATTTTGGATGATAACCATACCAGTTTATATAATCTATGCAATACTTTATCTATTATTTGCATCCTCATATAAAATGATATGGAAAAATGAATTTCCGTTCTAAGATCCATAACTTATCTGGGAATACTGCACTATTAATGCTTATAACGTATGGGGTAGCAGTAATAGGCACCCAGTTATTAGTAGCTGGAGTTACCAATAAATTCTCAAGTACTATAAGGAGACTCCTATGATTAGAGGAATAAGAACCCCATGGTATAACTGGTTATTTAATACTGACACCGGAGGATTTTGTAGATGGGGTCGAACGCAGGATGAAGATCCATCGTATTCTCCAATAGGCCCGGAGATATTAGATATAGAGGTTAGCACAATATGTCATGGACCTGGCAAGCCATGTAAGCATTGCTATAAATCCAATGGACCAGCAGGAATAAATATGAGCTTTGATACGTTTAAGAAGATCTTTGATAGAATAGGCAATAGGAATCTTACTCAAATTGCTTTTGGAATCGGGGATATAGATGGTAATCCAGACTTATATGAAATGATGGCTTACTGTCGTGGTAATATGGTGGTACCTAATATTACTATAAACGGCTGGCGCGCAAGTGAATATCACTACAATATGCTAGCTAGACTATGCGGTGCTATATCAGTATCTCATTACGACGACAAAAGCTGTTTTGATGCAGTGCAGGAGCTTACAAGTAGAGGAGTAAAACAAGTAAATATTCATCAGATACTTGCTGGCGACACATATGAAGAATGTTTAACACTAATAAAGAAAGCGACAAAAGATCCAAGACTTAAGAAGCTAAATGCAATTATATTCCTTCTGTTGAAACCGAAGGGAGATCGTAATAAGCTTCGGCCCATTGATCATTTACTACCTTTCAAAGAACTATTTCAGTGGGCACAAACAAACAATATAAGATTTGGTGTGGACAGCTGTAGCGCACCCAATCTCATGAAAGCTACTGAAGAAGACGGTGGACTTGACTTACAATCCGTAGAGCCTTGTGAGAGCACGCTATTCAGCCTGTACGTAAATGCCAAGGGCGAAGCATTCCCATGTAGCTTTGCAGAAGGTAATCCAGACTGGAAAACAGGTATTCCAGTCTTAGAGGAAGATAGCTTTTTAGGCGGTGTATGGTATAATCCACGCCTAATAGCATGGAGGAAGAAGCTTCTAAACTCCTGTAACAACTGTACTAGTTGCAAGTTTCAACAAGGCTGCAGGAGCTGCCCAGAATATGATATAACTATTTGCAGGCATAGAAGAGACTAAACCATGCGTAAAGAAACAAAAGAGTATATACGAAATATACTTGATACTATGAGTGGTAGTGATGGAGGTGTCAGATTCGTCAAGTTTAAAATAGGAATAGAAGAATTTGATAGACGTGCCACTAAAGGTGACAAGGATGCTCAAGCAATTATCCAAGTAGTACGGCACTTTAGTAGGTTAATCGACACTCTTGTATCTATGTTACGTTAAGGAGAAGAGCAATGAGTAAATGGAAAGAAGGTTGGAAAGTAATTCTGATATACGAGAACTATAAGTTTAAACTTATGCGTGTTTCGGCAACAGATAGTTTTAGGTTACATACCATTGATTATCCCAAAGAAGAAGTGGTAGTGAGGCCAGACAAGGCAGTCGGCGGCCCGCTAGCGGTATTTAAAAGTAGATACCACGCAGAAAGGTTTGCTAGAAGTCCTTTTTGTCCATCAGGCAAGCGACAAATAGTTAGATGCTTATATCTACCTTCAGAAGAAACAGAACTATATGAGTGTTTAAATGGTTCAAAGTGGACTGTCTCTACATTTCCTAAAGACACAGCACTTGCCGAAAAAGTTATATGCCTGGAATAGGAGACAGATCATGGCTATTAAGTGGAAAAAAGGTTGGAAAGTTCTTTATAAGGACAGGACAGAGGATAGTTGGTGTGACGGATAAGGCACAAATAATAATAGAAAGGGAAGCAAATGAAAGTTCGCAATAGTTTTGTATCTAATAGTTCTAGTACATCATTTATTATAACAAACACCAGTAACTCCAAGAAGACTCTAGTAGATTTTGTAGAAGAGAACCCACAGATACTAAAAGAATTTACCGAGGAGTACGGTAGTCTCTTCGATCTAGAAGAATACGAGCGCAGATTTACTGAGCAACAGATGATTGCAGGTGCAAAGGCAGAAGATATTGAGTTCAAGCCATTTGAGAGTGTTAGATGCGTCTTTGGTGACGAGGAAGGTACTGTCATAGGAGAGGTGTATGACTATATGTTAAGAGAAGGTGGCAAGAGTAAGAGTTTTTCATGGCGTCTTGATGAATATTTGAGGTGAATAATATGAAAACAAGACAAGGATTTGTAAGTAATTCAAGTTCTTCGAGCTTTGTAGTGACTGTTAAGGACTTTCCATTTAATATTGTAGGAAAAAAACAGCTCATATCTGATGAAGATGTAGAGACTCTTCTACGATATGGGTTTAAGTGGTCACATATGTGCAGTCCCATAAGTATAGAAGAGAACAAAGATTGGGAAGTAGATGAGCCTACTGATTACTTAGCTATATCAGTAATCTGTAACCAAGATATTGTGATAGAGTTCCTAACACAAGAGAATATACCATTTAAAGGTATTGTACACTATGGCCATGAGTCAGTATTTTATAAGAAAGATTCACCATATGTATTACAGGTAAGAAACCTGGGTTTGGAATACACTATGTATGATGAATTTCCGGACTTTACTAATCTTCCAAATATTATAACTAAGATCCCAATAAAACAATATACACTTTAAAGGTATTGTATAACTAATTTATTAAGGAGTTAACGATGAAGGTAAGGAACTATTTTGTAAGTAATTCCAGTAGCAGCAGTTTTATTATGCTAGGCACAGAAGTGAAGAATCTTGATCTAGTGGCTATGGTTCTTGCCCTCGATCCGACATATACCGACAAGCTCAAGGCCAGTGAATATCCAGAGGACAAGGCGCTGGATCTTCTTGCTAACGGCAATCTTGGAATATGTTTAGAGGGAAGCTACTTAGGTATACGGTTGGCCGACATGTACGAAGAAATAGTCATGATTCCACTTGACGAACTAGCATCAATAGCTGCACGCCTACGAGTTATATTTGAGAAACTTGGAATAGAAGACACACCCAAGATAATAGCAGGTATACTGGATGAACACTAGCTATTATCACTACTATGATATATAATAAAGGATATTATAATCTAGTAGTGCTTTATTAACGTAAATTAGGAGGTAAAAGAAATGCAAGAAGGAAAAGTAAAGTTTTTCGATGCAAAGAAGGGGTTTGGATTTATCCTGAGAGAGGGAGAACCGGATCTATTTGTACATTTCTCTGCAATCAACAGCGACGGATTCAAGACCCTGCATCAGGGTGACAAAGTGTCCTATGAAGTAGTCCCTGGAGATAAAGGCGAGCAAGCCGCCAATGTAGAAGTAGTAGAGAGTTCGAAGGGCCGCCGCCAAAGCGATGAATAGCAAAGGTATAACCTTTGCTGAACAAGACGGTTGGGAGCCAACTAAGAGGCCAAGATGTAAGTCATGCGGCGGCGAGACAGCGCAAGTCTTTGTTTCTTATGCTGGCGGTAAACCCAAGCTAGAATGGGAATGCATGTTATGTAGCAAACCATTCAGAGAGAATAGCGGCAAGTATAAACATAAATACAATAAGAGGAGGTAATTAGTAGTGCCGGTTACACTAGAAGGTATGCGCAATTCTACAGTAGATATAGAAAAATGTGAGCTGGCTGAACAAGAGATCTTAGATATTTTTAATAAGTCTAATCTCAATCTAAAAGAATTGCTAACTGTAATCGCGCAAACACTTATCGATACCGGTGGAACTTTAGAGAATGTCAAGGAAAAATTACGATACGACGATATGTGGAGGTATTACTCTGTAAAACCCACAGCAGGTAATGCACTAATGGCTCTTGGAGCTGATATACTAGCAGAATGGTTGAAGGTTCCAGAAGAGGAGGAATAATAATGACAGATGAAGTAAAGGAGTTACCAAAAACTAATAGGCCGCTCACTTATAAAATCTATAAAGGAATGGGTGGCAAGCAAGGATGCTTCCAGTTTAGTCTATTACCTGCATACAGCGGCAAAAGGAAAGACGAAGGCGCAGTATTCATCGAAGCCGCCCCAACTATTGGGAAAAACCAATACGACTGGGATAATAAAGTTATATTTGCACTAAGCGTAAATGATATCGGTTCTATGCTGGCAGGATTTACTCTAGGTAAAATGGAACTATACCATGATCCAGATGCAAAAACTAATCAGCAAGGATCTCGTCCCAAGAAGTTATCACTAGAGTCTGGTCAGCAAGCAGGCACGTTCTTCTTAAGACTAAGTGAGAAGTCTAATGAGAACACGAAGAATATAGCAATATCACTTCAACCACAAGAAGTATATATATTAGTAACACTACTAAAATCAGCCATACCAAAGGTAATGGGCTGGGAATAAAGGAGAAATACCATGACTAAAAAAATGAAATATCTACGTGTCACACTAGGAGTACTTATTATGCTGTTTCTTGTAGTTATGTGTGGCAAAGCAAAATCAGCACCGACTACTTTAGATAAGAAAGCTTTATCTCCAGCTGCTCAAGCAAGTTGTAACACTATGGCATCCGACTTTGAGAAATACATGAAGGAACAAGCAATAGTTGCTGTTAAAACAGGCATTAAGAGCAACCCTCAGCCACTTGTCATTGAACCTAAGGTAGATGTATTAGACTGTCTTTCCGCTGACAAAGTTGTAGTTGGTCTCAATATTTATATGAAAGTAAAGGTAGTATCAGATAAAGGCAACAGGATAATGTGTGGTGTAAAGGTTCTTACTGCAGAGATCACAAAGCTCAAGGACGGTACTCAAAGCGTAAACTTTATAGATGCAGAACATGTTCCAGTAATTCCTGTAAAGTGTAAATAACAAGTATTATTCCAAAGGAGGAAATCATGTTGGACTGTATTAAAAAATATTGGAAATATATTCTGGTTGCTGTTGTTGTGCTTATGTTTGGTGTTGCTATGTGCTCAAAGGCAGCCACAAACACACCCAAGATAGACAAAGCACCAGACTGTAGCTCACTTGTGCATGCATTTCAAGCATTAATGGACAAAGAAGCAGCACATATGAAAGAAGCAAACAAAAATGCTGGTCCACGTGTTGTAGATTTTGTAGCTACTTCGCGTATACATAAGTGCCTATCAGAAATTCAAGCCAAGATATTAGTTAGTTTATATATAAAACTAGAACTTACTGATATGGACGGTAACAAAAGTTTTCTGTGTATGAGACAAGGAGAGGCAATGTTCTTAGTTACGCGCTCGTCTCCAGATAAACCACCAGAAGCTATATTGATTAAGCCACCGAACACACCTGCCGAAGAAGTACCTTGTGAGAAGTAAATGAGAACAATTAATAAATACATATGGCTGTGGGCTTTAGTGCTCACAGCCTTTCTGTATATGGGTTGTACTACAAGTATCTTGCGCGATCCTCATGAAGAATGTCTACATACATTAAGTAAATTAAATGCCTGGTTATACCAACGTGATAACCAAATGTTGCTTAATTCTAGTGCATTACAGTCATGTCATAAAATAGTATCTTGGGAATGTAAAGGACCAGATAGTGTTACAGCAGATGTTATATTAAGCCTACAATATATACAAGAAATACCTGGCAAAGGAAAGCTTACTCTATGCTCTAAAGTAGCAATACAACTTATAGCCAGACAGGACGAAATGGGCTATATAAAGGTTAGCTATGGTAATATGAGCATAATTCAACTTAAAGTGTGCAATGGGGAGAGCATTATATGAGCCTAGCTGATGATTTCAAATATGCCTCTAGCATAGAAAGTATAAAGCATTATATATGTATGATGCTAGCAGACGACCTATATAATCCACATGTAGATACGATGCGACATCTTGATAAGATTATTAATATGTGTGATGAGGCCTTGGCGGATATAAAGAAAAGAGCACCCGACATCGTAGATAATCTAATATCCTTATATGATAGAAAGATAATAGTCTCGTGCACTATAGCATCAAAGTACGGATCTAATATGTATTCATCTGGAGTAGCGATTGATCTACTAGCTCCTAGTAAACAATATACGATGGGCCGGCTCACTCCTGGAGCTACTGATCCTATACAGGTCTATTATGATTCTATATACGAAGGACTTAGCTACTTTACGACATGGCAAGGAGCCGCTAGAGATGCAATATCTATACAGATATGCTGTGACAACGAGAGAGTAATTAATAATCTTATCTATAATCTAGAAGAATCAGACGAGAATCTCGAAAAGCGCCGCAAGTCTGTAAATAAAACAATCGAAGCAACTCGCAAACTCCTTCTTATACCTATATATCTTACGTGGTATCCTGCCAATACTACCGCAGGAATGAGAGCAGCAAAGAGAGCAGCTAACCAACAGTTTGATCCTTATAGACCATAATAGGAGACAAACTATGGTTATTAAATCAAACATGGATCCTAATGAAGTTGTTATGTGGGAAATAAGGCTAGCCAGATCTCATATTATGAATGCTATTATTGCTGTTGATGATAATACAATGCGTGATAACCTCGAACAGCTACTTCTACATACAGAAAAAGCTCTTGAAATGCAAGATAATATTTGGGCTAGAACCCTAATAAAGGAGAAGTAATGAGTTTTGAAGGATACTATCAACTCCTATGTGAGAATGGTCACCATTTCGCTGCTGATTGCTATAGTCACTACGGCTCTGACTTCAGCGATACAATATGTCCAGATTGCGGAGCACCAGTTGCCTGGTGGAATTTAGTAAACCAGACAAACTGTTGTAGCTGTTACGGAGTAGAAGAAGATAAATATGATCCATCTATGTGCGAGATGGAATTATCCTTCGATGAAATACAGAAGACTTGTCAATTTAATGGTGCTGGGTATATAGAACCAGAGATCGATAGGTCTGCCATCACTAGTATATGTAATGAGTGTGGTAACGTTAAAACCATAGCGCAAACTAGGTATAAAATACCAGAACATACTGGCCACATAGTAGCTAAGGAGAAGTCATGACTTTATACGAGTGGATCGCCGCCATCTTCTTTAACCCTTGGAAAAAGGGCTGGAAAGTATTACGCACAAATCGTGAATCATACTTTCGCGGAGGTTCCATAGGATCTTGCGTATATCATATAGAAACCGCAACTTATCCACAACCTAGTTGTGGCCCGCTCTGTGTATTTAGAACAAAGAGATTAGCTACCAAATTCGTTAATTATATGAACTGGGAACCAGCATTGGTTGTACCCTGCATATATACACCAAGTAAGTCTACAAATGTATGGGATACAATTATAAGACGTGACATTAATGAGAAGTTCCCTAGGGGCACTAAACTTGCAGACAAGGTTATATGCTTAGAATAGGAGGAGTACATGGCCAAGCCTCATAAGAAGCAAATATATGAGCCTGTGCATAAGCATTTCGACGATGAAAGTTTCACAGGAAACATAGACGATATAATATTCATGCTGGAAAAGCTCAAAATAAGCTATCCTAAGTATAGTCGGTTATTTCTTACGGAAGACCACTATAGAATCGACGATTACTGGGGAGTTGAAGTCTATGGCCAGCGTGAGGAGACAGACGAAGAATATAATAAGCGCATTGAAAGAGCTAGAAAAAACAAAGAGTCAAAACAGAGAGCTAAAGAACGTAAAGCGAAGGAACGAGAAGAACGTGACAGGAAAGAATTTGAACGACTTAAAGCCAAGTACGAGGAGACATAGATGAGTACAGCAGAACAAAAACAAGCGGCTTATCTAATATCACAATCAGTATGTGCCATGATTAAAGCAATGGGAATGACTGCTGAGAATCAATATAGAACTCAGCGTGGCGAGACAATTGCTTATAATGACAAATCATTCTTTGATCTAATCGAGGAATACGGCATTCATCATAACGGAGCAATGGCTATAATTGAAAGTCTGGGCTAGTATGAAACTAGTTGCTATAAATATCCTTGGAGATACTGTAAAGATTACTGGCCTACCAGAAGATATAGGTATCAGCGCGGCTCTAGATAAAATATCTCCATACGTAGAGAGGATGATGGACGCAGTAGCGTGGTCCATGACAAATATGAATAAATTATATAAGCTAGAACTTCAATTTACTGCAGACAAAGTACAACTAGTTGAAATACTTGGAGAATGGGAAAAGCGAGGAAAGGACGGTGAGCGATGAAATTGTCACAAAAAAGACGCACCGATTTATTCCGCGCGATACACGAGGAGATAACGGATATACGGAACCCATTCAAACTGAAGCTCAATGCGGAAGCGGATTACAAGATAGCGCAAGTTGTAGATCGAATATGGCAGCGCGTCTGTTGGGTATTAGTAGACTGGATTATCAAGGACGGTGAGTGATGATCACTTGTGATTTATGCGGTAAAGAGATAAAAGAAGCGCCTTATTTCCAAGCTAGAAGGTGCTATCACAAAACAAGGGATGTCGCGCGTGTTGCCTATGAGTTTATTCTGCATTATGAATGCGAAAATATTTTCTACGCCATCGAGGAACGGGAACTAAAAAACGCAGCGGAAAGAATTCGACAAGAATTCGCCCTACGGCAGGGAAGAGGGGACGGTGAGTGATGCCTAGCAAGTGGTACATCCGACTTTGGCTTCGTTTTCGAGCTACATTCTTTTGTCCTTTTGGTCTGCACTTTGGAACATGGACGAACTTGAATGATAATACTTGGTGCCCTAACTGTCAGCGAGTGGTAAAGTGGAGAAAGAAAGCGAGGCGGTTGTGACTGATTTTTGTAGTGATTGTCCGGATTACGAAATGTGCTGGGGCGCGGGTGACTGGCGAATAATACGCCATGCCTGCCCAACCCGCTGCCGGGAGCTTGAGGCGCTAGCGGAAGTGGAGAGGTTAAAGGTGGAGCGGGATAACTGGAAAGCAGCATATGACAGAGAAGCAATAGACCGAAAAGACTGTCTAGCGGGACAATCAAAAAACGTGCTTGTTGGCAAGAATGGATCGACTCATGACTCAGAACATAAATGTAGGTGATATGGAAATAAAAGTACGCATATCAGATACTTTAAAACCAGACGAGATAATGCTTATATCATCGCAGTGTGCTGACTTACTAGATGATCTAGATAAATCAGTCGCTGTTGGCTATATATCTATAGATTATGCTATAACATATCTCAAGGCTTGGGTAAAAGACAACAATTCTGTCGTAGTTATAAAGAATATAAAAGAAGAATACTGTGAATGAGTTCTTAATGACACACTTCGATAGGAAATACAAATGAAAATCAGGGAAGCTTTAGAAGTAGTGGAGACCGCAACAGCTGTTGCCGAACGTATTGGAAAAGTAGTTAAGAAGATATATTTTGATATTGGGTACGCCGACAGAGTTGCACTTTCCGATGAAGGGATGATTCGCGTGTTTTTTGAGGCAAGCGTATGCGGTGACATAGATATCACCGCAATTGATATTCCAGACAGCTTATTCGATAACCCTACGTCGGAAGCGGTGAACACATTTGCTACTCAATGGGTGGAAGCTCAGAAGACAAAACGGTCTATCGAAGAGAAGAAACGGGAAGAAAAGTACAAGCAGGAGCGTTTCCAGAAATACAAGCAACTGAGAAAAGAGTTCGAGGATAAGAATGACACACTTGAGAAAGTGAGAGAGTAATGAAATTAGGAGAAAATTGATGAGTGAAAAAGATTTCCAAGAAGGATTCGTAAAAAAAGGAGGCATGAATGAACCGCCTTCGGACCAAAGACCTCCACCACCAAAACCGTATCCAAAACCAAAACAATCCGATTCGAATAAAAGTAGTGGAAGAGAAAGTAAGAAAATAATGAAATCAGGAGAAATTACACGTTTGTGGAATCAAGGCGAACTAAAGAAAGAAGACATTTTTGAATATTTCAAAGAGGAGATAGCTCCAACATCCGCTTATCTAATAGATTTCGCTGATTTAGATCATATCGTAGATATGTGTTTTTCTTTATACCAATGGTCTGCATACAACATACCAATTGGAGATTTCTTACGCGCAGTTGTATCCGACAGCTGGAAAAGTGTCTGTAGTCATGCTGATGACTGTAATAGACAATGGAGCTGGATGATTTATATGTTCTTATATAACTGCGCACCAGGTAACTGGAACCTAATAGCTCTTAAGGATGCTCTGAAGGCGTTCGAAGAGATGGAGATCGACAAAGAGTGTCTAAGATACGGAGTATACTAACATTCTGGAAGCATTCATAGCACTGCACTTTCTGCTCTGCTTCATAAATATAGTTGTTAACTAGAATTTTTTAATCTTGTTTAATAGATTTGGTTCAATAGCTATTAGAGAGCTTGATAGGAGAGTTTGGTTAAAGAGCTTGGTTAGAGAGTTTGATGGAAGGGAGGCAATAGTGATATGAAGTTAGAGATTTTGGTTAGAGGATTAGGTAGTGGTGATAAGGATTTCATAGGCAAGATGATGACCGCAGCACAGATAACGGAATGGGAAATAAAGGATATATTGGTAGTGGACTTAGCTAAGTTGCCACCAATAAATATAGGCATAGCAGTAGGAAAAGCTTGTGGGCGCATGGTTAATGAACATGTGAAGAAGTTATTTATATTCCCAAGCCTGAAGCAACTACAGCCATTGCCAGAAAACTTAAGATATAGACATGATGCATGGAATGAATTACAGAAGATAAAGAAACTATTAGAAGGAGAACTAGTAGATAATCGTAACGATGGATGGCAGTACGCCACAGTTTATCTTCCGGGGCAAAAGAAGATTGTAATATACGAAGGCGATAAGCCTCAAGATGTAGAAGGAGATATATTTATTACTAAAGCAGACAGCAAACTACTGCTTGATGTAAAAGAAGCATTTAAAGCTGAGGCGGTTGTGATAGGAGAGGAGAGCAAAGAGATATAGGAGGATAATATATGGGAGTAGGGATCATAAGAATTCTTGATAATTTAGTTGTAAGGCAAGCATTAATATCGACAATAACAGACGCAGTAGGGCTATACTCAAAAGCACTTCTAAACATAATAACAAACAAGATTAATAGTGCTGGACAACCAAAGAAACAAAAACCTCACTTTGTTAAAGTTGCCCTGGAAGACTAAATTGGACGTACTGCTCCATCGTATAATTTGCAATGGACATGATAAGTTGTAACAAATGGAGACGAGTGTTATACTGTAACAACCATTTAAATAAAGGAGGACATCACCAATGGCAAACGCTAACAGTCCTACACCTGAGGAACAGGTAGAGGCACCAACGCCGGAGGACGGAGAACAGGCAGTTCATGTGCAAACCGCCCGCCAAAGAGCAGATCAATTACTAGGATATTTAACCCATGACAAGGCTGTCAATGATATTTTTGGAGATAGCTTTGAAAGGCAGTACCTTATCTATGGTAAGTCACCTCGGAGTTGGAGGAAGTATTTTCAGATAGTGGTACCTGAAACTCCAGATGTAGCACAGTGCAAAGCGCTGGCTGGTAAGCGCGCGGCTTTGATCCAAGAAGCTATGTTCTATTATGCAGCATCAGAAGCTCAGCTGGCAGCACTATCAAGTGGTGAATCAAAAGAATATAGCACAGCTTTCAATAAACTAGTAGCAGAATACAAAGGAGCAGGCAGAAGTTTACCTGCAGCCAAGACATTAGAAGCAATGGCCGGTGCTAATATTATGGATATCAGAGGCGCGATTGCCAATGCAAAGATTATAAAAGACTTTTGGAAGAGGATGATTGAAGGACTAACAGAAGTAAGGAAAGATATAGAGCTGGCTACTTGGAATAATAGTACTCAAGCAAAACAAGAACAGTATGGTGGAGGAGGGAATATTCCATCTAATCAGCCTAATCGTGGACAATTTGGCACAGAAGCCAAGACTACTCAAGAGGACGACTGGGAAGTATAAGGAGGACAAATGGACGAAGTGAAAGAACTAATACCACCCGGATCACCACTACCAAAGACAGGTAATCCAGACTTGCCGGTGGCTCCAGTATCAGATGAACCACAAATAAAATGTGGATATGTAATTGGTATTAGGGAAGATGGTACATTTGTATTTGATATATTAGGCACGGATCCAGGGATCATCGAGTTACTTGGATTACATACAGTAGTGGGGGAACGGCTTCTATCAAGAATGGATAAGCAGCTTGGCGGCAAGTTTAGTATGCTTTTAAAAGCCATCAAAGAGCTTGCGGCACCTTTCAAAATGAATACCAGTACTGAACAGAAGGATGTTCAATAATGATAACAACAGCATTTGTAATGGCAGTACTTACTACAGCTGGCTTCTTGATCTTATTTTATAAACTTCCGGTATGGCTAAGAAAGTTTCTGTCTAAAAGATACTTATTGTTAGATATAATACTCTGCGCACTTGTATTCGGTTCGCTAGGATTTGCATTAATTGGTATCATGGCAGCAGGGTTTATATCATTGTTTGTTTCGATATATTTGTGGTGGTTTAAGAAGACTACTCAAAAGGATCCACCAAAGCCCAAGCATACTTGTAAGCCTCATATACACTGGGCTGCACGTTTATATAACCGGACAACTAGATAAGGAGATATTAGATGATATTTACACCGTCGCCACAGGCATTGGATGTACTAGAAAAACGATGCTTTCTAGATGGAGAAAACTGGGACTCCATGTGTAGGCGTATAGTCAAAGCATTAGCAAATGACGAAGACGAGGGAGAGATATTTTATCAAGTTATGCACGAAGGATTATTCTTGCCTAATTCTCCTACATTAATGAATGCAGGTACACCAGGCGCTCAAATGAGCGCTTGCTTTCTATTGCCTATAGAAGACAATATGCAGAGTATATTTGGCACATTATATAATGCTGCACAAATCTTTAAAAGTGGCGGTGGAGTAGGATTTGATTTTAGTAATTTGCGCCCGGAAGGTTCTATGGTAAATAGCACTAAAGGCGTATCATCTGGTCCTGTATCTTTTATGAAGATATATGACGCTGCTATACAAGAGATAAAACAGGGCGGTAAAAGACGTGGTGCGGCTATGGCAACATTATCCATAGATCACCCTGACATAGTGAAGTTTATTAAATGCAAACATGTAGATGGCAAAATAAACAACTTCAATATAAGTGTACGTATCACTGATAGATTTATGCAAGAAGTA
>Ga0315535_1000680_pt1 | contig 23760 bp, 24 predicted proteins | sample SalMarSW160220MG_2_FD_203092 | JGI IMG/M metagenome (GOLD analysis project Ga0315535, IMG submission 203092) | Salt marsh sediment microbial communities from the Plum Island Ecosystem LTER, Massachusetts, United States - Salt Marsh Sediment SW1602-20 ... | reverse complement strand
TCGCCTGGCTCGTTTTTTTGGCGGTTCCGCGCCGTTGCAGTCTGCCAAAGGCGTGCTGGTCGGCGCGCCGTTGCCGATTTGCTCCTGCGGTGTAGTACCGGTCTCTTTGGCGCTTTCACGAAGCGGAATCCCGCGCCCTGCCTTGATGAGCTTCCTGATCGCAACGCCCGAAACCGGCCTGGCCTCGATCTTGATCTCGTTTGCTTTACTGGGTCCCCTGTTCAGCTGGCTACGGCCGCTGGTGGCGGTGATCACCGCTTTCTTGGCCGGCTGCATGATCGTCTTGTGGGATCGCGGGCGAGAGCCGGACTGGGCCAAGTCTTCCGAAGCTAAACCGGAATCTCTCTCGACGGCGGATGATGCAAAACGTTCATGGAAGGGCTTTTTCAGCTCCAGCATAAAAAGCGGTTTCGTCGAGATCCTGGACGACGTGGCTTTCTGGCTGGTCGTGGGCATCGTTCTGTCGGCGGCGGTTACTACCGTCCTGCCGCCCAACTCGCTGGTCGGGCTGAGCCCATGGCTGGCTTTGCTTCTGGCACTGGTCGCCGGGCTGCCGCTTTACATGTGTGCGGTGGCTTCGACACCGGTAGCCATGGCCCTTCTGGCCAAGGGCCTTGCGCCCGGGGCGGCTCTCGTTTTCCTGCTGGTCGGCCCGGTAACCAACATTGGAACTTTGTCGCTGCTCAATAAATTTTTCGGCAGACGTTTTGTATCTGTTTATATTGCGGTAGTCGCAGGCGCGGCCCTTGCGGCCGGTGCGCTGCTCAACGTACTGGACGTTCAAATCTCCAAGGCCGTCGAATCCAGCGCGCAGGTCATGGCCGGTTTTTCCTGGATTAGCTGGTTTTTTGCGGGCTTGTTGGTGCTTCTGCTGCTAATCAGCCTCTTCCGCACCGGTTTGCGCACGGGATTGGCTGAGCTGTTTTCGCATCTCGACTCGTTGACCCTCGGCAAAGCCACGCCTTTCGGGTTGGCCTTGCTCGGGGTGCTGGTCGGCCTCGGCCGCTGGTTCTTCCGAAAGCCGGTCAGAAGCCTGGTCACTCTAGGCACGTTTTGCGCCCTGGCTGCCCTGTTAAGCTCGGTCTTCATCGTTGTTCCTCCAGGTAACCAGGCCTTCGTGCTGCGCTTTGGAAAGATTGTTTCCGGACCGCTGTCCGCCGGGTTGCACTCAAAACTCCCATGGCCCATTGAACGAGCCGGCATTTTGCCAGCAGGCCGTCTGCAGCAGATCCAGGTGGGTTTTCACATAGTTCCCTCCACACAGGCGGAAGGCAATGGCTTTTCCGGTTTACCTGTTGGCTTGCTGGACATGCACCACCGCAATGCAACCGTTCTGACATCCGATGAGTTGCTGGTCGAGATTCCGTTCACGGTGCGCTACCGCGTGCGAGATCCCCGGCGCTATTACTTCGAGTTGGTCGACGCCAAGGGTCTGCTCGAATCACTGGCGGAGGAAGCCGTGCGCGAAAGCGCCAGGGCTGCCAGCTTCGACGGCATCGTCTCCAGCGAACGCAGTCGATTCGGAGCAAACTGCGAACACAGGCTCGAGACGTTGCTGCAAGATCAGGATCTGGGAATCGACTTGCTCGGTGTTCTGCTGGTCGATTCGCATCCCCAGGCCGACACGGCCGACGCCTTCAGATCGGTTTCCGACGCGCAGGAAGACAGAGCCACTCGTATCGAAATCGCCGGGGCCAAGCTCATAGGGATGGTTGCCGGGGCCAGGGGAGAGGCGGCCAAGCTCGTATCCAGGGCCTTGCAGGATGTAGCCAAAACGATGGCCGAGGCACGCGGGCGCGCCCTGGCCTTTGCCGGTCTCAGGGAGGCCTATCACATAACTCCCGAGCTGACCCGCCTGCGCCTCTGTCTAGAAGCGGCCGGCCGTGCGCTTTCCGCACCGAACAAGTGGATCTTGCCCGCACAAGCCCCGGTCCCCGATCTGTGGTTCGGGCTTCCGGCCTGGGCAAAGTCTTCAGGAGGAAAGTGACATGAAGAGATACTGGTTACCGGTCGCGCTGGTTCTTGCTCTGCTTTGCATCTACTCCGCCGCCTTCCAGGTGTCCGAAAACAGATCGGCCGTCGTCACTCGCTTTGGGCGACCCGTACGCCAAATCGATCAGGCCGGCCTGCACTGGAAGTTCCCGGCCCCGATCGAGCGAGCGACAATCATCGACCGCCGTATCAAACTATTGCGACCACCCGGTCTGGAATTACTGACTGCCGACAAGCGCAACATCGTCGCCGAGGTATTCATCGCCTACCAGATCGAGGATGCGGTGCGCTACATGATCGGTGCGGGCAACGAGATGGTGGCCGAGGCACACCTGGTTGATTTGACGCTGGCACACCTGGGCGCGCGGGTCGGACAGAAGGAGTTTTCGAGCTTTTTAGGCGCCGCAGGCCAGCAGCAAGTAGTTCAGCAGATCGTCGAGAAAGTGACCGCCGCCGTTGACGATAAGTCCAAGGCTCAAATGGGAATCAGCATTCGGCGAATCGGGTTCAGGCGCCTGATCTTCCCGCCCCAGAACGTAGCCAGCGTGATCAGGCGCATGAAGGCCGAGCGAGAGAAAATTGCCCGGCGCTACAGGAGCGAGGGTAGCCAGAAGGCCATGGAGATTGAGGCCGAGGCCGAAACGGAGAAGGGAAAGATCCTGGCCGCCGCCAGGGAGAAGTCGCTCAAGATCCGCGCCGGAGCCGACGCCGAGAGCGCCCGGATCTACTCGAAATCATATTCTCGAGATCCCGAGTTGTTTCGTTTCCTAAAGACCCTGGAAACCAGCGAGGCTGTTCTGAAAAAGAAATCGACCGTGGTCATTCCTTACGGCAGCAGCTTCCTTGGCCCGCTGTTTAGGGAGGGCGGCTGATGCAGATCAACAACAGACGCATCGGCCTGACGCTCGGATTCTGGCTTTTCGTGCTGGCAATCGTGTTTATCTGGAAGGGCTTGGCCACGGTCCAGCCGGGCGAGATCGGGATCCTGATAACATTTTCGCGCGCAACACATGCTCCGCTCGAGCCGGGCCTGCACTTCATTGTGCCGTTTGTCCAGAGCGTCCGGACGGTCAAGCTGTCCGCGATCAGGAAAGAAGTCATTCTCAGCGAAGCACAAAGGGTAAGGGGAAAGGACAAGCTGGGCACCGGAGGGTCGAGAGATAAGTCTCAGATAATGTATTTTTTGACTTCCGACGAGAACCTGGTGACTGTAGATGCCTCGGTCCAGTACCGTATCAAGGAGCCCTGGGACTACACGTTCAACGCACGCCACCGTGACGAGGTAGTGCGCGACCTGGCGCGACACGTGCTGGCAACGGAGTTCATGTCGACTGCCGTCGATGACGTGCTCTCCCGCGGACGTGCCGAGTTGCTGCACCGGCTGCACACCAGGCTGCAACAGGAGTGTTCGCGGCTGGATCTGGGAATTCTGGTCACCTCGTTCCTGCTCGGGGACGTCGTGCCACCACGCGCTGCGATTCCGGCCTTTCAGAAGGTCTCGGACGCACGGGCCGAGTCCGAGCAGATACGCTCTCGAGCCCAGGCCAAGGCGATGGAGACAAAGGCCAAGGCCAACGGCCAGGCTAGCGGGCAACTCGCCGGTGCATCGAGCTACCGGGCGAACAGGTTGGCAGGCGCCAGAGGCAAGGCAGAGCGCTTCGATAAGTTGTCGGCCGAATACCGCAAGGCGCCGAGCCTGATGCGCCGCAGGCTGGCGCTCGACGCAATCGAGAGGACACTGCCTAGTGTTAACAAGGTATATTACGATCCACGCAAGAGTCCTCCGGCCATTCATCTGGTGCCTTGAAATAATCGATTATTGACGAACCGCATGTATGACTCCATATTCAACAAATGACGAAGAAGAAAAAAATACCGACCGCAACCGTCGCCGGAAGGGACATCATACTGGATTCGATTGCCGACGGTGTTTTCACCGTAGATCGAGACTGGAAGATCTCTTTCTTCAACAAGGCCGCCGAGAAGATCACCGGCGTTGGGCGTGAGGAGGCAATCGGCCGACACTGCTTCGAAGTTTTCAGGGCCAATATCTGCGAGAAAGGCTGCCGCCTGCGACAGAGCATTGAAAGCGGCGAGCCGACGGTAAACAAGGCTGCCTATATCGTGCGTGGCGACGGCAAACGGATTCCCATCAGCATCTCCACTGCGGTGCTCAAGGACAAAAAAGGCGTGATCACCGGCGGCGTGGAAACCTTTCGTGATCTGAGCGTCGTCGAGACGCTGCGCAAGGAACTCAAGCGTCGCTACAACTTTCACGACATCGTCAGCAAGAACAAAAAGATGCTCGATCTTTTCGAAATCCTGCCCCAGGTAGCGCTTTCGGATTCCAGCGTCTTGATCGAGGGCGAGAGCGGTACGGGCAAGGAACTATTCGCACGGGCCATCCACGAACTCAGCCGACGGGCCGAGGGCCCACTGGTGAGCGTCAACTGCGGCGCCTTACCCGACAGTTTGCTGGAGTCGGAGCTATTCGGTCACCTGGCCGGCGCTTTTACCGACGCCAAGAAAGATCGCCCGGGCCGTTTCGCGTTGGCCGACGGAGGCACGATCTTCCTGGATGAGATCGGAGATATCTCCGCGGCCATGCAGGTCCGCCTGTTGCGTGTGTTACAAGAGAAAACTTTCGAACCCCTGGGTGGGACAAAAACCCGCAAAGTTGACGCACGTGTACTGGCCGCCAGCAACCAAAATCTCGATAGACTTGTCGAAGAGGGCTCGTTCCGCAAAGACCTTTTTTATCGAATCAACATCGTCAACCTGTCGATTCCGCCCCTGAGGGAGCGTCGCGAGGACATCCCCTTGCTGGTCGATCACTTCATTGAGCGCTTCAACAGACTGCGCGGCAAGGAAGTCTCCCACATTTCCACCGAGGCGCTGCAACTGTTGATGAGGCACCCGTTCGAGGGAAACGTGCGCGAACTTGCCAATATCATCGAACACGCCTTCGTGCTGTGCCCGGGAGGAATCCTGATGCCAGAGCACCTGCCTGAAGGCCTCCGCGATCACCAGCGCCGCGGTCCGCCGGCCGGCAGTCTACAGGAGTTAGAGGCGCAGCAGATCCGCGCGGCTCTGGAACGTAACGGGTACAACCGCGCCCAGACGGCGGCCGAGCTCGGAATTCACACAACCACACTCTGGCGCAAGATGAAGAGGCTCGCTCTGTCCGACCAGAACTCGTGACAAACCCGCGCAATGCATTGCATATTGCATTACTTTTTTCAAGATCATTGCATTCTTGCAATACAAGAGTAGCACCAGAAATTTCCTCATTAAGTGTTTAATTAGTAATATCAGTTATATAAATAAATTTCAAAAATAGTTGCCTAGATGGCACACGTAATGCACTCCTATAGGCCGGGAGTGAGTAAAGATGCAGGTTGCAATCACAGTCTGGAAGAAACGCGTATCGCCGCTGTTCGACAGCGCTCGCACTATCGTCATTCTGAAAATCGAAGGCGGCCGAGAATTGGAGCGCGCAGAAGCGAGCCTGGATATGAGCATGCCGCACTCGCGCGTGCAGCGCCTGCACCAACTCGGCGTCGAGGTGCTAATCTGCGGCGCCATCTCCAGACCTCTAGCAGTATTGTGCGACTCGGCTGGGATCGAGGTTATCCCATGGGTAGCGGGAGAACTCGACCGGATCATCGAGGCGTTCATAACCAACTCCCTGCTCGACCCGCTACTCACAATGCCCGGCTGCCGCCGACGCCTGCGGAAGGGTCGGCGCCGCGGTGCGGGCACGGGCCGGGGACGGGGACGCAGGCTGGGAAAGGAGCCAAAATGAAGATCGCGGTAACATCACAGGGCAACAAGCCGGAATCACAGGTCGATCCCCGCTTCGGCAGGGCAAAGTGGTTTGTCATTTTTGACACCGACACAGACAGTTACGAAGCACTCGACAACACTCAGGTGCTCAACCTGCCCCAGGGCGCCGGTATCCAGGCCGCGCAGCATATAATTGACAGCGGCGCCGAGGTTTTACTAACCGGCCATTGCGGACCAAACGCCTTCAACACACTGTCGGCCGGCAACGTAAAGGTGGTAACCGGTGTAGGCGGTACGGTAGGAGAAGCAATCGATAAGCATCAGAAGGGAGAAATGAAAACCGCCGGGGCCCCCGATGTAGAGGGTCACTGGTAATGTTTTGAAATTCATGACGACAACATAAAGAAAGGAGGTTCGTCATGCCGGGTGGAGACAGAACGGGACCGATGGGACAAGGACCAAGGACCGGCAGGGCTGCTGGTTACTGCGCGGGTTACGACCGGCCGGGCTACATGAACGGCTACGGTGGCGACTACGGTTGGGGCCGTGGCGGCGCCTATGGCCGCGGCGGCGGCTACGGTTGGGGTCGCGGCGGCGGCTACGGCAGAGGTTACCGAGGGGGTCGCGGTTACGACCGGGGCTTGGCGCAGGCGCCTTACCCAGCCTGGGGAGCCCCTCCCTGGGGAGCGTATGCGCCTTCAACCGAGGATGAACTCGAGATGCTAAAAGGCGAACACCAGCACCTCGAGCAAGTTTTGGCCGACATCCAGAAGCGCATCAAGGATATCCAGAACAAATCAGAGAAAAAGTAGATAGCTCGAACAAAAAGGAGACGAGTCATGCCACAGGGAGACGGAAAAGGACCGGACGGTCAGGGACCCGGCACGGGTAGAGGCAGGGGTGGCTGCGGCGGCGGTAAGGGCGGCGGCAAAGGCGGTGGTAAAGGTGGCGGCAAGGGTGGCGGTCGCGGCGGCGGTCGCGGCGGCGGCCGTGGCGGCGGTCGCGGCGGCAAAGGCGGCGGCAAAGGCGGCGGCGGGCAGCAATGAAGCCCATGCGTCTCGCCATAGCCAGTGGCAAGGGAGGAACCGGTAAAACGACGCTGGCCACCAACCTTGCCGCTGTGCTCGCCGAGCGCGGAACTCCCGTGGCTTACCTCGATTGCGACGTCGAGGAGCCAAACGGGCACATATTCTTGCGACCCAATTTCGAAAATAGCGAGCCGGTCACAATACCGGTACCCGAAGTCAGAGAGTCACTCTGCACTTACTGCGGCGCCTGCGGAAAGGCATGCCGTTTTTCTGCCATCTTAGCGCTGAAGAACAAGGTGCTCACTTTTCCCAAACTATGCCATGGCTGTGGCGGCTGCATGCTGGCCTGTCCCGAAGAGGCAATTCGCGAAGTATCGCGCCCGATAGGAATCGTCGAGAGCGGCTCATCCGGTTTGCTGCGTTTCGTTCACGGAAAGCTCGACATTGGCGAGGCCATGGCTCCGCCCCTGATCCGCGCCGTGATCTCTCAAGCCCCGGAAAACCATACCCTGGTATTGGACGCGCCCCCCGGTACATCGTGCCCGGTGATCGAGACCGTCAAGACGGCCGATGTGGTGTTGCTGGTGACCGAGCCGACCCCCTTCGGGCTCAATGATCTCGAACTGGCGGTCGAGACGATTCGCATGCTGGGATTGCCGTTCGCTGTGGCTATTAACCGTGCCGGAGTGGGAGACAACGCCGTCCAAGAATACTGTACACGCGAGGACATCCCTGTGCTGCTCGAGCTGCCGGACGATCGTCTGATCGCCGAGGCATACTCGCGCGGCGAGCTGGCCAGCAGGGCTTTGCCCGAGTTAGTGCCTTTATTTTCCGAATTGGCCGACAAGCTGGGCGACATTGCGGCCGGACCCCGTCCGTTGGCCCGAACAAAACAGGATCGCCAACCCGAGAGTTATTTTTCGGGCGCGTTACCATCTGAGCAAGTGCCGCCCGATGCCCAGCAGACGGCGCGTGAGATCGTCATCATCAGCGGCAAGGGGGGGACCGGCAAGACCTCGGTGACGGCGTCCTTCGCCGCGTTGGCGGGAGCAGCGGTCGTCGCCGACTGTGATGTCGATGCGGCCGATCTGCACCTGGTGCTCAATCCAGAAATCCGGGAGCGCAGGTCTTTCTCCGGCGGACAGGAGGCCTGGATCGATCCCGACCTGTGTGACAGTTGCGGCCTGTGTGCCGAACACTGTCGTTTCGATGCCATCAATCCCAATCAGGGCGACCACCCAGATTCCTTTTTGATAGATTCCATCTCCTGCGAGGGCTGCGGGGTATGCATCGATGTCTGTCCGATCGGGGCCGCAGCATTGCGGCCGACAGTCGACGGAGAGTGGTACGTTTCCGAGACCCGCTACGGGCCCATGGTTCACGCGCGCCTGGGCATCGCCAAGGAGAACAGCGGCAAGCTGGTCACCTTGGTCCGGCGCGAGGCCCGGGCGATGGCCGCTTTGCGGGGATTCGATCTGATCCTCTCCGACGGCTCGCCGGGAATCGGTTGCCCGGTTATCGCCTCGATCACCGGGGCCCAGATGACGCTGGTCGTCTCGGAGCCATCCCTCTCGGGCCTGCATGACCTTGAACGGGTGGTCGAATTGACCAGGCATTTCGACGTCAAGACGGCCGTTGCAATCAACAAGGCTGACATCAATCCCGACATGAGCGCGAAGATCGAGCTGGCCGCCGAGAGACTAGGCATACCGTTGCTCGGCCGTATCCGCTATGATGTCGCGGTCACCCACGCCCAGGTGGCGCGCAAAGCGGTGGTCGAACAGGGGGACGGCCCGGCCGCAGAAGACATTCGCAAATTATGGAAGAAGGTGCTAATAACACTCTCCTAGGCTGCCGGCCGTTTTCGGCCCGCCGCCTGTACTGGGATAACTGGACAAATTTTTACGAAGAGGAAGAAAAAATGACCGAAGAATCAAGCTGTTCAACGTGTTCGGACTCATCATGCTCTGCCAAGACTCGCCAGCCCGGCGAGCAGGATTCCGAGTTTCTCGAACGCCAGGCCGTCACTTCTCGCATGTGCCAGATCAAGCACAAGTTGGTGGTTCTTTCCGGCAAGGGAGGAGTGGGCAAGTCCACCGCGGCCGTTAACCTGGCGACCTCCTTGGCCATGGCCGGCAAGAAAGTCGGTCTGCTGGATATCGACATTCACGGTCCGAGCATCCCCAAGCTTTTGCACATCGAAAATGCCCCGGTCACCGGATCTGACACAACCCTCGATCCGGTCAAGATTGGCGACAACCTGTGGGTAATGTCGATCGGCCTGCTGCTGCACGGCAAGGATGAGGCAGTCATCTGGCGCGGCCCGATGAAATACAACGCCATCAAGCAGTTTCTGAAGGACGTCACCTGGGGCGAGTTGGACTACCTGCTGGTGGACTCTCCCCCGGGAACGGGCGACGAGCCGCTGTCCGTCGTGCAACTGCTCGGAGATCCCGAGGGCGCAATCATTGTCACTACACCGCAAGACCTGGCTCTGCAGGACGTGCGCCGTTCAATCATGTTCTGCCGTCAGCTCAACCTGCCGGTTTACGGAGTGATCGAGAACATGAGCGGTTTCATTTGCCCCCACTGCCACGAGCGCACCAATATCTTCGGCTCGGGCGGCGGTGAGGCCATGGCCGCCGACATGAAGGTGCCTTTCCTGGGCTCGATTCCCATTGAGCCGGACGTGGTCAGTTCCTCGGACGAGGGCACCCCGGTGGTGAGAGCGCATCCTCACTCCGAGACGGCTTTAGCCTTCAAGCGCATAGTGCGCAAGATGCTCGATCCCGAACTGAAGGAGGCCGCCGAGCGCCCAATCGAGAAGAAGGAAAAGGGAGAATCGATGAAGATTGCAATTCCCATGGCCCAGGGAGCTTTGAGCCTGCACTTCGGCCACTGCGAGCAGTTCGCCATTTTCGAAGTCGACGCCGAGAACAAGAAAATCCTCGGCAAACAACTTCTGACGCCGCCCCCCCACGAGCCGGGATCGCTGCCGCGCTGGCTGCACCAACAACAGGCCGACGTGATCATCACCGGCGGGATGGGCGCCATGGCCCAGAGCCTCTTCGCCCAGAACGGCATCAAGGTGATAACCGGCGCCACGGCCCAGCCCCCCGAGCAGGTCGTCCAAGCCTTCCTGGACGACTCCCTGCAGACCGGCGCCAACGTCTGCGATCACTGAATTTTCGTTACCGGCATGCTGACAAAATCCCGCCCGGTACAACAGTTCGACCTGCCCTCCGGCCGCAGCCTGGGCAGCCACTACCAGATCATCGGTTTCCTCGGCGGCGGCTACGAGGGCGAGGTGTACAAGGTAAGGGAGGTCTACACCGGTATCGAGCGGGCGGCCAAGATCTTCTTCCCCCAGCGCAACCCGCGCGGGCGGGCGCTGCTGCGCTACGCGCGCAAACTATACAAGCTCAAGCACCTGCCGATCATCGTCCAGTATCACCATCTCGACATGGCACAGGTGCGCGGTCAGAAGGTCGCCTTCATGGTTTCGGACCTGGTCGAGGGAGAGTTGCTGTCGCATTTCGTCATGCGCCAGCCGGGGCGACGCCTGCGCAGCTTCGAAGCGCTGTGCCTGCTGCGAACCTTGACCGATGGGATAGCGCCGATACACCATCTGGGCGAGTATCATGGCGACATTCATACCGACAACATCATCGTCAGTCGCCGGGGTGTGGGATTTCGTATCAAGCTACTCGACTTTTTCGATCTGGGCCGGCCCTCGCGTCCACGCATTCAGGACGATGTGGTTGACCTGATTCATGTGTTGCACGAGATAATCGGCGGCCAGCCTCGCTACGGCAAAACGGGGCCGGAAATAAAGCGCATAGTTTGCGGATTGAAGCGCTCTTTGATCGCGCGGCGTTTTCGCACAGCCGGAGAACTGCGCCAAGCCATTGACAGTCTCAAATGGGACTGAAGCAATTGGAAAATATCAATCGACGCAGGCCTGCTTGCGCAGCACATCCAGTTGCCCGTCGGTCACGGCGGCAGAGTGCAGGTATGCAACGATGCCGCCCTGCCCTTGGACTTCATCCAGTACCGCCTGAATACACTCCGGCTTGACCGCTACATCGGCTTTTGCGGAAAGTTCGAATTCATCCATAACCGTCTCGTCGTTGGCGCCCAGTGCCATCAGAATCAACGCGGCCACGAAACTGGCCCGGTCGCGGCCGATCACACAGTGGAAGTAGACCGGGTAGCTGCCGGCGTCACCTAATACGCCAAAAACGTTCGCCACGGCCTGCTTCTGATCCAGCAGGGCCAGGTAGTTCTCGGGCGTGTCCGGCAGCAGCTTGGGCATGGCGGCATCCACCAGTGTTACTTGCTGCTGCACACAGGAGGCCGGCGGGCTGGATTGCTGGGTATCCTCCATGCGCAGGTCGATCACCGTCTTGACGCCGATCTCCGAAAATTCCAGGCAGTCGCCGTCGCTGAGTGCGGACAATTGCCCGCCCCGGAAAATCTCTCCGCAGGCCACCCGGCCCTGCGGTTGCAAGGCATGCCCCCCCAAATCGCGCGCGTTGGTGACATCATCCTTCAGGATCCAGCGCTGGCACTGATCGACATCGCCGCCGTCCCCCCCGCTACAACCCGACAGCACAACGACCACCAGCCAGACCGGCAGCAATTGACGCATCTGGATCATTTCGGCCCCTCCAGGTGTGCCTGGCTGGAAAACGCCTCCATCCTGTCAAAGTCCAGGAGAACTCCGGCGTTGTTGTATACGAATGCATCACTGAATGCATCCGCCATCATCGCCGCGGCCCTGGGGCCTGTGCAATGCGAGCAGGCAATTTTTTCAATCTTCATTTCTCTGAAAGAGCTGATGGTTTTTAGTATGCGCTCGTCGCTAGCATGCACCAGGTGCGTTCCTCCCACCACGGCACGGACACGTTTTTCGCCGTTCACCTTCTGAAGATGGTGGATGATGTTGACCGGGCCGCGATGGGCGCATCCAAGCACCACGATCAACCCGGTCGCCGTCTTTACGGCAAGGGACAAGTCGTCATTCATGGGATCCGGCAGCACGTCTTCACGGATCTTGTAAAACAGGCCCTGATCGACCTGCTCAAAGTCCGTGTTCATGGGCACCTCGCCGCTGGTGACGATTGTCGATGACAGCTGCACTGGCTCACGGCTGAGTTCGAAGGAGGCTCCAGCTTTTTCAAGTTCCTTGCGTGTAAACGGTATACCGATATTGCGACTCGATTTTCCTCTCCTGTCGCTGTATTTGGCATTCCAGATGTCGGGGTGTGCCACGATTCTCTTTGGCCCGGCAAGCTCCAGCACGCCCATCAGCCCGCCGGTATGATCCAGGTGTCCGTGGCTGAGGACGATTGCGTCGAGATCGCCGAAGTCGATTCCCAGGAGTTTCGCGTTGTGAACGGCCGAGATGCTCATCCCCGTGTCCATCAGCACCTTGAACCCATCCACATCGATCAGAATGCTGAGGCCCCATTCGGCCAGATATCCGAAAGTGGCGCTGTTATCACTGAGAGTCGTGATTCTTACCGGCATGACAAATACTCCAAAGGAAAGACTTTTGACACATCGGGTCCGGGTTTTCAAATCAGCCGTGGCCCATTGATCGACCTCCCTCGCGCAGCACTTCCTGCAAGATCCGAGCAGGTTGAGGAACTTCGAGTCTACACCCTGCGGATCAGCGACTTGCTGAAGAAGTGGTGCATATCTTGAAAATACCTGAGTGTGAAGATCTTCCTGACGCCGGCCACCAGGATGTTCCAGAACAGGGGCGCCAGGCCCCGAATGTCTCTCATCGGAGATCGCATGCCGAGCCGGTTGGCCAGCTTCAGGTTCATATCGCTGGCAGTGGTGAAGCACTTCTTGATGTGAATGACCTTCTTGGCGTTCTTGATCTCCGCGGCAGCGCAATACCCCAGCAGGAACACTTCGGATCCCGATGCATCGATGGTCTCGTCGCAACGGCCTATGACAAAGACCACGGGACGGGCCTGCTTGAATGCTTCGGCGCCTGCGAACCTCTCCATGGCGCCCAGGAACATCTTCAAGCCCATGACGCAGCCCGTGCCGCACTTGACTCCCTGTTTCTCGGCATGTGGCCCCCACACGAACCGAATGGGCGATTCGAGCCGGGCGAGTTCCCGATGCACGTCGTTCCATCTGTTGAATTCGTCGTCATATGGCAAGAGCTTGCGGGCCTGGGCGTCGATATCATCCAGGCTTTGAACATCGCCCGTCAGCCGTATCTGCCCGATGTCGGACGGGGTGTATCCTCGATCCACCGCGGCCCTGAGATAGGGGACATCGTCGAGAGAAAAGCCCAGCAGCCTTGCTCCGATGAGGTCCACCGCTACGGGATTGGTGCCCATCAGGATCAATCCGAGCTTGCGCGGACTGGGGAAGGCTTCGTTGCCGACCCCTACCTCGATGGCATCCATGACGATGAAATCCGGGACGCCCACATCGAGCAGGTCGACTATCTTTTCATGCAATAGAAAGTCATGGCGGATGGAGCGTTCGTCGTCACAGCAGATGCCGACGTTCAGCTTGACCGCCCCGGTCATGTTGGACACGCAGTGGCATTTGAGCTTGGGCAGGTAAACCTTCGTATCCGCGCGGGCCATCTTGCGGGATACGCGAAGCGTGTCATGAACCCTGCCGCCAACGAACAGGGGATCGCGCCGTTCCTCATCCATACAGAAGATGCCTACCGGACAAGAGACCTGCTTTCGAACCCTGCGAACTTCTTTGTAATATCCCGCGTATTTGTAGTTCACCCGGGTAGGGAAACCCACTGCGCTGTTTTCACCCAGGTCGACCCGTTCCACGTCGTCTGCATCGGCAAGCGCCTTTAGCGAAGCGCCGACGAACGCTGCGGCGGTGTAGGCGTGAGTGCCGTAGATCTCGGGCTTATTGGCAAAGACCACGTTTGGCTTGACGAAGACCTTGCCCTTGGGGCTGAAACCCAATTGGGCCATTCCGTCTACCACGATGGATTCGATTGCCTCACGATCATAGCTGTCACATTTCCTGACCAACACCACGTCGGTTTGAGTGCTCATTTTCACGGCATCAATCTCTTCCTGGAGCATGGCGTCCCGGCTGGCTCAGCGACAAGAAATGCGCCAGGCGTCGAGATCCATGTTCTTGATGAGCGTGTCGAAATTCAGCGCTAGCGCCTTCGGGCAAATGCTGTCGGCCAGGGCGGCGTCGCCGTACTCGACCTGGAATACCGCCTTGCCCGACTGGATGAACGCTAAAAGCAGATCGCACTCGTCGTAATCGAAGCACTCCTCGTTCAGCGCCCAATCGAAATCGCCGACCAACTCGCTCACCTGATCGAGATCGTTCTTCAATCCCACCGAAAGATTGCGGGCGTGGGCCTCGTTGGCCAAAAAACGATTGTAGTCAAGTTGGTCGGAGGCCGTCAGATTGAAACCGGAATCGTTAGCGTAGCCGTCGACGTTGTCGGGCTCGACGCCGTCACAGCGCTTCTCGACCGCCAGATCCATCCGGGCGGTCATCAGTCCGCGCACTTTCTCGTCGCGGACGTCAATCCAGTTTTCGCCGGGCCAGCCGTCCAGGGGTTTTCCGACAGCGGCTCTCGGAAAGTCGCCGGCGTCCGGCCGCCAGCCCTCGCGGCTGCCGGCGCTGAAATAACAGATGACTACGCGGCCGGCCGCGTGCAACTCGTCGATCACGTCCTGGGGAGCATCGAAAAGATCGATGTCGTACATCTCGGCATCGACGGACGTGTCGATCTTCCCGCTGAGCTGCCATTGCCAACTCGTTCCCGGCGCCGGGCTCCAGACAACAGCGCCCATGTCGCCGCCCGAGTCGCCGCTGTCTTGCGCTCCGCCCTGGTCGCCTCCGTCAACTCCATCCGCACCATCTTCGAAACCATCGCCGGAGCCGTCGGCCGGTTCTTCTAAGTGCGCATCCGGCCCCGGTGACCCGCTTCCGCTGCATCCCGAGAGGCCGAACAGACTCAGGACCACAACAGATCGCAAGCAACTGGCGGCTAGTCGCTTCCCCGCTCGTCTCATAGCCTCAATGATACCGCTGATCGAGAGCAGATCAAAAGCCAATGACGATCGAGTCATGCTTGGACGGCACAACCTTGTGCGGAGCTCCATCCTGTTTTTCCTTTATTCCGCTCTTGATTTTTTCCAGTAGCGCGTCGCGATCCATTGAGCAGTGGGTGTGGAATACCGCCACGGCCCGAGTGCTCACGGGTACCTTGACGAACTCACATGCCTCGCGCAACACTTTGGCCATACGAAAATCGGCCTTTTTCGGCGGATTGACCAGGACAACCATCCGGTGTGCTCCGCCGACCGGCTTTTCTGGGATGCGGCGTGCAAGCAAGGCATTAACCGAGGGCATGACTTCGGCGATGGCTTTCTCGATGGCCGATATCTTGGGATTCGCTCCAGCGCCTGAGCTCGCGACGGCGATCTTCGAAGCCAGCATCCTTCCCGTTCCGGCTTCCATGGCCCGGACAGACAGCGATAACTTTGTTACCGCCTTGTCTCCCCTGTCGAACATGCCCTCGAACACAACCGTTACGTCCGAACCCATGGACATGGCGATCCGGGCTGCATCGTCATCGATCTCGATGCCGGCCTCTCCCAGGATTTCCCTGGCCGTGACCAGTCCCCCGGGGCCAGTCACCTCAAAGCCGGCCTTGAGCAGGCTTTCGCTGATACCCTTGCGAATCGGCTCGTTCCAACCTGATGATGAACTACTCTTTGCAGGAACTACCTGTATGGTCACCGGTATGGCTTCTCGGGCCTTGACAACGGCCGGCGCCAATACCGAAAAAGCAAACGCAAATGCCGCCATTCTCTGCATGGTTCTTCCTCCAGCAGGCAATGTCAGAATGAGTTGCACGACTCCTCCCCCTTTTCTTTTCAAGGCTTGCCCGACCGGTCGGCCGCCTCGGTTTTTCGCGGCAGGTAGCGCTGCTGCTCGTCGCTCCATTCCAGCCAGCTCTTGTTCCGCTGCCACCAGTCTTCGAAGCCCTCGGCGGTGGTTACGAACGCCCAGGGCACCATCTTGACGTCGCTGTCGATCGGTTGGGCCGCGATCCAGCCCTTCCATTTCCGTTCGAAGCTGTCGAGATCCATGCCGCTCACCTCGGAAAGCTCCGACAGGCAGTCGGAGCGGCAGCCCAGCCTGACCCGGTTGATGAATTTTACCAACAGCCCCCGGCGGTGCAGAAACAGCATCAGCGAGCGGGCCGCACCCTGATCGGCGCTGGTGAAGGAAGCCAGCCGGCGCAGCGAGAACTTATCCAGGCGCGACTTGGTGTCGGGAAAGCGCCAGTTGGAGTAGTAGCCGAACGAGATCTGCAGCTTGCCGTTCCGGTCGATATGGCCGATGAACTTCTCGAAGAAGGAGGCGAAGCCCTCGTTCACCCAGTCGGGTGGGCGCCTGACGAAAGACACCCGGCAGAAATGGTGCACTAGTTCGTGAGTGGCCGTGCCCAGGCCGCTGGACAGGTTGACCACTATCAGGTTCAGGCGGGCAACGAAAAAGCCGTAGGGGGTGGAATTTCTGGGAAAATGCTGGTTACGGAAGGCAAGGTAGCCGGCCTGGGTCGAGAACAGGAACATGCGCAGCGGCCGCGGCTGGGTGATCCTGAAGAAACGTTCATCGAAGACGTCGAAGAAACCCTCGAAGACGCGCACGTAATGATCCAGCGAGCCGGGCTCGAGATCGGTGTGGATCTCGAAGTGCCGGGTGTGGCGCGTAAGCGGCAGGCCGAAATCGTCCTCCGCCGAGTTCAGCAGAACGATGCCGAGCCCGATCCCGGCGCCGATCACTACAGCAGCACTGAAAAAGGCCACTCGCCTGGACATGGAGACACCCTTCTCGGAAGTTAACAATTATCTTTCACCCTTTTACGGGAAGAACATAGAACAAGAAGCATAAGAAGTGGCAAGCGCTGCCGCCCAGCACAAACAAGTGCCATATGGCGTGGCCGAAGGGCAACCTCTTCCTGACATAGAACACCACTCCTCCAGTATACAGCAGGCCTCCCGCGGCAAGCCAGGCAAGGGCACCCAAAGGCAGGGCATCCATCAGGGGCTTGACCGCGATGATTACCAACCAGCCCATTCCAACGTAGGTGGCGATTGTCAACCAGCGAAAGCGATCCAGGAAAAACACCTCGAGAATTACTCCGGCCATGGCCAGGCCCCAGATCAGCCCGAACAGCGTCCAGCCCCAGGCGCCCTTCATGGCCACCAGGGTCACCGGCGTGTAAGAGCCCGCGATAAGCAGGAATATTGCCGTGTGATCGAGTACTCGAAAGACTTTCTTTGCCCTGGAGGCACTGAAAGCATGATAGAAAGTCGAAGCCAGATACAATATCACCAGGCACGAGCCGTAAATCGAAAAGCTGATAACGCGCCAGGCGTCAGCCGAAAGGCTCACCAATATGGCCAGGGCAGCGATCGCCAACACCGCCCCGATCCCGTGGGTAATACTATTGAGAAGTTCTTCAGCTGGCGTATAGACAAGTTTTTCTTGGGAAGTCATGAGTCCTCTGTGCTAAATCTATCGGTGTCAAAAGATCAAGGAAATTTTTCCGTTTGCCCGGGAGCGAAAGTTGAGACCTCGATGAAAGCGCTTGATTCGAATGGCACGGGCGCGCCCAAAGATAGCCTGCGTAATTTCCTGAGATGGTTGTATTTCCCGTGGACCTGGCTGGTTTTCGCGCCGTACATAGCCGTTTCGACCATTTTTTTCGGCACCCTGGCGGCAACGACCTGCTTCATCAGCAAGCGGATTGCCTTCCATTGCGGGACGGCCTGGGCTTTTTTATTATGCCTGTTCAATTTCACCTGGGTCAGGGTCAGGGGCCGCAAGAACATCAAGAAGGGCCAATCTTACGTGATCATGTGCAATCATCAGAGCCACTTCGATGTGCTGGCTTTTTACGGGCACTGGTTTTACCAGTTCCGCTGGGTCATGAAGCAGGAACTGCGCAAGGTGCCCGGCCTGGGTTGGGGCTGCGCCGGAGTCGGGCATATTTTCATCGACAGATCCGACCGGCAGAAAGCCATCGAGAGCCTGGAGGCCGCCCGGCCGCTGCTCGCAGGCGGTATCTCGGTCTTGTTTTTTCCGGAAGGCACCCGTTCGAACGACGGCCGCCTGCTGCCGTTCAAGAAAGGCGGCTTCATGATGGCCTTGCAGCTTGGCCTGCCGATCCTGCCGGTCACGATCAGCGGCTCTCGCCACGTGTTGCCCAACAGGACCCGCAAATTGCTGCCCGGATTCATCCGGATTCAGATCCACGAGCCCATCGACACCGGCAACTACACGATCGAAAGCCGCGACGAGCTGATGGCCGAAGTTCGTAAAATCATTGGTTCCGGTCTGCCGGTAGCGGAAAAACTCTCTTGAGCGGGAAAGGCGCTCAACGTTTCCTCACGGGTTGAACATTCTTCACCGGATCCCGGGCAGCACGCCTCCCGGTCTGCCGAAATGCGGCACCTCGTCGCCTGGAGCTTTACTGTCGGGCTCCACGAATCGTTTTCGGGAGGGCGAATAGTAAAGGCAGCCTATTTCCTCCGCCGGGCGGGAGCGAATGAACATGTCAGCCGAATCCAGCGCCGCAATCCATTTCTGTTTCATTGCCGGCAGGTCCACGGGCTGGGCGAGCATCAAGCGCTCGAAGTCCTGCGGCTGGTATTTTCCCCGGCGGCGCAGCAGTTCCAGCAGCGAGAGGGGCGTGAACCCGGGATCCTTGCCGGCGGCCGACCAGCAGAGCGCCCCCAGTGTCAGGACATTTTCAGAAACGTGCAGGGTATCGACGAAGTCACGCGCTTCGTTGCGGCCCACTAAGGCCAGCACCTTGTTGATCGCCAGATCGATCGGGTGCAACTGGTAGCCGTACTCCTCGTGTAGCAGGGTGGGCATGAAGCGCCAGGCCGAGTCGTGAGACCACTCGATCTTGGTGGACTGTTCTTCCTTATGCAACGTGGCCCGGACGTAACCCGGTTGCTGCAAATCGATGCTGATCAGGTAGCCGTTGTCGAGCAACAATTTCCTGTCTTCGGCGCAGGCCCGGGCGACCCGCTCGACCGAATCTTGGAAGTAATCCAGGTCGTTGCTGTAGCGGGCGGTATTGGGCTCGATGTTGATTGCGGCCCCGCCCGCTAAATAGCTGTCCGGACTGCGGTTGACCGCCAGCAAGCGCGCCAGCTCGGCCTGGAAGGCGGTTAGCGGCATAGCCGGGCTCCCGTCTCCCATGCCTCGCGCCCGCCGTGTTTCATCAGTTGATCGGCGACCCAGCCGATATCCCGTACGGTAATCAGGTATCCCGGATCGAAGGACCAGAAGCACTGGGTGTAAAACCGGCGATATGCCCGTCGCGCTTCACGAACCCGAACCATGCGGCGCGCAGTATCGGGATCCAGCTTGCGCCGGCTCTTCAGGCCGCCTCGCCGCCCGATTTTGGACAGGTACTTTCGTATTTCCCGGTTCATGCCATAATCATAAGTTGCTTATGTTAATTTGTCAATCAAAATAAACCATTACATGCTTAAAATTTCCGGGAATTCTGTCAGCCGCCCCTATTCTCGGTCTTTTCCCAGCACACTCTGTTGTGCGGTCCGTAATAAAGGCGCACCATGACCGGGTTGCCCCCGGCCAGTTCGGGATCTGCGGCGCGCAGGGCGGAAAAGTCCTCTTGCGCCAGAAAGGCAGTCAACAGTTTCAAGGCCGCTTCTTCATCCGGATCTGGAACGCCGTTCTCCAAAAGGCGTCGCGTCAGGCGCCGGTGCTCCCGCCGGGCGGAGTTCTCTATGCAGAATTCATCCAGGGCCAGGATTACCTCGCGGCCGGACATTCCCGTCTCCCGGGCCGCTCAGGGCGCCGGCCGGTAGCGGGCCTGCTCGGCGAAGAGATCCAGGGCTCGAAAGTGGGTCTTGAAAGTCGCGCCGTGAACGACGCCGGGCGGGATGAAATAGGAGTCGCCCCGGCGATAGGTTTTCGTCCGGCCGTCGATGGTCAGATCCATCTCTCCCTCGATGACAATCCCCCACTGGGCGCCGTGCGAGTGAGGCGGGATCTCGCCGACCGGATCGATGTCGAAGAAGACCACCTGCATCTCTCCCGCCTGTAACAACTTGCCGCGCACTCCCTCCACGGCAATGTCGATATTGGGAAGCCCCTGGATGATGTCCGGGTAATCACTCGTGCTCATGTTTGTCTCCTGTCACACCATGCGCTTGCGCATCTCCGAAAAGAATTTTTCCGGGTCGACACCTTCGGCATCTAGCCGGGCCATGAACTCCTCGACCTGGGGGTGAAAAGCCGCCTGGTCGACGTCGGCTAGTTGCACCATCCACCCCAGCCGTCGTGCCAGTATGAACTTTTGGCGGACTTTTTCGGGCAGATGCAGAAACTCGTCGCAGATTCCAACCAGACGGTCGAGATCGCCCGGCAGGTTGCCTTTCAACTCCATCAGCAAATTCAGCATGTGATCGCTCTCCAGCCGACCGTGCATACCGCCGAGGCCCGACAGAAAGCGGCGAATCTCGCGCACTAGCTCGACCTCTCCCAGGGGAACGAACTCGCCGCGCTGTTCGAGCTCGGCCAGGGGTGTTCCGGGAATCACCGCCGATGTGCGCAAGCGCACAAAGTCGGGTTCGATTTCTAAAAGTGCCGAGGCCGAGTCGTCGGCATGGGCATCAGAGAGAGCCTTGCCGCCCAGCCCCGGCATGATGTACTCGCTAAGCTCGAATCCGGCTTGCTTTGCGCGCTTGCCGCCTTCGATCTGCTCGGCGCGCGTAGTTCCCTTGTCGACAAGTTCGAGCACGGCGTCGCAACCGGACTCCATGCCGACATGCAGCCGATCCAGACCCGCTTCATGAATACGCTTCAGATCTTTCAGCGTGCGCCGTGCCAGCGTATGCGAGCGGGCATAAGCAGTGATGCGCTCGACGCCCGGAAACCGCTCACGAACCCCCGCGACGATCTTCACCAGATCGTCGGGCTTTGTAAGCAAGGGATTCGCATCCTGCAGAAAAACAGTGCGCGGATCGTCAGCATACAATTTGCGCATCTCGTCCAGGTCGGAAAGCACCTCCTCGACCGGCCGCAGCGAGAACTTGGCGCCCTTGTAGACCGGGCAGAAGGCGCAGCGGTTCCAGGGACAGTTGCGAGAAACCCTGACCAGCAAGCTGCCCGCTTCCGAAGGCGGACGAATGGGACCCTGCTCGAAGGCGGCCATGGGAAAAACCTATGTCGATCCCGCCTCCCAGTCAATCGCCGTCCCCATTTTTCGTTGAGTTGAGTCCTGGAGCCATCGGCCTATTCACGTTTGTGCAACTTTATGGACAACGGAAACCTGAAAGTTGCAGTCCCGAATAAGCCCAGCGATACTACATCAGGGTTGTGAGGAAAACCGATTCTTAGCCGCAACTCGCAACCAAGATCGAGCCACTTGAGAACCGAAAAATCTACGCCCATACCAGTTAGCATCTGAAAGTTGCCACTTACATCATCATTTCCTTCATCACTATTTTTATAGAAGTCATAGTTCCAGAAGCTCGCAAGTCCATATCCAATTCCAAGTAATACAAATGGCCTCACGTATGGGACATTCTCGATATCGATGAAATAGCTGCAATTAACGGAGGCTATTCCCATTATCCAGTACCACCAAAACTGGCCTTCTAGCGACACGCGAAAACGATTGTTTATCGAGTACCCAATTTGAAGCATGTTGGCCGTGGGCTGGAAAAGAAACCCATCTCCCGTCTTTGACGGAGTAGATATTACAGTCCCCACACCAGTCCCGAGCTTGACATCCAGTCTACTTGCAGCAATGACAGAATGGCATAAGATACACATTGTAACAACAGAAAATGCTGTGACTTTTATTATATTTTGCATTTATCCTCGTGCAACACGGTATAGTGTTTAAAAAACAGATCATCACCTTCCGGATCGCCAAATGGGTAATTATCAATCATGATAACATGAATTTGTCCCGAAAGTGGTGTTAATGAAAATGCCGGATATTGATCAAGATCCCAAATGTCGACACCCTCCGGCTCTTCGTCCCGTGAGGAATCATAGTCTCCCGGATGAAACTCAAATTTGAATGTGCCTGGCTCATCTTCCTGGTTCGAGTGATTTACCAAAGTGCCTAATTCCAATCCCGGCCCAGTCTCTTCTATCTCGAACACCCAGATTCCTCCCTTGTGACGATTAAAACCATCTCGATAGCCATTGACCAAGTATAGGTGACCCCTTGGCGAGAACGCCCCTCCTTGCATTTGCCTTAATTCCCATGCTCCGTCTGAACCATACACCGGCAACCTGTTCCATATACTTTGCCCGGACTGAAGATACAAGCGGCCCACTTGTTCGGCCGAAACATCACCAACACACGTATCGGGAACATCCTCAACACATACATCAGGATCGAAATTTATTTCAATATCATACTTATATATCGGATTGTCTACACTTGGCCATCCAGAGCTGTAAAGATACCCATTCACCGGGTTGAACGCGCACCAACCGGCCCTTTGCTGATCATTGAGATAGAATTTGCCGACATAATGGAAATCTCCAACTCCAGGAGAGCTGTAGAATATGGCGATTGCAGGCACTCGCCCACCTTCTAGCGGAGCACATAAATAACCATCGTCACGCATGTCAATGTCGCCGAAGTGGTCATATCCCTCGGCCTGGAGTGGAGTATCAGCAATTCCAATGGTATACAATCCTCGCGATCTGTCCTCATTGTAAAAGTCCTCGCCGAGACTTATCGATATCGGCACTTTGTAAAGCTTTGCGGGTTCGTTTTTCGAAAAGTACCAGTGGCTCTCATCATGAGCAACACCGTTGAGCTCGTTCTTGTAGCCACCCTCGTCGTCGTCGGGGTAGTCCCTTATAAAATAGTATGCTTCAGGAAATCCTGGATCGACTCCTTCCTGAAAAGGATTCACTACCAAGCTGTCAGACCCTAGGTATGACCACCCATCATCATCTGATTGTGACCAGGCAAATATCTCGAGCGCCTGGTGGGTGAAGATGTTCATGGTGTAGTTGCCTACTTGCCAAGGGTCGCTAGAAGGCTCGCAGACAGTCAGTTCGGACGGATCGATGTCTATGCGAATGGATGTCAGCTTCTTTATTTCTCCGTTTGTGCCTGTTTTTTCTTCTTCGGTCACCGCTCGGTCGGTGAACGAGATGTCCGATTGTCTCCCGTCCGGCCCTACCGCCGTCAACTTGTCGACGTCTGCCGCCACATCCACCATGACGAATAATTCATCGTTGTAGCCCATGCTTTCGAGCTGGGCCACCCAGTCTTCGGGCTGGTCCGAGAACGGATGGTGCAAAGGAACCAGGATACGTACGTGCGAGGTTTCAAAGCTCCATGACGCCGTATTGGCCAGGGTGTTGCCGAAAAGATCCATGGTCCACGGGAGCTTGTTCGGAGTTGAATCTTTGCTGACAATGTCGAGTTGATACTGCGGGCGCGGCGGAAGGCCTTGGAACTGCGCCATGCCCTGTCCCGGCGTCAAGCCCTGCGTTGAATCGCTTTCTATGCCGATGATTCCTTCGTTCTCTGCCTCGATGTTCCTGAAATTGAACCCTCCGAGTATATTCGTGACCAGATTGACGAATGCCATTGGTTTGCTGAATTCGATCTTTATCCGCTTGTGAGGTGTGAAATATCCGTGGTCGGTGTCATCGAGATTAGTCGAGTCGATCTCGGGCATGTCGCTCGGAGCATCGTCGGCGACCACGGTGATGAAAATGTCGACATCGTCCGCTAGGTGATGACCGTCCACCGATGTCAATGGCGTGTCAGCGTCCTTCAGAATTCGTAGAAGGTATTTCCCCGGCGTCAGCGCCGACGTCGAAACGGTCAACTTGAGAAGGTCTGAAACCGTCGAGTCATAGGCCGGACTCTGAGGATCGCACT
>Ga0315535_1000679_pt1 | contig 23805 bp, 20 predicted proteins | sample SalMarSW160220MG_2_FD_203092 | JGI IMG/M metagenome (GOLD analysis project Ga0315535, IMG submission 203092) | Salt marsh sediment microbial communities from the Plum Island Ecosystem LTER, Massachusetts, United States - Salt Marsh Sediment SW1602-20 ... | reverse complement strand
TGACATGGAGGAGCGGATTGAGTTCGAGGAACCATTACCTGTACAGGACAAGGACCTGCGCATGGCCATATACCAGCGTACCCTGCTCAGGATCCCCGAAGACTGCCAGAAGATTCTTCGCCTCACAGCCCAGGACATTACTTCCAAGGAGATAGCCCGCCAGTTGGGTTTTCGCAGTGAGGGCTATGTTCGAAAGCGCCGCCATTTCTGCAAAGAATACCTGGTAACCAAGATCAAGGATGATCCCGATTACCAGGCAATGTTTGAAGATTAAGCTTGTAAGAAAATTCTCAGGAGTCCTATTTCAGTACAGTCTTCCAAATGGTCTCTGCGTCGATCTTCTTTGTGCAGAAGAACCAGTCCACACACTCTACACCCTTTTCCTTGCCTTCCATCCGGTCGGCGGCTGTTCCGCATGAACCTGCAGGGGGAACGATAACATCATCCCCGGGCCGCCAGTCGGCCGGACAGGCACAATCAAATGCATCGGTGGTCTGAAGCGCAATCAGTACCCTGTATAGCTCGTCAAAGTTACGGCCTATGCTCAGCGGATAATAAATGATCGTCCGGATCACGCCTGCAGGATCAACGAAAAATACAGCCCTGACTGCTTTGGTGGTATCCTCATTGGGCTGGATCATGCCATACATTCTGGCTACATCCATGGTAATGTCCTCAATGAGCGGGAAATTCACTTCCACATCCCTCATCCCTTTGAACACCATGGTCTCTTTGATCCTCCTGAGCCAGGCAATGTGGCTGTAGAGTCCGTCCACTGAGAGTCCCACCAGTTTACAATTGGCCTTGTTGAACTTCTCCTCCAGGGAGGCGAAAGTCATGAATTCGGTGGTGCAAACGGGTGTAAAGTCAGCCGGATGACTGAAAAGAATGGTCCAGCTTCCCTTATAATCCGAAGGGTAATTGATGGGCCCCTGTGTGGTTTTTGCTTTGAATTCAGGGGCTTTGTCGCCAATACGCGGCATTGATACTGCTACTTGTTCTGTATTTTCCATTTTCATTTGGGGTTTTAATAATACATGATTTATATATGAACTTTATTTCTTGAAATGTCCTTTAATCTGGAGGATGATATCCTCAATATCGAAGCCGGTGATTCCTTTTTTTTCAAAATACACCTTCAGCATCTGATCCAGTTCCGGGTCCATATAATCTTCAATCCTGTCGGTTTCAGCACAATACAGGTGATGGTGTTTTTCAGACACACCGTCATACCGCATGGCATCCTTGTCTGTCTTGACCCTTTTAATCAAGCCATGCTCCACCAGCACATCCAGCACCTTATATACTGTGCCTGTAGCTATATTGGGATGGACGGTCCTGATAAACTCGATGATTTGGTCTGCTGTGGGATGATTGGATAAATGATATACTGCTTCCAGGATAGCCAGTCTCTGAGGAGTAACCTTCAGGCCGGCATTTTTCAGTTGTTCGTTTATTTTTTCCATTTGTAGTTCAGATCAGAATACTTATTAAGTAAGAAATATTCATTATTATAACAATTGTTTTGATAGAATGTTCTGGCGAAATAGAATTTTTTAATCTGTACTATATGAAGAATCTTTATTTCAATACCTCACATTGGGTTGAAATGAGAAGGAAAGTATCACACAGATCCTTTGCATCTCAGCTATTGCTTTGCTTTCTCCTGTTTCCTGTTGCGGAAGCAAATGCAAGAATTCTATATGTCGGCCCCAACGAAACCTATGACAACATCAAATGGGCACTTGGCAAGACCATGATCAGGGAGAATGAGGTGATGCTGAACGGAGATTATGGCATCCTTGTTCGTGCTCCTGCCACTATCAATGGCAATACTGTGAATGAAAACCTGGTATACGGGATATGGCTCGACTCGTCATCAACCGGCTCGCTGGTGGGCTGGAACGAGATACAAAGCAACCATGTGGGTTTATACCTGGAGGAAGGGGTGTCAGATGTCTCAGTTACATGGAATCACATCACAGAGAATGATATTGGGATCAGTGCCCGGGGCGGGGCAAAACTGAGGTCAAACACTGTTGGGTGGAACGCATTGAGTGGGATCAGTGTGTTCAATAAAGAAATAGATCTGGACAACCTACTGTCAGGTGACAGCGGAATGAATGCCTTTCTGGAAAATGGTAACTGGAATCTGCGCAATATGACTCCCGATACAATCTTTACCTGTTATAATTTCTGGGGTCTGACTGATCCGGACAGCATCGATGCAAGGATCAGGGATGATGAGGAAGATAGCCAGTACGGACCTGTGATCTTTGAACCCTGCCTTGGTGATTTCAATGTCGGAGTGGAGCGGGCTCCGGTCATCACCGGTTCTGAAGATTTGATTCAGAACATGGAGGTCTTTCCCAATCCTTTTGCGGATGAAGTTTACATCGGATTTCATTTGTTGAAAGCGCAACATGTGACACTTCGGGTAATCGACAGCAGTGGACGAATCATCCGCATCTTAATCCGGGAACAGTATTGTGAAGCGGGAAGACACGTGATCCGGTGGGATGGACTGTCTGAAAACAAACACCCGGTTCAGCCAGGTATCTATTTTTTTTAGGTCCAGGCTGGCAATGAATCCTCTGTCAGTAAGGCAATAAAGACCTCCTCCGGCACATTTAGCCCGGCGTATTAAATTTGACGATGGACTGCCGCTCACGGTTCACCACCAACTGGGTCACATCGGGCCTGGAATAGTGCCCCGATACATCCATGTTTTGGCGCTCTTCCAGAACCCTGTTAAAATCGAGTTCTGTGGTAAAGAGTCCTTCTTTTCCTACTACAGGTTCCAGGATCCATTGTCCGTCAGGCCCGGCCACACAGGAACCGCCATCTGTAAGGGGATCGGAAGCATGCTGTATAATTTCATCCCGGTAAGGAACGTCGGCGGGAATATCGGCCGTGGTCATCAGGGCAGATACCGAAACCACAAATGAACGGGCTTCTTTGGCGATAAAACGGGTGATGTCCTCCGTATTTCGCACCGACCCTGGCCAAACAGCCACATGAAGATCTTCCCCGAGGCCATAGAGGGCTGTCCTTGGCAGTGGCATCCAGTTCTCCCAGCAGTTCAGGCCACCCACAGTAAATTCCTTCAAAGGATGAACCTGGAGACCATTCCCGTCGCCCTGGGACCATACAAGCCGTTCGTCATAGGTGGGCTGTAGTTTCCGGTGTACCGATTTAATTTCTCCTCTTTTATTGATGTAAACCAGCGAGCAATAAAGGCTGTGCCCACCCCGGTTCTGCGCCCTTTCAATGGTTCCCAGGTATACGGCCACCCGGTTTTTTCTTGCTGCATCACAGAGCATATTCAGATCACCGTTCTCCACCCGGATGGCGTTTCGGATATAGTGGGCGTGGATCTCTTTCTGTTTCTTCGAATTGAATTGTGCTCCATTTGTAAGTTCAAGCCAGAAAGGGTAACCGGGCAGCAAAGCCTCCCCAAATACCACCAGATCGCAGCGGGCCGATCCTGCCTGATCGATATAACCTTTTATTTTGGCCCTTGTCTTTTCTTTGTCGAGCCAGACGGGTGAGATCTGTGCCAGCCCGACTTTCAGTATGTTTGATTCGGTCATCCTGTAAATTTACAATTCTCGGTGAAGGAAACCTATTATGCAAGCATGGGAACTTCCATAATCAACAGATATGTATCCAATGCAGCCTTTACCTTTAACTCCTCAATGTCTTCGATTCCGAGACCATCCCTTTTTTCCAAGAGAACACCATTGATATCCGCACTGCCTTCAATGGCGAAAATATAGACCCCATTGGAAGGATCTTTCAATGTGTAGCTTGTCTCGACTCCTTCGTCCAGCCTGCACAGGTGAAACCACGCTTTTTGATGGATCCATACCCCATCATCTTCCGGAAACGGAGAGAGTACCTGTACCATGCTGTTATGAAGGGCATCCCGGTCCAGTGTGATCTGGTCATACCTGGGTTCAACACCCTCTTTATCAGGAAATAGCCAGATCTGCAGAAACTTGACTTCCCTGTCACTGTTCTTGTTGTATTCGCTGTGATATATGCCCGTGCCGGCACTTATGACCTGCAGGTCACCTTCCCGTATCACAGTCACGTTCCCCATGCTGTCCTTGTGCTCCAGATCACCCTCCAGCGGGATGGAGATGATCTCCATGTTCTCATGCGGGTGGGTGCCAAAGCCCTGTCCCGCTGCAACCACGTCATCGTTGAGGACCCTCAATACCCCGAAGTGCATCCTTTCCGGGTCGTGGTACCCTGCAAAACTAAATGTATGGTGTGAATCGAGCCAGCCATGGTTGGCGTGCCCCCTTGTTCCTGCTTTATGTATGGTGGTTTTCATGATCGTTCGTTTGAAGTTCTATCTATTGATAGATATAAACCAGCGATCCATGAGAAATGTTCTGACCGGGCAGGTATGATTCACTAAAGAGCGGATGCGGGCTGGACTATTTATCCAATCCCAGTTCGGCGCGCTTCTTTCGGGAAAGTTTGGAGGCCACCAGCCGGTGCGATCCGGCAATGTAATGTTCCCATTCTTTTCCATGGAGGCGGCTGATGTCATCCACCGAGACCCATTGCCGTTTGGCAAAGTATCTGGCCTGGGAGATTCCCTCCAGCTCTGTCAGCAGGTCAAAATCCTCTCCAAGATAATTCTTTTATGGGTGCCTATTCATACCTCAGGCTGTCGGCCGGATTGATCCGGGAGGCTTTGTAGGTGTGGTAGATCATGCTTCCGTAGGCAATTACCAGGGTCATGAAAATGGCAACCAGGTAGGGCCATATGGAAGGGCTCACCCTGTATGGGAAGGACTGCAGCCATCGCTGGGTGGCAAAGTATACTGCCGGCCAGGCTGCAAGGTTGGCAATGATCACAAGGAGGATGAATTCCCTGGAGAAAAGTCTGGAAATGGTGAAGAAATTGGCACCCAGGACCTTTCTCAGGCCCATCTCACGGGTCCGGATAGAGGTGGAGTAGGCGATCAGGCCGTACAGACCCAGTGCTGCAATGATATTGGCCAGAATGGCAATACAGATGATGATCCTTGACATCTTCTTCTCCTCTTTATACATCTGGTTGTGAAATTCATCCACGAACTCGTAATCGAAGGCCTGTCCGGGGAAGATGGACTGGAACTCTTCCCGGATATAATCCCTGATCCCGGCAATGTCTTTGGAATTGAACCTTACTGAGATGCTCCAGCCGGTCTGTTCTTCGTTGTAGAGCCTTAGCATGAATGGCCGGATCACATTGTGGACCGAAAGAAAGTGGAAATCCTCCACGACCCCTGCAATGGTGGCCTCCCGCCCGGAGAGGTTCCCCTTATAATCCAGACCATAGATGATTTTCTTCCCGATGGGATCATTCATTTGAATCAAATCGATGGCAGCCTGGTTCAGGATGACCAGGTTCCCTTCGGGCCCGGTACCCTGCTGTTTTGCCCGGAAACCATCCCCTGCAACCAGCCGCATCTGGTACACATCCAGGAAATACGGATCTGCATAGTTCACATTCATCCTGAGGGCTTCATCCTCCTGGGCCCCTTCCCAGGTGACGGTGGTCCAGTTATCCGATTCGCATACAGGGTAATCATGCACAGTTGAACCCGTGATATCGGGGTGTGCCGACAAGATTTCCTGCAGTCTCTCGATTCTGACCATGGTTGAATCAGCGAATTCGATGCGGATCACTCCCTCCGGGTTAAATCCCAGGTCCTTGTGCATCATATAATTGGTTTGCCTGAGCATGATCAGCATCCCGATAATCAGCGTGGTGGAGGCGAAAAACTGGATGCCGATCAGGACCTTTCGCAGCATTGGATTTTTATTCCCTTTTGACATCTGGCTCTTCAGAAAAGCGCTGGGCTGTGACCTGGATATAAGCCAGGCAGGGTAGGCCCCCGAAAGCAATCCTGTGATCAGACCGGCGGCAATGATCATCAAAAGGAGCCTGTAGTTTGCCAGGTATTGGAAATCCAGTTGTCTGCCTACAAGTTTGTTAAACAGGGGAAGATAGGTCTCAAACAACACAAACCCGACAATGAGCGCCACCAGGGTCATAAAGAGCGATTCGGATAGATATTGCGTGAGAAGGATCCGTTTGCTTGCGCCGTTCATTTTCCTGAGACACACTTCGCCGGCACGGACCGTTGTATAGGCAATGGCCAGGTTGGTGAAATTGATCCCTGCCATGATCAGCACGAAAATGGCCATGGTGATCAGGATGTATATGTTGCGCATGCTACCCAGCACCGCATAATCATCGGCCAGATCCGAGTGGATGTGAATATCCAGCAGAGGCCTGGCATACAATTCATTACTGGAGTTCTCACCCTGATATTCTACCAGGTAATGCAGGATCTTGCTGCTGAAATCCTCAATATCATGGCCCTCTTTCAGCATCACATAGAGCCTGACCCAATTGTTACCCCAGCTGCCAAATGCTTTTTCTTCGCCACCGGCATCGCTGCTTATGGTCTCCACGGATACAAGCAGATCGAAGTCCAGGTGTGAGTTTGCTGGTACATCTTCCAGCACTCCTGTAATATCAAATACGTTTGTTCCCAGGTCATAGCTTTCTCCGACTACATCGGTCCTGCCGAATAGTTTGCGGGCAGTAGTTTCGGTAAGGACCAGGCTGTAGGGTGCTTCCAGGGCATGAACAGGATCTCCGTGAATCAGCTTGAAACTGAAAGAGGTCAGAAAGCTATTTTCCACAAAGAATGCATTGCTAACAAAAGCCTCTCCCTCTTCCGGGACCAGCTTAAGTTCCTGTTCTACCAGGCGCATGGATGCTTCCACTTCTGGAAAATCTTTCTTCAGGACCTTCCATAAAGGTTCCGGCGTTCCTGTCATCCGTTCTTCCCGGCCACCGGCGTCCATGAACTGTTCAATCCGGTAGATTCTGTGAGCATTGGTATGAAATGTATCAAAACTGAGTTCGGATTGTATATAGAGGGCCAGGGCGATGAATACCGAAAGCCCCAGGGCAAGCCCAAAAGTGTTCACCATGGAAAATGACCTGTGACGCACAAGTACCCTGAATGAGGACTTAACAAAGCTTTTCCACATATTAGACTTTTTCAGATATGAGGCAATTGCTGTGCCATGTTAATTTATTGTTGATATTCAACAAATTAGAGTTTGCGTGATTCGGCGTAATTTGTATATTTGTTTCAGAAATGAACAGATGTTGTTTCAATAATGGACAACTCAACTGTCGAATTGATAAACTATGTTAGGCAAGTTATTAATAATTGATGATGATCTGGCAGTTCTTGAATCACTGGAGTTGCTGCTACGGGGCGAGTCGGGAAAAGTGGTGTCCATATCTGATCCGAACCGGCTCAATGAGGCACTTGAGCGAAATAGCTTTGATGCGGTCCTGCTTGACATGAATTTTAAGGCAGGACAAAACACCGGGAATGAGGGTATTTTCTGGCTTCGGGAGATATTGAAGAAGGATGCGGACCTTTCGGTGATTATGATTACCGCCTTTGGTGAAGTAGACCAGGCAGTGAAGGCCATGAAAATGGGGGCGTTTGATTTTCTGCAGAAACCATGGAAGAGCGAAAAGCTGATCGCCTCCCTGAATGCGGCCTGCCAGCTTTCTTCTTCAAAGAGAAAAGTCAGGGTACTGGAATCAGAAAAAGATATCCTTCAGGAAGATGTTGGGAGGCAATACCCGGAGATCTTAGGGCAATCTCCAAGGATCAGGGAGGTTCATCATATCATTAGCAAAGTGGCAAAGACGGATTCTTCTGTATTGATTCAGGGTGGCAACGGGACTGGTAAGGAGTTGATAGCGTGGGAAATACATCGTCAGTCGAAACGAAGGAATCAGATGTTTGTTACCGTTGACCTGGGCGCGATCAGTTCTTCACTATTTGAAAGTGAATTGTTTGGCCATAGGAAGGGTGCTTTTACAGATGCCAAAACCGACCGGAAAGGGAGGTTTGAAGCCGCCGCTGGCGGGACGCTCTTCCTGGATGAGATCGGGAACATCCCGCTGCATCTTCAATCCAAGCTGTTATCCGTCCTGCAAAACAGAGAGATCTTCCCTGTAGGAGCAAATGCCCCTGTTCCCATTGATGTAAGGTTCATCTCCGCTACAAACAAGGATCTGAGCCAACTGGTTACCAAGGGTCTATTCAGGGAAGACCTCTACTACCGGATCAACACCATCTTCATTGAATCGCCGGACCTGAAGGACCGGGATCAGGACATTGGCCTGCTGGCCGAAAATTTCCTGGAAAAGTTTTCGGTGAAATACGATAAACCAAACCTAAGGCTAAGTGCAAAGGCACTGGATAAACTTTACCGGCACAGCTGGCCCGGCAATATCAGGGAGCTGCTTCATACCATGGAAAACCTGGCCATCATGTCTGAATCAGATACAATACTACCGGAAGACGTCAATTTATCTTCTGCAATCCCTCCTGAAGCGTCCGGCCTCAACCTGGAAAATATTGAAAAAAGCACCATCAGGAAAGCACTAACCAAATACAGTGGAAATTATTCCACGATTGCGTCGGAACTGGGAATCTCCAGAACAACACTGTACCACAAAATCAGGAAATATGGGTTATAACAGCTATTTTGTCAATGTACTCAGCAGACTCGTGCTGATCCTTTTGACACTAACCGGATCTGCCTACCTGTTCGTTGTGCAGGATAGATTTTTCACACTCCTTTTCCTGATTCTCCTTTCAGTGGTCCAGGTGGTTCTGCTGTTCATGTACCTGAACAGGACCAACCGGAATCTGGCCCGTTTTCTTCTTCTCCTGACCCAGGAGGATACCTCTGTAATCGCCTGGAAGGACAGGGTTGAAAGGACTTTCAAAGGATTGCACCACAGTTTCAATAAGGTAAATGAAGAGATCAGCCGGATCAGGCTTGAAAAGGAAAAGGGGGGAATCCTGCTCCGGGGAATTATCGAACATATGAATACGGGCATCCTGGTGGCAGAAGATTCGGGGAGGGTTGAGGTGGTGAATAACGCTGCACTGAAGACACTAGGTGTGAACAGGCTTGATCACATGGGTGATCTGGAGAGGATTGGGGAGGGATTCTCAAGACGTTTTCTCGATCTGAAATATGACTCTGGCAATGTGATCAGGTCCAATTCAGGAAAATCAAAGGACTCCTCATTGCTTGTGAGGGCTTCAAGGTTGAAACTGGAAGAACAGGAGTTCAGGATTTATTCCATCCAGGATATACAGAGTCAGCTGGAGGCCAACGAGATTGAATCCTGGCAAAAAATGACCAGGGTTCTCTCCCACGAGGTATCCAACTCGGTAACTCCCATAGCCACACTGAGTGACGGGATTAACAGGAAAATTACCCAGGCCCGGTCCGATAAGAGTGGAAACCTGGTTGTCAATAAAGAGGCAGCCACAGATCTGCTCAGGAGTGTGGAATTGATCCAGCAGAGGAGCAACGCCCTGGTGGAATTCATGGAACACTATAAGAACTTTTCCAGGCTACCCGACCCGGTACCGGGAAGGATAAATGTCTCAGGATTCTTTAAAAGTCTTCAACTCCTTTTCAGGGAGAGTCTGGAGAAATCAGGGACAAGGCTGGAAATTGAGGCTGATGCTTCACTGGAGATCCAGGCCGACAGGAACCTTCTCGAACAGGCATTCATCAACCTGGTGAGGAACTCCATTGAGGCCCTAAAAGATACCAGGGCAGGTGTGATCTCCATCCAGGCTCAGAAGCAGGATAACCATTGGATCACCATAGGGGTAAGGGATAATGGCATCGGAATACCTGCGGAGATCCAATCGCAGGTATTTACACCGTTTTTTACCACAAAACCGGGAGGTACAGGTATCGGGATGAGCATTGTACGAAAAATTGTGGTCATGAGTGGCGGATCCATCAGGTTCCATTCAGCCCCCGGGAGTGGTACTGAATTTGTCGTTAAATTGCCAGAAAGCCAGACAAATGTTTAAACATTTCATCAGGCAGCAAAAGCCTGTGTGAAATCTTCAATGAGGTCTTCCACCTCCTCGATGCCCACTGAGAGCCGGATCATGGTATCCCTGAGTCCCATTTTTTCTTTCTCAGCATCGGGATATTCAGCAAAAATGGTGGAGTAGGGATGGATGATCAACGATTTGTTGTCCTGCAGGTTGGTGGCTCTGCGCACCACCTGTAGTTTATTCATAAAGGCATAACAATGCGCCTTCGATTCCAGGTCAAAAGTGAACACTGAACAGGGCCTGTCACCAAACTGTTCCACTGCAATTTTATAAAAGGGAGAACTTTCCAGCCCTGGATGATGCACATGTCTTACTGCGTCCTGTCCTTCCAGCCATCTGGCCAGTTCCAGCGCATTGGATGTGGACCTTTCCGTACGCAATACAAGTGTATCTAAACCCAGGCTCTGCAGGTAGGCATTGTGTGGGGAGAGGCAGGCGCCCAGGTTTCGGAAAATCTGTTTCCGCAGGATCATCTTAAATACCGGGCGGCCATGTTCCCTGAATGCCTCCTTTGTTTTGCCAAACCGGCTCCAGTCGAATGTTCCGTAGTCTATCAGCAGTCCACCCACAGATGTAGCACCTCCGGATATGTACTTGGTGCTGGACAGGACCTCTATATCAATTCCAAATTCCTTTGCCGAAAATACCGAAGGTGGTGTTAATGTGGTGTCGGCAATCAGCAGGATGTTGTTCCTTTTTGCAATCTCAGACAAGGCCCTGACGTTTGCCACCTCCAGTTGCGGATTGGTAATGGTCTCAAAGAAGATGGCTACGGTATCCTTATCCACCAGTTGAGCCACAGCATCGGGATCTGTGAGATCGGTATACTTTGCTGTAAATCCATAGGGCTTTAAGGTTTTCTCAAACAGGGCGATGGTATTCCCAAACAGGTGTTTGGAGGTAATGATGTTGTTGCCGGAATGGCTGATGGCCATCACCAGGTTGGAAATGGCTGCCATACCCGATGACATGGCTGTCACTGAAAAAGCACCGGTCATTCTCTGAACCTTGGATTCGAAATACTCCACAGTCGGGTTTGTAATCCTGGAGTACTGGTGCATCTGTTTCTCTCCCCGGAATGCAGCTTCAAGTTCTTCCGATGTTTCGAATTCGAAGGATACGTTGTCATACACCGGAAAATTCATACTGCCGTGTGGATCCTTCTGTGGAAATGGAGTGTGCAGCAATGTGGTGGTCAGGCCTTGCTTTTTCATGGTTCTGGTTTCATTTGAAACAACCAAAGCGACCAAATGGTTTATGGCTGGCTGGAAGTGCAAACAATTTCAGGTTGGGATGGGCTTCATTTCGAATTAGAAACTGTCATATTTGCGAAAGGAATCGCAAAATATGTATTATATTTGCGATTATAACCGCTAATTAATGATTAAAAGAATTATTCTTGATCGGATTATTTCCAGAATGAGGGATAACAAAGTCCTCATTCTTTATGGTCCCAGGCAAGCAGGAAAAACTACGATTCTCCATATGCTTTCAGACTCTTTGGATACAAAGATCAGTTGGTGGAACGGTGATGAGCCTGATCATCGAATTCAGTTGCAAAATGCTACAAGCACAGAATTAAGGAGCATGATTGGTGATTCGAAAGTAGTATTCATTGACGAAGCCCAGCGGATCGAGAACATAGGTTTATGTCTTAAATTGATCGTTGATAATGTGAAGGGAGTGAAAGTAGTGGCAACGGGTTCGTCTGCTTTTGAATTATCTAATAGGATTAGTGAGCCATTAACAGGACGGAAGTGGGAATTTGGATTGTTCCCATTATCTCACCTGGAACTGGTAAAACATACAACTTCTGAGGATGAAAGGAGATTGCTTGAAAGACGTATGTTGTATGGCTATTATCCGGATGTAGTGAACCATCCGGGTGATGAATCTCATCTGTTAAAGGAACTTGCAAGCAGTTATTTGTACAAAGATATACTAACATGGGAGAGGGTACAGAAACCAGATAAACTGGAACGGTTGGTCAGGGCCCTGGCTTTACAAATTGGGAGTGAGGTCTCTTATAACGAATTAGGGCAGATTTGCGGTATAGATAATGAAACTGTTGAGAAGTATATATCATTACTGGAGAAAGCCTTTATTGTGTTTAGACTGCATTCATTTTCCAGGAATCTTAGGAATGAACTGAAGAAAAGCCGGAAGGTCTACTTTTTCGACAATGGAATCAGAAATGCGGTTATAAATCAGTTCAGTCCGTTGGAACTAAGGTCTGATACTGGCCAGCTTTGGGAAAATTTTTTGATTTCAGGAAGATTGAAAATGATATCTAACGCCGGGGTACCTATAAACAGGCACTTTTGGAGAACTTCAGCTCAGCAAGAAATAGACTTAATTGAGGAATCAGAGGGGACGTTGAAGGCTTATGAAATGAAATGGAGCGCCGAGAAAAAAGTATTGATAACCAGAGCATTTACCAATGCATATCCAGATGCTGAAACCTTTGGCATTACTTCCGGTAACTACGATCGTTTTTTATGTAATCCTTAGCATTCCATCCAGGTTCACTCCAAAGAAGGAATAACATAGGTGGTCAGAAGCCTTTCGGGAGTGTTCCACTGGGTATCGTCTCCCTCATCAAAGTTGTTGTCGCATACCATCACCAGGTTGTGTTCCGGAACGATGGTGATCCACTGCCCGCCGAACCCGACTGCCGAATAGGCGCCATAGTCACTTACCCAGAACTGGTATCCGTAATACGAATCGGGAATATACCTTCGCTTTATAAGCTTTTGCTGCGATTTCTTTACCCAGGCTTCAGGGATGAGCTGTTCATCTTCCCACACCCCGTTTTTGAGGTACAGGTACCCGAACCTGGCCATGTCCCTGGGCCTGAGCCTTACCCCTGATCCGCCATAGGCGACGCCTTCATTGTCAATGGGCCAATAGTATTCCTCTATTCCCAGGGGAGTGAACAGGTTTTGCAGGGCAAATGAGTCGACCCTTTCGCCGGTTGCCTTCTGGACAATTGCGGATAAAACCTGGGATGCTCCTGAATTATAGGCGAACTGTTGGCCGGGAGCTGCAACCATGGGACGGTCAAGGACAAATTCGACACCACCTCCCTGGACTGACCATTGCCGGTAGGTGTTCCTGTCATCTTCGTACGAATATTCAATTTCGTACCATTCCAGACCGGAACTCATGGTCAGCAGGTGTTCGAGGGTGATGCTGGCTTTGTCGTCGGACATGTTCTGAATTTCATATTCGGGAAAGAAATCGATCATTTTCTGGCCGGTTCCTTCAATCAATCCCCTGTCCCAGGTGATCCCCATCAATGCTGAGGTAAGGCTTTTGGTACAGGAGAAGATGCGGTGCAGGTCCTCCTGGTCATATTCTTCCGAATAATATTGTTCTGCTACGATATACCCATCCTTGATGATGACCAGGCTTTGAACATTCACCTGAAGCTCAAGCAGGAGCCGGATCTCTTCATTCAGTTCTTTCAGTTTCCGGGGGTCCATGCCCACCTCTTCAGGCGCACAGGTTCTCCAGCCATCGGTTGGCCAGTATTCCCCCTGGTAGGTTCCGGTAGAGATAAAATCTGAAGTCGGGAATACCGGATCGTCATCATAGTTTTCACATCCGGTGAAAGACAGGAAGAAAATGATAAGGAGCCATATTTCAAGAATTCTTTTCATGTGAAGCAATTTTAAAATTGTATCCTGTAACTGAGGATAAACAGAAATGGATTCTGGTATTCATAGCGGATGCTGTTGCTGCTGTTGTCCCAGTAATCAAGCCGGACATTTTCCCGGTTCAGGATATTCAGCAGGTCCACACTCCATTCGCCGGTATAGTTGGGACGGTTCCGCCTGAATTTGAAAAGCAAATCGATCCGGAAATAGTTCGGATACTGCCCGGAAAATCCATCATCCCATGATCTGACAGTAGACCCGCTTGCCCGGGATGCTTCCACATCAATGGGCAGGTACCTCATTCCTCCGGCAAGGATGTACCTGGAACTGACAGAAAGGGTGTGCTGCAGGCCTTTCCCAAGCTTAAATTCTTTTCCGGCCAGACCGTTGGATGCATACCTGCTGTTGTATTTCGTATTGTGCCATTCTCCCAATTTGTCTTCATATTTTGAATCATATACGGTACCATTCCACATGAAATGAAATCCGTTGGACATGTATTTATCAACCGAAACCTCTATCCCCGTGTTGTATCCTGTTCCATAGTTGGTCAGGATGTTGCCCTCAAATCCGAAATCGTAGTTCATGGTGGTGAAATAGGGCGGGAAGGGGTATGCGGGGATGTCATACATATCTTGATAATAAACCTCCGTTTTCAGGTTGAGCAGATCGGTGATCCTGTAGTCATATCCCAGAACATAGTGCCTTGATTTGGCAAGCTCCAAGTCCAGGTTGGGTGTAATGTATTCCCCGTTGGAAAGGTATTTCCGGCCTGCATACAGGGTCATGGACTCTTTCCGGCTGTGGATTCCGAACCCCGCACTGAGGGTGTGACGTGGTGCTACGGTCCACTGAAGACCCAGACGGGGTTCTATGGAGTATTTGTTGCTCAGGTAGAATTGGATAAAGTGCAGCCCTGCATTGATTGAAAGGTTGTCTCCGACGCGATAGTTCCAGGTTCCAAATGCCTGAAGGGTTCCGGCAGCCATCACTGTATCTACGAATGTGTGCCCGTAAACCTGGTTCATATATTCCGGATGGCCCGGGTCCAAATACCAATTATAAAGGGTATCCGAGTGCCAGTCCATAAGGGAGTTGTTCCATGCCATTTCATAAATAACACCTGCCTTTAATTTGTTTCTTGGATTGATCTTCCTGCTCAGGATCACCGACCCTTTTGCCGTATAATCCAGGATATCGGTTCTCCATATCCGGTCGATGGGCATTTCAACCGATCCAATGTTCCTCTCACTGTCCCAGGTATAGCTCCGGCCCGATACAGCCAGCACTGTCCTGACAAAGGTCTTTGGATTGACTGTTAAGCTGTTTGAAAATCCGATGGTAAACATATCTGAATTCATCACATACCCGTCATACCCTGTTTCATGGCTCAGTCCCCCGATACCGAAGATGGAGAATACTCCCGCTTTTTTGGTGGGATGGTAAATCTTGAATGAAAGATCCTGGAAATCGGGTACACTTTCCAAATTTGCGCCCATTTTCTGCATAATCTTCAGGGTGCTGTAGCGGTATTGAGCGATGTAGGTTGTGTTCGATGCCCTGTGGATGGGGCCTTCCACCTGCACCTCTGTCCCGATCAGTCCAATCTGGATGGTTTGTTCATGCTTTTCATTGTTACCGGTTCTCAACCTGAGATCAAACACCCCGGATAATGCATTCCCATATTCTGCAGGGAATGCGCTGGTGAAAAAATCGGAACCTCCAAGCATGTTGTTGCTGATCACATTCACCCCGCCCCCTGACGCTCCGATATCTGAGAAATGGTTCAGGTTGGGAATCTCAATCCCTTCCATTCTCCACTGAAGCCCCTTGGGACTGTTTCCCCTGATCACCAGATGGTTCTGTCCGTCATTGGGGGATATCACCCCGGGGAAAGAAACCGCTGCCCGGGAAATATCTGAAATTGAACCCGGATAATTCTCAACCTCGTAGGCAGAAAAACTCCTTCCGCTTACCATGGCCAGACTGTTGATGGGTTTTGTGCGGTCATTCTCGGAGGTAATCCTTACTTCCGAGATCTCAATGGCCGACTCTTCCATCTCAACTTTCAATACCGATTCTTTGCCCGAACCCACCACCACGCCGGGCAGTTCAAAGGGTTTGTAACCCATGTAGGAACATTGAATTTCATGCCTACCGACTGGCACTTTTTCGAATCTGAAATACCCGTTATCATCGGTGATGGTCCCTTTTTCCGGGCCATCGGAACCCAGCAATATGTTCACTCCGATCAGTGGAACTTTCGTATCCCGGTCCAGAACCATTCCCCTTACTGTCTGGTTAGGTATATTTCCCGGTTTGCCCTTTGATGCCGGGACAATGAGGATTTTGTTTCCTTTTTCCATGTACTCCAGCGAATCACCTGCAAACATGTCATCCAGGTGTTCACGGATGCTTCTCTTTACATCTGTGACTGTGATGACTTTCTCTACCGGTACTTCTTTCCCGTAGCTAAAAGTGAATCCGCGGGCTTTTCCAAGGGCTGCCAGCAATTCTTTCACCGTGGTCGTTTGCGCAGCAAACCTGACTTCTGTATCAAGGATTCTTGACTGGGATGAAGCCGGCAACACGAAAATCAAACAAAACAGGGCCGATCCTATGGTTTTCTGTAAACTCATTTGAACAACTTAATGGGGTTTTAAAAGGAGAACCTCCTGGTTCTCATATGTATAATCCAATCCCAACACCAGCGATAATTCATCAAGTACACTCTCAAAATCCTGGTTATCAATGATTGAAGTGAATGTAAGATTGTCGGGGAGATTTTTGTCCAGGTTTACTTTTCGACCGTAAAAATCCTCCAGTTGCCGGGCTACTTCATCAATAGGGCTCTGTTCAAAATAGAGGATTCCGGTTTTCCAGCTCAGGAAATTGGGGTTGTAACTATCCTCCTTTTTCATAGTTCCGTCTTCCAGAAGAGCCTGTTCTCCCTTCCCCAGTATGATCTGAAAAAAGTCCCCATCCGTTTTGGAAAATGCCACACGGCCTTCCACCACCTGAACACCGATGGATTCATTCACACCCCCTGATTTAATATTGAATTTTGTTCCCAGGACCTCCACAGCGGCCCTGTCTCCGATAGCGATAACAAAAGGATGATCCGGATCACCTTCTACCTCAAAGTAGGCCTCACCTGACAGCTTTACCTCCCTGTTCTTTCTACGAAAGTGCCCGGGGTAGGAGAGCTCAGACTCTTTGTTCAGTACAACCAATGAGCCATCGGGGAGCACTACTTCCTTTCTGACCTCGATGGCCTGAGCAACTATCAACCCGGGCGAGCCGAACCAGGTTTGCTGTACCAGAAAGCCAACTCCCAGCAAAAGAATGACCGCTGCAGCCGACCACCAGATCCTGTACAGGGTTCTCCTGCGTCCAAATCCCATACGCTCCTTAACCAGGGCCCAGTCTTTCGTATCGTCAATAGCCTGGTAGCTTTCCAGGAAGCTGTAATCGGTTTCTTCAAAGTTGTGTTTAGGTTCCATTGTCCTGTGGTTTGTATCATCATGACAATTGGGAATCGATAAACACGTATAAAATGCTCACTTCATTCGCAGATAACGAATCAGAGTTTAGAGCGCAGGGCTTTGAGGGCGTTTGAGATCTGTGTTTCAACGGTTCGTTTGGAGATACCAAGTTGCTCTGCAATCTCGTTATTCTTTAGACCCCTGACCCTGCTCAGGGTGAAAATATTCCGGCACTGAGGTGGCAGGTCGCTGATGATCCGGAAAATCCGGTGCTCCAGTTCATTTTTATTGATCTCAGCTTCCATATCCTCATGGGATGGCTGCTCATTGTGAAAGTGCTTCAGGTGTTTTTGATGACCTTGCTGTTTTTTGATATGATTCAGACACCTGTTCCTGACCGACTGGTACAGGTATGATTCCAGTGAAATGGTGATGGCAAGGGTCCGTCGGTTTTCGTACAGATGAACAAACAGGTCCTGGACGATCTCTTTTGCTGACTCAAGATCGGCTAGATATTTGAGGGCAAAGACAGTCAGGGGACGGTAGTAATCCTGAAACAACTGTTTGAATACACTTTCATTTCCCGTCCGGATGCCCTCCATCATATGGGGCGAATTGTCCTTCAAAAAACCTGGTCTATTTTTGTCGAAATTTGAAAGTTACAAAATTGCCAGAAACTCCCTGATTATCGGGTTGACCTCATCTCTCTTTTCAACAGCAACCAGATGCCCCGATTCCAGGATTATACCTGATTACCAATATCATAGACCCCATCATTCCCTGAAAGGTTTGACTCCACATGAAGGATTAAGAGGCTTTCAACACCCCAAAGAAAAAGGGCAGCAACAAATTCTTGAAACACCAGCACCCTTGTTGTTGCAATATTGCAACATAAAATTCCAATTTTACCTTAGGATTTGCTGGCCAAAAAAGCTGTTGCAGAAGGGCGGGGAGTGAGGATTGTTTTCAGGCCAGCTTCAGATTTTCCGGATTCCGGCTAGTGTGGATCACATCAAGGATGATGATATATTCCTCCGTTATTTCATAGACCAGCTTATAACTCCAGATTGCCTTAAAGCGGATATTCCTGCGGTACTTTTCTAAAAACGGATCCTTGGTGTATTTGTGGGGCATAAAACCAAGACTGTCGCCCTCTTTCTTGATCTCTGATCTTACCCGTGCGGCTTGATGCTCGGATTCCTGTTTCTTGATGTAGCTATATATCTTACGAAGTGAAGATTGTGCCTCGTTTTGCCAGACAACCTTGTAATGCTTCTTTACCACTGCTCCATCTCCTTTTCCAGATCCTCCGATGTGGTATAATTGCCGGCCCTTGCACTATCACTTGCCTTTATGATCCTGGCCCTGTAAGTTTCAACATCCATCGGAGGTCCGGGAAGGGTGTAGTCCTCTTCTTCATCTTCGTAGCTCTTGGCTAAGGCCAGGACCCTCTTCAGGAACTTTTCATCTGCCTTATCAATGAAGCTTTGAACCTCTTTTCTTAACTCTACTGTTCCCATGACGCTGTTTTTTTACAAATTTAACGATTATATACTTAACTTTCTTTATAGAAGATTAAGCGGCTTCACCAACTCGCCTATGGATTTCTAGCGGGAATTTCTTACCAGTTCTGCCAGGTCGGAATCTTTTCCCAGAACCAACAGAATGTGATTCTTATGAAGGATGGTGTGTTCAAATCCCACATAATCCGTATTAGCGATCTCTTTACCCTCGGGCTCGGTTGTCAGACTTTTCAATCCTATGATGTTCACGTTGTACTTTGTCCTGATTTCATGTTCCATAATGGTTTTTCCTGCCAGTTCTTCACTGACCGGAATCTCAATAAGAAAAATATCAGAAGCAAATTCATCGATGAAATGAAAATTCCGATTCAATAATTTAAGGGCGAATCTTCTACCTTCGTGCCTTTCCGGGAATAGAATTTCGGTAATATCCATTTTTTCAAGTACTCTGTATTGGATATCTTTGGTAGCCCTTGCATAGATGGTTTTTACCCCCAGCCCCTTAAGCAGTTCAATGGTTAAAATGTGTGCCTCAAATGCATCTCCCATGGCAAGGATCAAAATGTCCTCGGGTTTGATGAATTTGGCAAGAGAAGAAGGGTCCAGGTTGTCGATACGAACCGCATATTTGCATCCTTCAACCTTCATTTGATTGACTGCAACAGGGTCGCGGTCCATCACGATAACATCTGCATCGTGTTCAATAAGGGTTCTGGCAATCTCTGTACCATAGGCCCCAAGACCTATCAAAACAAACCTTCGCTGATCGTTCATAATTAACCTACCATTAAATTTATTTCCGGGAATGTATAACCCGTATCGTCCTTCACTTCACTCATGGCAATTGCAAATGAAAACAGACCTATTCTTCCTGCAAACATTACCATAGCTATCAGGAGTTTGCCGGTCACGGTCAGGTCAGGGGTAATCCCCCTGGAGAGACCTACTGTTCCAAAAGCAGAGATGATTTCAAACAAAATATCAAAAAATGCCTGGTCTTCAGTCCAGGATAATACAAATAAAACAGAAAATATCAGGAAAATCGAGACCATGAAGACAATGAATGCCCTTCGGACTATTCTCATGGGCAGGGTATTCCACCCTATTTCCACCCTTGTCTTTCCTCTGACAAAGGATGCCAAAGCTGCGATTAGGGTGACGACAGTGGTCACTTTAATACCTCCTGAAGTGGAATTGGGCGCACCTCCAATATACATCAAAAAGATGACCATCATCAAGGTGGGGATGGCAAGTTCTCCAATTGAAACAATAGAGAAACCGGCGGTGCGGGCTGTAATGCTCAGAAAAAATGAATGAAGCACCTGCTCACCCACGGGAAGATCCTTCCATTGGGCATACTCAGTGATCCAGACCATCCCTGCCCCTAAGAGGATGAGTACAAGAGTACCCATCAGAATGATTTTCGATTGCAGCGTAAGACCCTTTTTACGGAATATTTTGATTTCACCGATACGGAAAATATCCGAATAGGTGTAGAAACCCAGGCCCCCGAATACAATAAGCAGCATGATGGTAATATGCGACATGGTACTGAACTGATACCCTGCTGTCTCAAAACCTTTGGAGAAAGTACTGAATCCGGCATTGCAATAGGCACTTATGGAGTGGAAAACTGCGTTAAATATCCTCTCAGATTCAGACATTCCAAGATTCCTCCAAGCGAAATATAAGCCAATGGCGCCTATTAATTCTGAAATAAATGTGATCGAAACAATAGCCTTCAGAATCGATGCCAGAGAACTAAGGTTTTCATTATCCAGTATCTCCTGTACAACTATCTGATCCCGCAGCCGGAATCCCTGTTGAACGAATAATGCGATAAACGATGTCAATGTAATGATGCCAAGACCCCCGAGCTGGATCAGCAACATGATCACTACCTGTCCCTCGAAAGTAAAAATTTGTTGGATATTCACGGTGCTTAATCCTGTGATGCACACTGCAGATGTAGAAGTGAAAAAGGCGTCGATCCAGTTTATCCCCTCATAAGTAGCTTTCGGGAGTTTCAACATGACCATTCCGGTCATGATTACAAATACATAAGAGATCATCAGGATTCTGGCGGGATTCAGCGAGTAAAAAAGCCATTTGTCCCTGATTTTTGCCAGAGCAATGATGCCATTGAAAATGATATAAATCTGAATGATAACAAAATAGAGCTTGATTATACTATGCGTAGTAGCTCTTCTAATCAAAATATGGGGGTCTTCAATGGAAATGATCTCCTCGAAGACAATGGAAACAATGAAGAGCAACAACAACCCAAACTCAAATGGAGATTGTTTGACATACAGCCATTTTGTATCACTGATGATGAATTTCAAAAGAAGAGTGATCACGAAAAATGCTGCAATGATTTCATCCAGAATCAACATGTTTGTAATCCAGACATCCGACGGATGAAATCCGTATTTTATAAACAGCGAAAGGAAAGCGACAACCCCTAAGAAAGGGGTTATCCTGGCAATGATGTGATTGATCCGATTCTGAATTGATAACTTCATAACCAAACCAGAACTCTTTGTTCAATATCTCTCATCGGAGTTTGAAATCGATTTCAGAGATCAGATTTCTGAAATCCATGAAATCCAGGTCCGGCATAAAGCCAATGGCCATCGTGAACATCGTATCGGTTGAAGTTTGGAGGATAAATAAATCAGGATCTTTATCCCTGGTAATCTGGCCGTTGCTCACTTCTACAAAAAGATTCCTGGCAGGAATATTCTGTATCCTGATCTTTAAACGATAAAGACTATCAACGGCCAGCACACGATCCTTATGGTCGGCCCCGATAAATGAAATTTCAGCGTTGGTTCCAAAATGTTCAAAGTGCCTTGTGCCATTTTCCCATTCTCCTTTCCACATAATTTCACCATCCTGGTACCATTCAACCCACATGCCGTTTTTAACGCCTTTCTTATAATGACCCTCTTCCTTCATCTGGCCATTTTTATACCAGGAGGTCCACAAGCCATCAGGTTTTCCGTTCACAAATGATCCTTTGGAAATCAGCACACTGTCTGAATAGATTTCCCAAGGCCCCTGCTTCATACCTGAATTGTCAACCCGGTTCACATCTTCTATGGAACCTTTGCCGTTTTGATTGTCTGAAGTGCATCCAAAGGATATCATTCCCATTATCAATATCAGACAAAAGATTATATGGTGAGGGTACATCACATTCCGATTAAATTCAACGCCGAAATTACTGTTAAATTTTTGCATCGCAAAACCCTGATGGGGTGACAAAAGTACCATAATAATACAAAGTGATAATTTTACAGAAGTCAGATGATATCAGGATTTCTTGTACTGGAAGAAGATCAGGATCCCAATGAAAAGGGCAATAATTGAAACCCAGTAGAACATTCCCGATTTCCTGTAAATTGGACTGCTGTCACCCACAACCACGAATCCTGACCAAAAAAAAGGATTTGAAGTTAGATCATCTGCTCTTTCCAGGTAATCCATTTTCGACAGCCTCATGGCCTCCTGCTTGCTCTTTCCCTTTTTCAGATACTTATAAAAGGAGGTCATCAAATCCGAACTGGATTTATCTGATACCTGCCAGAGGGTCATCACAATGCAAGGACATCCGGCATAAATAAAACCTCTTGCAAGGCTCATCATGCCTTCACCCTTCTGCATTTTACCAAATCCACTGCTGCAGGAACTCAACACAGCCATCTGGGCATTCAGCTTCAGGTTATAAATCTCGTATGCGTAAAGCTTGTTATCCTCTGTGGTATCGGCAACTTCAACATTGGTGAAGGCCAACAAGGAATAGAGCGGATTGTCGTCCTTCATGATTGTATGCATGGCAAGGTGCAGGACATTGTAATCCGGTGCATATTTCTTGAAGTTTGCTTCGGTGGCATCTTCATTCAGGAATACCCTGGAGGGGACCGTTTCGTTGATACTCTGAACTTCTTTGATGGTCCATCTCAATGGAAGAAGGTAGTTAGATTCGGAAAGCACCTGGCGGATTGTGGCTGTATCTCTGCTCGAAAGCGGGTCATAATATGAAGGAGCAAATGCCAGAACCTTATTCTCGGGAGATTTGGTTTTAAGCCTTTCGCTGAACATCATGGTGGCCGAATGGGAATAACCCACCGAAAATTCCTTGATCAAATAGGGAAGGTTGAGGTAATTGATGTAATGCAGATCAGCCTCATCAGTAATAAAGCCTTCAAAAGGAAGATAGGTAATGGCCCCATCAGGTACGATTGTGAGATTTTTACGGTCTGTGTACTTTAGACAGGGTTCGACCAGGATTTTATAGAACTTCTGTCCCAGCTGCACATATTTCATGTAGTTCTCATGAACCCCAAGGCTAAAGTTCTGTGTGTGCATCAAATTGTAATACTCGAAACACTCATCGCTGAATTCAGGTTCAATAGCCTGTGAGAAGACATTGATCCCTTTCTTATCAATCACATATGTGATGAGCATGGTATCATTCAGTACATATTCGATTAATGCGTCACGATAAGGCAATTTACTCTGAATCTCTTTTAGCGAAACAAATTTGGGATTGTATTTAAACTCATAATACTTGGAATTATTAAGTTCTATCTCCTGCTTCAAGTCGCTTAGGTCATCCTTTAAATGAAATAACTTTTCCTTATAATAGGCAATTAGGCCGCTGTCCGGTTCTGTGGATAATTGCTCTTGATAAAGCATTTCCTCATATCCTTGAATCTCACCGATAAGCTTCTTCTCATTGTCCCTTACATCTGCGGGTAGATCCGAAAACTCCATAGCCTCCACATCATTGATTTCACTAAAGAGGGCGAATGATTTACTGCTTTCAGTGAACTCAAATGATTTCTCTAGATACTCCAGATCTCCAGTCAGCTCATACATTTGCATTCCTACATATATAGCTTCGTTATAAACCTCAATAATTGCAGCAGTTGCGTAGAGCTTACTGTCTTCATTTTCCATAGATAGTTTTCTTGAGTCTAAAATCCCAATGGCTTTCTCGTAAGAACCAAATGAACGTCTTAAGTAATCGATTGAGGAAGTATTAATATATTCCTGAAGCAGTATTCTACTTTTTAATATATGAAAATCAGGGAGTATTGAAGTAACACTTGTTCTTACACTTAGATCTATCTCATTAAGAGAG
>Ga0315535_1000677_pt1 | contig 23820 bp, 17 predicted proteins | sample SalMarSW160220MG_2_FD_203092 | JGI IMG/M metagenome (GOLD analysis project Ga0315535, IMG submission 203092) | Salt marsh sediment microbial communities from the Plum Island Ecosystem LTER, Massachusetts, United States - Salt Marsh Sediment SW1602-20 ... | reverse complement strand
CAATAATAGCTATTTTTTCCATGTATTTCTCGAGATTAGTAGCTATTTTAGAACTCTCTCCATAAAAAATTCGCAATATATTTGGAAAATTAGCAAAATCCATTTGTCCCGTACTGCAAGAAATTTTATCCATACTCATTTGAGGTTTTTCGCAAATAAACGCAAGGTTTTTTAACAATGCTGCTCCAGTAGGGGTTGTTAATTCACTATCTATTGGTCCAAAGCGCACGCACATCCCAGAATTTTCAATTATTTTAGAAGTAGCCGGTGCTGGAACAGGTAAGATACCATGGGCCGTGTTAATTGTCCCTCCTCCTAAAGGGAGATCACTAATTGAGACGTTTACTCCTTTTTTAAATACACCTAATTTTTCTAATACTCTTGACACACCTAAAATATCTAATAATGTATCAATGGAACTTAATTCGTGCAAATGGATTTCTTCAGCTAATTTTCCATGAACCTCCGCTTCAGCTTTGATTAAAGAGTTTAACACATTGTTAGCATACTCTTTTGCATTGGTTGAATACTTTTTTTCCTCCATAAATCTATTTAATGCTTCTCGTAATGCTTTTGTTGAACGATGGTCTTTTTTTTCTTTAATTGTCACATCAAGTTGGTTGGTTTCAATGCCGGAACGTCTAACTTTCACTAATTTTACTTCAAAATTGATCATTCCGGAGATAAATCTTGAAATTTCATTGAGTTCAATTATAATCTCATCAGGGTCTTCCACTAATCCTAATAAACCAGCAAGTAGCATATCTCCAGATACTCCTGAACTTGTTGGGTCAATAAATAAGGTTTTCATTTAATAATATCTTCTCCTTTATGCAAATTTCATAAAAACTTCAAATTTAATTTAAATTCTCCAGAAATACTAAAAAAATTAAATTGAAATAATTTTGTAATTATATAATTATTGAAATAATTATTATTGAAATAATAATAGTATAATAATTGAAAGTATTAAGATTTAACAAATTAAATTGAACTATTAAAAATTAAGGCTTACACATGAGTGAACTTCAAACTATAAAATGTTACTTAAATCAGTTGCCTGCTACGTTTTTAAAATTATTAGGAATCGACCCTCCATTAAATACAATTGCTCCACCCGTTCAAGATATTATAAATCTATATGAAAGAGTTGATCGCATTAGCATTAATCTCATTGATAATTTTGGATTATTTGAATTAACATATCATAAGCCACAATTCCTCATTTCTAATTCGGAAGTAATGCTTTTATTATCAACAAGGAATCCTTACACATTAGGAGTTTTGCATCAAATCATGTATGGTGGGTTTGACGTGGAACCTAATGGGTTCCATTTACTAAAATATCTGAATGAGAATAATAAAAAATCGTGTCTTATCGGAAGACAGAAAGATATTGAAAGATATGATGGAGGAACTTATTCAATTCCTAAAGATAGTGATATGGCAACTTGGGTTGAATCTGCAAAGACCATTAACAATTTTGAACTCTCTTGGATGCATTATCTTGATTTCGAAAACCTTCATAAGCAACAACGATCTCTAAAACAAAGAACACCAGAAGATTTAATAGAAAAGTTAATCTTACGTACGGATAAGTGGATATTAAGTAACTATAAACAATTAAGATCTAATTCACTAATGATTATTTTAGGAGATCATGGGCGAGTTAAATTGGATTTAGAATATTCTGGTAAAATTGCGCAATGGCGAGAAGCATCCGTTCCAATTGCAATTGTAATTAGAAAAAAATGATTTTTCATTTTGGAAAATTGATTATTATTTTGATAAACTTTATTTCTATAATATTATTCAACCAATGGAAGAATAAAGATGGAAGAATATAAGCGCTTTACTGTATCCCTCCCTAAAGATCTATACGATAAATTTGAGAGATTTAGGGAAAAATTGGGAATATCTCGTTCGGATGGTATCAGGAAAGCCATGCAGAGTTTAATGATTAGTGAGGAGAATATTCTTGAGACTTCGGGAAATGTAGTTGGTTGCATCACGATCATCATGGTTCATGAACATTTTCAACCAAGTTCAGAAGAACATCATCATCTTGAGAGAGATATTCATGAACATGAACAAGATCATGATCATCAGTATAGTTCTCAACCAGTTTATGCAAGTGTTCATCAAACTGATGAGATTTTAAAAAATGACATTCAACATCATTTCAATGACATCATAATTTCTACAATGCACATTCATTTAGAATTCGAAAAATGCTTAGAAATTATTGCCGTATCTGGACCCTATGATCGAGTAATTAAATTAAAAGAAGATTTGCAACGATTAAGAAGTGTATTATCTTTAGGTTTCTTTATAATTGATAAAGAGAGTCCATAAAAGAAGAAGAAAGAATAAAAAATTCAGTTTCAAGATGTAAAAAATAAGGATAAGGCGATTTGTCGTGAATTTTTTATTCCATTAGGTCGTTAAATGTTTTGTGTGTGTAATTAGATATTGTATTTTTAGCATAATAAATTACAACACGGTAAGAAATTTTTGGTTTTACATCTGATATAAAATAAGCGAATATTAATTATTAAAATGGATGTGTTATTATCATGAAAGATAAAAAAATTATCGCATATAAAAGCGAATGTTCCAAGAAAATCGCCTATAATCTCAGAAAGTTACTAACTAAGGTGGTTATGCAAGAATGGAGTCGTCTAAGCGATGAACAAGAGGGTAAATCTACACTATAACATATTAGAATCGGAAATATACGTAGCGATTTGTACAGGGCTTTACACGCGTCGATTTGTATCTGTCCAGGCTGTCATCAAATCGAAAGAAACATGATGTACAATGCTTATCTGTAAGGATGGTACTGCACCTCCTGCGCTCAAGAATACCGCGAGTTCTACCACAAAAAAAAGGCAATTCTCGATAAAGGCGGGTTTTCGGCGATTTTGACGCAAAATTCCATGAATCTTTTTTATGACGTACATCCTCTGTTGAACTTCATTTCTTTCTTTTTTGCCTTAGAATCTTTTTAAAGGACCTCTTAATTCAAGATCATCCCCAATTATCTCGATCCTTGTCTACATCTTGTTTAAAATTAAATGAAAAAAAAAATTTTTTTCCGACCTCTTCATTATTTCGTCTTTGCTTTTTTTCTTCCCTTTAGATGCGAGAAAAAACGCACACAATTGAATCCCGAAGATCTCGGCATCCAAATATTAATTTGCGATGTGAAAAATAACGAAAAAATTTCGTCTAAAGGTCTTTTTCTTGAACGGTCTTCCTGCCATTCGCTTTAGCCCGAGCAATTGCTTTATCTAGAATCTCAATGATGGCATCATTTAAACAGTTTCCATCAATTAGGTCTCCAGATGTGTTACAATCTTTTGCTTTTATATATTCTCGGATTTTGCTTTTCACGAACAAGGCATCAACCTGAGCTTTTTTAGCCATTTTTTATTCCTCCTTATAGTTTGTTTAAACTAGTTTTAAAAATAAATTGTGTTTAAATTATATTTCTCCTTGCTTATATTTAAAGTTAGTTGAAAGATCATCATAGACTGTTAATATTCTCCCCATAATCCCGTTTTTTGATCCATGTTTCAAAAATCAAGAGGATTGAGCTTTTTACACCTTGATTAAAAATAATGGAGATTTTAAAGTGTAAAAAGGATAGCGAGTGCATTATATTACCTACATTAAGTAATTTTAGTCTTTATAATGAGAAATCCCTTTTAAGACGAGAATTTATTATTTTAATTTTGATGTTAAAATCTGTGATAAAAACATAAAATTTTTTTAATTCTCAATAATGGAGATAAATTAGGAGGAAAAAATGAAGAAAGTTGTATATTCCAGAGCTCCCGTAAGGATCTGTGATATAGGGGGATGGACAGATACATGGTTCTATCCAAAAGGTGTAGTTTTTAATATTGCGGTCGATCTTTTTACTTATCTTCGAGTTTGCGAAAATTCTAGCAATAATATTTGCATTACATCTGAAAATCTTGAAATAGAAACTAAATTCAATGTTAATAATATTATTTATGATGGAAAATTAGACCTTCTAAAGGCAGTTATTAACAAGATGGGTATTGACAAGGGTATCGATATCCTTGTAAGATCTGATGTACCTCCTGGGTGTGGAACCGGAACTAGTGCAAGCGTAGCCGTGGCACTAATAAGTGCTTTAGCTCATCTTCAAGGAGAAGAAAAAGATCCTTTACAAATTGCTAATTTAGCACATCAGATTGAAACAGACGAGTTGAAATTAGAAAGTGGCGTTCAAGATCAGTATGCTGCAGCGAAAGGGGGGATAAATTTTATGGAAATAGATTATCCTTCTGTAAAATTAACACCGATAACTGTTTCTAAAAGAAGAATGTATGAATATGAAAACCAATTAATCTTGATCTATTTTGGTTCTCGAAGTTCAAGTGAGATGCATAAAGCAGTAATTAAAAAATTTAAGCAAAAAGATGAAAAAGTGATTAAAGCATTTGATACAATCAAAAATTGTGCGCTAAAAATGAAAAATAGTGCTAAATTGACATTGGAGGAAATTGGAGCCATTTTAAATACAAATTGGAGTGCTCAAAAGCAATTACATCCTTTGATGACAAATTCGTCTATAGAAAAAGCAGAAAAGATAGCACGAGATAAAGGAGCTTTAGGATTTAAATGTAATGGGGCAGGAGGAGGAGGATCCGCTACGATTTTAGCAAAACCTGAAGGAGTATATTCATTAATGAAAGAATACACTCGAAATGGATATACAGTATTAAAAATTAAGTTAAATTTTGAAGGCGTCTACAGTTTTACGCTTTAAAAAGTGATGTGTTTGGTTTTTATAGTCAATTATTTAAAGATTGGTATGACTATTCCAGATGATTCAATTATCATCTCAAAAATAAAACGATTTCCTGAAAAGTTAAACTTTCACCAGTTGCTCATCTTTAACAAGTCAGGCATTTGTATATATAAATTAAATATTTCAGATTCTTTTCCAATTCAAGAAGAACAATTGATTTCTTCCTATTTTACTGCATTAATGTCATTTACCAAGGAATTAGTAGGTAATAGAATAAAAGCATTAGAAATGGGAGGAAATCTCAAACTCGTTGTATTTGATAGAAAAAATTTATATTATGTCCTTTTATGCGATTCAATAGAAAATATATCTCTTATAAAAGAATTAATTTCTTGTATCCACAAGGAATTTCTTCATTATGTATCTAAAAATGAAATTAGAACAGATTTAGAATATATTAGTGATTCAATCTTAGATCTTACATTGAAAGATGTATTCGATAGGGTTTTAGGAAAAATTTTTGATACAGATAAAGAAGAATCGATTTTGAATTATTTAAAAGATCTTAGATTAAATGATGATATTAATGGAGTTATATTCTTAACTGATCTAGGGCATGTGATATATTCCTCGCTAAAAAACCCTAAATTACGTAAATTTCTTAAAGAAGTCGAATTTCGAGTTAAAATCTGTAATAATTCTATTATTAAACTTTTTTATACTTCTAAGGATAATGAACTTATCTATTCAGAATACATCAAAGATAAGTATTTGATCATCTTGATTTTTGATTCCAAAATTAAATTCGGTATAGCAGAATACTATTTACAGAAGGTTTTAAGGAAGATTTCATTACTTTTAGAGAATACTTAATTACCACTTTGATGAAATTCTTTGTTTTGAACTTTTTATATTGAAATTTATATAATATAAAATACAAATTGAAATAAGTAAAATCATAAATCAACATAATAACTTATAAAATGAAAGAGATAAATGACAAAATCAGAAGAAGGATTAAAAACCGCATTTGCGGGCGAATCTCAAGCCAATAGAAAATATTTAGCTTTTGCTAATCAAGCAGAAAAAGATGGTCTTCCAGGAATAGCACATTTATTTCGTGCTGCTGCTGCTGCTGAAACCGTACACGCACATAACCATTTAAGAACGTTAGGAGGCATTAAAAATACTAAGGAAAATTTAAAAGAAGCGATTGGGGGGGAATTTTATGAATTTACCTCAATGTATCCAGAATTCATCGGATACGCAAAAGATGAGTCGAATGCTGCTGCTGAGAGAACATTTAATTATGCTAACGAAGTTGAGAAAATTCACCACGAGCTATACAAAAAAGCATTAAATGCAGTAGAAAACGGAAAAGACCTCAAAGATACAAGTATTTATGTCTGCTCTGTTTGTGGATACACTCACGAAGGAGAAGCCCCAGATAAATGTCCCGTTTGTGGTGCTGTAAAAAAAGCGTTTAATAAGATTGATTAGAATTTCTTTTTTTTTAAATTATCCAAGGTTTATATCCCGATTTAACTTTATTTAGATAATCATCAATAGAAATGTCACATTCTTTTTCAGCTCTTCTTAATGAACCCATATTTGCACCATTTTCATAATATCTGATTAATAGATTTGAGATTTGATCATCCCCTAATGAAATAAGTGTTTGCAATTGAGCTTGTTTGATTAATGCGTTAAAGTTTTTAAATTTTAAGTTAATTGAAGGAATATCTTTTAGTCCCTTTTGGAGTATTTTAAATTTTTCTTTTAAGAGAGGTAAATTTTCTCTTAAATAAGTAGTACATTCTTTTTCATAAGGGGTGTTAAATTTAGGAATGAAAGGGTTCACATTTACCTTTAATGAATGTTTTTGAAATCCTAATTCATCAATCTTTTTAAGAAGTTGTATAATTTCTCTTACATCGTCGTCAGTTTCTTCAGGTAAACCAATCAAAAAGTAAAATTTAATCCCTCTTATTTTAGATTTCTTAACTTGTTCAATAATTTGAAATAATAAAGTATTTGATATATTTTTACCAACCGATTTCCTAAGTATTTCTGTTCCTGCTTCAGGAGCAATAGTAATTGTTTTTATGTTTCCCTTTTCGAATAAACTAATTAATTTAGGTGTTATATGATCTATTCTTATTGAAGGAACGCTGAAATCCTTTCCTGTGGCAATTATGCGCTCACAAATTTCATAAAAGTTGGGGTGAGATGATACACATGACCCAATTAAACTAAATTTTTCAAAATTCCTGAAATTCGCGCTCTTGTTGATACATTCTACTATGCTTTCATAACTTCTATTTCTAAATGGTCGATTATGAAAGGAAGAAATGCAAAATTTACAGTGATAAGGACATCCTCTATTTACCTCAATAAAAAAATACGACCCAAGAATTTCATCTTTATTGTTTATATCTTGCAATAAAAACTGTTTCTCAGGAATCTTTGATTCATCAAGGTTTTTTAATATCACCCTTTTAACTTGATTTTTTAAAACGGGTACATATAAACCTTCAATCTTGCTACATTCAATTAGGAAATTATGATAATCAGCCTTGCTTTTTTTATACTTATCATACAAGGAGAGAAAAATTCCCAAATTAGGCTCAGCATCACCGATAAACATGATATCGAAAACATTACTGAAAGGTAAAGGATTAGAAGTTATGACAGGACCACCAGCAATTATCAAGGGATGATCTTGCTCTTCAAATTTAGCTCGATTCCATCTTTCAGAATTTAATAATGGAATTTTTGCCTTGTCTAAAATCCATAGTATGTTCCTAAAATCATTTTCAAAATGGATAGAAACCCCCAAAATATCAAATTGATTGGGTAAATATCCAGTTTCAAGACCCTTGATACAATTAATGGGTTTAAGATCTTCTATTGCTGGAAATTTAATTCCCTTAGGTAAATGTATTCTATCACATAACACATTATTATATGAATTGAGATAACTATATAGGAAACGTATTGTATAAGATGAGAGCATTATATTTAATTGATTTGGATATATCAATCCAAAAGAAGTCAAATTTTCGTTATGACCCTTCAATATCATTTTCCTTTCATTAATAGGTTCTTAGTGTCCAAAATCTGTTTAACTTGCTCCACAATTAATGGTAGAATTATTCCCGTTTTATGTTGAATTACAACCTCAGCCCGGGCATCTAAATGCGTGGGTTGATCATTTACAATGATTAATTTCCCTTTATCTCTTAATGTATAAAGCGGGAGATCACAAACAGGAGCCACTTCGAGGGAAGATCCCGCTATAAGCATGACATCTGCTTTTTGAGATAAAGCTTGCGATTGATAAATTTCAAACTTAGGTAAACTTTCACCAAATAAAGTAACAGAAGGTTTCAATGGAGCAGAGCACACATCACATTGAGGGGGATAATGTTTTTCCTTTTTTAATTTTCTCAATACTTGATCCTTTGTATAAGAAGCACCACACCCAAAACAATCAAACCGATTAATATTACCATGAACTTCATAGACTAAAATAGAACCTGCTTTTTGATGAAGCTCGTCAATATTTTGAGTGATAACTCCTTTAATTATATTCATTTTCTCAAGCTCAGCTAAAGCTATATGTCCCCTATTTGGTTTCGCTTTAAATAATGTAGGAGCTATTTTTTCAGCCATTTCCCAGAATTTTGTTGGATCCTTTATGAAAGCCTGGATGTTGCCATAAATCTCAACCTTATACTTCTCCCATATACCACCTTCACCTCGAAAGTCCGGTATTCCAGACTCTGTGGAAATGCCTGCACCTGTTAGGGCAATTGCGCTTTTAGAGTTTGCCAGAAGTTCAGCAGCTTGCTGAATTTTCTTCTTTTCAATAATTCTCATCACTTTCATTAGCATGACCTCATTTTTCCAATTTTAACATGGATTTAAAATGAATAAATTAACATCTAGACTTAAAACGTGTAATTGTTGATTCAATTATATTTCAATATTCCCGTTATACAAATATTTTTAATATATTGTTGAAAATTATAAAAAGTTAATTATTAGGAAAAAAAATATGTAAGACTTTTCATGGAAATTTAGTATTATACTATGTCCCGTAATATGTTTAGTTTCAAAAATCATTAATATATTCATTAATTCCTTATTTTCAATGGGATAGCTTTTTTTTTTAAAAACCATATTTTCTGCGCATTTTTATGATTACCGGTTTCGCAATAATTTTGAATGAGGAAATATTGTACGTTTCTAATGAAAATAAATATGCTTTCTTTGAAATAGTGCTATTTATTGAGAAATTAATTAAAAGCATAAATCCAAAAAATTATTGGCGCTTGAAGAACATATTTTTCGAAAATGAGAAGGGCAAAGAGCGTATGATTATTAAACATCTCATAACAGAAAAAAATGAAAACTTATTTTACTGCATTACCGGTGAATTTATTTCTGGTTCAGAAGAAGCAAATAGAATGCTTGACGAATATATTGAAAAAGTTAGCGCTAATTATCCTAATGTAGACGCAATTGAAAGAGCTTCAAGTAAACCTGAATTCTCTAAAATAATAAAGCTGATTACTGCTTATCTTTGGAATAAATATCGTGATTCTATCGCAGAAGAAGAATTGACAAGTAGTTGTCTTACTAATAATAATAAAATCTTGTACTGTGGTATTTCTACCCAAGGATTACCTATTATTTCAAAATTATATGATGACTCTCTTTTAGAAAATATTAAAAGAGACGCGTCAAAAGAAAATATCGATATCTTTACTTCAAACTTATCAGCTAAATTAGCTACAATTACAATGAATACTCAAATAAGAGCAAAAAGTTATATTAAAGAAATCCATTTCGACGATTTGGAAAATGAGGGATGCATGAAATTAATTTTATATGGTAAAATTAATAGTTTTTCATTAGATCTTATCGCTTCTGGAAATTTATTTAGAATTAAAGATATTTTTAGCCAATTGGAATCAAAGATTGCTAAAGAGGAAGTTTTACTTAATGAGTTCGATGGAGATCTTAAACCTTATCGAGCACTTACATCTTATCTAGATGAAATAATACATGAGTTTGATCATTAATTTATAATATTATGCTTTTTTAGAGATATTTATGAAAGCCGTAATCCTAGCAGCTGGAAAGGGAAAAAGGTTACGTCCTATAACAGCAACTAAGCCAAAACCCATGATTCCAATTGCAGGTAAACCTTTATTAGAGCACACAATCTTAGCTTTAAAGAATGTAGGCATCCATGACGTTCTAATTATTACTGGTTATAGAGAGAATGCCATTAAAGATTATTTTAAGGATGGAATTGATACAATCGGTATAAATATATCATATATTACTCAAACAGAATATCATGGCACAGCAGATGCGACTAATTATGCAAAAAACTTTGTGAAAAATGATAATTTTCTTTTAATGTACGGAGATTTGTTGGTTGATGAACGTGTATTCAAGGATGCAATTGAGCAATTCAAAACTCACGATCTTGACGGAATTATTTGTCTAATTAGAGTTGAAAATCCGCAAGATTTTGGAATTATCACGTTAGATTCTCAGTTAAATGTCAAGAATATCACTGAAAAACCAGATCCTAATATGAACTTAGGAAATTTAGCTAATGCAGGAGTTTATGTCTTTAAATCAAAGATTTTTAAAGCGATTGAAATGACAAGGGAATCCATTCGAGGGGAACTGGAATTTACAGATTCAATGCAAATTTTAATAAAAGACTTAAGCGGCAAAATTAAGGGTCATGTCATTAATAATCTCTTTTGGAGTGATATCGGATTACCTTGGCAATTACTAGATGCAAATAAGTATTTGTTAGATCAATTAAACCCCTCAATTGAAGGTATTATTGAAAATAATGTGACTAAATCAGGTTCAATCCATATTGGTAATAAATCGATAATAAAAGCGGGAACAACAATAAACGGGCCTTGCTATATAGGAGAGAATTCATTAATAGGACCTAATGCTTTTATTCGCCCTTATAGCGTTATAGGTAATAATTGTCACGTTGGAATGTCTGAAGTAAAAAATTCTTTGATTTTCTCAAACACAAAAATCCCTCATTTTAATTACGTTGGTGATTCAATTATATGTGAAAATGTCAATCTCGGAGCGGGTACAAAAGTATCTAATCTCAGATTTGATAATAAAAGTATTAAGATGAACATCAATGGAAAATTGATAGATTCTAATAGAAGAAAATTAGGAGTTGTAATAGGTGCTAATTCTCAAACAGGCATAAACGTGAGTTTGATGTGTGGTAAAAAAATAGGCGAAAATTCTGTTATAGGAGCACACACTTTAATTAATGAAGACGTACCCAGAGAGAGTATTTACTTCCAAAATTCAAATGGGAAATTAATAAAAAAAGCTAATCATTTTTGATAAGAATTCAATAATATCAGTAAAAACGAATGCTTTAGCAAAAATTATCGCAGAATTTATGAATATAAATTTGAAGCTAAAAAAATCAAAAAAAGTAATAAAAAATTCTGAATTAAGAAATTATTCTTCAGCTTCTTCTTCCTCTTCTTCAGAAATATCTTCCGGAATAATTTCTTCCTTTTGAGGTGTGGGTCTAGCTTGTGCTAGTTTTCTAACATTAATCCTTTCACTTCTTTTTATTTCACTCTTACGAGATCGTTTAACTTCAACTTCAACGATGTCAAAATCCTCTTCTTTTGAAACGTAAATTTGATCCTTCCCTCCTTCAGGAGTAGAAATTAATTTGCTTTTAATGATTGAAGAATTTGATAAGGGATAAATTGTTTTTGCTACTCTTTGTATTTGCTTAGCAAATTCTCCATAAACCATTCCACTTATGAATTTTTCATGATCAATGGATTTCCCAAATTCAGTGAGAATTTGTTTTATTATCTTTCTAATGAGAATTTGTTGACTGCTTCTAGCTCTCTTAATAGTTGTGCATATTGTTGTTAAGCGAAATACATACCCATCTTTTGTTGTAATGTTTAAAATAATTTGGATCTTTGAGCTTCCCCTTTCAATCAACGATCTTACAAAATCATTGGTAAAAATATGTCCTATAAACATTGTGTTACAAGTGTTAGTTTCAGGATTTACGTCAATAACTTTAAATTTTATCTTGAGATTGATATCTGAAAAATTATTGGTAATATCATAGAGTAGGATTTCAATTGTTCTGTCAATGACGTTATTTTCAAATCCCATAATTTCTCCAATTTCTTTAAAATTGAAGCTTTTTGGGGCTTTTAAAGCAAACCAACTTTTATCTTTAAAAGATACTTTCTTTACTCTCACTCTCTTCTTTTTAGCTTTCTGGCTCATTTATATTATTACCTCGCCATTAATGTCCTTATTTTTTCAGGAACATACTTGAATTCTTGCTCCAATACTTTCTTCTTCTTATAATATCGGATTAACCGATAAATTTTTGCTTCAGTTCGTTGCAACCCTTTTTTTGATTCAAGATCTTTATGATTAATTTCGAGATGTTTACGTAGATTGAGTGCTTTCTTAACTAAATCGGAGAGATCTTCTGGTAAAGGCGAAATTATGTCATTATTTTCGAGAATCTGACTAATCGACTTCCCAGTTACAACTTTTACTAAAGGTACGCCATGGGAATCTCTTAAAATAATTCCAATCATTGCTTTGGAGAATCCTCTTTTCGCTAATTTGACGACTTCAGCTTCTACTTCTTCACCAGACAATTCAACCCATACGGGTTTCTCTAATCTTGCAGGTCGAGTACTGCCGGAAGTTCCCTTCTTTCTTGAATGCATCCGAGCCATTTTATCACAGCACAATTAAAAATTTTAAGATTCTAATTATAATTTTAAATGATTTTTCGAAAATAAAATTTTGGAATTTTATTTAATTCCCAACCATTCAGCGTATTTTTTTTTCTAGATAAGGGAAAAAAACTCACACAAAAATTAATTGTTTATATATCTAAATAAACCTTAGAGAATTATTACCAATATGACTCTATTAAAAGAAGACTTATATTTTATCACAGGGAATTCTCATAAATTTCTTGAAATTCACCACTTATTCAAACAAGAATCCTTACAATATAACCTTATTCAAAAAGAATTAAAAACAATTGAAATTCAATCTAATTCAATTAAATCCGTGGCAGAATTCAAATTAAATAGCGTAAAAGAAAAATTAACCAAATCTGCCTTTGTAGAAGATGCTGGTTTTTTTGTCGATAATCCATTGAATGGTTTTCCCGGTGTATTTTCTTCTTATATCATGAAAACAATCGGGAATAAAGGAATATTGAGTCTAATAAATAATTTTGAAGAGAGTAAAGCTCATTTTTGTACAGTAATCGCATTATACTTTAAACCGTTGGATAAAGTATTATGCTTTGAAGGGATAGTAGAAGGTAAGGTATCAAGTGTTCAGAAAGGGACCAATGGATTTGGATTTGATCCTATCTTCATTCCAGATGAAATCCCAACAAAAACATTCGCAGAATTAACTACGTCACAAAAAAATTCAATTTCTCACCGTGGTAAAGCTTGGATGAAACTCATTGATTTTTTAAAAGAAAATTGAAAAATTGATTAAAAAGTCTGCCTAAATATATCCATTATAGATTGCCTACTCAGTCGTATCAGTATGAAGTACATTCCTACAACACCAATAAGTATTGATATTGTAAACACTCTCAAAATGGCATCAACGGGTAGGATAAAATTAGCAGGAAGCTCTGTCATTAAGGCCATATTCGTTTCAAGCAAATAGCCACAATATGTGCCTATAAACGTGCCCATCGTTCCTGCTGATAATAATAATAAAAGACTTTCGATTAGAAACATATTTCGAACATTTCTAGTCTTCATGCCCATGCTTCTTAAGATGCCAATTTCAAATTTTCGCTCAAGCATGATCGCAAACATATTGCTAATTAGTCCAAAAATCGATATCATAACCGCAAACATCAAGATAATTTCCATCAATGTACTTTGACGCTCCATCATTCCAATCATAAAGTTTACTTTCGAAATCGCATCATCAATTGAAAAACTTTTATCTTTATAGATTGTATTTATATCATCCATCGTTGATTCTATATTTTCTTCAGTATTTTCAATCAGATTGACAAATATCTTATCAATGATCATATTTGGTTCTCTAGGATTATCTACCTTCATTAAATTAATATAATTATCTAAAGAAACTAAGATCCCACCACCATAAGCAGAAATTTCTGAACTTCTAAAATTCCAATAACCTGGCATTCCTCCACAGATCCCAACAACCCTAAAAAGCGAAATATTACCCGGATCATTTGGTATTTGAGGATTATAAAAATTTAATCGAACATATTCACCTACATCTTCAATTCCTAAAACTGATGCTATTGATTTTGCGATGATACAAGTGTTATTATTTTGAAAGATTTGACTAAAAGAATAATTAAACCCGCTATTGGGGCTACTCCAAATTATGAGATCTTTATCTACCACCTTGGTAAAATCTTCATCAATTCCAATAAATCCTGCTTCAATTTCATCAAAATTGGCGATATCTGCTGCAGTCACTTGGAACTTTGTTTCTGCTTGTCGAGCATAGAATTCAAAGATGTTTATAAAAACCTCATCTGTAGAGTCACCTCCAAACCCTATTCCTCCTTCTGATGATGAAAAAATTGTTGAAATCACAGAAGTCAAATCATATGTATTAAAAAGAGAGATCGCAATCGATTTAATACCTGGGAAGGATTGTAATTCTTCTGCCATATCAAGAGTCAAGGCGCTCTCCGGATCATAACCTTGGTTTGCTAGCACCAAATCTGAACCATACTGCATTTTCAAACTAGTTGACATGGTTACTGATTGCATTTCGGTAACACTCGTTATAAAAAAAATGAAACTGAAGGATATTGAAAACATTACTATGGTGCTTGTATTTCTTCGTGTATATCTCTTTAAGGAAATCTTGACGATATTCCTATATTTTCTTATAAATGGTGAAATAATCGTTAAAAACACCCTTTGAATGATCGGTATCATTCCTACTGAAGCGAATACAAGTCCAAGTAAAACTGCTGCTAGCATTCCTATAAATAGTCCAGCTAACATCATCATTCCCCCCGTTACCATTATTCTTGGTAATAAGACGAATACTATCATTCCTAACGTGGAAATTGATATTCCTATCAGAAAATTCTTTATGTTTATGCTTCCTTCTTTTTTGACTTCCCACCCCTCTTCTTTGGTATGAAAAGGTGTGATAGATTTTATCAAATCTTGTCTCGAGGTTTTCAGTGCTGGTATTAAAGCAATACAAAGAGAGGTAATTGATCCAATAGATAATTCCAATGCAACAGTTTCTGGATTTATAACGAAATCTTCCATCAAAAAAGGAAAATTAGTCATGCTGAAAAGTACACTAACAATGGAAGGAGTGAAAATGATGCCTATTATTACTCCTATTATGGATCCCATTACTCCTAAAAGAAATCCCTCAAAAAGGACCATTTTTATTGGCATGCCTTTTCTACCTCCAACAACGCGCATTATGCCAAACTCTCTCATTCTTTCTTCGATGGAAGTGGACAATATTGAATTAATTAGGATTCCTGTTATCAAGATAGAAAGAATTGTTATAAACCAAAAGATGATTGTCATCATCACTAGCGTAAATTCACCACTAGATAATTCCTCTAATTTTGGCATCGTAACTGAATATGTATTAATGTCTAATCTTTCTTGAATTCGTGTTCCGATTTCTCGTAGACGAGTAGTGGTCTCATCCAAATTACTCACATCATATATAAATTGTGGATTTTCAATCGTGCCTACTATAAAATTAATTTCATCTGATCGTTGAAGAAATTCTTGTGCTTGTTCTAAGTTAACTAAGATCAAACTTGTTTCGAATTGGAAAAACTTTAGATCCTGTTCACAAATAGCAATGATTTCTAAATCTAAATTATATTGCTGATATTCTAAGTGAATAGTATCTCCTATTGAAACATTTAGTAGTTCTGCAACATTCCACAAAATAACACATTCTCCATCATCAGGTTCCTTAATGTAAATCTCCCCGGTTTCAACTCCATTTTCATCGACGATTTTTAAATCTCCCAGCTTTCCACTGTTTGCTTCTTGAATGAAATTTAAACCATACATTTCAAGGGATCCGTTTGAATCTGTATTATCTGATGATGTTTTAACTACAGCCATAATCCTTGGAAAAAATTCATTGACACCCGAGATATCATGGAGTTCATTTTGAATGAGAGATTCATCAAAATAAGGGTCATATGTAATATCTGTTTGAGGAATTTTGGTGATCATAATATCAGCACTTCCAGTTGTAGTAGTTACTGAGTCGATATAATTATAACTCATGGTATCGTTAACCATTCCGATTGCAGTCAATAAAATGATTGAAATTGCAATTCCACCAATACCAAAAAATGCTTTGGCTTTATTACGCTTAAGATCAATCCATGAGTTTTTGATAAATTGTAAATTAATCTTCAGCTGAAATTTATACCAAATTTCTCTTATGTTCAATTTTTTTCCTTATTTTATCAAGTAATTCTAATCTAAAACACTAAATTTTTTATTCTTTTTATCATACTTTTTTAATATTTTTCCCTCTTTTGCTAAAATATCCATAATTTCTTGCTTCTCTCTTCTAACTAATCTTACTCCTTGACAAGTTTTGTTTTTACAGTAGTAATGCTCTCCAGGTTCATCTTTAAAATACCATTTTCCACAATTCAAACAGTTATATGCGACAAATAACTGATCATGCTCGCAACTCGGACATATATAACTGTATCTATCAGCAGAAAACCAAGATTTGCAGTATCTGCAATGAACTATTAAGGGTCTAGTTAATTCATCTGCTTCCATGACTTGAATCCTTTTAATTATCTGATCTTTATCAATGGACTTTAGGCGTATTTTTTCAACATTATTAACTGTAAGCCGTTTATTCCACGTTCTTCCTTTTAAGAATATTATTAAACCAATTATGAATGCTACTCCAAAGATAATTAACCAAGGTCCAAAAGTACGGAAATTGAAAATTCCATTTTGAATAGTTATGGTTATAGATTCTTCTATCCAATTTCCCTCTTTATCATAAGCAATGACATTTATGTGGTGTATTCCATCATTATAAAAAGTTGTATCCCACTCATAGAGCAATAAGTTGGTACTGATATCATATGAAAAAGAGTTTCTACTTATAACCTCACCATCAATATATAGAAAAATTTTTGCTAAATTTAACTCTACGTTATCCGTTATGTTGACTTTGATTGTAAATATGGAACCTATTAATTGGTCCTCTATAGGTGATAGGAAATTTATTGTGGGTTGTATGAAATCTGTTTTTTGATCATATCCAATATACATATTTGACAATAACCAGCCATAACCCAACCCTATGGTATTATCATTTGACTCCAAAGCAAACATAATCATTACAATTTCATCTGAATATTGGGATAGGTCAATAGATTCATTACCAGAAAGAGTCTCATCATAGAAATATTCTTTTAATACTTCCCAATTATCACCATAATTTGTGGAGATTAAGACCACGCATTTATCCAACAAATCTCTATCCATGTAATATTCATTTTGGAGTGAGATTTCAAAAGAATATTGGAGAAACGTGGTATATTCATCTCTCAGTTGAATGGGCTTTGTGATTAATTCAATATTCCAATTTGGACCATAACCTTGTTCAAATCCACCATAACTCATTCCCAAGCCTCCATATAAATAATGCTTTCCCAATCTTGTTATTGGGTGCCAAGTATTATCTCCTTTTAACCAAGCCGTGTTTTCTTTTGGAGTTGGGACCCCATTTATATAAAAGTCATTTAAATTCTCATCAGAGAATTCATAACCAATTAATTTTTCACTATTAATGATATTGTATTCTAAAGCCATAGGAAACTCGAAAGAGAATAACTCATTATTACGATTATACCAAGGCGAGTGATACGTGAATTTACCATCAGAAACGTGAAATCTAAACGATTTATTGTCATAATTTCCTAAAAATAAAGATTTAAGAAATAATATTCCTTCTCCTTCATTATGCTGAGAGCTCACATTCCAATCCCCATTTATATTAATCATTGAATGATTCTCATTGCCAACTTCTAAATAAAGATACTCAGGATAATTATTATCTAAATCGTAATACCTACACATAATTAGAAATTGTTCATATTTTGAACCCTTGTTATTTGAAATGTCTCTACTTATATTAAAGTCGATGAAAGGTGTATAATAATTTGTTAAGTTAACCAATGAAAAGTAATCTAAAATTAAACCTTTATAATTAATAGGATCATATTGGTCATCAAGATTAGTAATAAATTGGAATTGTACAAAATTTCCTAAATATCTTGATAAATTTATACTTTCAATGAACCAGTCGCTTTCTTCATTACTGTATGTTTTTATAGTCGTCCATCCCGTCCAATTAAGGTTAACCTGTAAATAAACATAATCTCCCGCATTTATACTCGTTCTCATTCCAAAATTCGCAAACGGTTGCGTATGATTTTCGTTTAGTCTTGTTAAATTAAATAAAGGACTGATTAATGTTCCATTCGGATATGGATTTGATAAAATATACGGTTGGTAAGTATAATTGGATGGAAAATGATGGTCTCTCCCAAAATACATACTTTCCCATTGAGTATCATATAACAATGAACGGTTATCTATTTGATTTGATTGAATTAAAAAATCCCATCCCGTTCCAATAATTGTCCAATTATTCCAACCATTATTGAAATAATGAGAATATGGTAATTGCTTGCTATCATCGGGAAATTCCACTGTAATATTTAGAAACCCAATCTCCGGAAATCGTACGGTGTGCAAACCATCACTCGCTAAAAAAAAATAGTGAAATACTCCAGATGACGGAAACTTAAGGTACTCCGTTTCAAAAAGCGCTCCATCTGTAAAATTGCTATCAAATTCATACAATTGAGACATTGAATAATTTAATGATGTTTCCATTATTGATACGTACACTTCTTGTGGAGGAACATTTGAAACATCCATATCAAAATAATCAATATAAAAACGATAGCTATCTATTGAATAATTCTTATATGGATTATATCCTAAATATTCTTGACGGGAAAGAATTGTTGCATTCTTTTGACCCCCCACGAAATTTATTAAAGGAACGCGCAATTCTGGAACGTGATTGTTATCAATCGTTGATATATTTAAAGTAAAAGTACTTTCACCACTGATTGCTTTTACAACTATTATGCATTCAGTTTGATTTGATTTTGGTGTAAAATAGAACGAGTCAAAATCACCATACCATTTTCTTGTTGATTCTAATAAGATCGGTTCTCCATTTACTTTTGACGAATTAACAAAGAGAAACATATCCAAATTTGAATTCTCATCTACATTTTTTAGCTTAAATTCATATTGTTTATCTTCATTGAGTAATATTCTACGAGCAAAAACATGATTACCTAAAGGATTTATTTTGGAACTGACTACTGAATTTTGAATTGAAGAATTAACTGAAAGGTATTTTATTAAAGCCTCAGTAGCTGCTTGAATATTAACGCGCCCATAACCTTCATGAATATCTTTAATAGTTGAGGGAATTCCTATATAAGAACTTGGTGAATATTGGCTTTCATCAATGACTGTTGAAGGGTTATCTTCTCTATTAAGATTTGTTTCTGAAGCAGTCATTAACAGTATTGCTTTTAATGATTTTGCTAATTGTGAGGTATTGCAAGCGCTCCAAGAACTCCAATCATTCCATCTCGCATCAATTAAAATATTTATTGCAGCAGAGATTATTGCTGCTGAAATAGAAGTTCCTTGAGAACCAGTAACATGATCAGAATTTGCTTTAGCACTTATGATATTCCGATGTCCTGGTAATTGACTCCCTCCTGGAGCGAGAATGTCTGGTTTAATAATATTTTCACCAATTAATTCTCCCATACTACTATAAGCAGCTACTTGATCCTTGTCATTTATTGCTCCTACAACAATAGCATTCTCACTAAGTGCTAATTTGTTAAGAGGACTTGATCCTTCGACGCCAGAATTTCCAGCTGCTATTACAACCACAATACCATTATCTGCTACATCATTAATTGCTTTAGTAACTGCCATTATATCTTGACCTAAAGTCCCAATACTCAGGCAAGCAGACACTATTTTATTTGCATCTTTATTTTGTAAAACATTCCCTAATGCTGAGATCAGATCAGAAGTATACCCATAACCAGAATTGTTCAATATTTTATAAGAATGAATATTAGACGCGTTTGCTATCCCAGTGAAATGATTGAAATTGGGAATATAATTTTCTGGCAAAAAAGACGCATTTACATTATAATAAAATTTGGGATTTTTATTTAATTGCTTGTGATATTTCATGTACAAATCATAGATCCCCGTTCCGTACGTCGAAATTCGTTGAGAAAACTGATACATCGTGTTTTGCATTAGATTATGGGTCGAATTCACTAAAGTTGAATCGAAATATAATTCAAACCACACGTTATCTATTCCAAGTTCCTCCAGTTGCCAACTTGCCGATATGTTTATATTAGAACTTACAGGTGTGGCATTAAATGATCCGATCTTAAAAGAATAATTTTTAGAGGGAATATATTCTTCGAATAGATCTAAATGAGAATAATTCGCTTCATATAATATTAAAGACGGATTTACACTATCATAATGATCAATTCCAGTGCCTGCTATAATTGAGGATATAAACGTACCATGACCGTTATTATCAGAAATAGGCGCTAAATCCACAAAATTATCATAACCCGAAATTTTACCTTGCAAAAATTGTTGATTAGAATCAATTCCAGTATCTAAAACTGCTATTGAAGAACCCGTGTCTCCATTAAATCCATTTATGCTCCAAGTTGAATTAACAGCCCCTGATTGATATGAAGCATAATTTAATTGAGTTTCAATAATTTCATCTAATTCTATGTTGATGTCGTTAAACTCGGAAGCAAATGAAGAAATATTCTCAGCAGGCAACTTTCCGGCAAATCCTGAAATACTTTTAAACACATTGTTCCATTCTTCATTCTCCTTTAATTGACCTCCATAAAACTCGAATCTGGTTTTAATACTTGGATTAAAAGTTGATTGATTGAAAAATATTATGAGATCTGGCATGTTTGAGGTTGATAAATGAAGATTTCTCTTTTTTAATTCTGAAGTAGATTGAACAGAGATGTGCTGCGGGAATAGTAATTGAATTCCAAAAATTGAAAATATGAAAATTACTATGAAGAAAATCGTTTTATTTTTCACATTCACTTTTCTTTTACTCCTCCCGATAATTGTGATTTAGTACCTCTTAACTCTTTTTTCTCATCTTCAGAAAGATTTAGGAAAAAATCATTTAATGTTTTTTCTACCTTTAAAATCGTATCTAATCCTTTCATTCTGAATAGCAATTCTTCATTCCTCGCAATTTCATACTTTTTCAGGTTATATCTTCTTGATTGATATAGATAGATTGCTAAAATCAACAGAGCTAACGCTGTAGGTATACCGATAAATAATATCTGAGTATGAATTGGAAAGATTATCTTAACTTCAACCGCGTTTGAAGTTACTTTTACTTGATGAATGTAATATAAATGAATGGTGGAAGGATTTAATTTTATAAGACTTTGACTCATGGCTTTGATTGCATATGAATACGTTTTGTTCTCGCCTGGATTGATTAAATCAATTTCATTTATCAACTTACCTTCAACTAAAGCAAAGTTAATTCTTGTAAAACTTGTAATGTCACTTAAACTTAAACCTTTAACGCAAATATTTCCCGTATTTCTAACTATTAAAGTAACCACGAGAATATCCCCAATTTCGACTTGATTTTTATTAATGTTTTTAGTAATGGTCAAATTGATACTTCCTAATATTACCGGTTCAGAATGAGAAATCTGTATTAAACGACTGTTATCACTATCAAAGTAATTAATGGGAGGATAGTAATAACCATTCCACTCCAATTTTTTCAATGTGATATTATAAGAATAAATTTCATCATATTGGATGTTTGTAATGGTATGTCTTTCATTTTGAATAATTCTTAAAGCACCATAATTATCTTTAAGATTTAATGATAGCTTAGAGATATTCAATCTATTGGGACTAGTATTTTTTATCTCTACCGAAATATTAAAAATCTCACCGATCATTGGATTATTAATGAGGGGATTAAAGAGAATTTGAATCGTATTAAGGAAGGGTTGAGTCTTCCCGTAATCAACTCTTGCGGTATAAAACACCTCATTCGTACGAGTTATAATTGTGCGTGTATCTAAATTCTCAATTTTTTCTGTATTGTTATACTCGAGTCGTAAAGAATTTATAGTAGCAGAATTTGGAGTGTAAAATTCCATTTGAATTGTTTGCTGTTCTAGGGGTGCTAATTCGTCTAAATAGAAGTATAAGTGATTATCATATATAGAAAAATTAATATTATCATTTATTATTCCTGGAAGAAGCATAGAAATATTAAGATCGTGGGCAATTTGGGAACCAACATTTTTAAAATGTAAAGTATAAGTATTAATTTCACCAATTTCAGTATTATATTTTGAAATTTCAGCAAATGCTATGATCGACGCCATATCATAAGTACTTAATGAAATAGAATTAGAATATCTTACATATTGGACTTCTCCACTAGTAGTACTGTATATTACTCGTGATCTTGAAGCCTCATAATGATTTATGTCACGATAGGATAATTCGACTTCTAAATAATTTAAGCTAATATTGAAAGCGCTTGATTCTGATCCAATCAATCGTAAAACCATTGTGTGATTTATTCGAGATGGAGAATCAAAAAGCCATTCTAAAGATCCTTTATTTTTAATAAATGAATAACGAGTTGTACCATTTTGTTGAGATTCAAAGTAAGATGAAATATCTTCAAATTGGCCACTTGAGAAATTAAATATTTCTAATCTTAACGAATTTTGTTGATCTGTTAAATTGATAAGAATTGATACGCGATCCAAAGATTTATTTTGATAATTGATGCGTGTCGTATTTTGAAATAGAAATTGTACTTCAATTTGGTGTTGGTCCACATATTTTTCTTCTGAAGATATATTCCAACTTTCATCATCAAGTCTCAATGCCATACTAGGATCAGTATCATCTAATGATGATCCTGAAATCATATCAGGAAGTGGTGGATATGATTCATCAATTATGAAACTATAATTATAAAATGGTGTGAATGTATCAAATGCTTCGATTGAGAAGTTAGAATACACGTAAGAAATCCTTTCTCCTGGCTCTAAAATCCAATTATCATCGTTCCAAATACTATATTTATTGGTAAAGATATTTTTTAAATCATTTGAAGTGATCCCTAGAATTAATAAACCAGCAATTAATTGAGGATAACCAATACTTATGATATCAATGACATTATCCATTTTCTCATTATAAGGGAAATAATTTGATAGATTGCTCAAATCTGGAAAATATGTATCCACTAATCCTGATCCCAAACTATCCATATAGAAAATTCTTGGATTTTCATCAAAATTGAAAAAATCTTCTAAGGAATCATATTGACCTGAATATTCTACTTTTACAACATCCCATATTGCATCCATGAGTTCACCACCTAATGGACCACCAATTAAAGTGAACATTTCTTCAAGTCCTAAAGGAAATGAGGTTGGTACACCCCAAGCAGATTCATTACCTACATTCTTTACAGTTATATTAAAATCATAATTATTATATGCACCATATGAAGCGTTTCCGTTAACTAAATCTTTGGTTATCATTAAATTTGGTTCTGAATTAGAAATCTTGTAATTTACAATAAAATCAGAAACAGGATTAAATAATCCTGTCATAATACCAGAAATACCTTGGAATCCAAGTTGAGGTAGAAAATTAATAATATCTAAGGAATCGTTTAGATTAATTGGCAATACGTAACTTCTTTTTATACCACCAAAA
>Ga0315535_1000676_pt1 | contig 23830 bp, 23 predicted proteins | sample SalMarSW160220MG_2_FD_203092 | JGI IMG/M metagenome (GOLD analysis project Ga0315535, IMG submission 203092) | Salt marsh sediment microbial communities from the Plum Island Ecosystem LTER, Massachusetts, United States - Salt Marsh Sediment SW1602-20 ... | reverse complement strand
GGTTTTGGGTTCTGAACTGCTTGCAACACTTGACGTTTCAACATAATAAAATGGCTTTCCATCTAAGTAGAATCGAATGTCATTAACCCTTAGCCTGAAATATGCCCAATTGGGGTTGATTAATGTAAAATTGACTGGAACGATTTTCTGTTTATATATCTTGTTTTCTAGCGGTTGCAATGTGACTCCGAGGGCGTTTGAATACCCTGCTGCTTCAAATACGGCTGTGATGTTAGTTGAATAATTTTCAATTATTATTGTCGCGGGATTGAAGGGTTTACCGTTCAAAGGACCAGTCCAGCCTCTGAAAGTTAAGCCTGAGGCGAAATCGGTTGCCATGAGCGTCACCGATGCGTTATAGGGAACAGCCCAACTATGCTCTTGACCAGGAAGCACAGTAAAGGCTTCCCCGTTGTTTATCGCGGAAGATTGAACAATCACCGACCCCCCTGCACGTGAACCAATCGTTAAAGTTGGACTCGCTTGGGCACTAACAAAAATACACAACCAAGATAAAGCTGAAACAAACAGAATCAGGAGGAAAATAGTGGCAAGCGCTTCTTTCTCTTTCATGTGATGCCCCACGTTAACCGGGTTTCTTCAGGGGTAAAAGGTTTTTTATCAAGGTTTCTTGACTAAGCTAAGTCAAGGTTTCTTGACTAAACAGGCGTTTGCCGAAAATCTTCTTAGTCAACATTTCTTGACTAAGTGCTAACAAACCTATTTGGAGCCTATTAGCGGTTCATTGCAGAAACTATAGAGGGGGGTCTACCCCGTATTGACGCAGAAACCACCCATGCAGATTCTTTATATAAGGGGGGTATAGACTGTGCCAAGCACTAGAGCACACGCATTCCGTAACAAGCCATTTATGCGTACCATGTCGTAACTTACCGCAAAGGATGGTTAGTCGCGCTTGCCACTTACTCCCTTTCATTACCCAGTTGCCTACGTCATCCACAAGCTTGGAGGAAACCTCAGCCTCCCAGCGCTGATTATAGGCTCAATGGTGCCAGACCTTGAAATCCCAGTCATGGTCATGCTGTTCGGAACCAACGAGCCCAGCCATTTGCTGCTGCACAGCCTTCTTGGCGCTGCCACCGCTGGAACCGCCATAACCGCAGCAATCACTGCTCTAATCTACCCAAAAATAGCAAGCGCCATCTTCCCCATCGACAAAAACAAAGTAAAAGAAAAATGCAGACTCACGCTTTGGCTTGCCTTTTCCTGCCTTCTCGGCGTTCTCTCCCACGTGCTGCTGGACATCACAAATCACGCTTACAACCCAGTCTTCTGGCCTTTCCTCGCAGCACAGGAGACACCAAGCCCAATTGTTCCACTTCTAGGCGGCGAAGCAACAGCGTCCCTGTTGATACACGCGCTTATGGCTGCACTTTTCATAGGCTTGTTCGCCACCAAACGCAAGAACTTCTGGAAGCAACTACTCGTAGAATAGCAAGCGTTCAACAACCCTTATTAGCCCTAAGCCACGAGTAGCACAACGATGAAAAATGCCCATTGAAGGCTTTACGGAGTACAAACGCCGAGAATTCTGCAACGACGTAAAATGCCCAGTACAGACGAAACTGAACCGCCTGGCGGAAAAACCCGAAGAATACGAGAAAATCAGGAAAACGTGCAGCACCGCCTGCGTGCACACCACATGGCAATTCCACCACTGGCTTATAGAAAAAGGTTATTTAATCCTTAGACCAGAAAGTTCCGAGGAGAAATAAACCATGGAATGGGGAATGAAAAACAGGCTATCACGCCTAATCCAAACAGACGGCAAAGCACTCTTCCTCCCAATAGACCACGGATACTTCCAAGGACCCACCCACATGTTGGAGAAACCAGCCGAAACCATAAAACCCCTGTGGCAGTACGCAGACGCACTGATGATGACACGCGGCGTACTCAGAAACTGCATAGACCCCGCAATACCCAAACCCGTCATAATGCGCGTCTCAGGCGCAGCAACCGTAGTCGGCGAAGACCTAGCCAACGAAAACCTCGTAACATCCACACAAGAAATCATCCGCCTCAACGCAAGCGCCGTATCCATGTCCGTCTTCATAGGCAGCAAATACGAACACCAAAGCCTAACAAACCTCGCGAAACTAGTGGACGAATGCGAAGACTACGGAATTCCCGTGATGGCAGTCACCGCCGTCGGCAGAGAACTCGAAAAACGCACCGCACGCTACCTAGCGCTGTGCTGCCGCGTAGCCGCGGAAATCGGAGCCAGAGTCGTCAAAACCTACTACTGCAAAGACGGCTTCGAAAAAGTCGTTGAAGGCTGCCCAGTGCCAGTGGTAATCGCAGGCGGACCAAAAACCGAAACCCAACGCGAAGTGTTCGACTTCGTCTATGATGGCGTACAGAAAGGCGCCATAGGCGTAAACTTAGGCAGAAACATCTGGCAAACCGACCATCCCGTAGCCGCCATCCGAGCGATACGCGCCATAATCCACGATGGTTACACGCCACAGGAAGCGGAGAACCTGTTTGAACAGGTGAAAGCTGGAACCGCATAGCGTTTCGGGTGAAGCCATGCTCGCAGCCGTTTACTACAACAACCATGACGTTAGAGTACAGGAGATGCCTAAGCCTGAAATCGCGGATGACGAAGTGCTCCTGAAGGTCATGGCAAGCGGTATATGCGGAAGCGACGTCACCGAATGGTACAGAATCCCAAAAGCGCCGAGAGTTCTGGGTCACGAAGCAACAGGTGTGCTTGAGAAGGTGGGCAAAGCGGTTTCGCGGTACCGCGTTGGAGACCGCGTTTTCGTTTCGCATCATGTGCCCTGCGGAAATTGCTGCTACTGCCTGAAGGGACATGAAACGGCATGCGAGACTTTGCACACCACGAATTATTTTCCTGGCGGATTTGCCCAGTACGTGCGCGTGCCCAAAATCAACGTTGAACACGGCGTTTACAAGCTTCCTTCGGACATGTCTTTTGAAGAAGGCACTTTCATCGAGCCTTTGGCTTGCGTGCTCAGGGGGCAGCGGCTTGCAGGTTTTCGGGAAGAGGATTCGCTGCTGATAATTGGAAGCGGCGTTTCTGGGATACTTCATGCGCAGCTGGCTAAGTTCAAGGGGTTGAAGCGGGTTGCGGTGGCGGACATAAATCCGTATCGGATGGAGCTGGCGGAGAAGTTCGGTGCGAACTACGCTTTAGATGCTAAGGGAGACTTGCCGCAGAAGTTAAAGGAAATTAACGACGGACGATTAGCAGACAAGGTGGTGGTGTGCACAGGCGCAGCGCAAGCGGCGTTAACAGCGTTGGACTGCGTGGACAAAGGCGGAACAATCCTGTTTTTTGCGGTGCCCGAACCCTCAGTAACGGTTCCAGTGCCCATAAACCAGTTCTGGAGAAACGAAATCACAATCAAAACCTCTTATGGCGCAGCGCCAGGCGATTTGGCTGAGTCCTTGGCTGTTTTGGCTCAGAAAAAACTGAACGTTGTGGACATGATTACGCACAGGTTTGGCATTCGGGAGGCAGCGGAAGGCTTCAGGGTGACGGCTGCTGCTGGCGAGTCATTAAAGGTGATAATTGAGCCCAACAGAGAATAACCTCAGAACTGTTGCGGTTTTTTGTCTATACCCCCCCTCTATATATAGCTTGAACTGGTAGTTGACTCGTGGCTAGCGCCCTGAACTGAATGTGACTCGCTTGCTTAAAGAGGAATGAGACTTCACTGTGGGGGTACGCCAAGCTCAGTTACGTTACTACTCCCATGCGTGACAGCTCTTCTTGGAGGCTATCCTTGACTTGTTTCAGGCTCAGCCTTTTTTGAACGTACTCATCGCCGTCTATTTTCTCGCTTCTGAAATCTTTATCCAACTGCTCCAGCTGAACGCCAATTTCCTTGATTCTCGCGCGCAACTGGTCCACGTATGAAACGGCTTCTTGTTTAACGATGACTTCGGACGGGATTAACGTCTTCTTTATGACGCCGTCTTCTATGTGCAGTATCCTGCTTGCGGCTCTGGCGACGTTCTGGTCGTGAGTAACCATCACTATCGTTTTACCCAACTCCTTATTGGCCTTAACCAAGTAGTCAACGACAATTTGCACGTTCACCGTGTCCAACTCGCCAGTGGGTTCATCGGCTAAAAGGATGGGCGCATCGTTTGCAAGCGCAGCAGCGATTGCTATCCGATGCTGTTCGCCTCCGCTCATCTCATCGGGCTTGTGTTGAGCGCGGTCAACCAAGCCAACTAGTTCCAGAAGCTCCTGGATTCGCTGCTTCCTTTTACTTCTCGAAGCGCCAAGGGCAATCATGGGCAGCTCGATATTTTCTTCGGCAGACAACGTAGGTATCAAGTTCAGGGTCTGGAATATGTGCCCTACGGTTTTTCTTCGGTAGTCAACAAGTTGTGTGACTGAAAGAGAGGTCACTTCCACCTCGCCGACCTGCACAGATCCTTCTGTGGCTTCGTCTAGCGCCCCGATGACGTTGAGCAAGGTGGTTTTTCCGCTCCCGCTTGGACCTATGATGGCGACAAGTTCGCCGCTGTTTATGTCCAAGTTTACTCCTCTGAGCGCTTGGACTTCGATTTTTCCTGTTTTGTAGATTTTGACGAGATTTCTGATTTTTATGTCTGTTTTGTTCATCGCAACCTAATCATCCTTTCAAGTTTAGTAACATACTTTCTTGACATAATTACAATCGGCAGAATTGTTGCGGCAAAAATTATGGCAATACAATCAGCCACCAGCAGAGTTGAGCCCAGCGGAAAAATAAGATGCTTTACAACGAGTCCTGAGGTTTGGGCGTTAGAAGAGGCTATGGTTCCGTAAACGCTGATTAATCCGATGGAGACGCCCAATACTATGGCAAATGTGACGAGCGCAAAGCTTTCTGTGAGGAACATGATTACAAGCTGCTTGTACGACAAGCCTTTCACGCTCATTATGGTGGCTTCGCGGCTTCTCTCTCTCATCGAGACGCTGCTTATCAACGCGGTTCCCACAGACGCGGCTAAAACCGCGAAGACTATGCCTAACTGCATAATATCCAAGGCGCCACTTGCGACTGCGTCGGTCTGTGATTTTTCCAGCTCATTAGCAACCGAGTCAACATAAACGACACTATCGTCAACGTTTCGAACATTCTTGGCAACGGCAGCGCCGTCTGCCTTTGCATCTATTTTCATGAGTATTTTAGCAGCAGCGCTTGTGAGGTTACCTGGATATGCGTATAGGTTTATGGGGACGAATGACCAGTAAGCCGAGCCTATTCTGGGCATGAACCCGATGCCTGTGCTTGTTTGGTCTTGAGGTTCAGGACCGAAAAATGCGACAACCCTCAGGGCTTTTGTGCCATTTTCAAACTCCACTGAGATGTCGTCTCCAACAGTGAGGTTGTATGACTTGGCTATGGTGCGGTCAAGTATGATTGTGTTGTCGTCAGCCGCTAACGCGGCAAAAGCGTCCTGTGCGCTTGCTCCGCTGAACCACTCAGCTTCGTAATAAGCTGTCTTAAACCACTCCTGAGGGGCAATAGCCTTCAAGGTCAGCATGCTTTGCTGCGCGGAAATGGAGTATTCCACAGTAGCATCTTCCACTCCTGAAACGTTTACAAGAATGTTGTCTAGAACAGCCTGCACCTGTGAAGTGTTGGCTACGTTGACGATTTCTGCTGTTACGTCTGCTCCGACCTTGGCGTATGTTCGGCGAATAGTGTAGTCTCTTTCACTTGCCAGCTGACCAGTGACCAGCACGCTGTACCATACAATTAGAGCGATCAAAAATGCGACGGCGGCTGCGCGTGCTGGTTTTCTTCTAACGTTTTTAGTAGCCAGCGTTCCGATGTCACCAAGGAACTTGGAGGCTCGAACCGTGAGTTCTTGGAACTTCAGTGAGCGCTGAACGAAGATTTTTGCGAAGCCCTAGAAGAACAATAATGGTCCAATTAGGTTAAGGACGCTATCAATAAAAATCCAGATTTGACCTATCAGAAAAATAATGATGTTTCCACCCGAGAACACGACCCTATTCAGCAGCACTGCGACATTTACGCCGGTAATGAACACTACGATTTTATACGTTCCAAGAATTAACGCCAGCCAAGCAAGCCTCTTATGGTACGTGCTCCCAGGTTCATTAGGCATATATTCTCTGAGAGCTCCAACAGTTGGGATTTTAGTAGCTCTTCTGGAGGACGCGTATGTTGAAAGAAACGCCATGATTAGCCCGAATATCACGGTGAGAGCTATGGTGGAAGGACTTATTGTGTGCGGGTCAAATTGGATTCCATTGGAGGCAGGCGCGAAGAGGGGGTTAAGAAGAAACCAAGGAGCACGCCCAGAAGGCTGCCTACGACTCCTGTGAGGATGGTTTCAAAAAGGAATATCCTTGAGATCTGACCTGTTGAGAACCCTTTTGTGGCTAATAACCCTATTTCGCGTCTTCTTGAGTTGAATGACACGTCGGAAACCGTTGTTCCCGTGTACCACGCCATGAAAAAAACAGGCAGAGAAATGACAATGAAACCAAGTATCATTACGGAGGCAGTGATCTGAAGGCTCTGAACGCTTGACAGCAGGTTGTTTTGAACATTAACCTGAAACCCAAGCGCTGAATTGATTTTGTTGCCTATGTTATTTTGTATCACCTGCAGGTTGTTAACTGACCCTGGAAGGTCCCAAGCGCTGATTAATGATTCACGATCTATGTAAACGACGATGCTCTGCTGAAAAGGCATGAAATCTGAGTTGCTGGAAGCTTCAATGAAGGGTTTCACGGTTTTCTCCTAATTAACAAGCATGGAATCCGGGAAGACGGGATACATTTTGCCAAGGTCTATTATGCCAATGGGTCCTCTTTGTGGCCCGTAGCCAGTAGCTATGTTGTATGCTTCGTCATCGAGCTGCGCGAATCCCTTTACGGTTAAATTAAGGGGCAGCAGCGTGACCGCGCGGGTTTCAGGATTAAAAATCGTGAAATTAATGCTGACAACGTCGCCAACTTTTAGCTGGCTTGTACCAAACTGCACGTTCTCGTTCTCAGTGATGTAGGTTTCGTTTTCGCCCAAGCCTTCTGAGGGTTTGTTCAGCCAGTCATCATAAACCCTTGAATTATCAGAAATGCCGACCAAGCTAGCGTAAGTTGTCGTTGATTGGTTAGTTCCGTCATAAACTACTGCTTGTGATGAAGCTCTTGCCATAACCTCGAAACTCTTGACGTTTCCATTGTTCGAAAGCTGCTGCTTCACAGTGTCCAGATGTGCCAGATTAAATGGGGGTGAATATGAAGTGATTTCAAGGTCTGTGTAGATGGTGCTTAGTTGCTGGTCGAGAGCTTGCTCAGTAACACGGTTTGCTTTGATATTTAAGCCAGCGAAAAACGTTGAGGCAAGCATTATTCCCAGCAGAAGGGCTATAAACAGGTGCCACGACCGAACAACGTGTTTAGCAGCGTACAACAGTGACATTGAGCATCGACTACTGTTGTTGGGTTTATCTTTTAAAACTATTTGTTAGAACACTGGAAATTGAAGTAAAAATACGTTCAATCCTACATGGTAAAGTGTTTAGTTTCAAATGCATGTCCTTCACAAATGGCTATTGAGAGTGACGAATTATATTCTTTGAGGTACGTTTCCCTACCTTGACAGATGGTAAGCGCATGTACCATAAATCTTATCTCACCAAAATAGTCCCTTCAAAGTATGGACTTAAGGTTTTGGCGAAAAAAACGGCTCCTCGCCGCAGTAATCATCATCATTGTTCTAGTGGCGGCCTTCGCCTTCCTCGCGACACTGAAGATTAACTACGACCAGGAGAACCAAGCTGTAATGCAGTACTTTTCGAAGCAGCCCGGCATGCCTGACGCGTTCGCGGCACTGGAGAGGTTGACGCCGTCTGACTCGGTTGTTTTGTGCTGGTGGGATTACGGGCTAGCAGTGAGAGAATGGAGCCACCGAGAAGTCATCGAAGCTTACCCGTCAAGGGAGATAGCGGAATCCGTAGGTTCCATGAGGAGTTTCTTGGGCAACTTGGAGGCTCAGCTTTTCGACAAATGGGGTTCAAACGAGAGAATCCAAGACATCGCCTTGGCTTTCATGCTTAATGAGGAGCAATCTTTGCAGGTGCTGGGAAAATACAATGCGAAGTATGTTCTGGTGTTTGTGCCTGATGAGCTGCAAAAGTTCTACTGGATTGCCAAAATCGCCGGTTACAACTCACTCGGCTATCTGACTTACAACGACACAACACAAACCTATGAACCAACAGCACGGGCCCAAGAAGTTACCCTGCTACGCCTCATATACGAGGACACATGGCAACCCCTTCACTTCACCAAAATCTTCAACAACGACAAAGCCAAAATATACAAAATCAACTACTAGCAAAAGGCGGTTGGGAAAGGAATAAATCCCCTCGCCTTCCACTATAGCGCATGGATTCTTTTCTTGATTACCAAAACGAGCAGAACATGAGCCTTTTCACGGATTTTTACGAGTTAACCATGTGCGCAAGCTACTTCGACAACCAAAAGTTTGAGCCAGCCACCTTCGACCTGTTCATAAGACGGCTGCCCCCGAACCGCGGCTACTTACTGTTCGCGGGGCTTGAACAGGCTCTTCTCTACCTCAAAAGCGTGAAGTTCACTGAGACGCATCTTACGTACCTCGAAAAACAGGGATTCCGCCAAGATTTCCTCAATTACCTCCGAAAATTCAGGTTCACAGGCGACGTCTGGGCGGTTCCCGAAGGCACCGTCGCTTTTCCATGCGAACCGCTAATCAGAGTTACTGCGCCGATAATAGAGGCTCAGTTGGTGGAGACCTTCCTGCTCAACACCGTCAACCTGCAAACCATGATTGCCACAAAAGCCTCGCAGGTCGTGAACGTCGCCAAGGGCAAAGCAGTAATCGAGTTCGGCTTGCGAAGAGAGCACGGCGTCGACGCGGGAATGAAAGTAGCCCGAAGCAGCTACATCGCCGGGTGCCAAGGAACATCCAACGTTTTGGCCGGTTTCGCTTATGGCATTCCAGTCTTCGGCACCATGGCGCACAGCTTCATCATGTCCTACGAAAAGGAGATTGCCGCGTTCCGAGCGTTCGCAAAAACCTTCCCAACAAACTCAACGCTCTTGATTGACACTTACGATGACATGGCTGGCGCGGAAAAAGCCGCCGAGGTCGCCAAGGAACTTGAAGCGAAGGGCTTCAGGCTTAGCGGGGTAAGACTGGACAGCGGCAACTTGACGGAGACAAGCAAAAAGGTCAGAGAACTGCTGGACAAGAAGGGCTTACGCTACGTTCGCATCTTCGCAAGCGGCGACCTAGACGAATTCAAAATAAGTGCGCTGCTGAAGAACGGCGCAAAAATCGACGCGTTCGGCGTCGGCACCAAAATGGGCACCTCAGCGGACAAGCCCTACGTTGACGTAATCTACAAACTATGCGAAACCATGACTGCCGACGGCACTTACGCGCCGATAATGAAGCTCAGCGAGGGCAAAGCCACGCTGCCCGGGCGAAAACAAGTTTACAGGTTCAAAAACGCCGACGGCAATTTCGAGAAAGACATGATTGCACTAGCAAACGAGAAAGTTGCTGGGGAGCCTTTGCTGGTGAAGGTTATGGAGAAAGGCGAAGTCACCTACGATTTTCCCTCTCTCAGCGACATACGCGCAACCGCGGCGGAAAACTTGTCGTTGCTTCCTGACAAACACAAGAAGGCAACAGGCGCACCCGAGTATCCTGTGGAGTTAAGTCGAGAGTTGGAGAAGCTTATCAGAACACTGAAGGAGAAAATTCTGAAAACTGAGGTTTTTAAAAGTCATAAAGTAACGTACTAACCTAATCCTTATTTATATCTACATGATAACGACTGGCCACTTCTCTATTCATTGGAATTTGCCTCAAACGACAGACAAGCTTAAAAAATCAGATTCCGAGGTAAAATAGAAAAAGGGCGAGATTTATGGCAATCTATCCTCGTCCAAGATTTTGTCCCCTTGACTTAGCGTAACCTCGTAAGTAATGGTCTTATCCAATGGCACATTATAGCCAAGAGTGACTCCCATAGTATAAATTCGTTCATATCCTGAATTAAATGTAGTGAGCTGCGTCGTGTCCCTTCCTAATTCAGCACCATCGCCGAGAAATCTCAGCACTAAATTCCATCCACTTACGTCATTACTACCTATATTCGCAATCTTAACTCTGAAAGGCCAATACATATAACCGTTATTCTGGTCTTCGGCAGCTAATTTAGTAAACTCTGTAATCCGTACATTGTCAGTCTGGTTCGTATTACTATTTATCAGTACATAACCAAGGGCAACAGCTAAAACTACAACGATTAGAACCAGCACAAGCAGAGTGTTTTTGCCAACTCCGTTTTTATCGGAACTTGTCATGAAAACACCTTTAGAGGTAACATTAGGGTTAATTTAGCATTTAAAACTTGCTGTCCCGCAAAAACTTCATTGTTTGTTGTTTAGTTATAGAGCGTACATCATCTGCAAGATAACCCGATTTTTGAATTCCAGTTAAGCATGGTCTATTCAAGTCAAGATGCAAAGGTTATCAGCAGGTTTATGAAGCCGACTTCCATGACCGACGCCACGAAGAACACGCCGTAAATGTAGCCGAGTCCCCTCATCGACATGGTTCTGCTGAGTGTTTTCTTGATTGTCAGGTAGATGCCGTAGCCCTCAACTATGCCCACTGGCGCGCTGATGAGCAGAATCAGCGGCAACGTCTCAAAGGTTACCCCACCGTTGATCAACGTGGCTCCGCGCAGTATGCTCAGAAAAACGACCATGCACGCGAACACCAAGGCGAAGGTCCGCGGATGCGATATCACCACATCAGCGTATTTTTCTCGTTTAAAGAAGTTCAAAACCACCAAGTTAACGTAGAACGTCATGCCAAGCAGAATCAGTGACACCACGAGAACGTTGTGCAGGAAAAGCATGCCAACCGCTAGGAACTGGTTTTGCAGGACAGTACTTAAGATGCTGAAGAAGAACAGGTTTTCCGCGTATGAAAGCCCCAGAAGAATGACGAAAGCCAAACCCAAAAGCGCAGTGTTTTTCTTAGCGTCCAAGGCTTCCATTGCTCCGGTCAGTTTAGCCCTTGTATTCAGACGTGTGCCATAAAAATTTTGTGAACTTCTGCTTGGTGGTGACTCTTGCGTGCCTTTACAGCTTTCTTATCTAACAGTTACGCAGCTGTTCAGGATGTACGATGGCCGCTCCATGCTTATGACAAAACTGAGCAAATATGGCAAACACTTAATAGGCTTCCCAGAAAAGGATATGTGCTATCAAAAGAGGGAGGATCATGCAAAATCGCCCAGCTATAGTTGCTGTTGGCCGAACCAAGTTTGGAGAGCACTATGGAAAAAAGCCTGAGCAGCTTATTGAAGAAGCCTGGCTCACTGCTTCACGAGAATGCAATTTAGAGCGCAGAGACTTGGAAGCATGCTATCTCTCAGACTGTTTTCTCCCAATCACCAACAAACTAGGCTTAGAGGAAGGTTTCCTTTCAGAGCTTACGGAACTTCACGTGCCCATGGAAGTTACGCGTTCCGTCAGCGCCGCCCTGCTAACCGCCTGCCACGCCATCCAAGCGGGTGCGTATAACACTGTGCTCGTGGGCGGCATAGAGAAGATGACGGATCGCTGGGATAAGATCCGTGATGACCTCATGCTTCTCGAAGACCCTTGGAGCTACTATGCTGGAGGCACGCCAGAGGCGAATCATGAGCTGATGCTTCGGGCTTACATAAAGAAGTATGGGCTGACAGGGGAAAACGTGGAGAAACTGAACTTGGCTCTGGCGGAAGTAGCGGTCAAAAATCACGCGCACGCCTTGAAAAACGAGTATGCCCAGTTTCAAAGAAAAATCACGGTTGAACATGTCCTGAGTGCAAGAGACGCGGTGCATAAACCTCTGGGGCTTTACGATTTCGCGCCCATATCGGATGGCGCATCGGCGTTGATTCTCACAAGCGAGGCGTTAGCCAAAAAACTAACTGATAACCCCGTGTACGTTCTAGGCTGCGCTTCAGCCACGGACTACTTGGACTTTCCGACAAGAGATGACTTAACGCATTTCACTGCCACCAGAATCGCCATGAAAAACGCCTCAAAAATGGCTGGAAAAAACCCAGGGGATATATCAATCGCAGAAGTGTACGACCAGTCCACCGTGATGGAGCTCGTTTCCATGGAAGACTTAGGGTTCTGTGAGCCGGGAACGGCTTGGAAAAGCATACGCGGTAACTGCGAAGACTACGAAGGTTACTACGACATAAACGGCAGGAAACTTTTTGTTAACAAGAACGGCGGCTTGAAAGCTGACGGAAACCCGTTAGGAGCTACAGGCGGCGCTCAGATTTTCGAGATTTTCAGGCAGCTACGGGGAGAAGCTGGCGAACGGCAAATTCCAGAGCCAGCCTCAACTGGTTGTGCCTTAGAATTCGAAGGTTTCGGCACCAAAGCGTACGTCAGCATTTTCGGGAGAGACCACGATGAGTAGTGAACCCATAGAGCGCAGGGTTTCTTATCTTGGCGACAGGCTTAAAGCTAGTCGCTGCAAGATTTGCGGAAAAGAATACTTCGAGGTGCGTGACTACTGCGGGAACTGCGGTCGAAAAAGCTTCGGAAAAATGTCCAGTATCGACCTTTTTTATGAGAAAGGTGAGCTTGAATTGTGCACTCTTGTTAATGAACCGACAAACAAGTTCATGAAGTTAGGTCGCTATGTCTATGGAATAATTTCTTTCCATAATGGTAAAATTCGGGTTCCTGGCAGGCTCACCGACCAGATTTTGAACAATGGAGATGCAATTGATTTTGCTAGCTTTGAGGGCAGAGAAGTTGTTCCCCGTTTTAGAAGACGCTATCAGGTGGGCAGAAATGATGTGGTTCCAACAATTTCTTTGGCGTTCACTTTAGCCGACGAATATTATCCGCATCAAGAATATACCGTTGTTAAACCTACCAAAGAGTACGATTTGCCCGGAGTCGTGGGTTACGGCGTCTACACTTCCCGGTTCAGGATAAAGGAAGGCAAGCTTGAGCGTTCTGTTCCGTTTATTGATGAGGATGCGGTGACCGCGGCGGTTGAGGCTGGGAAGCTGGCGCTGATTCATTCTGGTGTTGACAGTTCGCTGGTTGGCAAAGTCTATGTGGGCTCAGAGTCCAATCCTTACGCGGTTAAGCCCATAGCGTCGAAGGTGGCGCAGGTTCTGAAACTCGGCGAAGAAGATGAAGACGTGCAAAGCGTTGATGCCGTGGACACGGAGTTCGCTTGCAAAGCCGCTTCAAGCATGTTCAAAGACGCCGCCGCGCTTGTGCACTATCCTAAATCTGGCGTGGAGTACGCCATGGTTATTGGTGCAGACAACGCTCAAGCAGCGCCCCGAGGTTGTCCAGGCGGCGAATTGGATGTTTTCGTTGGGTTCGGTGGTTCAGCTTTCCTTTTCGGAAAACATGACGTTATCGCAGAAATTGAGGGCTGGTACAGCTGCACTTCTGATACGCCTGACTTTTGGCGCAGAGACGGCGAGCCTTTTCCGATGCACGGCGGCAGATTCACAGGAGACCCCGCGTACTTTAAGCACGTTAGAAAGGCAACTACTAAACTCATGGAGCAGTTGAACCTGCAGCCAAGCGACGTGGACTATTTCGTGACGCACCAGCCTAACCCGCAGTTTCCAGTTAAAATCGCCAAGGAGCTTGGCTTCAAAGAAGAGCAGTACGCGGTTTCGCTTCAAGTAAACAAGTTCGGCAACACTTACTCGGGCTGTTCACCCTTAGGCTTGGCTGCGGTGCTGGACGTCGCGAAGCCCGAAGAACGCATCTTGATAACAAGTTACGGGTCAGGCGCGGGAAGCGACTCGTACCTGCTGAGGACCACGAGCCAGCTTATCGACAAGAGGAAACGCCAAAAGATGACTGTCAAATTCCAAGCTGAAAACCCTTTTGTGCAGCACGTGGATTACACTACATACCGTCGGCTCAAGCTTGGAATGTAACGAATGTTTAATATAATGCGACCGTTGATTTGATAAAAGGAGCTTGGCAGATTGGTAGCGAAAAACATCCTTAGAGTGCTGTACGCGCCTCATAAAGTGTTCAAAGACATAGTACAAAAACCTGGGTACCTAGGTCCTTTCATTCTGCTACTCATTTTCGTGTTGGCGCAAGTTGGCACCTTTTACGTGAGCGGCTCAAGACTGAATATTGAAACGACTGCGCCTGCAGGTACGGACGCAGACGTGTGGACTGAGAATGCCACATTGTGGCAAGCAAATTCTGGGGTACTTATAAGCGATAATTTCGTTGACTTCATAAACGGCACTCAAGCTGTTAGCGGGTTCCCAGACTATTATGGAAACAGCAGCATCGAATTCAAAGGCAATGACACAAGCACCCTTCAGATGGCGTTGAACGATTTTGGAAGTCAAGTTAATTGCGGTGCCGACGGCTTCACGGACGTGTTCTTTAGAGTAAAGACGGTAACTCCCAGTGTTCAGCCTGAAACTGTAACTTTAACCCTGTACTCGTTGGATGCCTCCAGCTTCTTCTATTACGATTTAACCAGCGCATTCTCTGATAACGTTGCAAACGTCTGGAACAACATAACCGTGCCTGTTGGCTCTGGAAACTGGCAAAGCAGCGGAAGCCCCAGCTGGGAAAACGTAACTGGCTTACAGCTAGTTTTCACTTGGTCCACCAATTCAAATGTTGACCTGCTTTTGGATGGTTTATTCTTTAGAGGAAAGTTCGAAAATCAAATTGAACTTGTTGGGGGGGCTCTTCCATACCTTGCAAATTCAGTGTTGAATGGGTTTGCTCCGTTCCTGTTTGAATGGCTCATTTTGACGGGAATAATGTACTTGCTAATTAAAGGGTTGAAAGGCAATGTGATCTGGCGACCATTAATGGTGGCCGTCGGGTACGCGCTGGTAGTGATAGTTATTCGATCTTTGCTGGTCGCTGCAGTTTACACGACTTTACCTCAGCTATACTACCCGCTGGAATTGTTGACTTACGTTCCAGGAGAATTCCAGATAGCGCGAGACTTCTTACTAAACCAGTTAGCCACTGTTAATACGGCGGAGTACATCATTCAGGTTGCCGTGTGGATATGGACTGTTGCCTTAGGCGTCTTTGTCACGCGTGCCATAACAAGTGACAAGCAAATTGCGGAACAAGTAGGCGTGGGAAAAACTCCTTTGGACGCCGCCAGCAGCGGTGAACCAGCAGCATTAAGCTGGATGAAGTGCCTGCTAGTGTCAGGTGCAAGCCTGTTCTTGGCAATTATCATACTAGGCTTCCTCGGAGTATAGCCCTCAAGTGAAACAGAGCAGGCGGTAAGAGTCAGGAACGCTCCAAAACACTCAGTTAGCGGTCTGCACTGGCTTTTGCGATGGTTAGCAAGGTTTATATGGTTTAAGGGGCAATTCTGCTGTAAAGCCTTGACCAAGCCCCCGTGCAAAAAGGAGCATGCGGTTGCGGTGAAAGGCGCTATGGAGAATGAAAAAAGTGAACATTACAGATTTGAGAAATGGAATGAAACGGGTCACTGTTGAAGCAGAAGTTAAGGAGAAAGGTGAAACCCGCGAAGTTAGGTCCAGATATAAAGATGAAACTTACATGGTAGCTGATGCCGTGGTTGCTGATGAAACAGGAAGCATAAAACTGACGCTTTGGAACGAGCAGATAGAGCAGGTGAACGTCGGCAACAAGGTTAAAATAGACAACGGCTACGTGACCAGCTTCAAAGGTGAAATCCAGCTTAACGTCGGCAAATTCGGAACCATGACCGTTGAGTAAACCGCTCCAAAATAGAGCGCGCTTCAAGAACTCAACGAAGTTGAAGAAGTGAGCCGAAAACGAAGGCTAAGCACAACACATTTGTAGCTTGCACAGTCGATTTTTGGCAGAGCAACCTTTTAGGTTGTTTTCAGGTCTTCCATGAACTCTGTTAAGTCTACATGGGACAATCCGTTTTCACCGCAAAGCTTCTGTTTCGCCGGCGGTCTATCCATGTAAAACGGTATCCTGTCCACTAAGCGCTTTTCGAAGGTTGGTTCTAACTCGTTCTTGTAAAAGACGCCGATTGGAATTCTGTCTCCCCATTCTCGCGCTTTATCCATAGCCGCCACTTTTTTGTTGAAATCCTCTTTCCAGTCATGCACCACAGGGTCGAAGCCTGTTTCCTCCAGCTTGTACAGCCGAGACTGCGGCTTTCCGTTGTCGTCTTTTCGGTCTTCTCCCGAGTACCACGCTTTCGTGGTTATGTTGTTGTAACTGGGGCACGGCTGCAAGCAATCGATGAACGCTAAGCCCTTGTGCTGGATAGCCTGTTTTATGGTGTCTCTCAAGTGTCTGACATCGTACGCGTAGGACCTCGCCACGAATGTGAAGCCAGAAACCACCGCCAACTGGATGCTGTTCACCGCCTCGTTGATGTTTGGTTTCGGCAGTGCCTTGGTTTGCAGTCCAAGTCTGAGCGTGGGAGACGCTTGTCCCTTAGTTAAGCCGTAGACGCCGTTGTTGTGAATTATGTACGTCATGTCCAAGTTTCTTCTTCCCGCGTTGACGAAGTGTCCTGCGCCTATGCCTAATCCGTCGCCGTCTCCGCCTATGGCGACAACTTCCAGTGCTGGGTTGGCAACTTTGATGCCCATCGCAAAAGGTAGGGTTCTGCCGTGCAGCGTGTGGACGCCGTACGCTTTCACGTTATGTGGTTCCTTGCCTGAGCAGCCTATGCCTGAAACCATCACGATCTGGTGTGGTTCCAAGCCCAGCTCCGCGAAAGCCATCTGCAACCCGTTCATGATGCCGAAGTCGCCGCATCCCGGGCACCAGTCGGCGTAGACATCTGGCACTCGGAAGTCTGAGTGTTTAAGAACCAAACATCAACACTTCCCTTTTACTGGCTTTGTCAGTTAATATCGCCTTGAGTGCGTCGTACACTTCCGTGGTGGTCATGGGGCGTCCCGTGTACTTCAACACGTGATGGCTGGGCGCGATGCCTGTTGCCTCTTTTATCACGCCGCCTAGCTGACCCAAAAAGTTGTTCTCCACATCTATGACTCGTTTTTTGCCTTCCAACGCTTTCTTCACTTGTTCCGTGGAGAGCGGGTGAATCAGCCGCACCTGCATGAAGCCTATGCTGAAGCCCTCCTGTTTTAGCATGTCAAGTGATTCGAGTATGGCACCTTTGGGTGAGCCCCAGCTTACCACGATGTTTTCTGAGCTTGTGTCTCCGTAAAACTTCAGTTTATCCTCCTCTGGCACTTCTTTCTTGACTAATTCAAGCTTTCGCATTCTTTTTTCAACCATTTTTCTCCTGTTGAAGGGTTCCTCGCTGATGTGCCCCGTTTCGTTGTGCTCGTCTCCAGTGTACCAGTGCACGCCATTCTTGGTGCCCAGCGGAACTCTGGGGGAGACGCCTGTTTCGGTGAATCGGAATCGCCTGTACTCTTTGCCTTCCAAATCTTTTTCGGTGAGCAGGTCGCCGCGGTCAATCTTGAATTTGCCGTAGTCAAACACCTTGTAAGTTTGCGAACAGTTCGCCACCGCCTTGTCCATAAGGTGGATTACGGGCATCTGGTACTTCTCAGCCAGATTGAACGCTTTTGCCGCGTCGTAGAAGCATTCTTGAATGTCTCCTGACGCGAGGATTATCCGCGGGAACTCTCCGTGCCCAGCGTGCATGACAAAGCGCAGGTCGCCTTGAGCGTGCCTTGTGGGCAACCCTGTGGCTGGAGCGCCTCGCTGATAGTAGGTTATGACCACTGGCACTTCGTCGTTTCCCGCCCAGCTTAAACCTTCGACCATGAGCGAGAAGCCTGGTCCCGAGGTGGCGGTTGCGGCTCTTGCACCAGCTAACGCGGCGCCTGAGGCGGAGTTTATGGCTGCAATCTCGTCTTCGGTTTGGATGACTACTATGGCTTCGTCTTCTCCGCTGCTTGTCTTCATTATCTGGTGCGCTTCCAGGTATTCGCTTTCGTCAGCCGCGGGCGTGATGGGATAGTACGTTTGCACTCTGCATCCGCCGAGCACTTTGCCCATGGCAACCGCCTGATTTCCCGTGAGAAACAGCCGCTCCTCATTAACATCAACTTTGGTAAGGCGGTGCTTAAAGCCGTCTTTGAAGTTTTGCTCCGCATAATCATACGCCATGTTCAACGCTAGCACGTTCATATCGGCGATTTTTCCTTTCGCTGCAAAAGTGTCACGCACTGCTTTTTCCGCTAGGCTCCTGTCGTACTTCAGCAGCGCGAAGGAGACGCCTATGGTTAAGACGTTTATCATCCGAGTGATTTTGCTTATCTGGGCTATGCCAAGTTTTTCTCCGATTTGGTTGAGCAGGTCAATGTAGGGCACAGGGAAAACGTGAACGTTTCGCTGTTTCGCGTGATTTAGCCAATCGTTCAGGGTCTCGCCGACGTTGTTTTCCTGCATAAACTTCTTTGTTACTTCTACGAATTCAGGGGGAAAAGTTGGCACATCAAGAACCTTCGTGTTCGTGTCCTTTGAGTCCACGATTACGCCGCCTTCGGGGACGACTTCGTTGATGTGGCGCACCACGGTTTCCGCGTCGAACGCCGCCAGCAGATCAACGTCGTTTATGTTGGCTAACACCTCTTTCGAGGATATGCGAAGGTGGAAGTAGCTGTGCAGTCCTTTGATGTTAGAGTGGTACTCGCGCCGTCCAAAAACGTAGAGCCCGCCGTAGCCGCATGCTTTTCCGAAAATGTTTGCCGCGGTGTCCACGCCGGCTCCCTGCTGTCCGCCTGCCATCCAGTTTATACTATCAATCACCATTTTGTTTTTTCACAACCGAAATAATTGCGGGCGAAGAATGAAGCTTTTTTTATCCGCCTGTTGCTCTACCGTAGCCTGTGCAGCAGTCGCAGCCAGAACTTGTGCCGCAGTATGGGCACACACATTTGCAGTCATCGATGAATTCGCCGCATCTGTCGCAACGAGGCAGGTCACTTTCTTCTTTTACCATTCAATTCGCCTCTGCCGTATTCTACTTTCGTGTGCTATCGAATTAAGCTTTCGGAAAATTAGCATGCAGAACGGGACAAGACAATATTTTGTGTTAAAAAAACGCTACGCTACTTATGCTCACAAATTAGAAAAAAGGAGTTGTAGGCACTTTACACCTAAGTTGGTGCAGCAGCCGACATTGCTGGTTGGGTCTGTTTAGGTTTTAACTGGAAGAAGGCAATTGCAAGCAGTAGCGCACCAATCCATATCAAGAGCAAACCTATGCCTAACGCTATGATTAACACTGCACCTATGAGTAATAGCAATCCCGCGGTTGAGAACAAGCCGACGCCTGATTTTGCTGAAAGCGAAACTAGTGAACGCCGTGCAAAGAATGTTGCGATAATAGCGAACACCCAGAGGATAATGAGCGTTGCGAAAAGCCCTGCAAGGAAAGGTCCGATGGCCTCGAAGGAGATGTTCGACGGGTCAGGGGTTAACCCTGAAAGCGCTGTCCAGTCACCATTCCAGCCGGGATAAATCGTTTCTATAAAGTCCGTTAGCGAAGTTAGAACTGCAAAAAAAACTGTCCCTACCGCAGCGACAACGCCAACTATGCCTGCTATCACTCCGTAAAGCGCGTTGTTGAAAATGCCTCCTTCAGCGTAGTAGCTGGCTAAATTGTACAAGGCAACCATGACAAGTATTAGACCTAAAAGTTCAATGACGCCATAGGAACTGACGACGGGGATAACTCCAATGAACATCAGAATCGCACCGACACCACCCAAGATTTTGCTAGTCTCTATCGACATTTCTTTTTCCTCAGAGCAAATGTCTCAGTGCATTAAAGATAAAAGCTTTTTCCCGCTCTGACATCCGCCGATTCTCTAAACACTGAAAAATCAGCTCCTAAAATCATAAAGGAGCCTCCTCATACACACTAACGCAAATGTGTTGCCCGTGACTCGCTTACTGGGCGCCGACAAGAGTGCTGGTCTGCTGAATCTCTGCCATTTGTCGTATGTCCGTGACTATCTTGTCAAGCTGCCCCAAACTTTTGGCTTCGATACGCACAACTATGTCGTAAAGGCCGTAGGTTACGAGGACTTCTGTAACCTCTTTTGTTTTCCTGATTTTCTGAGCTGCGTCATGCTCCTTGCCGCGCTTCACGGTGGCAATCACATAGGCTTTCACTGTTTCCGCCATAACACTTTACCTCTAACCTTTCTTTATTCGTGGAAGAGTCTTTAAGTGTTCTTCTGCATGCGGAAACGCGGGATAAAACAAGTTTAAGGCTGTTTAAGGTCTGCGCCTTCAATTTGCTCCTTGAGCACGTCGTAATAGCTTTGAAGGTACTCTTTACCGTTTGTTGTTATGGAGTATACCTTTCGTGCCCTTCCGCCTTTGGTTTGTTTTTGGCTTGTGAGAAAGCCTTTTTGTTCTAAGCTGTTGAGCATCGGGTAAAGGGCGCCGTGTCTTAATTTTATTTGGAAGTTTGTTTCTACATTTTTTTTGATCTTGTATCCCCATAGGGGTTGGGCTTGAACCATCCGTAATATTTGGATGTCGAGCATGTTTTTGATTATGCGTTGAACAATTCCTTTTCGGTAGGTCTCAGCCATTATTTTTTCACTTTTTTTGGCTCTGTCTTGACTTGTTTATGTTTTGGTTTATTTATCTTATGTTATGCCACAGGGTCCTGGTATTGCTGTGTTATGCTTTTCTATGTTTGCTGTGAGTGTGAACCTTTATATTCCCGTTTGTTCTCTATAACGATGTGAGATATGTCCTATAGTGGACATATCGTACACAAGTAGAACAGAAAAACTGTTCAACAAAAATACACAAGGAAAAAACCAAACATGGCAAACCCCCAAAAAGAGGTCCAAGTCAAATTAATGAAAGGCCTACTAGACCTCATCGTGCTTCAGTTTCTGAACACGCAGCCTATGCACGGCTACCAGATACTCACGAAAATCCGCAAAGGCTTCGGCGTCTACTTCGGACCAAGCACAATCTACCCGTTGTTGGCCACGCTTGAAAAGAAAGGGCACGTAACCAGCGAGTGGAGCATGAAAAACGAAAGACCCAGAAAAATCTACAAACTCACAACCGAAGGACGCAACCTACTGAATTTCACTGAAGACTCACTTGACTTCATATGCAGAAAAATAAGTACACCAACAAGCAGCGGCATAAAAGTTGAATCACCCAACCGAGCAACACTGAACCCAATGCTGAAAAAAATCAGAACACAGCAACCAATCATCTAACTTAAGTCGCACATAACACAGGAACCTGCGTTCTCAGCGCTACTCTGTTTTCACTCGCAGAAACGGCAACACGTGCTGAAAAAATATATCTCTCCCCTTACATTTCTGTAGTATACCCTGCAGGTGACGATTTGAATAAAGATTCTTGCAGCAAAAGCGACGACTTCCACAATCAGATTTTCGAGTTTTGCAGACACATCGCTGGCTCAGCCTCAGTCACCGCCATAAGCCTGCTCGGTAACTATCCTATGGCACCATCAAACGCGAAGGCAACATCCGAGGTAGTGGCGGTTATTCATAATTTTCAGCCGCGAATCATGAGCTACGTCAAGACTATCGGCACAAAAAACATCGTTTTCTTCGCTGTTGATCAATGGGTCTTCGAAAGAGACGTTGACCGCAGCTTCTTGGGCGAAGCATTAGCCGGCACCTTAATTTTTCCTCACACGGCACTTTCCGGCGAAAAATATTTGCATACACAAGAAATACTGTTGAAGAAGCGCCTAATCCTTGAATTATTGGAAAACTTGGTTCTCAGCTTTCCAGAGCTTTCCTACAGCCTCCACATCAAACCGCAATATTTCATGTATGAGGTCATTCTGAACCGCGTCAGGATTTTTCCTCCGCTGGCATACAGCTTATCAACCTTCATGAACGGCGCGGCTCCTAAAAAAGAAGTTGAATCGGTCTTCCAAGGATACATGGAAGCCTTGAAGCAGCTTGAAAAAGAAAAGAAACTCATTCTATCCGACGGCTACGTTCTTATCCCCAAGAAATTTGTGGTTGAAAGCCAAAAACCCAAAGTTCGCTTAACAAACATAACAAAAAACGCGCCAAGAACCCTGTTCACTTCGGTGTTCGCGGCTTTCCCGCAGCTTCTAAACTTCTTCTCGCAGAACACTGAAGCCCTGCTGAAACTTCAGAAGTTTACCCTGAAAAGAGAAACGGATTTGACACGTTGTTTTGTTGACCCGCAGAAGTACCTTTTTGTGCCCACAGCCGAAGGCTTAGTTTCGTTGGCGGACAGAGTCAACATCGACGCGTTTGCCCGAAAAATGCTCCTAAACGGTGAGAACGCAGAAATCAAGTATGAACCCGTCGGCGGCGTCTTGAACGACATATACCTGATTAAAGCGTATCCGAATGGCGAGGAGAAAAAGGTTCTTGTCAAGCGGTTCAAGGATTGGTCAGGTTTCAAATGGTTCCCGTTGTCTATGTGGTCCTTTGGAGCCCGAACGTTAGCTGTTATAGGACGGTCAAGGCTTGCGAGGGAATGTACAATAAGCGATTTTCTGCGCTGCGAAGGATTCAACGTGCCCAAGATTTTGCATGTAAGCCACAGTGAACGCCTAGTTTTCATGGAGTACATAGAAGGAGAAAACCTTGTCAACGCCATCAGGCGAATCGCAACGGCAAAGAGCGGAAAGAAAACCGAGCCGGACCTTGCAAAAATAGAGAAAGTAGGCGAGGTGTACGCGAAGGTGCATGCGCTTAATATTACGTTGGGCGACACGAAGCCGGAGAACGTGATAGTTGCCCCGGACGACAAGATTTACATGCTGGATTTCGAGCAGGCTTCTCACGATGGCGACAAAGCATGGGACGTAGCCGTGTTCCTGTACTACTCTGGGCATTTTCTTCAACCGATGTACAGCAACGGAAAAGCCGAAGCCATTGCCAACGCGTTCGTAAGCGGCTACCTGAAGGGCGGCGGCGACGCGGGCACCATCAAGAAGGCTGGTGCCTCTAAGTACACGCGGATTTTCAGCGTTTTCACCATGCCATCCATAATGTTAGCCATGTCAAACGTCTGCAAAAAAGTCGAGGCGCAACGGTGAAAGCACATGGTGAAGAACAGCACAACTTTGACCTTCTACGGCGGCGTTAACGAAATCGGCGGAAACAAGATCCTGCTCCAAGACAGGGGCACGCGGGTGTTTTTCGACTTCGGCATGTCCTTCGCCATGAAGAAGCAGTTTTATTCGCCGCCGTTCCTGTCGCCTAAAAGCGAAAAAAGCCTGCAAGAACTCGGAATCCTCCCAGAGATCAGTGGTGTTTACAAGTTTGACCGAAGCCCGCCAGAGGTTGATGCGGTTTTCATCTCGCACGGGCACCTGGACCATTCGGCTTACTTGTCGTTCATAAAACGTGAAATCCCGGTTTACTGCGGGGAAACAACACGCACCATCTTGCAGGCGCTGAGCGATGTTCGCCGCGCAAACCTGGAGTTCAGCGTCTCCGACATCGAGTTCAAGGCGTTCCGCACGGGCAAGAAAATCACTGTTGACAGCTTGGAGATTGAGCCGTTCCACGTTGACCACTCGGTTCCAGGCGCCTACGGCTTTGTCATTCATACTTCGAACGGCGCGGTTGTTTACACTGGCGATTTTCGTGATCACGGCGCCAAGCCTGAGATGACACGGGATTTTGTGGAGAACGCCCAGAAAGCGGAGCCCACGGCGATTGTCACTGAAGCCACGAACATGACGGGCGCCACGGTTTCCTCCGAAGCCGAGGTTGAAAGCAAATTGAACAGCATTGTTGCGGATGCTGAGGGCAT
>Ga0315535_1000675_pt1 | contig 23858 bp, 22 predicted proteins | sample SalMarSW160220MG_2_FD_203092 | JGI IMG/M metagenome (GOLD analysis project Ga0315535, IMG submission 203092) | Salt marsh sediment microbial communities from the Plum Island Ecosystem LTER, Massachusetts, United States - Salt Marsh Sediment SW1602-20 ... | reverse complement strand
ATCTTGAATTCCCTTGGTAATTGACACGGGATGGATTCCATGTTCCTCATTGTACTTGATCTGATATTTCCGCCGTCGGTTCGTTTCATCGATTGCGGATTGCATAGCATTCGATACATGGTCTCCATAGAGGATAACTCGTCCATTGATGTTCCTGGCTGCACGGCCCATTGTTTGCACAAGTGCCCAATCAGTCCTGAGGAATCCTTCCTTGTCTGCATCAAGAATAGCTACCAAAGAAACTTCAGGCATGTCAAGTCCTTCTCTCAGCAGATTAATTCCTACAAGTACATCGAACTTACCCTGACGAAGTTGTCTAATTATCTCGATACGCTCAACAGTTCCGATATCTGAGTGAAGATATCGAGCTTTGATGCCTGCCTCAATTAGGTACTCACTGAGCATCTCAGCAGTCTTCTTTGTGAGAGTAGTGACTAAGGTTCTATCGCCCATCTCAGTGGTCTTCCGTATCTCTCCCAGAAGATGATCCACCTGCCCTACAACAGGCTTGACGGTTATTTCAGGATCGACAAGACCGGTAGGTCTCACGAGTTGTTCGACTATCTGATTACTCTTCTGATGTGCATATGGTCCAGGTGTAGCACTTGTGTAAATGACCCGTTTCATATACTTTTCAAACTCTGGAAACTTGAGAGGTCTGTTGTCAATCGCTGAAGGTAGTCTGAAGCCATAATCTACAAGGTTTCTCTTGCGAGCTTGATCGCCATTGTACATCCCACGAATCTGTGGAACAGTCATATGACTCTCATCAATGATCATTAAGAAATCATCAGGGAAATAGTCCAGTAGAGTATACGGTTTCTGTCCTTTCTCTCTTCCATCAATCCACTTCGAGTAGTTCTCTATTCCTTGACACATTCCAGTTTCTCTGAGCATCTCTAGGTCGTAGAGTGTCCTTCGTCGAAGTCTATCAGCTTCTACCAGCTTGCCTTCTTTCTTGAACCACTCAACTCGTTCAAGCATCTCTTGTTCTATATCGGGTATAACTTCTACTACTCTCTCCTTACGTGCAACATGATGACGTGCTGGATACAACTCGATCCATTCAGGACTTCCTAACTTTCGTGCGGTGAGCCCTTCTAGAATCGTGAGGCGTTCTACGACATCTCCATCAAGCTCTATTCTGATGCTATTCTCTGAAGCGGCGGGGTAAACATCTATCACATCACCGCGTACTCTGAAGAGACCAGGTCTCATATCCATATCATTTCGTTCATACTGCATAGCAACAAGTCGTTCAAGAATCTCTCTCCGGTCAGCCTGTTTTCCACGTTCAATGTACATTCTGAAGTAATCATACTCAGTAGGATCACCGACACCATAGATGCATGAAACTGAAGCTACAACTATCACATCTTTACGAGACCTTAATGAATTCGTTGTGGAGTGTCGAAGACGCTCAATTTCTGCATTGATGTCTGCTTCTTTCTCGATGTACATGTCCTTTGAAGGGACGTATGCCTCAGGCTGATAGTAGTCATAGTAAGAAACAAAATATTCCACAGCGTTCTTCGGAAAGAATTGCTTGTACTCAGAGGCTAATTGAGCAGCCAGTGTCTTGTTGTGAGAGATGACTAGAGTTGGTTTCTGAACAGCTTCAATGACATTAGCTACAGTAAAGGTCTTCCCAGAACCTGTCACACCTAGAAGAGTCTGATGTCGGAGCCCACTGTTGATACCCTCCACTAGTTTTGCAATCGCCTGTGGTTGGTCACCAGTGGGTTTGAATGGTGCTTCAAGTTTGAACTCACTCATCTGCTCCAGCCTCATTCATTCTGGATGGCACATGCCTTACTGCAAGTAACCTTTGTGGTACCTGCCAAGCCTCGACAGTCCTCGATGATGTTGCTGGTACAAGGACTTTCTCACGGAAACCTGTTCTTCCAAGTGTACGGATAGGAAGGGGGGAGATGGTCGAAACTAACTCAGGTTAAGCCATCGATAACCTCGCTCTCACTGAACCTCTATTAATCTATAAAGCTCGGTTCTTCCGAGAAGTGCCAAGATTGGAAAAATAATCATATCCATGAACTTGAGTAATTTTGTGCCAATACACTAAGTTACAAACCGAAACCACTATAACTGCACTGAAAATTGCGTGTTCGAATCTGCCGGGAGATTCAAGCACATTGGAGCGCAAGAACAATGACCTCAGATTGCCCAGATGGGTACTGTAAACAAAAGATTCAATCTGTGAATAACGCAATCGGTTACAACAAATATGAGTGGGCAACTCTCCTTCAGGAAACAAATAGCTATGATGATGTGAAACATGCTTTGCGATTTTGTGAGATCTTCAAATTGGAAGCTAAAGTGTGTATACTAGATGATGGTTTCAAAGTCCAAGTCAGAAGTGAGGTAATGCACGACCTGACAATGTTATCTTCTAAATTAAGCAATGGAAACCTATATGATGAGAAGTGATGGGTTCAGAGAATAATGACCGAATGGGATACTGAAGAATGGACTTCAGGAGCCAAGCACCTACTTGAATGGGTTTCTACAGTCAACTCAGAACAACCTGTCATGCTTATGGTAAGGCATTCACATAGAGAAAAGCTTCACAATCATCATGATACGATGAACACAGGTTTGACTGATCTTGGTAAGCGACTCTCTCGTGAGATGGGTTATCGAATTCCAACAGTACGCAAAGCTCACATCTTTCTCAGTGTGGTTCCTCGCTGTTATGAAACTGCGGAAGCAATTAGTGAGGGATTCATTCACCAAGGTGGAGAGGTCATTGATATGGACTCACTTCCAACGCTCATTGGTCCGGAGTATTCTGATAGAGATGTATGGCAAAATCTCAACTCAAACGGAGAGAATGTTACTGAATTCGTCAACATGTGGGCAGACGATGAGTTTGAGGGAATCGAACCATTCAGTAAGTTCGGTGTTCGATTAATGGATGATACAGTGAAACGATTACTTTCTGTGAAAGACAACATGATGCATATTCATGTAACTCATGACCTAGCACTGATGTGCACAAAGAGAATCCTGTTAGATAGACCACTCACGCATGATGATAGAGAACCATATCTCTCTGGACTTGGGATTTCTCTAAAGGATGAAATCCCGACCCTCTTTGTGGCTAGTACACAGGATAGAGTAATTCTGACTGACTTCTAACTTGTTAGTATCCGCACTTGTAAAGATTATCACTTAAGATTTAAAGTCAGTTTCACAAAATGGCTTATTAGGAACCTAATCTGATTCAATTCGATTCAACATGCAGATACTGGGTCTCACAAATGATGTACTAGGAATCGTCCTAGCCATTGCTACCTCACTCCTGTGGAACATAGCACCAATTGTTCAGAAGGAAGCACTTGCTGAAATCGAAGAGATTGATGCAAAGAATCCTTTGAAACAAACGCGAATGCTCTTCTCAAAGCCCAGATGGGTTCTTGGATTTGGAATGGCACTCATCGGAGGTCTGACCTACATGCTTGCAACGAATCTTGCAGGAATCGTTGTGATTCAACCTCTCATGAATGTGGGACTGATTGCTCTGGTGTTTTTCTCATCACGTAGACTAGGAGAAACAATTGACATTCCAGCCGCAACAGGAATCGTCCTGATGATACTCACTCCAGTGTTTATCGCATTTGGTGGAGTAACTGAACCGGTCATGTTCACAGACTTCACAGGTATTCTCTTGTATTCTGCAACAATGCTCATTGGAATTGGAGCCATGGTAGGGGGAACTACTAAGATAGCAATCTTATGGGCACCAATTACTTCACTATTCCAAGCACTAGCATCCCAATTCACACAATGGTTTACCTTAGCTCTATTTGGAAATCCCGATATCATTCAGGGATTCATCAATGCGTTCGTACCATTGATCTTAATGGGCATTTTCACAGGTATTGCTGCTATTTACACCGTATCAATTGGTCTCCAACGAAATCCAGCCTCACGGTTCAATGCAATTACGGGCACAATCAGTATGTTTGCAGTTATTCTTGGGGGAGTCATGATCTACGGACAAGTAATCACAAACATATCATTCTATGGTATCGGTCTGGTCTGTGGGATAATCGGCGTTATCTTACTAAGTAAATATCAGGATGAACAACTAGAAGAAGCTGAAGCTGTCTAAAGCTAAATTCAAGCCTCTATTAATGGATATTTACCTGCCCATAAGCCTATTTAGATTGGGGAGAAATCTAAATCAGTGGCGGAGAATATTGAGGTCCATTGATATTTTATTTGATAACAGGCGGGTTCTTCCAGGAGAGACTCTAACTGGAAGTGTTGTAGTGAAGACCGATAAGGAATTTGAGTGTAATCGTGTCGTCTTGAAAGTAGTTAGCAAAGAACACACTGAAGTTGGTTCTGGTGATAATCGTCATACTGATGAGAAGAGACTTGTTTCCAGAGTCTTCAGAATTAGTGAAGGAAGAACAATACATGAAGGAACTACTTCATTTCCATTTTCTTATAACGTACCGAGAGGTCTTGTGCCGACCTACAAGGGATATTATGGCTACATTGAACATACTGTTGAAGGAGTAGTTGAAGTCGATTGGGCGATTGATCCAAAACTGAAAAGTGAATATCGAGTTATTCAGCATAGGCCACCATATTTACCGAAGATTATTGACACAAAGGTGATTTCAAAGAATAATAATGGATTATACGTACAACTCAATGAAAACTGTATTCGGATGGATTCTGGAATCACTGTCAGATTCAAAGTAGACGATAGAAAACGCATGCGCGGAGTTAGATTCGAGATTCGAAAACATGAGAATGCAAAGTGTGGTTGGAGCGATGTAGACAATTCTAGAACAATACGAAGAAAATATCACGAGCTCAATCCTGACGATTGGGGAAGATGGTTAGAAGTAGTGATTGGGGAAGATTGGCAATACCACATACCATTCAAATCGTCACTATTTCGAGTATCATATCATCTCAAAGTCACATTGGAAGTGGGTTGGGACACGGATCCAGAAATCATTATTCCACTGACCATCTCGGACTGTGCACCAGAGAGTAACGTGCTTGATGAGATAGCATCAGAACTTGGATTGGTTGATTGGTAAATTGACAACAAACGGCAAAATTTTCGAGATAGGATAGCCCAACAAACATAATTAGCCTAAGAAAATCATTTATTCTGACGAGAGGCGTTTCTATGGTCAGACAAATTGCTCTAGATTTTATCTTTAAACAGACAAAGACCAAACTTGTTCCTGATAAGGATGAGATAGCTCAAGCAATGGCTTTCATTCTTGCTGAATCCAATAGGAAAGGCAAGGCTAAATTGAAATTCTTGACACCCATTACTGTTCCATTCTGGATTGTTCAGACTTCTGATACAAATTCAATTGTTCTATCATCCATTGGAGAGTCATCACTTGCCATAGAACTAAGTGAGGATACTGCTACTGGACCAGTAAGAAGAATACTCAGTACAGAGATTGCTAGATTCGAAGATATCCCCGCAGGCGTAGACAAAGCGCTCCCACTGTTGAAGACTATTGAACCAAAAGTGTATCAACTCAGGAATATCCAAGAGCCGGATCTCTTTATCGCGCATGGATCTAAGTATGTAGATGTTGATCCAAATGAGAGACTCAATAGTCTTGAACTCAAAATCGACTCGCAGTTAGCTCTCACTATCAGTCAAAATTTTCAAAAAACGCTCGAAGAAGCACGACAACGTCAAAGCACGATGGTCGAGTTAGAGAAACTTACGAAAGAGCGACTCACTGATCAATTAAAAGTAATGGAAAATGTCATCGCCGCAGAGATGGCTCGTTGGGATAAGCGTTTGAAAACCCAAGAAGAAACATCAGGTCTCAGAGTAGAGAAACTGCAGACCAGAATGGGCGACAAAATTTACCAATTAAAGGATAAGCATCAGAAAGACCGAAGAGCATTGCTTGCTCAATTCACAAGAGAAACAGTGGAGATCGAGCGTTTCTTCACACGAGTCCTTGAAGATATTAAGACCACGAGAGAAGGACTTGCTAAGTTAGAACTTGAAGATGCTATTGCAAATTACCGAGCTCTTGTGGAGAATCTTGAAGATGTTATCCCAACCTACACTGATGTTATCACCTCAATAGAGGATATTGCTATTGCATCCACACTAAGTGCGGGAGACCTCGATGATAAGCTAGCTGTGGAAATTCACGCTGAGGAAGAATCAGTTACCACTCAAACCCGTGAACTACAGGAAAAACTTGAGGAGATGAGAGTGGAACGAGATGTTAAAGAGAAGGAATTCAAATCTATCAAGAGCAAAGTTATTGCATCAATTGATAGTATGGATGGATTAGTTGAGAAACGAGTTGAAGATCTCACTCATGAATTGCAATCAATCCAGAGATTGACATTGAAAAATGATTCGATCAAAGACCTAGCTCCACTTACCTTAGTTCATATCAAAGTGTGGGTAGCCACTTATAGTGTCGGTAATCCACTAGTCATCACACCGATTATATTGCCAGAGGATAGATTCGGCCTCCCAATCAAACATCAGCCTATCGACGAAAAGTTAGAGGTGTACATAAGAAAACTCATCGATAAACAACTAAAGGATAGTGCTTCATTCAAGTCTTCCTTCAGACAAGCTTGTGATGACGGAAACATTCTGAAAGACCCTGAATCTATAAACTCATTCCTGATGGGAATGAAAGATATCTGGACTAGGCAACTTTTGAAGGAAGGAGTTCGCGAAAAACTTGAGCCATTGTACACGATGCTGGTAGGTAGATGTCCAGAGTGTAAGGCAGAAATCACTCAAAACTCCAAGTTCTGCCCAGAATGTGGGAAGACCCTCAAGTAGAGGTGAAGTCCTCATCAAAAAATTGTTGGAGGGGCAACGTTACCCCATATTGCGGTACGTACTTTGAATTACATTCAGTCCTAGGCGGAAAACTAGGATGTTTCAACATTGAATACAAAATACGCATTGGGGTCTGCTCAACGAAAATGTGTACTTGAGCACTGCTTGCCAAAGCTGGTCCGATGACAGGCTGACTATAGGATCCAATCGGTTGGCGTGTTGAAATCAGAGTGACTAATTCATTCGTGAGAGTGGTCGATAGTAATCTTGCAGCCATATGGGTGACTTGTTGTGCTCTCGCAGCATCATAACCCTCTCCAACAAATAAATCTGGCAATCCGGGGAGGATAAGTAATTTTGCTGGAAATCGTTCTAGAAAATCATCAAGATGGTTGATAACAAGGTCATACGTCTGTGACGAATTGAATGCTCGAGAAACGAAAATGTTGTCCAATACGGTTTCTATCTCAAGGCCGTATCCAGATGCATAATCATTGAGTTTTACTATGTCAATCATATTTGAACTATCAATCACAATGACTGGAGATTCAAACCCTCCACGCTCTTTTGAAACCTGAGCCCAAACAGCTGCTCTCAGTAAATCATCATGAAATACAGAATCACCATAGAATAGGTGCATCAAACCATGTTCATATCCACCGCCTAGTAGTTTGTCAAGAGTCGATACTCCCGTTCCTGAAATAGTATAGTCGAGGGTATCAGCAGTTTCAAAGTGAGCATGTGATTTCATCTTATGTCCTCGAAATGTGATACCAAGATAGGGACGCTCTATGGCCTAGTGTAATTCGGAACCGATTCTTGAAATAGTGGGATATGAATTTCTATCAAACCGTGACAGATTGCTTCTACGGGTCTTGAAAATTATAGGACCTTAAATTGTAAAGGTGGTTTCAACTCGGATTAATTATAGAGAATTACACGATGGACAGTTATTAGGAAAGGCATATTAGTTTACTATTGTTAATTAATTCTAGTTGAATCCATGTGAGAGATGAAAATGCCACATACTGGAATTATTGATGAAACATTAGATGGAGAACAAGAACTTCTAATGCGAGCAAGACTACATGTGAAAGGGGGTCTTGACCGATTCTCGCAAGGCATGACCGCTGATGCGATAGCTGCATTCTATGATGCAGTATCTTCAGCTATGCAGAGGTATATCATCATAAATGGTATCCCGACAAATGATGTAGATATATCAAAGGATTTTGATCTCTTCAAGATACTCTTGAGGCTAGGTGCATTCAATGATTCAACAACGCTAGATGATTTTGATTTCTTAGATCAGACTCTAGAGGATGCTTTTGAGAACCAGTTGGAAACCTTTGATGAAACAAGTTTTCTTGAGATATGTGACAGCTTACTAATTCAATTAGGCATCATCAAAGAGGGTGAATTGATACCTTAATCACTTCTACTTATCAGTAGCAGTAGCAATGACATCGATTATGGGGCCGTATACCAGACCCATGAACCATCCCAACCAGTCAAGGGGCAGACTATCGGACAGAAGTAATGTTGCTGAAGTAACAATCAGACCAATGATTAAGCCTCTAACGATTGCATTAACATAGTTCTTCTCTTTCTCACTCTTAATTATGGTTACATGTCCAGCTAAGCCGACCATCAATCCCATGATGACTCGATTGTACCATACTGCTGTTAGGTATATCACATTTGAATACTGACCAGGAATCCTTGCTCCGACTCCGATAATACACAGTATTCCTAGTAAAGCACCAACTAAAACAGCGATACCAAGACGTCTAAAGCTTGTCATTTCATTCTCTCCATTGCGCATGTTATGCATCACTTCATTAAAACTATATGAAATGGTTGTCATGAATTTCCTCGACGCCAGAGCAGAAGCCCAATCGTCTCTAGTCCTACCAATCCAGCTCCAAATCCCAGAAGTATTGTTTGTATTGATAGTATATCAAGGAATGTAACGAAGCAGTGGATTACTCATCGTATGACATCCAGTGTATATATCCCACAGTGATTGGTCTCCAGGACATTGAGGAATCAGCATCTCAAGCAGATTCATCGTTTCTGAGTAGTTCCGTCTATTGAAAAAGTACCGTACGAGTTGGTTTAGAACATGAGGTGCTACGGGTCCCATCTCCATGGCCATGCGATACGCCCGTTCAGATTCGATTTCATCTCCAAGCAGTGCCAACAAGTCACCCCAAATTGACCAAGTCCAAGGTATACTGGAATCTATATCAAGAGACCTCTCAATAGCATCCTGAGCATCCTTATATCTTCCAGTCATCAGGTAAACCAAAGATATTGAGTTCCACATAGTTGGATTTTGAGGTTCCAGCATCATGGCTCGAAGGCATGCGTATTCAGGAGCTATGCCATCCGAATTAGATGGTCCTCTGCTTTCAATATGATTTATTGTAACCATCTGCATTGCTACTTGTAAGTGACCTAGTAAGCTCTCTTCTTCAATTTCGGACCCAGACAATGGTCCCACCTCCATCTACAGTCTATTCATTAAGGGCCATCATAGTAAATCATTGCAAACTCTATGCGAGGCATGAGTTCATCCACAGAATATTCTGGTCGTCGAATCCTTGCAGGTCGGTCTTTGCTTTCCATTTTCTCTAGTGTCATTGTTCATCTTACATCCTGCAGCAGTACAATTCAGAACTGCTTGCAAGTAATATCATGTTACAATTGAATACAGACTTTTCGAAACATCTTGATACCAAATATGAAAAGAGAACCAAACAAAATCGGTAACACTTGAATTCCGAGTTGCTAAAATCGAGTTATGAGTGTCTTATTACTGGTACCGGAAAGAGCATGGTGGACTTCTAACATTGTCAATGACGCATTTTGCAGTCAAAGTGTCCATATTTGATATTTCATCCTGAGAGTTTCAACTGAGTTCATTCAAAAGTTCTGAGATTCTAGCAAGAGCTGGTTCAAGATGCTCAGGTTCTGTTCCGAATCCAATCCGTAAGTATCCGGGAACTTCGAAATGTTCACCAGGTGAAATCAGGACACTCTTCTCCTTCATGAGCCTTACAACTAAATCGTAAGAAGAGATACTCGTATTCTGTTTGACGAAACAAATCGCTGCAGCAGAAGGTGGAACATACTCTAGGACGTCTGAATGGGAATCGAGCCACTTCTTCATGATCGCCCAATTATTACGAATGACTTCACGAGTACGTTTCTCGATCTTGGCTCGTACAGTTGGATTAAGTGCAATAGTAGCCATCCAATCACTGGCTGTCGAGGGGCTGATAGTAGTATAATCGGAATATGTCCATAGTTCTTTTGCGACCTGTTCAGTAGGACAGACTGTCCAACCTATGCGGAGGCCGGGTAAGCCATACGCTTTCGAGAGGCTGGAAGTGATGAGGGTCTTCTCGTAAATCCCATGAATAGAGGGAGCCTTTTCAGCTTGAAGTTCAGCACCACGATAGATCTCATCAGCAACTAACCATGCATCGTTATCTTCTGCGATGTCAGCAATTGCTTTCAGGTCACTAGTATCTATGATCGCACCAGTTGGATTATTGGGATTGCAAATTACAATTGCATTGGTCTTCTTGGTTACTATCGATTTCAACTGTTCGATGTCTGGAGCCCATTGACCTTCAGTCATGAGGAGATTGAAGTTCTTGACATCTATTCCCATATTCCTCCAGATGCCACCAATCTGCATGTAGTTTGGCACCATGAAAACAAACTCACGCTTTTCAGGATGCTCTTGGAATAGCCACCAGCTAACAAGGAAATTAGATTCAGCTCCACCGTTTGTTGCAACAATGTGGTCAGCAGTAGAACCGGGATAATAGTGGGATATCGCTTCACGCAATGGAATCGTGCCGTTTGTTTGCGAGTAACCCAACTGTAGGTCCAGAAGTTGTTCTTTCAGTTCAGGAGTATCAAGCAACTCCCTGATTCTTAATGGCTCAACTCCACTCTCACTAAGGTTGAATTGGACATGATGTTCATTTTCGGATTGCATTCTCTCAAGTTCGAACGGTTTCAATTTCATCGCTGAGGACTCCAGTGACTATTGAAAACAAGAAGAGATGACTCTATATGAAATCTACTTTACATGCTAGTTTGATTCTTCAGAATTGGATTCCTCAGGAGCAAGAATTGGAATCACATACGTCTGGATGTACCCAGTGTCGGCGTCGTATGACGAACGCTTCAGTGAACTAGCAAACATACGATCGAGTGGTATATCGTCAAATGAACAAGTAAGAATATTGAGCTGAGCACCAGTTTGGGTGATGTAGAGGGTAGCTGTTTCAACAGTTCCTGAGCGTTCAAGTCTACTTATTCCTTCCATGATTTCTTCTGCCAACTCCACAGCTGCGGTAAACATTGCATCCTTCTCAGGTGATAGCCTCATATCCTGAATCATGAATTCCATGATTCGAGAATCGACATTAACCTCCATAGCCTTGAGTATTGCACAGATAGTATAAAACCACCAACAAAATTAGAAAATAAAACAGACGGAAACAAGGTGTCAGGAGGTGAACACTTTACACGATTATTGGTGAAGCATGCCGATTTCGTATTATTTTTTGCACCATAAGGAATAGGATAATCATCTCAATACCCAAGCTGGTTACTAATGCACTGTTAAGAAGTAGTGTATAGTCAGGTTCAGGTTCTGTGGAGTGAGGCAGAGAAGTCGTGGTTGTGGTAGAAGAAGTCGGTACGATGGTTGTGGTTGTCGTAGTAGTGGACGTTACCAACAGAATATCGTCCCAGATATTTTCGAATTCAACAATATAACCAAAGATATCTTCACCTGTAGAAATTACCGAATCAATACTCTCGAAGTCGGATGATTTTGATGCACCACCAATAATGATGCTATCGTATGGAGTTTGAATTGCTGTAAATCCAACGTCCGATTCATTCCCACCCAGATATGAAGAAAAGAGTAATCGATCACCACCACTAGATAGTTTCACAATAAAACAATCCCCAAGACCACCATAGGTGCTTTCAATAGAGCCCATCAGTGGGAAATCTGGTGCATATGTATAGCCAGTAACATATGTACAGTATTCATCATCGAGAAAAAGTCCCAAAGGATAGTTGACATCTGAGCCCCCAAATCCAGTTGTACGCCTTAGAGAACTAGTGTTGGTAAACTTCGCAACAAATGCGTTTGGATTTGGGCCTATACTGTAATCTAAAGGAATGGTTCCAGATGTGTATCCAGTCAGATAAATGTCTCCAAGATCATCAACCGATATACCACCGACTGCTTCACCCTCAGTGCTTCCAAAATAGGAACCTGCTATGAAGTTCCCACCGGGTCCAACCTTCCAAAAGAACAGATCATTTGCGCCTTCGTTGTACTCAATAGCAGGGTTAGAAACTTGAAGATCCGGCGAAATTGTCGAGCCAATAATGTAAGCATTTCTATCCTCATCTAAAAAGAGGGATGAAGTGCCCTGTGTTGACTCAGTCCCGGAACCACCGACATATGTAGAAAAAACCATTTTACCATTGCCGTTGAGTTTGAGAAGGAAAACGTCAGAGATGCCTCCCAAGGTACTGTCAATTGCGCTCATTGTTGGAAAATCTTCTGATTGCGTCCAGCCACAGATATACGCATTGTACGACGTATCAACCTTGATTGTTGTACCGATATCCAACCTATTCCCAGCCAAGAAAGTCGAATACTGAAATGAGTTCCCGGTTGGACTTAGTCTTAGGGCAAAACAGTCGCCAAGTGCGCCAAATTCATCTTGCCAAGGATTAACAAGAGGGAAGCGGTAGCTGTCGGTTGTCCCAGTCATGTAGACCCTCCCCAAATTGTCAACGTCGATGGAGCAAGCTCCGAGTGGGGTCAGGTTTGGAGATCCCTCAGGTCCATCAGCTCCAATGTATGTTAGATATTCAATCTCTTGAGACGAATTGAGTTTCATAACATAGTAGTCTCCGTATCCCGAGTATGCGAACCCAAGATTTCCTCCTGATGGGATATTCGAAGATCTTGTCCGTCCTGCGATGTATGTATTGTTGAAATCATCAACCACAATGCAATCAATGGTGTCATCATTCGATCCATCTATACAAGTGGAGAATGTCACCTCAGAAAGGATTACACCGTCATTCACAGCTTTGGAGTTTCCATTGTGAAGAAGCTGAGTAAAATCGGAGCCAGTAGGGAGTATACAAAACCAAATCAAGACTAGGAAGAGCATACAACCAATCTTTCCCCTCAATTATCCCACCTACAATTCACAATTAATCCATGATTATTTTGACCCAATGTTGTTAAAACTTTGATGATTCAAGAATCAAGAATTGGGATCCCATGAAATATCAGAAATCGCCTTCTTCTTCGATGGTCTTCTTCACGCCTGTACAGATTGAACTATAATTTGTCAGCTTCCACTGACCAGCACTATTTCCCTGAAGATACACTGGCGTGGGTAAATCTTTTCCACCACTCTGAATGAAGATCTTAACACCTTTTGCTTGCTTTTCCTTCTTGACCACAGTCATGGTCAGTGAGCTGTTACTGATCTTGTACTTGTTTGTGTTAGTGCCCCCGACATAGGAGCGAGCAATGTTCTTGTTTTTCTTGAACTGACCAATGTAGTATTTTGCGCTCTTTCCAAGCTTTAGACCAGAAGGAGATCCACCATCATCCATACTGTCTTTCTTTGATACGACAACTGTCATCATTGCGTCTGCGAGTTTCGGATCCTTTTCGATATTCAGAGCCGCAATCAGATAATACATGATCGAGTTTTCTGGTTTTCCCGAATCCTTCTCCCATTCTGACTTGAACTTAGAAAATGATGTAATCATTGATTTCGTAATAGTAGCCATGTCAAATCACAGGCGCACAATGAAATTTAATGCAAAAAAAGGTTCGGAGCATCTATTCTTCATACAATATCAATGAGAACATTGTTATCTCGGACTAAACCCCAACTCAGAAACTTTAGTTGCGCCCATCTTTCGTAGGTGATTTTCCAGAAGTGTGTTAGAGAGCCAAAATACAAAATCAAAACTATCCCATGTGAAATAACAAGGATATTCTTGTCATCGAACATCATGTTCGTTCGTCGGATTCCCTCCATGAAACGCGAAAGAGCGTCTTTTCCAGACTCCCAGTCTTGCACAGGTCGTTCCCAGTCTTTCAAAGTTTCTCTTACAAGTACCCGATATTCCTTATTTGTCAGAGATCCCTGATGGTTACGCTTGAGTTCATCAAATTCTTCTAGTTCGTAGATATCTACACCAATTTCTTTGGCCATAATCTCAGCAGTCATTCGTGCTTTATTCTCACTTGAATGAACTATTCCTTCAATCTTGCTGAATACTTGTGATTTTGCCAATTCCGTTGCACCGAGTATGCCTGATTCCGTAAGCTCCCAATCGCGAGGTGATTTGTTAAAATCCATCTTCGTTTCTGCATGCCGAAGAAGGTAGATTGAGTTAGACATGATAGCTCGCTCCTCTTTCTTTTCGATCCCAACCGGAATATTCTCAAAGCAAATATGACTTCAAAAGGGGCGGATAGCAACAAAGAATCAATTGGGTGTGGTAACTGATGTTAGTAAAAGTTACCATGATTCCTCGCCGACATCCGCACATTTAGTATGTCGCAATCATTCTAAAAGGTTCGCATCAGCGAGTCCTGAAGTGTCTAAGCGCGTAGTTTGACCACTGATTCGAATTCGCTAACAATATAGATTTTATCAATTTCAACACGTACTATTGCACAATTAGGCGAATTAACGAGTGCATTCAATGTGGGATGCCTCTTCAACAAAAGCGATGCATACTGAGTCCGACCATCTCCCTTAACATCCCATGCAGTTCCCACCATTGTAATTGAGGTAGTGTCATTGAAGTCACTCGCTTTTACGTCCCTATTATCAATAATTAATGTGACCCTAGGATTGGCCATTATATTTGCATATTTCAATCTCTGACGCATGGTCGCAAATACCATCTCTTTGAGATCATCAGTAATTGCAAATGCAATAAGGCAAGAATAAGGTTCACCATTTTTTGAAGTACCCAAAACAGCTATTTTTTGAAACGATAACACACTATCGATGCGGCTCCGAATTTTAGGTGATATTTCCATGCCAATCACTGAGAGTAAAACAATGCACTTCACAATATGAATGCTATTACGTATCCACCTCAATATTGATAACAATAGTTAAAGTATATTAAGCGGACGTGCAATGAAAAAATGAAATTCCCACACATTGTAGCTGAGAATCTCAATAAGGAAGAGGTTGATGTTCCAAATGGACTTCAAGGAAATCCAAAATTACTGATAGTTCCTTTTCAACGGTGGCATCAAGGACTTGTAGATAGCTGGGTTCCGTTCCTGGAGTCATTAATTAAGGAATATCCGAATTTTGATTTTTATGAACTACCAACAATCCGAAGAATGAATTTTGTGTACCGAAGATTCCTTGATGGTGGAATGCGAGCAGGTATTCCTTCAAGAGAAACCAGAAGAAGAACCATCACACTTTACATTGATAAAGAGTCCTTCAAAGAAGCTCTAGAAATTACGACAGAAGAAACGATAGTCCTATTCCTAGTTCATTCAAAAGGCGATATTATATGGAGGAATGAAGGTGGAGTGGACAAAGAGAAAGCATCTCTTCTCAAAGAATCTGTTGAAGAATACTATAAATTCGAGAAGCAATAACTGTCTGTTTGTTTGGGGATTTGAAATAGAAAAAAAGATGGGGAAAATACCCCATCAGTGAAAATCGATTACGCAGCTTTGCTTCCTGGTGGAACACCGTCTAGCTTCACAGGTAACCAGCGACCTGGTTCATCACCTTTCTCGACAGCAATAATCATACCATGACTTTCAATGCCACCAATTTTCTTGGGTTCAAGATTGGTAAGGAACAAAGCTGTCATCCCTGCTAGCTCTTCGGGTTTGTACTGATCTGCTAATCCTGTGACAATGGTCCTCTTCTCAGTACCGATGTCAACTTCCAGCAGAAGGAGCTTGTCCTTCTTTGGAACTTTTTCGCATGTCAATATCTTACCAGCTCGTAAGTCGAGTTTCTTAAAGTCGTCAAATGTGATCAGTTCGTTCTTGTCCATTTCAGATTCACCTTTTTCAACTGCTTCAGCAGCTTTGATACGGTCACCAATAGTTTTCTTGAGGGACTCCAATAAGTCATCGTCAATCTTTGAGATAACAGGTACTGGTTGTGCAATCTCAGTACCGACTATAGGAGGGTCCAGTGCATCTTCGAAGAATGCAGTATGAACATCAGGACCATTGAAACCAAGCTGCTTCCAGATGGTTTCAGCGGCCTTTGGCATGATAGGCTCTATCAGCACTGTGAGTGCCTTGACTAGCGCAATGGCATTGTAGAGGACTTCACCGCACTTCTCTTTGTCTTCTTTAACAAGAGCCCATGGTTGATTTGCTTGGAAGTACTCATTACCCACAGAAGCTAGTCTGAGAATCTCATCAGATACCTTCTTGAGTTCATACTCATTGACTGCCTCAGTGATTGTCGAAATCGCATTCTCAACCTCTTTCTTCAATGTCGGATCGAATGTACCTTTCGGAATTGAACCATAGTTCTTCTTTGTGAAGTGAAGAGTCCTATAGATGAAATTGCCAAGAGTTCCGACTAATTCTGTATTCACCTTATCAGCAAATGTATCCCAGTTGAAGTCAAGGTCTCGAGTATGTCCAGTGAAGGATACCATATAGTACCTCAAGTAGTCAGGATCAAGTCCCTTTTCGAGGTAGTCATCAAGAATCCAGACAACATATCCTCGGCCTCGACTGAAGTTGTGCCCCTCAATCTTGACCATTCCTGAAGCAACAATAGCTGCAGGTAGATTGTATCCGCTACCCTTTAACATCGCAGGCCAGAAAAGACAGTGATGATAAACAATGTCCTGTCCGATATAATGAACCAGACGACCATTACCAGGGAGCCAGAATTTCTCCCACTCCTTCGGTTTTTTGATCTTCTTAGCCCATTGCTCTGTACTCGAAATATAGTGTATCGGGGCATCAACCCAAACATACAGGGTCAGAGCCTCATCACCAGGATAAGGAATTCCCCATCCGAGATCACGTGTGATACACCAATCCTTGAGACCCTCATTTACCCATCCAAGCGCATAGTTCTTTGCAATCTTAGTCCCATCCACATCAGTCAGGTACTTCTTCAGAAAGTCTTCGAATGCTGATAACCTGAAGTAATAGTGTGTTCTGGTGATGGTTCTTGTTGGAGACCCACAGATTGCACATCTCGGATTTAGAATCTCGCCGGGTTCTAGATATCTTCCACAACCTTGGTCACATTCATCACCACGAGCATCAGCATGACAATAAGGACATTCTCCACGAACATAACGATCAGGAAGAGAGCGACCACAATTATCGCAATATGGGGAATCTAATTCCTTTGGATAGATGTGTCCATTTTTCTGCAGTTTCTTAACTATCTGTAAAGTACGGGCAATATTCTCCTTATCGTCTGTAGTTCCATAATTATCGAACGCGATGCTTAGTTTAGGAAATGTTTCAAGATAGTGTTGATGGTACTTTGTGTAGAGTTCTTTAGGACTGATGCCAGCGGCTTCTGCGGCGGTCACCACGGGGGTGCCATGTGTGTCTGAGCCACAAACGAACGTGACGTCTACTCGCATTTTCTTCAGGAGTCTTACAAAAACGTCCGCAGGTACATAGGTCCTAAGATGGCCAATGTGCATCTGCCCACTAGCGTATGGTAGTCCGCATGTTACAAGTACTGGGTTTTTAGTGGGATAGTTATTCAGTTTTATCAACTCCTTTAGATATTGCTTGAAACCTACTTAGTTCTGATTGCGGATATGTCTGCAGAAAAGATAGATACTCTACTCTATAGTATCCTATACAGGCGACCGTTGAAATACGAGTTCCGTGAATTCTTTCTCTGAGTTTAATTCCCGCCTTCAGTGAGTAGGTTAACGCTTGACCGCACTCTGTGAATATAACTCTAACGATGAACCGTTTATCGATGTGGTTACCCAGACATCACGGTCATCTGACGGAAGAGTATTGAAGCGATGAGCAAGTCAATTATGAAGCTAAGATTCCTGAACACCAAAAATGATGGCTCGATGATTGCGATTACGCCAAAGCCAACATATAGTCCGAGGAGGATTACGAAGATCAGCTTTGATGATTTGAACTCTGGTGGTTCATTAAGAGAAAGCAGTAGTAAAACGATGAACGTAAACCCAGCCATGTAACTAGATATGTCCTTTACAAACATCACCACCCACAATGTCGAGAAGACATTATCAGCAGGCATCCAACCATTTGGCACTCCTGTTAGCAACGCAACCTGATATGCATTCTCTATTAAATCTGAGATGAAAGTTAGACTACCAAGGGCAAAAGCCATTGTTGCGATGAGATTCTCTTTGCCTTTTGTCAGTAAAAACAGACCATAGAATATTGCGAGATAGCCAATCATGAAGAAATTATCAAAGACCAAAGCGGCTAGCTTGATGTTGATATCCTGAGCAGAAGCTCTAACAAGATCAGAAATAACATTTCCTATGGGTCGTAACTCGTAGAGGTTTCCTCCACCAGGATTGAGTAAGGTTGTAGCAGTCAAACCCAATGTCATGAGGAATCCCATAAAGATGAAGAGTGAAACTACCTTCAATCGTGATCCAATAATATCAATCATTCCTATCACCTATAATGAACGTACCATGAAAGAAAGTGCTCATGACCCTTAAGCTTACTGAAAATATAGAATCGTTGAGCATACGATGATTTCATTAGTTGAAATCATAGTAATGTCCCTGAAGTGAATTAGATTTGACCAATGATTGGATGTCTTCGATAGAATCCGTTCCACTTGATTGGCTCTTAGAAGACAATAATCCTCCAGTCAGATATTTCACGATGAGAGATCTCCTTGATTATACTAAAAATGATTCAGAGTTAATCCAAGCAAAGGAGCATATTGAAAGTTACAAACCTATCCAAAAAATCTTTGAAAACCAACATTCTGAGGGTTACTGGGAGTCTAGTGATACTCCATATCTACCTAAGTACAAAGCATCATATTGGCAACTCATGCTCTTGGGAATATTCGGTTTAGGAAAAAACGACCCACGAGTAGAACTTGCATTCAATCACATCAGGAGGTTTCAGCATGACGATGGCGGATTCTCTGAGTATATGGAAACGGGAGCAAGGAGAGACTATGATTATCTCCGTAATAGGAGTCTGAAGAGAAGGAAAGACTATCCAATCTTTGCCAAATGGGCCTCTGAAAAAATCAGAGAGATGCAGCTATCATGCCTTACTGGAAATATGAGTCTCGCTTTGATTCGATTGGGATATCGTGAGCATATTGTGGTTAAGAAAGCACTTCAATGGTTAGTTAAGGTTCAGAACGAAGATGGGGGATGGTTGTGCCCATATTGGGGTGCTCACAAAGATGATACACATGGATGCTTTATGGGAACAATCACTCCACTTGATGCATTCTCTGAAATTCCTGAAAGGCAACGAAATCGACAGATGATAGATACAATACGTCAAGGTACTGAGTTTCTATTGATGCATCGATTGTACAAAGCGGACCATCACAATCTTGAGGTCATCGACAATAGATGGTTGAAGCTATGTTTCCCACAATTTTTCTATGACATTTTACGTGGTTTGGATGTTGTTACGAAGTTGGGTTATACATCAGATGATCGAATTGATGATGCATTGAGTGTTATTCTTAGAAAACGAAACGAATTGGGACAGTGGAATACAGAATGTTCATACACGGGGAGAGTTCATGGAACAATCGAACAAAAGGATAGACCCAGTAAGTGGATTACTCTCACTGCATTGAAAGTACTTAAAAGAGTCATCCAAAAACGAGGAGAGAGGTTTCCAAATTTGTAGATTTTCAAGACCGCTCAGAAGCATTGACGAACAAGAAAACTGGAACACGTGTTCCAGTAAATCCAATCTATTTATAATCTCTCAAACTAAAATAGTGTTGAAAGGGTGAGATTCTTGTCTACAATTGTTCCAATAGCAGTGGTCGCGATATTCATTGCAATGGTCATCATAATCTCAGAGTACCTCGACAATGAGCGGAGAACGAGGAGAAACAATATTCCAACAAATATTCTGGACCGTAGAGAGAAAATGAGACCCTATATGGTATCGATAGACAAGCTTTACAGACCAGGTGTAGGTTATATCAATAATAGCGAACAACCTATATCGGAAACAGAATCAACCGATGATTGATATTACCCAAACAGAAATGGATGATAAACTGATAATCAATTAGTTCATCCTTTTTAGACGGCGGCGGACTAATTGATCAGCCCGTGTCCGGTGTTTTCGCAGGAGGGTAGCCGAACCTCGAGATCGTGCAAGCTTTGTTTTGTTATCTACAGTCATAAAAATCAACTCAGATTAGGAGATGGTGTGGGGGACAAGCCTAGGGAGCTTGCCCCCACTGTGTCTCTGATGCCGGGAGGTGCACGGAGACAGCGAATTGACCTCATCGGTAAATGAGGAGCGTAAATGTGTCAGGAACTCGCATACAGATATCGAAGGCTCATGGCGTCTTGATCTGTCGGTTCACGGTCACTATCGAGAAGACCGTATAATGTGTGCAAGACTTCAGCATTCTTCTGGAGGGTTGATGATGGTCGTGTATTTTCGGTCATGTTCGCGTTCTCCGAGTATATTCATGTTATGTGATACAACTCACCTTTACTACCACTGGAAATGAAATAAAGGTAAGTGTTGTCTACCCAGTATTGACGTAACACAGTGGTAATACGAGAGGCTTATGCGGACAATATACATACAGAGGCAACGCTAACGGCGGGAAAGCTCTGAGAATAGCACCCTAGAATTCCAGTTCCACAAGAAGACGAGGGGAGAGGGGGTCATGAAATTTGTACGTTTTCAGTTAAGTGGAGGGCAACTATAGCACCGGCCTGTATGAATACATAGCGTTGCTCCACATGTCGGACAGGTAAATTTCTCTTGCTGGTTATTAAGGAACTTCTCTATACCGTGACTTTTAATGAAATTCAGATTTTCAATCAGACTCATGCTGTATTTCTTCTTGTATCGATCATCTAGTTTCTTGAGGTTAGTACAGGGATAATCAGCGCATTCAAAACAAAATCTTACCTTATCATTAGCTAAGATCTGACAGTGTTTTTTGAGAAAGGCACAACTCTTTCTTTGAAGATGTCTCTTTTCGCCGTCATTGTTTCTCAATCTACAACCAAGGCATGCATGTTTTCTTTTTGTTCCACTCATAGTGTAACCAAAGTATGCAACGCAGGTAGCGCAATTAATACCGCAAGGGGCAATCAGTTCGGAATTCATCAATAATATGTTTAGCACACATTCCTATAGTTTTGTTGGATAACCAGACTTTATGGAAGTCATATGAATCGGATAGACTTCTCGATGAAGTAGAGACTACTGTGATATTAAAATTCCAACAACTACATTAGGAGCATTTCTATGCGCGAGTTTCCTGCGTGAGGTTAGACAAGATGGAACCCGAGAAGATGACAACAAAAACAGGATGTTTGGTAGTATATCCAATATCAGCAGCACTACTAAAAGCTGAGATGTTTCTGAAGAAGGTCGAGAGCATCACGACTTCAAACGACCTTCAGAAGAAATTCATTGACGAGATCTATGCCAATTGTAAAGGAGATGTTTCCCAGATCGATGAGATCGAAAGCATTGCAGATATTAACAACGAGAAGATCAACAGATGGCTTGCAGAGAGAGGGTTTCAGATCAAGTTGGACCCGTTCGGTAGAAATGGTTTTGGCGTTGCAAGTATGCTGGACCTGATTGGAGAATGGGCAATCAAGGGAAAGAAATGGTCTGTGGAAACTGAGGATGGAAAATACTATCCAGGTATTAAAATGAACAATTATGGTCTGAAATTCCATAGAGTGAAAGATAATCCAAATTTCATCATCGAGATAGACACGAGAAGTGATGATACGGTTTTTCTCATGATGGCAGATGAGGTTCCTGCAGGTCTTGCGTTGGTAGACTATATTGAGCAAATCATGAATTCTAAAATGACTGCACCATTCGAGTATGAGGGAGTGATATTTCCAAAAATTAACCTTGATGAAAGAATGACTCTTGATTGGCTTATTGATTTGAAATTAGATACACCATCACAAGAGATTCCGTACTATGTTATTGCACAAGCATTGCAACAGACGAAACTGAAGATGAATGAGATAGGATTCAGAGTGAAGAGTGCTGTAGCTTTGGGAATACTTGCAGGAGCAGCACCAAGGAAAACAGAATCTTATGTAATCAATCGGCCTTTCCTGATGTGGATAACAAGATTAGGACTGTCAAAACCATTGTTTATTGGGTATCTCAACAAGGATGTCTGGAAAGATCCAGAAGATCTTGAGATGTAATGCAGTATACACATAAAATGAGAAGAGGTCATAGAGTGTGCATATTCACTCTATGGCTTCTCTAATTCCAATTATACCAGCGATTTGGCTTCGTCAATCCATTTCTGAATTTGCTCGACACTGAACATGTATCCAGCGGGAACTCGGACATCTCCTTCTTCAAGAGCGTTACTGATCTTTTTGTAAAGGTCTTCAGCGCTTGCTTCACTCAACTCTTTGAGATGTTCCATTCCAGTGGCAAAGACGATAGCCTCTGCATCCTCTTCAGAAACTGTATCAAGCCATGAGAATCTACTCATTGCAATCCATCGCTCAGCCTGTTCAATACTGATATCGCACACTTTAGCAACATTCTCAGGATCAGCTGCAAGCATTTCATCCACTGTAGGGATACCTGCATCACGCAGCTTCGCTCCATAGACTGCTCCAATTCCTTCGATAGTTTCGATTGGAAGGTCGACGAGAGATGCTGCAGGTTTTTCATCAGCAGGTACATGTAACTCCATATGGCCATCATCAGGTTCAGCAGATGTAAGAGTCCTCACTTCCTTTGGGACGGCCTTTGCTTCGGGCTTTGCAGATTTTTCGAACTCGTCAGCTGTATCTAATAGACAACCAAAAAGAAACAGCACAATTGCAGCTCCAAATACTATCAATGAGAGATTGTAATCGATTGGTCTCACAAACACAAATGCTATGATTGCAAGTGGTATAGCGATAATGAATGCAACCACAGCTCTCTTGTCACTTAAGATTCCTGGACTCATGGTAGCGGTCTCCTTCGCAATATGGCACTATTTCTGGTTATCAATGAACCTGTAATGAATCCAGATTTAGGTTTCAAATTTGTCATCATCATCTGAATCAGGAATATCGTAAATAGAAGAGTGGCTTGGTAATAAATCAGAAGTGTCACTTTCGACAATCTCAATCAAATCATCATCGATAGCATCCATGACAATCTTGTATGCTCGAGATTCTTCGATACCACATGTTGACATTTCTCGTGCTAGATCATCAAGCTTGAATCCTTCTCCATGCTCAATGTGCTGTGCAGCTGTTTGAAGACATCGCATATTCTTCGGGAACGCAACGTCCTTAGATGTACGGAATGTTTCAATCAGGAAACCATCCAATAAGTCGTAGAACATCGTATCAAGTATTTTGATTTGCTCGTTTTCAATAACTGCAGCATTTTGGTCTGCAAGTAATTCATCAAACATTGCACCAGTTGCTCTACCGAAAGCTTCCATTCCAACTTCCTGGAATTTAGACGGAGGACGAACAGTGATGAAAGCGACAATGAGGTTTCTTGTTGGAACTGTACTGATAATATCAGAGATGGGGATGATGTTGAAGTCCCAATGTTTCTCATCCATTTCAAATTCAGATCTGAAATGAGTAATTGCTGTGATAAACGCTGAAACCAGTGATTCTTCAAATCCACCTTTAATCATCTTGGAATAGACAGGTAGGCCGGATTTTTTGTGTAACACGATAATACCCAAGATATTTGAAACATCATCAAATCGTTTCT